>Ga0247832_1000444_pt1 | contig 82957 bp, 79 predicted proteins | sample LaCruzMarch2015__10_FD_192407 | JGI IMG/M metagenome (GOLD analysis project Ga0247832, IMG submission 192407) | Freshwater microbial communities from meromictic Lake La Cruz, Castile-La Mancha, Spain - LaCruzMarch2015_4m | ecosystem: Environmental > Aquatic > Freshwater > Lake | place: Spain... | reverse complement strand
TATTCATTCGGCACCTTGGCAGGAACGCTCACGAAATTCAAATCCCTCACATCCATTCTGCTGCTTAAACCCCTCATATCATGCATCTTGCAACTTCGCCTCTACTTCACAACCGGACACCCGTGACGAAACAGATTGATCTGAACGCGTGAACATCATCTTCACCCCCCAGGCGTGGGAGGATTATCAGTATTGGATTTCGAACGACGAAAAGATTCTTAAAAGAATCAACGAGCTTGTTAAAGATATTCAGCGCTCTCCTTTTCAAGGCATTGGTAAGCCAGAGCCCCTTAGACAAAGTCTTTCAGGTTATTGGTCTCGTCGTATCACCGAAGAGCATCGCATCGTTTATCGAAAGACTGAGGCAGGTATTGCCTATCTCCAGATGCGCTATCACTATAAGCGATAGCCTGGGGGCCCGGGGTCCCACATTCATATTGACACATTTTGAGAGAGCGCGTTCGCCAGTGATCTCCAGTTTCCGGCATGCAGCAGGGACGCGATTTCTTTGAGCGTCAAGGTCGTTTCCTTCCGTTTCGTCCACCAACAGCGCCTTGTAGCGTCCCGCAAATGGACGCCCCCGCATGCGATGGCGCGCGTTAAACCGCTGCGTGTAGGTGCCCCGCATCCATTTCATCCCCGCTACCAGCGTCGGCTCCGGTGTTTCCAATACCAAATGAAAATGATTACCCATCAGGCAATACACGCGCACCTGCCAATGGCTCTTCCCGCACGCCTCCTCCAAAGTCTTCAAAAACAACCGACGATCCTCATCTCCCAAAAAATGTCCTCCCGGCGTTCCCCTCGATTCATCACGTGGTAAATCGCCCCCTCGTATTCAATCCTCAAACTTCTCGGCATCCAGTGACCATCGCGGCGGCCATCAAATGTGTCATTATGAATGACCGCCCCCTTAACTTAGACGACCCCTTTAGACCCCTTTACGTGGGTTAGCATTTCATCCGACCGTCTGTCCTGTATCCACCCCACTTTTAGAGCTTGTGCGCCCGTTCGGGGTAGCTGAGCTTGACGTTCGGCAAATAAATCCAGCAACTAACGACCATGAGCATGATGAAGTGTAAGGAGTGTGGAAACCAAGTCAGCAAAAAGGCCAGCCAATGCCCGCACTGCGGAGCCCCCGCGAAGAAGAAGGCGGGATGCGGGACATTGTTGCTGCTCGGTTTCCTTGGATTCATCGCAATAGGTGTTATCGGCTCGCTCATGACAGACAGGGCAGATTCCGCGGAAAGCAGGGAGCCAACCGCTTCCACAACCCGGGAGTCTTCCCGAACATCTGAGCCCGAACCACGCCCAGCTCAAGCCCCGAAGCCTCAGCCCACAGCTCCTCCGTTCGATATTCGAACCGTCGGCAGCAACGAACTACCCTCCACCACGACACTCAAGGAGTCGCACAGATTCACCATAGCGGGAGGATCAGGAACAACAGAAGCACGTGTAGGGGCTCAAGTCAAAGTGCTCAGTATCGAAGGCGATAAGCTTAAAGTAGCCTATTTGGACGGCAACGATTCTCTGCCCCATACAAAGACAACAATAGAGGCGGATGTCTCAAAGTATCGTGAGGAGGTGCAGAAGCGCGAAGCAGAGCGCGCGGCTAGGGAAGAGCAGACGCAGAAGGCCGATCAAGCTCGTTTGGCAATGGAGGCGATGCTCGCCGAATTCAAGTGGAAGTATCACGTGACCAACGACGAATTGACCAGCAAGCCTACCTATATCGCGGTGGTGCAGAGCATCAATCAAGTGAGTTTCGACTTTCCTTACCAAGGGATTCAGAGAGGCGAGCTGATGCTGCGGACTCACCCTCAACATGGGGAAGATTTGATTCTACGAGTTGAGAAGGGACAGATGCTCGTCCGATCATACGAAGATACAACAGTCGAGGTGGTTTTCGATGAAGGCTCTCCGGTCAGTTACAGCGTCGTTGGACCATCAGACCACGGCACTGCTTCGCTATTCATCCGGGACTATTCGGGTTTTGTTGGAAGAATGATGAAGGCGAAGAATGTGAAGATTTCGGTTCCGTTTTACCAACAAGGCAATGTTGTTTTCGAGTTCAATGTCTCTGACTTCGATTCAGACAGACTGCTAAACAAAAAGTAGAAGAGCTGAACAATACGAGACACAGCAACCCCTATCAGCCACCCTGTTTGCATGTTCATGAGTAGGTTCAGCCTCAATCCCGTGCTCGACGCTCGCTCCCGCTGATAGGAGTGCGTGCTCTTTAACGTTCGGAAAAGATATGAGCCAACCAGATCGTCTTCGCTATTTCTTGAATCGCAACTTCGGGACCTCTGTTGTAACGATCAATTTTCAAGATTGGAGCAACTAAGTGAGTCACGACGGCTCGGTGACAAAGCTGGAAGAGATACCGCATAAGATCGCTGGTGTCCAAACGGACGCCGAGGTTGTGGTAGCCGTGGCAAGTGGGATTGCCAATATATGCCCAGGGATCGATATCGTCCGCAAAGATCCAAAAGATGCCCCGTTCATCTACAATACTGATCACTACGCGATCATCGAGCATCTGACACATCACCCTGAGTATACTACATTTGTGAGACGTGCAGGCGTTTGCGATTCAATTGAATTGCGGCAGGCAATTGACTCTTGGGTGTGGATCATCGGACCCCTGCGAGAGCCAAGCACACACTGGAGCACTGAAATCCCACAGTTTATTAAAAATGCCAAATATAAATCATGAAAACCCACACACTTCTCCTTCTATTTCTTATCACGATGTCCATGCCTGCATCCTACGCTGGTGCCCTCGAAGTGGAACCTGCCAGTGAAGCACAAATTTCCAGAATCAAGATGGCACTCGGCGATCAATATCCTGTCCAAAAGGTTCTCGCCGTAAAATCAACAAACCACAGCAGGGCCTATTATGTCGGTGCCGCATTTTATGCCGACGGTGTAGGCAAAGCTGTGGGGGTATGGCTTATGGGCGGCTCAAAAGAAGAACCAGGAATGACACTTTCTGTGGATGGTGTTGCCTATGAGTTTTCAAAATTGGGCAAAGCAAGTGAGAGCAAAGCTGGCGGTTCAGTAACCGATCCTGAAGCGAAGGCGCTCAAAAATGCCCTAGAAAACTGATTCTAAAAATCAAAACAATCCGAACAATGCGATCCACCGAATGGCTACCCGTGTCAAGGGGTCGTCAAGGGGTCGGTCATTCATATTGACCTATTTATAGTGAGTGTTCGCCAGGGATTTTCCGATTTTCGGCATGGATAACGGATGCAATTGTTTTCGGCGTAAAGGTCCCTTCCTTCCGTAGCTTCCGGACCATGCCAACGCGGCAGTCACACGTTGTGGTCGCGCTCCCACCTCTTAATAGGAGAGTCCGTGCGCGGCGAGTATGGTAGGCACCGGCCCAGTAATCATCAGCGCTCCAAAATCGCCACTGCCATTGCAGCGATCCCCTCGCCGCGACCGATGAAGCCCATGCGCTCGTTCGTCGTTGCTTTGATGCCGATTTGATCCGGCGCAATGCCGAGGCTGGCCGCCAGGCAGGATTTCATCGCGTCGATGTAGGGCGCGATTTTGGGTTTTTCTGCAATCATCGTGGCATCGACATTTCCGATGGTCCAGCCCTCGGAAGCGAGTATCTCCCGAGTCCGCCGCAGGATTTCCTGGCTGGAGATTCCGCGAATGGATTCGTCCGTGTTTGGAAAATGGTGACCGATGTCTGCCTTGCCGGCCGCGCCAAGCAAGGCATCCGCGATCGCATGCGATAAAACATCCGCGTCCGAATGCCCGTCCAAGCCAACTGAGCCGGGGATTTCCACTCCGCCGAGCACTAATACCCGACCGGTGGCGAATGGGTGCACGTCGTAGCCGATTCCGATCCGGTTCATAATCCGAAATCGATCCCGCCACTCGTCGCTGCGATGGAAAACTTCTCCGGTTTATCCGGCAACGGCTGGAGGTTCACGACCCCACCGGCCGCCTCGACCAGCAACAGCCCGGCCGCGATGTCCCACAGGCTGATCTGGCTCTCGATGTAGGCGTCGAGCCGCCCGCAAGCCACGTAGGCGATATCCAGCGAGGCGGATCCCATCATTCGGCATTTTTTCGCAGACCGCACCATGCGCTGAAACAACGGCATGCTTTCGTTCACGGAGTCCAAAGTTTTTGAAACCCCGACGGATACGATGGCTTCTTTCAATTCCGTGCGATCGCTCACGCGAATCCCTTGACCGTTCAGCATCGGAATTCCACCCTGCACGACCTCCCACATTTCATCGCGCATCGGGTCGTAGATCACCCCGACGATCACCTGCCCCGCGCGCCGAAGCGCAATCGAAATCGCAAAATGCGGAACTCCGAAAAAAAAGTTCACCGTTCCGTCGATCGGGTCGATCACCCACTGGAATTCACTATCCGGATCGCCGCGCATCCCCTCCTCGCCGTAGATCGCATGATCGGGATAGCGGGCCAGCAACATCGACTCAATCAGCGTTTGCGAGCGCCGGTCGAGCTCGAGCTTGATATCATGGGCCTCGTTGGCATCCACGTGCAGCGACTGCCCGAAATTCGCCCTTAACAGGCCGCCTGCGGCGTGCGCAGCCTCCTTTGCCGAGTGAAGATAATTGATCATTCACGGGCACCATCGCAGACCAAATCCCGTGCATCAAGCTCCCAACGCGTCGGCTGCGCGTCAAATCCGCCCGGGCACAAGAAAATGGGCTCCAGAAACTCGAAAAACGCCCCGGTTTTTCGATCCAAAAGCCTCTCCAGACGGGGTTTAATCCGAAGTTACGACAGATCTTCGAAAATTGCTGCAACCGCAACCTATGGTGGTTCGTTAGAAAAATTACACCATATGGCCTAATTTTGTTGACTATTGGTATGTATCCATTCATTCTTCACCCCGCGTTAAGGACACCCGGACCCGCAGGGAGTATGGAGTCAGGGGAAATACCACCGGCAAGCTAGGAAATACGCGTTCGAAACACCTCAAAAACCAACCCAAATTCGACAAAAACATGTCCACAACCACCACGATCAAGCTCGGCGACCGCACCTTCGTGCTCGATAAAGAAAAGGCGGAAGCCGCCTACAACGCCAAGCGCGTCATCAACGGACGCGAGACCATGTTTTTCAACATCCTGCCCGTGAAATACCAATGGGCTTACGAGCTTTACAAAAACATGGGGGCAAACCACTGGGAGCCCGAGGATGTCCCGATGCAGCGCGATTGCGAGCAATGGCGCGACGCATCAATCCCGGAGATCGAACGCTGGATTATCAAAATGGGGATCGGCTACTTTTCGGCCGCCGAGGGCATCGTCGGCGATAACATCCTGCATGTTGTCCGCGAATTGGTCACCGCTCCCGAGCTCAAGCTCGTGCTCGGCCGTCACGCCCACGAGGAAAACATCCACGCCGACTCGTTGGTTTACATGATCAGCTCGCTCGGCATCAATCCGCACGAATGCGAGGCGATGTTTGAAGACGTGCAAACGATCAAAAACAAGACCGACTTTGTGGTGCGCAATAGCCGGCTTCTCCGTCGGGATATGGACCTCTCGATCACCGAAAACAAACAAGCTTTGGCGCGCAACATCTTCCTTTTCGGACAATGCATGGAAGGAACCCAGTTCTACGGATTGTTCGGGATGGTGCTCGCACTTTACCGCCAAAACAAGTTCCGCGGAATCGGTGAGATGTTCCGCTACACGCTCCGCGACGAATCGAATCACATCGAAGTTTTCCGGAACCTGTTCATGGATCTGATCGAGGAAAACCAAGACATCTGGACCGAGTCGTTCCGCGAGGAACTCCGGGACACAATGCGCGAAGCGGTCCGGCTCGAAAAGGAATTCATCAGCGACTGCCTGCCGGTGACCGCCGTGGGTCTGACAAAGGAAGAATTCCTCGCCTACATCGATTACATCGGAGATCGCCGACTCGAGGGCTGCGGGCTCGAACCCCTCAATGGCCCAATCTCCAACCCCCTGCCCTGGCTCGCGGAGATGATGGATATCAAGAAGGAACAAAACTTCTTCGAAGGCCGCGTCACCGAATACCGCAAGGCATCATCACTCACGTCCGTATCGGACGACGATCTGTAACCCGCCCGTCCCGCACTCACCCTCCAACAACAAAACCCAGTCCGCATCCCACGTCCGCCAATCACACCGCCATGATCCCACGCATCTCACTCAAAGAAGACCTCGCTCTTAAGACCGTTGTCACCAAACCGCGGACGCAGAAACCGGACTTTGCATGGCGTGAGGCGTTGGATGCCAACGAGTCAGATTCATTGCATTCTGGCGTGCTTGTGACGCGGAGCGGACAGGAGCGGACGTTCAGCTTGGCTGATGTCGCCGATGATATTGGCAATGCGCTCACGGACCTCCTGCTTTCACGCGATCAGGAGGACATCTTCACCGAAAAAAACCGTGGTTTTGTTGCCAATGTCGCACACTCGGTCGCAGCCAGTTTGGCGAATCAAGTCACCGAAGGCCGCTCGCTGAAGCTCTCAGAAAACGACCTCTCGCTCCTCATCGAAAAGGCGCTCATCGAAAATGATGCCCACGACGTCGCGAAAAGCCTCGTTTTTAACCGCTCCGTAAAAGGTGGCGGCGATATCGAGATCTCGCACGACCGGGCCGGAGCGCCAGTGGGCGTGCGCCTCATCCGTCGGAATGGTGCAGTCGTGCCGTGGAACGAAAACAAAATCGAAATCGCCGTACGTAAGGCATTTCTCTCGATCCGGGAGGACGCCAACGCCGCGATTTCCATCACTCGTGCCGTCACCGAGCGCATTCGTTCCGGCGATCAGGCATTCGTGCACATCGAAGACGTGCAGGACATGGTGCAAGAGGAATTGATGCGTCAGGGGTATTTTAAGGTGGCTGAAAGCTACATCCTCTATCGGGCCTACCGCACCCGCCAACGTGAGGAAGTTGCAGAATCCGCCCCGTCGGAAGAGGCGAGTCAGGATTCCCTCATCGTCGTTCGCACGAATGACGGACAAAGCGTGTTCTGGGATGGATCCGAACTCAAAAAACGCATTCAGTTTGCCAGCATCGGATTGGACCTGTGCCTCGATGCGATTGAAATCGAACGCGAGCTCCGTCGCTCGATCGGCACCGAAGTCTCCGAGCAGGATCTGCGCTTGATCGTTGTCATGAATGCGCGCGTCCTCATGGAACGCGACGCGGATTTTGCAAAGTTTGCGGGCCGCATTCTACTGACCTACATCTACGAAGAAGTGCTCGGATGGAATATCTCGCGCGATGGTATCGAGGGGTTGAAGGAATCCCACCGGATCGCATTTAAGAGCTACCTTCGGCACGGTGTCACCATCGAGCGCTTGAGCCCGAAGTTACTCGGATACAACCTCGACAAGTTGGCCGACGCGCTGGATCCGTCTGCCGATCTTGATTTCGACTACCTCGGAGTTCAAACGATGTATGACCGCTACCTCGTGGTGGACAAAACCTCCAAGAACCCACGCCGGATCGAGACGCCGCAATTTTTCTGGATGCGCGTCGCCATGGGTCTGTTCATCGATGAACCGAATGACCGTGAAGACTGGGTGGTCCGGCTTTACACGCTCTACAAAGGCCGCCGGTTCTGCTCATCCACGCCGACGCTATTCAACTCGGGCACCCCACACAGCCAACTCTCAAGCTGCTACCTCTACAAAGTGGACGACAGCATCGAGTCGATCATGCAACGCGGAATCGCGGAAAATGCCTATCTTTCGAAATGGGCCGGCGGACTCGGTGGATCGTGGACCAGTGTGCGCGGCACGGGAGGTTACATCCAAGGAACCAATGGCGAGAGCCAAGGAGTGATTCCATTCCTGAAACTCCACAACGACCAGCTCGTGGCAGTGAACCAGGGCGGAAAACGCCGCGGCTCGGGCTGTGCGTATCTCGAATCCTGGCACAACGACATCGAAGACTTCCTCGAACTCCGCAAGAACGTGGGCGACGAACGCCGCAGGACCCACGACATGAATACCGCGAACTGGATCCCCGATTTATTCATGAAGCGAATGGAAAACCGGAAAAACTGGACGCTCTTCCGCGCCAATGAAACCCCGGACCTCCACGAGCTTTACGGCAAGAAGTTTGAGGAGCGGTATGCGCACTACGAACAGCTTGGCAAGGAAGGCAAAATTTTCTCGAAAGAAATCCCGGCGATCGACCTGTGGAAGCGGATGCTCAAGATGATCTTCGAAACCGGGCACCCGTGGATCACCTTCAAGGACCCGTGCAACGTGCGCTCGCCCCAAGACCACGCGGGTGTCATCCACTCAAGCAACCTTTGCACCGAGATCACGCTCAATACGAGTGAAGATGAAACCGCTGTCTGCAATCTGGGATCAGTGATCCTCGACACGCACATCCGCCCGGATGGTTCCATCGACACCGACATGCTGCGCGAGACGGTTTCCGTTGCAGTGCGGGCCCTCGATAACGTCATCGACATCAATTTCTATCCGACGGAGGCGGCCAAACGCAGCAACCTGCGGCACCGCCCGATTGGACTCGGGATCATGGGGCTCCAGAATGCCCTGTTCAAACGCTCCCAGAGTTTTGCCAGCGACGAAGCGGTCGAATTCAACGATGAGTTCATGGAGGCGATCGCCTTTTTTGCCTTCAGCGCATCGAGCGACCTCGCCGCAGAGCGTGGGGCATACAGCTCGTATCGCGGCTCAAAATGGGATCGCGGACTCCTGCCGCAGGATACGATCGACCTGCTCGAAACCGAGCGTGGCCTCAAAATTGACGTGCCGCGCGGCGGCAAGCTGGACTGGACGCCGGTGCGCGAAAAAATCAAACGGAGCGGGATGCGTAATTCGAACGTCCTCGCCATCGCGCCGACTGCCACGATTTCAAACATCATGGGCACTACTCCATGCATCGAGCCGAACTACAAAAACCTCTTTGTAAAAAGCAACCTGTCCGGTGAGTTCATCGTCCTGAACGGCGAACTGGTCCGCGACTTGAAAGCGGTGGGACTCTGGAACGCCGACATGGCGCATCAACTCAAGTATTTTGATGGCGAACTCGGCGACATCACGGAAATCCCGGAGGCCATCAAACACAAGCATCGGACCGCATTTGCCGTGGACTATCAATTCATCATCGACGCTGCCGCACGCCGTCAAAAGTGGATCGACCAGTCACAGTCGGTGAATCTGTTCCTGCCGGAGCCCGACTTTAAAGTGCTGAGTCACATGTACCGGCGCGCATGGAGCGTTGGCCTGAAAACCACCTACTACTTGCGCACGCTTCAAGCGTCCAACATCGAAAAATCCACTGCCGGAGCGCGCAAAGAAATGACAGGCATCGTAGGAGGAGGCGCCGCCAAGAAAGAATTCACAGAAGAAGAAGTGATTGCCTGCTCCATCGAAGCCATGCGCAATGGCGGCGAATGCGAAGCGTGCCAGTAACTTCGGGAAGGCAAAGAACCTCGGAGTGCTTGACTCAAGCACTCCGAGCCAGTTCAAACAGGTGAGATATGACAGCACCCGTTCCTGAGCCGCACCTGCGCGCCGTGGATTTGCAGCGGTCCTTTCGGATCGGCCGCAACACGGTGAGTGTGTTACGCGGAATTGATTTGGATGTTTGCGCAGGCGATGCCGTATTCCTTTGCGGCGCTTCGGGCGCGGGAAAGACGACTTTGCTTTACACCCTAGCTGGACTTGAGCGTCCGGAAGCAGGTGCCGTTTTCCTCGACGGTACTAGCCTGTATGCGATTGGCGACAACCGCCTCGCCCGTCTCAGAAATGCAAAAATGGGGTTTGTTTTTCAGTCTTATTTCCTGCTGCCCGAGCTAACTGCACTGGAAAACGTGCTCGTTCCCGCGATGATCTCGCGGACGGTTGCGACCGATCGGGCCAAGGAGCTCCTGGAACGCGTGGGCTTGGCGGATCGCGTGGATCACCTTCCTTCCGAGCTGAGCGGGGGCGAACAGCAACGCGTCGCGATTGCACGCGCGCTGATCAACAACCCGACCATCCTGTTCGCTGACGAACCAACCGGCAACCTCGACTCACAAACCGGCGAGACGATCATTCAGTTGTTGCTCGGGCTTACCAAAGACGAAAAACGCACGCTCATTGTGGTGACGCACGACCCTGAGCTCGCAAAGCGCGGAGACCGAATCGTCCGAATCGAAGACGGGAAAATTTCAGATTCCTGAATTCCGACGCATTTCACGCGGCGGGACTCTCATCCTCGCGGCCGTAAAACTTCACGCCGATCTTGATTTTTTCGCGCCCCTGGGTCGTCCGCCATGCGTTGGTGTCGCGGAGTGAATAAATGCAGCCGCAGTATTCCTGCTGGTAAAACTCCTCACGCTTCGAGATTTCGAGCATGCGTTGTGCACCGCCACCTTTTCGCCAGTTGAATGTCCAGTAGCTCATTCCATCGTATCGTGACGCAGCCCGGACACCACAGTCATTGATTTGCTCCAGATTCTTCCATCGTGAAATCCCGAGGCAGCTTGTGATCACCGGAAACCCATGCTCGTGGGCGTAGAGCGCGGTTCGCTCGAAACGCATATCAAAACACATCGTGCAGCGTGCACCCCGCTCGGGTTCCCACTCGAGGCCTTTGACGCGATGAAACCAGTTCTCCGTGTCGTAGTCTGCATCGATAAACTCAATGCCGTGCTTCTCGGCGAATCGAATATTCTCCTCCTTGCGCAATTCATACTCACGGCGGGGATGGATGTTCGGGTTGTAAAAATAGATCGCGTATTCGATGCCCGAAGCGTGGATGGCTTCCATCACCTCACCCGAGCACGGAGCACAGCACGAGTGCAGCAACACGCGGCCTCCGGCGGGCGGGGGCTCGATGGGTTTGCGGTTCAGCAGGGTGTCAGACATTGCGCGACTACTTTTTAAACACGATCATCTCGGCGTCAATCGCCGTTGTGGTCACGGATTGCTCGGAGACATACCCCGGCGTAAATACCGGCTGCCAATCGGTGTAGGAAGAATATTTCGTATACACCTTGCCCTTTTCGCCAACCACTTGATACGGCTGCTTGACGGTATACGGCACATAGTCCCAGCTGGGCGGAACCTCGGTAAGGTAGACCTGGGTGTCAGAATCCATGTTATGCAAAATCACAGCGTCTGCGCCTTGCATCCGCGCATTGTATTCCATGCTTCGCCGCATGAAGTTGATGCCGTTCGTGGATGAAAATGCCAACCGTCCGATCGTCTCATGCGAGCGCTCCGGTGCTTTTCCGAGAATCGGAACAAACGCGTCCTTGGGCTTCGGCGGATATTGATCGACGGTATATGGCGTGTAGTGGACTGCCGTTGATTCCATCGTCGCACACCCGGATAACCCGAGAAGCGTGATGGATAAGAGAAGAAGCATTGAATTTCTTCCGATGTTGAGCGTCATTAAGTGGTAATAACGCATACGGCTGATGAATATTCGACTCATTCTTGCGATCGCGGTGATCGCATTGGCGGGCGCCGTCACTACGGGACATGGACAGCGCGTGCAAATCGCGATTGGCAACCCGGGATGCGGGCCAGTCGTTTACGGGCGACCGATTTACAACCGCCCGGTTTTTGTGAATCCAGTCGGCTTTTGCGGCCCCACGCAAATCGTCGTCGTGAGGCCCCAACGCACGGTGTTTCTTTCGTCGTCGCCGGTGCTGCCAAGCGGATTTCCTGTGCTGTCGCCGCCCAACCGCCTCGGTGCCTACCGCGCGCCCATCGTGCCCACGAACAACGTCCGATACGAAAAAGGCGTCACTTGGCGCCGCCGTTAAGGCGCGGTGATGACGCCATACGAGTCGGGCCTGCGATCCCGGTAGAACTGCCAGACATCGCGGACTTCCCGGATTTGGTCTAAGTCGATGTCTGCGATGAGCAATTCATCTTTGTCGCGCGAAGCCACAGCAACCATTTGGCCGCGAGGATCGCAGACATACGACTGACCGTAAAACTCGCCGATGTTCCACGGAGCTTCGATTCCGACACGGTTGATCGCGCAGATGAAGTATTGGTTCGCGACCGCGTGCGCAGGTTGCTCCAGCTTCCAGAGGTATTCGCTCAGGCCAGCGACGGTGGCCGAGGGATTGAATACGATTTCCGCGCCGTTCAATCCCAGGCAGCGGGCACCGTCGGGGAAATGGCGGTCGTAGCAGATGTAAACTCCGACTTTTCCAAATGCTGTTTCAAATACCGGATAACCCAAATTTCCGGGTCGGAAGTAGAACTTCTCCCAAAACCCGGGCAGGCAGTGCGGGATGTGGTGTTTGCGGTATTTTCCGAGATAGGTGCCGTCGGCATCGATCACCGAAGCCGTGTTGTAGTAGATGCCAGTGCCGTCCACTTCGTAAATCGGGATGACCATGACCATCCCGAGGCGTTTGGCCGTCTCCATCATGAGCTGGGTTGTCGGCCCGTCCGGGATCGCTTCGGTGCTCCCATACCAGTGGATTTTTTGCTCAGCACAAAAATAGGGACCGTAAAAGATTTCCTGCAAACAGAGCATTTGCACGCCATCCGCGGCCGCCTTTTCGATCATCGCCATATGTTTTTCAATCATATGCGCTTTAATCACTAACGGATCTTCCACGCCGCTATCGGTGCAGGAAGCTTGAATCAGACCAATACGAACATTTCGTGCCATAGCTTTGAGGAGAGCCGCAACCATGCCAAACGCGCGGGATTTTGTCTAAAATTTTGTCACGCGGTGAGATACCCTGCCCCGTCGGCAGCAGGAATTGGTGCTTGCCAACCCATCGGCATCCGTCCACCTTCCGCAGCGGGATAGGCAGACGAGTGTCCGCCTTGCTTGCCGACGCGAATTCCTCGCGCGGTCAGCCCCCTGGATTGGTCTTCCGATGAGAGATGGCTCAGGGCACTAAACCATCATCGACTCCCGGGTTCCGGGAAAACCATCGCCTCAGTATTGGCATCAAGCCACCGGGCAACCGACCACATGACATCAGATACCACATTTGCCGAGCTGAAGCTCGCTGAGCCCATCCAACGGGCATTGATCGAAAAAAACTACACGTCCCCGTCGCCGATCCAAGCGAAGGCGATTCCGCATTTATTGGAAGGGCGGGACCTGATTGGCTGCGCTCAGACAGGAACCGGAAAAACGGCGGCGTTTGCGCTACCGATTCTGCATTTGCTGAGCAGCCGTCCGAAGCCGACGAGTCCGCGCCGTCCCCGGGCGTTGATTTTGACACCGACGCGGGAGTTGGCATCGCAGATTGCCCAGAATTTCGAGGCCTACGGGAAATACCTTAACCTCAACCACTTTGTTTTGTTTGGCGGCGTGGGCCAAAACCCGCAGGTCCAAAAACTCACCCGTGGCGTTGATATCCTGGTCGCCACCCCGGGGCGGCTGCTTGACCTGCATTCCCAGCGGCATATTCACTTCGATCAGGTTGAGATTTTCGTTCTCGATGAAGCGGACCGGATGCTCGACATGGGGTTTGTTCATGACGTGAAAAAGGTGATGGCCCTTTTGCCAGCCAAGCGCCAATCGCTCTTGTTCTCTGCGACCATGCCGCCGGCCATCCAACAGCTCGCCGACAGATTGCTCCACGACCCGGTGCAGGTGGAAGTGAATCCCGTTGCTTCGACAGCAGAGCGGATCCAGCAACATCTTTGTTATGTGGAGCGGGGCGACAAGCGCATGTTGCTCGTCCACTTTTTGGAAAAATACCCGGATGGGCTGGTTCTCGTATTCGTGAAAATGAAACACGGTGCGAACCGCCTCGTCGAGCAGCTCGAAAAGACCGGCGTGCGGGCAGAAGCCATCCATGGCAACAAGTCACAAACCGCCCGCGAGCGCGCGTTGGAGAATTTCCGGAGCGGTCGCACACGCGTTCTCATCGCTACCGACATCGCAGCCCGCGGGATCGATGTGAAGGGAATCACCCTGGTCGTGAATTTTGACATTCCCAATGAGCCGGAATCTTATGTGCACCGCATTGGCCGCACCGCCCGTGCGGGTGCCGAGGGGCTTGCGCTGGCATTCTGCGACCACACCGAGCGCGATTTTATTCGCGGCATCGAGCGGCTCATTCAGCAAACGATCCCGGTGATCACGGACCACCCCTACGCAAAAGCCGCGAATAGCGACCCAGGTGCTCCAAAGCCGGTGATGCGGCAGGACGGACGCCTCGACTGGGTGCCTCGGAAGCGCACACCCGGCGGCCGCCCCGGCAGTAACCGGGGACGGGGCGTCAGACGCTAATCGCCGCGTTTGCGTTCCCAATTGTGGTGGTCAATTCGACGGATTCCTCTTGTTTGAACCACGAATGAAGGGAAATGTAGGGAAGTGACGATCACCACCTACGCTCCCGGCCGAGCCGAACTCTTGGGTAATCACACCGATTACAACGAGGGAGTGGCACTTTCCGTGACGGTGGAGCGTGGTACCACGGCGGTCGGGCATGTCCGCGATGACCACCGGATTCACATCACAACTGAAACACTGGGAAGGAGCGTGGTCGCTGACCTGCGGGACCTGCACCCGGATCCCGACGAACCGTGGGCGAACTTCCCACTTGGAGTCGTATTTGAGTATCAAAAGCGGGGCTTTCCGGTCGGAGGGTTCGAACTCGACATCACGGGAAACCTACCACTCGGAGCGGGCCTGAGCAGTAGCGCCTCATTGAGCGTGGCCACCGCGCTCTTCCTACAATCAGCGTTCGAAATAAAACTCCCCCGCATTGAGACCGCTAGGATTGCCAAGGATGCCGAAAACCACTTCGTCGGCGTCCAATGCGGTCTGCTTGATCCGATCAGTTGTTTATTCAGCCGTGAGAATTGTGCCACTTTTATCGACTGCCGGACATTTGAAGTGAGGCACATCCCGATTCCGCGCGACGTGACGTTTGTCGTTGCGGATACTGGTGTAAAACATCCGCAAGTCGATGCCGCATACGCCAGCGTCCGGGCTTCCTGCATGGAGGCCGCAGCGCTGTTGCGGTTGCCTGCGCTCCGCGATGCTACGATGGAGGACCTCGACGCTCACCGACTGGATTTACCGGATGAAATCTACCATCGCGCGCGGCACATCGTTTCCGAAAACTCGCGGGTATTCCTCGGGGCCGCAGCGCTGGAAGAGGGTGATCTCCGGGGGTTTGGCAAACTGATGCTGGCCTCGCATGCCAGCTCTCAAAGAGACTTTGGAAACTCGTGTCCTGAGCTGGATGAGCTAGTCAACCGTGCGCGCTGTGTGCCTGGGTGCTTCGGTGCCAGGTTGAGCGGCCGTGGATTTGGCGGCACGACTATCAACTGCGTCTCACGCGAAAGCGCCGACGTGCTTCAAGAGGTGCTCGACGTGCGGTGTTTTACCACGCGCGCCGCTCAGAGCACGCTCGTGATTCGCGGGTAATCCGATCTCGCCTACAAGGCAAGAAAGTTGCCAAGCAGCTTCTTACCTTCTGGAGTCAAGATCGACTCAGGGTGAAATTGCACGCCATAAACCGGCAGCTCTTTGTGCGCGAGCCCCATGATTTCTCCCTCTGCGGTTTCGGCGGTGATTTTCAAACAATCCGGAAATGACTCCCGTTTGACCAGGAGCGAATGGTATCTGGTGGCTTCGAACGGCGATGGAAGACCCGCGAACACATTTTCGCCATGATGCAAAATCGGCGATGTTTTCCCGTGCATAAGGCGCGAAGCACGCACGACATCACCTCCGAAGACCTCTCCCATACACTGGTGCCCGAGGCAAACACCGAGGATTGGAAAAACACCGGCGTAAGTCCGAATCACATCGCAGCTGATTCCCGCTTCCTTTGGGGTGCAGGGGCCCGGGGAGATGCAAATGCGGTCGGGTTTCATGGCTGCGATTTCATCGACGCGGATTTCATCATTCCGGCGCACAACCGGCTCCGCTCCCAACTCCCCGAAATACTGGACGAGGTTGTAGGTGAACGAGTCGTAATTATCGATGACGAGAATCATGGTCAAAAAATCTCAGTGGATATCGTGCGAATGGCAACCCCGGATTCAGATTGTTTCATCATCCGCGAGGGCGACCCTCGCCCGGTCGATTGCACGCATCGCAGCCATCGCCTTGTTTTGGCTCTCCTGGTATTCTCCGTCGGGCGTGGAATCTGCGACGACGCCCCCACCCGATTGCACATAAGCCACACCATCTTTAAGGACCACCGTTCGCAGCGCGATGCACGAGTCCAGGTTTCCATCGAAACCAAAATACCCAACCGCACCCGCGTAAACACAGCGTTTGCTCTTTTCGAGTGAGTTGATGATTTGCATGGCGCGGACTTTTGGAGAGCCGGATACGGTGCCGGCGGGAAACGTCGCGCGCATGACATCGAACGCGCTCTGACCTGCCGCTAGTTCGCCGGTCACATGAGAAACGATGTGCATGACATGGCTGTACCGCTCGACCGTCATAAAGTCAGAAACCTTCACGGAGGAATACTCGGCGATCCGACCCACATCGTTCCGCGCTAAATCGACAAGCATCAGGTGCTCAGCCCGCTCTTTCGGGTCGGCCAGCAAGTCGGCCTCCAACGCAGCATCCTCCTCGGGAGTTTCACCCCGCTTGCGCGTGCCTGCAATGGGGCGGATTTCCACCTTCGCTCCGGTCACACGGACGTGCACTTCGGGCGAACTGCCCACCAATGCAAACCCGGCTTCGACTCGAAGGCAGAATAAATACGGCGATGGATTGACGACGCGCAGCGACCGGTAGAGGTCCATGGCATTTCCGGAGAACGGCGTTTCAAAACGTTGCGATGGCACAAACTGGAAGATATCTCCGGCGCGGATGAATTCCTTGCCCGCGTCGACCATCGCAAAATACTCGTCTTTGGTCGTATTGCACCGGACGTCAGTCGGGAGCCCGGTGACCTCAGGAAAGAGCGGCTTGAGCGACAGGTGCGCGCTCAGCTTTTCGATCAAGTCATCTATCCGCTGCCGGGCATCGTCGTAGGCGGCATCCACTCCGGACTCCCCGATGAACGCGTTGGCCATGACCTTGATTTGCCGTCTCCGGTGGTCGAATGCGACGACCGTATCTGCAAGATGGAATACCATGTCCGGCACACCGAGTTCATCTTTAGGTGGTAGCGGGATCACCGGCTCAAACCAACGCACCGCGTCGTAGGAAAGATACCCGACTGCTCCACCACGAAACACCGGAAGCCCGGGCTGCGGAGCAATCCGATAATCACGCATCAACGCCTCCAATTCCGCAAACGGATCGGATTCACTCGTGTAGGATTTTGTTCCATCAGGACTTTCAAACCGCACTTCGTGGCCGCGCGCCGATAGTTTCCAACGGGCACCAACCCCCAAAAACGAATAGCGACCGAGGTGATCCCCCTGCTCTGCTGACTCAAAGAGAAAGCCGGGCAGCGTGTCGCCGAGCTTTGAAAATGCGGTTACCGGCGTATCCAAATCCGCAACGACATCACACCACACGGTGACCACATTGTAGTCATCCGCGAGTTGTCTGTATTCTTCGAGCGTCGGGTGCAGAGGTGGTCGCATGGAATAGATCAATGGTGGGTGTCTCTAAACCGCGGACGTGCAGCGAACCGGATCCAGCGGTTGAAGAGATTTAGACAGAATTAACAGAATCAACAAAATGGGTTACATGAAATACAGAATGTCCTGAGATTTTCCTGCGCTTTCGGTCCAAGTCCAATCGCCTGAATTCTGTTGATTCTGTCAAAATCCGCGGATGGGAAAAACAACTAAGCGGGATCGGTGCTTCAGAACTGCACTTTCGGAGCCTCGCGCTCCGCTGGGTTTTCGATTTGAAACAACTCAGCGGCACCGAAGTTAAACATTCCGGCCACTATGTTGGTCGGGAAAACTTCGCGCTTCGTGTTGTAGGCCATAACCGAATCGTTATACGCCTGCCGGGCAAACGACACCTTGTTTTCCGTGGATGTCAGCTCCTCGGTGAGCTGCATCATGTTCTGGTTCGCCTTTAAATCAGGATAGGCCTCAGCCACCATCATCAAGCGGCCCAATGCTCCGGTGAGGCCAGCCTCCGCAGAACCGAGTGCCTTCATCGCGGACGGATCGCCCGGGTTGGCTGCGGCTTGCTGACCAGCTCCCATGGCCGCTGTGCGGGCAGCAGTCACGGCCTCCAGCGTGCCGCTTTCATGCTTCAAATACGCCTTGGCCGTCTCGACCAAGTTCGGAATCAAATCATACCGCCGCTTGAGCTGCACATCGATCTGGGCATACGCATTTTTGAAACGATTCCGCAGCGTCACCAGCCCGTTGTATTGCCCGATGAAGAACAGCCCGACCAGCGCGACTAAAACTACCAATCCAATGAGAATACCACTCGCAATAATCATAAGGTGAAGACTGCCCGGAAGCCGACCGGTGCGCAATTCGTAAATCGCGCTGATCGATCAGCTCGGGCACTTTTGCTTCACGTGATAACGGGATCCGTTTCGATCCGGGAGCTTGTCATGCCCGGCTGGCTACGGAATGCAAGCCCGATGCATCAAAAGGGTCAGAGCCAGTGCGATTCCAGAAAAAATCGGAAACCCTAGTCGGAAAAACGAGCCGTTATCGCTTCACCACATCGGTGAGTTTGGCAGCCAGTTCGGCTTGCCTGAATGGCTTGGTAAGAAAGTCGTCCATGCCAGCGCTGAGGCACCGATCACGGTCTTCCGGCAGCACATTTGCGGTTAGTGCGATGATTGGGACATGAAACTCGCCACCTGCTTCAACTTCGCGGATTTTTCTCGTCGCCTCGAGTCCGTTCATCACCGGCATGGACATGTCCATGAGGATTGTGGAGAATTTTCCCGGCACGAACGCCCTGAGTGCTTCAGCTCCATTTGAGACTAGTTCAGCGCAATAGCCTAGACCCTGGAGCATTTTACCCGCGAGTCGGGCGCTGTTGCGATCATCCTCAACGACAAGAATCAGCGCGCCTTCCGGCGGAACAGGAGCTTGCGCTTTTGGTTCACCCGGATCAACCAGCGCGGCACCGCTTCCTCTCCCATTTGGCGAATCTAATGGAAGGCGAAAGGTGAAAGTGCTTCCCGCCCCCAACGTCGATGTCGCGCTGATCGAGGCACCCATGGCCTCAGCGAGACGCTTGGAAATCGCGAGCCCGAGGCCGGTGCCCCCAAACGGGCGGCTTGTCGTTGAATTCGCCTGAGAAAAAGGCTTAAACAGGTTGCCAAGCGTCTCCGGAGAAATCCCAATGCCGGTGTCCTCGACCGAGAACTCCAGAAACAGGCCGTCCGCATCCGGTGCCACGCGGAAGACAATCGATCCACTTTCCGTGAATTTGAGCGCGTTCCCGAGAAGGTTGATGAGGACTTGGCGGATCCGGCGCTCGTCACCGGTGATTTCGTCTGGCAAACCCGGCACCAGCTCGCAGCGGAAGTTAATGCCTTTTTCATCAGCCGCGTGCCGGATTGCGACGGCCGACGACTCCACAAGATCGGCGACAGCAAACGGTGCCGGGCGGATGGCGAGAGAGCCGTGCTCGATGCTGGCGAAGTCGAGAATGTCGTTCACGACGGCCAGGAGGTGCTCCCCACTGCTGCTAATCGTGTTTGTAAAGGATTCTTGCTCCTCGTCGAGCGGGGTACCGCCAAGGAGTTCCGCGAACCCAAGCACTCCGTTTAACGGGGTGCGTAACTCGTGGCTCATCACGCTGAGAAACTCGCTCTTCGCAGCGGCAGCGGCCTCGGCTCTCCGCAGGGCATCCGTCAGCCTTTCCTCCATAAGCTTCCGATCGGTGATGTCCTCCTTGATGGCGATATAATGCAGAGTCTCCCCTCTATCGTTCAGGACCGGTGAGATAGTCGCCGATTCCCAATAGAGTGAGCCATCCTTCCTCCGGTTCTGGAACTCCCCTCGCCATGTTTCGTTTGCACGGATCGTCTCCCAAAGCTCATGGTAAAACGCCTCGTCCTGCGCTCCGGATTTCATGATGCGCGGATTGTGCCCGAGCGCCTCAGCGGTTGTATAGCCGGTCGTTTCCTGGAATGCGGGATTGGCATATTCGATGCTTCCCGATGGGTCGGTGATGACGATCGTGCTCCCGCTTTGGTTCACCGCCACCCAGAGCGTATTCAGTTCCTCTTGCTCCGCCTTGCGCGCAGAAATGTCGCTGATGACGACCCGAAGCTGTGGCGACCCGTCGGAGGATTGTGCGGCAGTGGAAGAAACCTGTGCCCAGAATGTCACACCATCAGGCTTCACCATCCGGATCTCACACTGCTGCGGTTCACCGGTTTCAGTAAGCTGCTTGCGGAGCTTGTAGTAAACATCCTGATCCGCGTGGCAGATGAATTTTGAAAATGGCCACTGCAAAAGTGCATGCCGCTCGACGCCGACGAGAACGGCGACTGTAAGGTTGGCCTCCATGATCAGGCCTGACTCTCCGATTGTGATGTAGCCAACTGGCGCAAGGTCGTAGAGATCGAAATAACGCGCACGTGAGGCATCCAGCTCGATTTGTGCTCGGCGTAATTCCTCGTTCTGCATCTCCAGCTCAATTTGGTGCACCCGGAGCTCGTGAAGAATCGTTTGCACCCGCTCGGACGAAAGGTCGTCGAGGTTCTCCGGGGACTGACTTTCCCTTTCAGCGAAGCTTGCCTCGGCCTTTTGGCGAAGCGAGAGCAAGGAGTGCGGCGCGCCCTCCTGCTGGATACCGTCACGTTGCAAGGAAGATTGTGAGGTGGGAACTTTCATTGCATTTGGTCTGATTTCCGAGCAACCCGCTCGGTAGTTGCGATCGCATACATTGTTCCGACCTCGTCAACCAAAGCGGTTGAGATAATCGAGACATTTTTTATCGATCCATCCTTGTCGATCCTCTGGGTGATGTAAGGCTCGAGGATTTCCGCGTGGCTGAGTTGTGCGAGCGTAGCAAGCGCGCCCTCTTGCAGGTCCAGCGGAATGCGGTCGCGCACGTTGAGCAGCAGCGCCTCGGCCTCGGTCCAGCCATACAACCGCACGGCACCGGGGTTCCATGCGAGGGTGCAACCGTCGAGATCCTGAACGGTGATTGCATCGTGGGCATCGCGCACGAAGACCCCGAGTCGGGCGGCCTCGGCGGCGGCTTTTAAGAGCGCTTCTTTCACCCGTTGTATTTCCGTGATGTCCACAAATGTGAGCACCACGCCCTCGATCACATTCTCGATCGTGCGGTAAGGCTGGACCCGCAGCAGATACCCGCGGCCATCCAGGGTGCGGACCTCTTCCTCTTTGGGGATGAGTGAGTCGAGCACGATCTTCATGTCCGCCACCAGATCGGTGTGACCGACCAGATTGGTGACAATCTCGCCGATGGGACGTCCCACGTCGTTCGCTCGCAGGTTGATCACCCGGACCGCGGCGGGGGTAAATCGCAGGATGCACAGTTGCAGGTCTAAAAAAACGGTGCCGATGCCGGTGCCGGCAATCAGGTTATTCATGTCATTGTTCGACTGCGAGAGATCAACCACCTTGGCTTGCAGTTCGCTGTTCACCGTGGACAGTTCCTCGTTGACCGACTGCATTTCCTCCTTGGCGGTCTCCACCTCCTCGTTGGTGGATTGCAGTTCCTCGCGGACGCTCTGGACGTATTCCTCCCTGGCGTGCAATTCCCGCTCCAGGGCCTCGATTGCGGCCGAGTCTGGAAGCGTGTGATCCCTGGCCTCCGGCATCTCCGGCCCCTCCTCCAAGATCACGAGGAGCAACGGCGACCCGTCGGGTTCCATGGTGTTCGGCTGGGGGCGGACGGTGAGATTGACGGTGGAGAAATGCCCGTTGGTTTTCACGCGCAGGCCCTTGGCGCAGGCGGCATCACCGGTTTTCACGGCCTGGTTCAGGGCGATTGCGAGTTCACTGCGCAGCCCCTCGCGGGCCATCTTCACGATGTTGCTGATACCCGCATTTCCCGTCGTCAGCTCCAGATACATTCCGGAATGGCCCTGGATGTAGAGGATGTCCCCCAGGGGGCTGACGAGGGCACCGACTGCGACGACATGCCGCAGGAGACCGGCCTCGGTCATCTCGCGCAGCGATTGTTTCCTGGGGAGAGCGGCGGGCGAAGGCGGTGGGGAGGATGCCTCCACCGCCGTCTGGGGGGAAGGATCCCGCGGGATTGGCGTGAGCGCACGCAAGTGGTCGTTGCATCGGCGGTAAATCTTCGTATTGCGGTCCAACGCGACAAACAACTCGCCAAACTCGCCCACGGTTTCGGAGGTGCCAAGGCAAAGCATACCTCCAGGTTTCAGCGAGTAATGGAACAGCGGGATGAGCCTTTTCTGAAGCGCGGGGCCCAAATAAATGAGAAGATTGCGGCAGAGTATGAGGTCGAGCTTCGAGAACGGCGGATCTTTGATCACGTCCTGCTTGGAAAAAATGATCATGTCGCGCAGAGCCTTGCGCACACGGTAGGCGCTGCCGTCGGGTTCCAATGTGAAAAACCGCGCCAGCCGCTCGGGCGTGATGTCCGCCGCGATGCTTGCCGGATAGACTCCAGCGCGGGCCGTCGCAATCGCCCGACCGTCGATGTCTGTGGCGAACACCTGCATCGTGCAGCTTTGATGCATCGCCTCCATGCGCTCGGCCAGAAGGATTGCAAGCGAATACGCCTCCTCGCCGGTCGACCATCCCGCCGACCAAACGCGGACCAACGTGGAATTCGCGTCAAAGAGCCTCGGAATAACCTCATCCTCCAGCGTTTTGAAGACCTCGGGATCGCGAAAGAAATGCGTCACCCCTATCAGTAGGTCACGAAAAAGCGCCTCGCTCTCCGCCGGCGTCCGTTGGAGAAACTTCACGTAGTTTTCGAGTCCCTCGATCTGATGAACAGCCATCCGCCGCTCGATCCGTCGAAACAGTGTGTTTGGCTTATACCCCGAAAAATCGTGGCCCGTGGCGTTTCGGATCACGACGCAAATCTTCTTTATCGCGCTTTCGGCATTCGGGGCGGCGACGGATTCCCGGCGCGTAAGGCTTCCAAAAGCTTTAAGCGAATATGCGATCAGCTGGGATACCATGTCCGCGGGTGCCAACTCGCGGTCCACCAAGCCGGTGGCGATCGCACTCCGCGGCATACTGTCAAATTGGGCGTCTGGGCAATGACCAACCCGCCGGCGCTCTTGATATCGCGCACGCCTTGCGTGCCATCGGAGGCGGTGCCCGAGAGAACGATGCCGATCGCTCGTTCTTGTTGATCCTGCGCCAGCGAACGGAAGAAAAAGTCAATCGGCAGGCGATGGCCCCGACCCGCCGTCGGCTGGAACAAGTGCAACCGCCCGTTGAGCAGCGCCAGGTCGCGTCCGGGCGGGATGATATAGACGCAGTTGATCCGCACCGGCATGCCATCCTCCACCTCGAAGACCTGCATCCGGGTATAACGCTGGATCAGCTCGCACAGCATGCTTGTGTGGTCCGGAGCCAGGTGCTGCACCACGACAAACGCCATATCCGGAATAGTTGTTGCCGGGATGCCGGAAAAAAACTCCTCGAACGCCTTGAGGCCGCCCGCGGAAGCCCCGATTCCGACGATGGGAAAACTCTTCGGCGAGCCAGCCACATGCCCGCCTCCGCTTTCGCTGGATGCTTCAACCGCAGTGGCCATTTTTTTCATAGAGTGCGTGCTACCCATTGCTCGCAGATGGTTCGGATGGTTAAAGCAAAGCCTAGTATCGCAAGACGACCATATTATGGCCTCCAGCGGCGCATTTTTGCAAGAAGCGATTCGTGATCTGGAACCCGGGACAATTGCGTGATCGCTGAGTGATACCCCAACAGCGTGAGAGCGTCGGTGATTCCCTCTTCTTCGCCCGCCGCGCAGCGGTCCAGACCTGATGAGAATTGACATTCCAAAATTGGCCCAGTAAACACGAATAGTCGATCGTATGAACTTCTCCCTCCGTCGTGCTCGATTTGCCGCTCTCGCGCTCCTGTGCTTAGTCTTCGCGGCCCCCGATCTCGCTTGGGCGCAGACGAAGCAGATCCTCATCGATGGTTCAAGCACGGTTTACCCTGTCACCAAGATCGCTGCCGAGGACTTTACCAAGCGATGGGATAGCAAGGTGAAGATGGATGTTTCGTTTTCGGGAACATCTGCCGGCTTTCGCAAATTTCTGGCCGGGGAGATTGACGTGTCGGCAGCCTCGCGCCCGATCAATCGGGCGGAAATCAAGGCAGCCAAAGAAAACCGGATTCAGTTCATCGAGATCCCGCTCGCCTACGATGCGTTGACCATTGCAGTGCATCCAGAAAACACGTGGGTCGATACCATTACGACCTCGGAACTCAAGAAAATGTGGGAGAAATCGGCGGAGGGAAAGGTGACACGCTGGAGCCAAATTCGGCCGGAGTGGCCGGATCGCGAGATCAAGCTGTATGGTGCGGGCCTCGACTCTGGAACCTATGATTACTTTAAAGAAGTGATCGTCGGCCCGAAGGCAGAGCTGCGGTCCGATTTCAAAGGAAGCGAGGATGATGAAGAGTTACTTCAAGGCATCGAATCCGATCCCGGTGCCCTTGGTTTTGTGCCCTATGCATATTTCTCGAAGGAAGGAGACAAGATCAAAGCGCTGGCGGTGAAAATGGATTTTGACGCTATGACGGGCCAGCCGGTCAGCGGTGCTCCGGCAACCTTGCCGTCTGAAGACGCCGTGCATCGGGGCACATACATGCCGTTCGGACGTCCGCTTTTCCTTTACGTGAACGTGAAGTCTCTCGAATTCAAACCGCACCTAAAGGATTTTCTGCAGTTTTTCCTGATTCATGCCGATGACTATGTTGATCGCGTGAATTACCTGAGCCTGCCCAAGATTTCTTATGCGCGATCAATCGCGAATCTTGAGACCAAACGCACTGGCACCCGGTTCTCCGGTGCCCCGGAGATCGGATTGAGCGTCGTTGATATGATCAATCGTCAACCCCGTTGACGAGGGTGGCATTTTGATTTAGCTGAAAAGGATCAGCGCGAGCGGACAATCCATATCAAGAAAGCGAACCATCGATCGAGAAGGTTGATTTCAGGACGATTTGTCGCATTTTTCCCTCGTTTTCTAATGCGCTCCGTGGTTCACACATCGGTGCATGAAGCCAATCACCGCCGTATTGTTCGATCTTGACGACACTTTGATCATTGATGAATCGGTTTCGAGTGAAACGTTCTCGAAGGTTTCCGAGATTGCCGCGACGAAACTGGGGGCGAGCGCCTCGGAGTTCAAGCGCTCCGCGAAAACACACGCCAAGCGGCTCTGGGCCGAGAGTCCTGCAAATCCATACTGCCGACGCATCGGGATCAGCGCGTTTGAATGCCTATGGGGAAACTTCGCCGGCGACTCGTTGGACCTCACACAACTTCGTAATTGGGCCATGGAATATCGGACAGCCGTCTTCGATGCCGCTCTGCGGGACCAGCAACTCGAGTCTGATGAATCCTCCGCTGCCGACTTGGCAGCAGCGTTTTACGATCATCGCCGAAAACTCCAACGCCTAATGCCGGATGCGCGCGAGGTCCTGACAAGACTCGCCCCACATTATAAACTCGCCCTTTTGACCAATGGCGCGCCAGACCTTCAGCGAGAAAAGCTCCTTGCGTCGGGACTGGAGTCATTTTTCTCCGCTGTGGCCGTGTCCGGGGAGCACGACATCGGAAAACCAAAGCCGGAAATTTTCGACCGGCTCATCGCGGAACTGGGCGTCAGCGCCGACCAGGCTGTCATGGTGGGCAATAGCCTCGAGCGGGATATCGCCGGCGCCCGGAACGCGGGGATCACAAGCATCTGGATCCGCGTCGCAGGATCCGAGGAGCACGCCGACGTAACGCCAGACTTCACGATCACCGGTTTGGCCGAACTTCCGGGGGTTATTGGAAAAATTGAGCAAACGATTTGACATTTCTTCGACAGCGTCGAGTTTAACGTCGTTATGAAAACAATCCTCGCAACAATCACGGTAGCTCTCTTTGCAGTCTCCACCTCTTTCGCTCAGTGCGGCGGATGCGAAGGCAAAAAAGATGACAAGAAAAAAGAAGGAACTAAAGAAACTGCGACTTTGAGCGTGAAGCTCTAATCAGCGGCCTTCTTTACAACTTATCTCAAACGCGGAGCTTTCGGGCTCCGCGTTTTTTTTGTTTTGTGATGGCATCCACTCGGGCAGGATGCCGGCCAATGGTGGAATTCATGGCTGACCTTGGACGACGGTTCTGGCAGAGCCGCCCTGCGAGGATCACACGAAAAACCGTAGACATCTTCGTGGAAATCGACGCCGAACAACGCTCTGCGTCGTTCGCGTATTACGCGTTGTTTTCGCTGGTGCCGATGATCGCGCTTCTGCTCACGGTGGGGTCGATGTTTTTTAGCGAGGCCACGGTACATCGCACAATCGAGGAGTTTTTTCCGATGGGCAGCACTCAGCAGGAGGTGCTGTGGAGCATGGTCAACGACCTCCAGAGTGCGCGGGGTAGCGTGAGTGTTATTTCGATCGTGATCCTGTCGTGGACGTCACTCCGTTTTTTTCAGGCGCTGGTGCGCGCAGTCAATCGGGCATGGCACACGGTTGAGATCCCATGGTGGCAACTCCCGTTAAAAAATCTGGCGATGGTTGGGGTGATTGGTGGCGGACTCTTGCTCGGCGTGCTCGTCCCGGCGCTCATCCAGGGTGTGGTGAAAACATTGAATACGCTGGAAGCCGTGCTGATCCACTACCTGCCCCACACGACCCGATTGCCTGATTGGATTCCGCTTTTGGATGCCTCACGCTACGTCGTCGGCGGCGGTGTTTTGTTCTATGCGTTTGTGATGCTCTACATGCTGGCACCCCGCTGCAAGGTCCGGTTCAAGCAAGTGTGGCTGTCCGCGCTTTTGGTCAGCATCATCCTGCAAACGGTGCAAATAGCATTCGTTAACTACCTGCCACGAATCATAAACTACAACGTCGTTTACGGCTCGGTGGGGGGTCTGATGCTTTTGCTGCTGTGGATCTATGCGAGTGGCATGATCATCATCGGCGGAGCATGTTTTTGTGCGGCCCGGAGCCGGGTTGACGAAGAGGCGGCAAGGCCACCCAGCCCGCCTCCGACCGAGCACCTTACTCCATCCAGTTCAGGAAATTAAAATTCATCGAGATCATCACGGTGATCACGACGGCCACAAACAGAACGCCAACAACGGCTGCCACCGCGCCCCCGAGAAGCAAACGGCGAATCAGCAAATCCTCTGCTGCGTCCTGCTCGGGTGTCTGCGGTTTTCTCTCGATCGGAAGTTCTTCGGCTTTTGTGTTCGTCGACATGGCAAAACAAATACGGATCGCTAGCGGCCCTGTCAATCGGACTTGCGGCCGCGGAGTTTGAATATGATTGGAAGCCCGGGGTATTCGCGGAAGGCACGGATGCACTTCGAAAGGTATTGCTTGTAGCTGTCGGGGAGCTTCTGAGGGTCGTTGACAAAAAGCAGAAGCTCGATGCGGCCAAATGGGCGGTAGTCGGGAGCATTCAGCTGCGTGGCATACAATATCTTAAACCGCCGGTTGCCGCGAATTGGCGGGGGCTGACGCGTCACGGAGTCGGCGATGAGGCGGTTCAACTCGCCCGTTCCGATCTTGCGGGTGGCATGCTGGCGCATCTTTTCGATGGTTGTGAAAAGGCGCGGGATGTTTTCACGATCCTTGGCCGAGACGATCACAACCGGTGCGTAATCGAGAAAAAAGAGATCACCTTGAATCTGATCCAAGCGCGCTTTCAGGGCGTCCCGCTCGGACTCTCCATCTTTCGGGCGAACCAAATCCCATTTGTTGATCACAATGATCGCGGCCCGACGGGCATCCTGGATCATTCCGGCGATGCGTTTATCCTGCGATGTCACCGCTTGGGAGCCGTCGATCACCAAAATACACAAATCGGCCCGCGCGATGGCATTCTCGGAGCGCATGACACTGAACACCTCTACCGACGTGTCATGTTTTGAGCGGTGGCGAATGCCGGCTGTGTCCACCAGCATGAACTTATGGCCGCCGTGCTCGTACGGGATATCGACTGCGTCCCGCGTGGTTCCGGCGATCTCGCTCACAATCGTGCGCTTATCGTTCAGGATCGCGTTGATCAGCGACGACTTGCCGACGTTTGGCTTTCCGATCACCGCGATGTTGGCCACGCTTCCGCGTTCGTTTTCGGCTTCGTCCCCACCGAGTTCTACCAACCCCTCGATGCGCTCAATCAGCAACCCGATTCCCTGTCCATGCACTGCACTCACCGGCACCGGGCTTTCAAATCCAAGCCGCGCAAAATCAACAACCATCGACTGGTGTTTTTCGTCGTCGATTTTATTCACCACCAAAATGACCGGCTTTCCGGCTCCACGGATTTTTTTGGCAAGCCCCTCATCCAACGGCGTCGAGCCGTCGGGCCCATCCACGACAAAAAGCAATAAGTCCGCGGACTCGATCGCGACATCCGCAGCAAAATGCGTCTCCTCAGCAAAATCCGGATCCGGATCCATGCCAATCCCGCCTGTGTCGATAATCTCAAATGGCGCACTTCCGAGTCGGCACACCGCATTGATCCGATCCCGGGTCACGCCCGGTTGATCGTGAACAATCGAAATTTTCTTTCCCGCGAGACGGTTGAATAGGGCGGATTTGCCGACATTTGGCCGGCCTACAATGGCAATGGTTTTCAAAATGGTTACTTACTTCCTTGGTCGTCGGAGTGCTTGAACTGACGCACCCCCTGAAAAATATACTCTAATCCGCTGATCAATGTGAGCGCACCCGCCAGCCAAATCACCGGGCCGGAGTAAGGAATCTGCAATAGCACCCACGAAACCGCAATCATTTGCAGCGCCGTCGCTGATTTTCCTGTCCATGTCGGATGCACGACCAAATTGCTCCCATGCAACTGCACGACGACACAACCCGTCACGATGACCACATCCCGCGCAATCACCAAAACCGGAAACCACAGCGGCAACGCATACGCCCATGGGCTCACGGTCAGCGTGATAATCGCAGTCAACAAAAGCCCCTTATCCGCAATCGGATCCAAAATCGCACCCAACTTGCTCACTTCCCCGAACTTCCGAGCGACCCATCCGTCAAATGCATCCGTCACTGCTGCGAAAATGAAAACGCCGATCGCGCAATACCTCAACCATTCCTCCGGCTCCCCACGATCCACCCCTGCCCCGTAATAGGCCGCAAACAAAACAAACACGGGGATCAAAAGAATCCGCACAATGGTGATTTGGTTCGCGAGCGTCATGGTGTCCTCAGCTTTATAAATCACGAAGCGCTCGCAAGCCAGACTACCGTTAGGAAATCTACGCCTCGCGCGTTTGCAATATCTGATTTTACCGCCAAAGGTTGCGATCCAGCGTGCGGTATTGGATCGCTTCGCCGAGGTGTTTTGGTTTGATGGACTCCGATCCGGCGAGGTCAGCAATGGTGCGCGAGACTTTCAAAATCCGATCGTAGGCGCGGGCGCTGAGCTCGAGGTCAGCCATGGCGAGCCGGAGCATTTCCTGTCCTTCGGAATCGAGGCGGCAGTGCGTTTTCAATCCTGAGTGAGACATCCTCGAATTGCAGCGCACCCGTTTATCGGCGAACCGTTTCGACTGAACTTCGCGTGCGGCTCCGACGCGTTCGCGGATCGCAGACGATCCCTCTGCGGGTGTGTCGCTGGACAACTCGGCATACGCAACGGCGGGAGCATCGACGTGGATGTCGATACGATCCAAGAGCGGCCCCGAAATCCGCTGCCGGTAGCGCTCAACCTGCGCGGGAGAGCACCGGCACTCACGTTTCGGGTCGCCGAAATACCCGCAGGGACACGGGTTCATCGCGGCAACGAGCATGAAGTCGGCGGGGAATTTCATCGTCCCGGCAGCACGGCTTACAATCACGTATCCATCTTCGAGGGGCTGCCTCATCACCTCCAAAGTGGAGCGTTTGAACTCCGGCAACTCGTCGAGAAACAGTACGCCATTATGCGAAAGACTCACCTCGCCGGGAGTGGGATTGGTTGAACCGCCCAGCAGCCCGACATCAGAAATAGTGTGGTGTGGAGCACGAAACGGACGGTTGAAAACAAAACTTCGATCCTCGCTGAGCAATCCGCAGATACTGTGGATTTTTGTCGTTTCGATCGCCTCATCGAGTGACATCGGCGGCATAATCGTTGCGATCCGTTTGGAGAGCATCGATTTCCCGGAGCCTGGCGGGCCGATCAGCATGATGTTATGATTTCCAGCGACTGCCACTTCGATCGCGCGTTTGACTTGGTTCTGACCTTTGACTTCGGAAAAATCCACATCACCGGCTTCGGCGAGTCGAGCCCGGGCATCGTCGAGCATCGGCGATACGGGTTCGGCGTGGATGCGTTCGCACAGGATTTCGTATGCCTCGCGGAGGGACCTTACTCCAAACACCTGGATCCCTTCAACCACGGCGGCCTCCATTGCATTCGCTATGGGCACAATGACCGCTTTCTTCCGGCGCCGCCGGGCTTCCAAGGCGATCGGCAATGCGCCTTTGATTGCGCGGACTTCACCGGTTAACCCGAGTTCGCCAGCCACCATGCACCGCGCCATTCTAGGAATTTCGACGCCGTCCTCGACGGCGAGCATCCCAAGCGCGATTGGTAAATCAAAACTTGGCCCCTCCTTTTTCACATCTGCCGGGGCGAGGTTGACGGTCATCCGCGACCTTGGCCAACGGAAGCCGCTATTGCCGATCGCGGTTATCACGCGATCCCGACTTTCCCGCACAGAGGCATCCGGCAATCCGACCACGATGATCTGCGGATCACCGGGTCCTCCGTTCACTTCGATCTCAACCTCCAATGCCTCCACCCCACGGAGCGCTGCGGAATAAACCTTTGTGAGCATCCCCGTAACCTACGCAACAATGCGTCGATCTGTCGAACTCACAAAAGCGCGGATTTGACAGTGCCCCTGCAGACGCTGCGAAGCGGCGCTATGCGGCTGGAGAGAGCACTTTTTGGGCTTTCTTCGGATCGCTCACGCGCATGATCAGGAGCCCCCTTTTGGCGGTCGGCATGCTTGCCAGATACGCATACTCGATGTTGACCTTTTTCGCGGAAAGGAGCTTGGCGATTTTTGACAGACTGCCTGGGCGGTTGTCGTTTTCAATCATCAAAACATCGGTCTCGATGACCAGCGTGCCATGCGCTTCGAAAATGAACAACGCACGCTGCGGGTCACTGAGCACGAGCCGGACGATTGCATGATCCACCGAGTCGGTAATGGACATCGCGTAAATATTGATTTTCGCTTCGGCCAAGGCATCGCACACTTTGGCTAGAGTGCCGGGCGAGTTTTCCAAAAATAGCGCAAGTTGTTGGACGATTTTTACCATAAGGATGAAAATAAATCAGGCGGTTGCGGCGAACCTCAAAAAGAAAAGGCGGGGTGTGGTTCAACACTCCCCGCCTTCGAAAATTCACATTGGGAAATGCTAGGAGGTGGGAACGACTCCGTTGTTACTTCCGACGATCGCGTTGATGATTTCCACGCTCTGTTGCGGTGTTCCGCCGGTGTCAACACTTGCATTGACGGCAGCCTGCCCGATCGATCGCACGACCGCCGGCGTGCGGGACTCAGGCGGCACGGTCGAAACGAGGTATGTGAAGGTCGAGATGATGAGCGAGGTATCGTTGGTTGCGGTAGCGACGAATGCGCTGGACGTGGCGTTGGCCATCCGGACTGTGTTTGCGGCGCGCTGCGAGACTGGCGTCACCCGATTGAGTTGCACCGTGGCCGTGCGAACGAGCGCGAAGGCGGTATTCGGGTTAAAGCGCGCGAACCGCGAGTAGGCCCCGATGATTGCGTTTTGAGCTGCTGCTCCCTTGCGGGTTCTGGATATCTGATTCAGGGTTTTTTGAAAATTCGAGAACGCGAATCTTGATTGGCCGCTTTGCGCTTCGACGGTGACCATTGGAGCGAAGACGACCGCTAAGACCAAGAAGAGGGAGGCAATTGACTTAACCATAGGGCGAAGATCGTCAACTGCGGTGGATTTGTCCACAAAAAAAGCACGCGGATGGCTCCCGTCCGCGGATTATTCGACAGCCTTCAGAGAAACTGAAATTCACACAGCGAGCCATCTCAAGGAGCCGATTTCAAAGCCACCCCATCCGACCATCGCGACCTCGGCAAGGAATTCCAGTTGCCTGATTGGCGCCGAGTTTGTTTCATTCGTGGTGTGCCTAGAAATTTAGTCTATTTTGACCTCGAAACCCAGCGAACTGCCAACGATGTGGGTGGATGGGACCGCAAAGACCTCATGGGGATGTCGATCGGCGTGACATACAGCACGGGGATGGATGAATACCGGATCTTCGGCGAGACCGAGGTTGACGAGTTGATCGATCAGTTGCTCCGGGCGGATTTGGTGATCGGGTATAATTTGATCAATTTCGATTATCAGGTGTTGATGGGATACACGATCCGCGAACTTGCCGAGCAAGTTCCGACGCTCGATTTGATGGTTGATGTGGAAAAAGCGATCGGGCACCGGTTATCGCTGGATGCGTTGGCAACCGGCACTTTGGGTGTGGGAAAAACTGCGGAGGGCTTGGATGCGATCCGCTGGTTTCGCGAGGGGAAAATGCTCGAGATCGCGGAGTATTGCTGTTTCGATGTGAAGGTCACCCGTATGGTTCACGAATTCGGTGCAAAGTCCGGTGAGCTGTTTTACTCGGACCGGTTCGGGCGGAAGAATCGTCTGGATGTCGCATGGCACCTGGACTGATCAATGATTAAGCCGCTTAAACCTGCTCAAAAATCTGTTTGGCTTCTTTGCTGGCTGGATCTCGACGACCCTGTTCCGACGGGATCTGATTACATGCTGCCCACGCTCGTGATGGTGACCGATCGGCGCGGGGTGCCGGTGGCTCCGCCCGAGGTTTTGGAAGAACTGGACCAGACCAGCGCAGAAAACGTGCTCGGGTCACTGATCGAGCGGCTTGGTCCACCAGATCGGATTCTGATCGGTGAAAGCGAGGACTGGGATGATCGTTCGTGGAGGGACTTTAGCGAAGACTTCCGGGTGCCGATTGAATTTGTCAAAGTGCTGGATCGAAAAACCGACGAAATGGAAGTCATCTCGCAGCATGTCGTGGCAAAGTTCACTGCGGACTACATTCAATCCGGAACATCATCCCCGCCCGGTCTCGCCCAAGGCCTGACAAATACAGCGCTCCGGGTGCGGTCCGAGACAAAAAAAATGGCGCTGCTGAAAAAAGCACTCGAAAGCGACCAATCCTGCTCCGAGGCACGCGTCGAACTCGCCGACGCGTATTTCCGGAGGTCCGACTGGATCGGAGCCCTCAAGACATACGATGATGTTATCGCGCGGGAGCGTCGCCGCTTCGAGAACCAGAAGCCGGACTGGTGGACCACCCGCTCGACGCGCCCGTATCTTCGCGCCCTTTACGGCCGGGCCATGACCCAGTGGCACCAAGGACGGCATGCGGCGGCAGGCGAGACGCTGTCCGGATTGCTGCGTATCAATGCAAAAGACCATCAAGGTGTCCGGTTTCTGCTCCCGCTCATTTGGCTTCTTGCGGAGGACTACGAATCTGCGGAAAAGTCCTACTTGCACTACGCGAAGAGCTACCCGTTGGATTACTCCGAGCCCTCGTTTGCTTTCGGTAAGGGGTTGATGCATTCGTATTTTGGCCGGGAGCAAGAAGCCGTGACCGCCTACCAAGAGGGAATTTTCAAAAACATCTACATCGCTCCGATGATCCTGGACCAACCCATGCCCCCGGACACGATCTGGCAACCAAACGACCGCGCAGACGCGAACTTCGCACGGGAATTCGTAGAGTCATACTCCATCTTGTGGGATCGCGTGCCATCAGCCCGCCGCAACCTCCGTGACGCGTCGGAATCATCGGCACCGCGCATCGCCGGACTCGTCGAGCACCGTGCGCACATGTTCGAATCCCAAGATCAACGCTATGAGCCCGACTACAAAACGATCTGGCAGGCGCTGGTCGCCGAGGACGAAAGATTAAGCGCTTGATGCCTCAGAGCGGCTTTCCGCAGGTCAAAGCGCCGGGTCGTCCGGAGGTTCACTCCCAAAGTCCGGAGTGGGAAGTGGGGCGTCGTCAACCATCACCTCCGGCCCTGGGCGGTCCGGTTTCCTCTCCACCGTTTCAACCACGGTTTCCACTTCGGGGATTGGCAAATCGGCGACTGGCGGATTCGGATCGGGGACGATGTCGTCGTTGGCAACATAGCCGGTCTCCCGCTGTGCGTGTTGGACCAGGCTGTATCCAAACTCGCGGCGCAGCAGTTTGACGGGTGAATTTTTGGCGAGCAGGGCATCCGGCGGGCTGCTCTGCAAGGGGCCGAACCGGTAAAACTCCGTTCGATCCCGGAGCACGATGAAGTCCGGCGCTGCGTCGGGCGGAAACGTTTGGCTCGCGCATCCCGCTAGAAGAACAAAAACCGCAAAAAGTCCGCCAGTGGAGTTCAAACTCATGTTCCCGACTCGCGACCACGCGTGAGGTCCTGATTGTAGAGCGTATGAAGCCGCTTCGAGAGAACGTTTGCATCAAAGTTTTGCTCCACCAGCGCACGCGCCGATTCTCGCAGTTGCTCCTGCACTGGCGACGGCGAGAGGATTTCCTCGATCGCCTCGGCAAAACCCGCCGCGTCTCCCGGATCAACAAGCAGTGCGTGCTCGCGATCCGTTGCAACCTCCAGGACACCGTCCACGCGGGAAGCGACCACCGGCACGCCGGACGCCATTCCTTCGAGAATCGTCATTGGCAAGCCCTCAAACTTTGACGTCAAGACTTGCACGTCCAAGGCATGATAGATCGCCGCTCGGTGCGGCGTGGCTCCAACGAAACGAAACGAATCGCCCAGATCCGACGCCATTTTGCGCAGTGGGAATTCGTCAGGACCGGATCCAAAAAGCACAAACACCCAGTCCGGATGGCGCTCGCGCAAAATCCCCGCAGACTGCACAAACGTTTCGAATTGTTTCTGCGCCGTCAAACGCCCTACCGCACCGATGACTGTGGCCTCCGCAGGAATTCCGAAAAGTTTGCGGGCGAGGATGCGTTCCGAATTTGTGGCGGGATGAAACCGCTTGAGATCCACGGAGTTGGGCAGGTAGGTCAGCTTATCCTCAGGAATGGATTCGGCTTCCAATAAAAACCGCGTGATCGAATGCGAGACCGTGAGAACCCGCGTGGAAAACCGGTTCATTGCGGCATCAATCCACGTCACGATCCGCGAGTCACTACGAAACGCATCGTTGCATTGGTCGTGATTATAAAGACAACGGCATCCCATGAAAAATGCCATCGGCTTGGCAATCCAGTTCGCCCCGAATAAATGGCAATGCACCACATCAAACCGCCCGTGTTTCAACAGAGCCGGAAATCTCCAAAGATACTCCGGCGGCCACCGGTGCGCCGACAGCGAATGCACTGGGATACCCGCAGCCTCGAACTCGTTGGCAAACATCCCGCGTCCGTGCATCACGGCAACCTCATGATGAAACTCTTGCCTGTCGCTTGACGTCAGCAGATTGAGCAGCGCCGTTTGAGCTCCCCCGAGGTCGAGGCTGTCGATCACGTGGAGAACGCGGGTCATTTGAATTCAATCTAACAAAGCCGCGTGGTCACAGCCAGCGGCAATGCGAAAGTGTCCGCCGGTCGATCCGAAAGATGGGCGGAAGCGCTAGAATCCGGGGTTCGGTGCAACCGGTGTCTGGACCACCACTGGAGCGGGTTGGGTGACAACCGTTCGCGTGGGCGCCGGGGTCGTGGCAGTCCGCGTGGAGGTGCCAGGGGCGGGCGGTTCAGGAGTTTTCGCCAATGGTGTGGTATCCGAAATCGTCACGACTCCAACTCCCCTTTGCCGTCCGACATCGCGATGTAATTCAACTGACGGTAAACTCTGGAAAAAATCCACTCGCCATTGAACTTCGCGAATTCCGCCTTCAATCCCGGCTGCGAACTCACGATCGGGGCATCAAGTGCAAAACGGGATGGTGGTCCGTATAGGCTGATCAAGTAGTCACGAATACCAACCCATCCGCCTGCACGGGACAGAGTGCGCGCACCAGGACCATCGAAATACCGGAGCTCTAACTTCCTGAGCTTGTCCTGGTGGAAATATGCGATCGCTTTCGAAACCTGCGGCGACGGATTGAAAATCTCGTAAACTGTCATGCCCTCGCGAAGAAGTGGCACCCTCTGGACTTGCGGAAAGACGGCCAGAGATCCGGACCGCGATCCGATTTTGATACCTTGAAAATCAAATGCGCGGATCGCCTTTTCCTGCTCGGTTCGGGTGGTCGTATCCGTGACAGTTTCACACCCGGTAGTGACAAGCAATCCAGTCAGGACCGCTGTGATTGCAAGTAGGTTTTTCATATGTTTTTCAATGTGGTAAGTGGCGCTACGGCGTAATGCTTAGTGGATTATTGGATGATGTTCAATAACTTCGCGTCGCCGCGAGCGATTTCGCAGACGTTGCAGAAATTCCGCATTTGATTACCGCACCTCAGAGCAGACCGCCTCCACGTTCCGCCGGTGGACGGCTTCGTATGGGGGGAAATACGTGATCGCCCCCGCCGCGAGACTCTCCGCAGCAAAGGCATGGAGGTCCAAGGCTGCGAGCTCTGCATCGCAGGGGCAACGGCAAAGCTTTTCCACGTAGCTCATGGTGGCATCCACCAATGCGACCGGATATCCGCTATGCTCGATGCGGTCGGGCGATCCGTGGTTGGGATAGATCGACGAGATTTTCCATTTCGACATTGCACGAAGCGCCTCCGCGTGGATTTCCAATCGGTCGGGTTCGGCGACGTAGGTGATAGTATCCTCGAGACAATCTCCGGCAAAAAGCAAGCGTTGCGCTGGCAGGACCAGCACAGTTCCATCGCGGCTGTGAATATCCGCGTGTCTGAGCTGCACGCGCACACCGCCGATATCCAAATCCAGTTCCCCCTCCCATGTCCTATTTGGATGGATCAGCGGGAAAATCGGAGGGTTTCCGGTTTCGAGGATCACCTGCCGCTCGGTGAGGATTTCCGCCGTGAGCCAGTGGGCAATGATTTCGCAATCAGAAAACACCTCATTTCCCGCTACGTGATCGTCGTGCCAATGACTCAGCACCACACGCATTTCACGAACTCCCAGCGACTCCAAATAGGTCCGGATCGCGCGGGCGTGTGCTAAGGAGATGTGGGTGTCGTAAATCAGCGCCTGTTCGCCGTCCACTATTGCGTAGGAGCAGATACCTAGCGCGTAGGCGCCGTCGTCGAGCCAGTTAGGCTCCGTGGAATACGCACGGCGTCCGGGAACCCTGCCATCATAAAACGCAAAGACATTCGCGGCGGGATGAAAAACCCGGAGTGTCGAGGTTGATGGAGCCATCATTGCCTGGGGCCGTCAGCGATACCGCACGCGCAGCAGTGTGAGCCCATCGGCGGGTGCGACATGCGGAGATTTAGGGCCATGCGGATTTGCGAGAAGGCTGGCGATCCAGTCGTCGGGCTCGCGCCCGTGGGCCACCCGCACGGCCGACGCGACAACGATGCGGACCATTTTGTAAAGAAATCCATCACCCTGCACCGTGATCAGCCACTCCGGACCGCGCGAGCGGCAGGTAATTGATTGAATCGTGCGTGTGGAATCTTCCACCGGCTTCCCGACCCGCTTCGCCGCAAACGGCCGGAAGTCGTGGCATCCGACGAACTGGCTCAGCGCGCGGGTGAGTTTTTCCGGATCGATTGGCGCAGGGAAGTGCCATGCCCGACGAAAATCTTCGGGCATCAGGACGGGGGATGTGACGATGCGGTAACGATAGACTTTCCCCGTGGCTGAAAACCGGGCATGGAAGTCGGGAGGCATACATTTTGCGCGGGTGACGCGGATTTCATTCGGCAAATTGGCGTTAAATGCACGCACCCACGCGAGCGCCGAAAGCATGACCTCACCGCTGTCGAAATGCGCGGTCTGGCCGGTCGCATGCACGCCGGCATCGGTCCGTCCGGCGCCATGAATCGTGATCTTACGCTTGCAGATTTTTGCAGCCGCAGCCTCGATGTGGTCCTGCACGCCACGCCCGTTCGCCTGGCTCTGCCATCCGGCGAACGGAGCACCGTCATAGGCAATCACCAACTGGATCCGCTGACTCACAGCAGAGCGGAACCATCGGGTTGCCCATCCATCCAGCTTTGCAAAATGATTTGCGCAGCGGCTTGGTCCACAATGTCGCGTTGTTGCTTGGCATTCCGGCCAGCCTCGCGGAGCGCCCGGGTGGCCGAAACCGTGGTCATCCGCTCGTCCCATGGAATGATCTCGCAGGACGTTGCGGCGGCAAGCGAATCAATGAACACACGCACTTTTTGAGCCGATGCGCCGTGCGACCCGTCCATATTGCGCGGCATGCCAACGATGATTTTGCTCACGGCTTTTTCCGTAATGATGGAGCAAATCCGTCGGATCGGCGGCGTCTGTTTGACAAAAATTGTTTCGAGCGGGTGGGCCATGAAGTTCATCTCATCGCTCACAGCCACCCCGATCCGGGCGTCGCCGAAGTCAATTCCAAGGTATCGCGACATACTTCGTATTCATTTGCGATTGAAAGTGGCACAATTGCCACTTAGTTTGCAAAGAGTATGAGCTCACTCCCAATCACCAAATTCGGCGAAAACCTTCCAGTCACCGGCATCGTTGCGTTCTCGCAAGCAGCCGTGGGCGTGGGTGTGGGCTTGCTCGTGGCCGACAAGCTCGGTCATGGTGCCCGCCAGAAAACAGCCATCGCGCTCATTGGTGCGGGTGCTGCGGTGGTGGTGCCATTTGCATTGGGTCTGTATGAAAGAATCTCCAATCGCCCGAGTTCGTCGCGGCGGATGCGCAAGCAGTTGAACTCGATTCGTGACGACACGGGATTTCCAGATTCCTTTGAGATTATCTGAATCGGTGTGGACCCGCGTCGATTGATCCTCGCATCACGCTCGCCGCGCAGGAAGAAGTTGCTGGAGGAGGCAGGGATTCCAACAGTCATCGCTCCCGCCGACATCGATGAATTGATCGATCACCCGGAGTCACCGCAACACCTGGCTTTGGAGAACGCCTACCGGAAGGCGCTGGTTTTATCGGCCAGATATCCGGAATCGATAGTGCTGGCTGCGGATACCATCGTTGTTTTGGACGGTGAGATCTTTGGAAAACCGGAAACGATGGAAACTGCGCATTTGATGCTGGCACGTCTCGCCGGCCAGACCCACGAGGTAATCACAGGAGTTTGCTTATCGCGGCTTGCGACCGCTACCGTGGTGCAATTCGAGGAGGTCACCCGGGTCCGCTTTCGCGAATTGAGCCGCGCCGAAATCGAGGACTATCTTCGCACCATCGACCCGCTCGACAAGGCAGGTGGATACTCGGCTCAGGAAGATGGAAGGCGGCTCATCGAGCGAATCGAAGGCTCACTGACCAACGTGATCGGACTACCGATGGAGCGCACGCTGGCAGCAATCCAAAACCATTTTCCGGAGATCACATCCAACTCTCCCGTGCATCCATGACCCCCACGGCGGCATCGCCGATCACGGCATTCCATGTGATGACAAAGCCGATCGGGCCGATTTGTAATCTGGATTGCACGTATTGTTTTTATCTCGAAAAGGAAAAGCTATTTCCGACCAACGAGAATTTTCGAATGAGCGATGACGTGCTGGAGGAGTATATCCGGCAATACATCGGGAGCCAGAGTGTGCCCGAGGTCAGCTTCGCATGGCAAGGCGGAGAGCCGACGTTGCTGGGTGTGAAATATTTTCGCCGGATCATTGAACTCCAAAACAAGCACGCGAATGGAAAGCGCATTTCCAACGCGTTGCAGACGAATGGGACGCTTCTCAACGACGAATGGTGTGAGTTTCTTGTCGCGAATCAGTTTCTGGTTGGTCTGAGCATCGACGGTCCTGCGCGCCTGCACGACGCATACCGTGTCACAAAAAAGGGCGGGGGCTCGTATCCAAAGGTCATTGCCGGGCTGCGATTACTAAAAAAGCACGGCGTGGAATTCAACACACTCACGGTGGTGAACCGCGCAAACTCCAAACACCCGCTGGATGTTTATCGATTTCTGCGGGATATCGGCTCCGGGTTTATTCAATTCATCCCGCTGGTCGAGCGACTGCCGGATGCTGAGGCTAAGGCGCTGGACCTTGACCTTGCAGCGCCGCCCCGACTGGACGGCAGCCAGACTGGCGAACCCCGGATGCCTGTGACCGACTGGAGTGTCGAACCGAAGCAATTCGGCATTTTCCTCAGCACGATCTTTGACGAGTGGATCAAACGTGATGTCGGCAAAACATTTGTACAAATCTTCGATGTCACGCTTGGGAACTGGGTTGGCCAAGGTGGTGGGTTGTGTGTGTTCAGCGAAAAGTGCGGCACCGCAATGGCGATGGAGCACAATGGAGACGTTTACTCGTGCGACCACTATGTTTACCCGCATTACAAGCTGGGCAATATCATGAACCAAAACCTCGGAGACATGGTTTCATCGGAGTTTCAGCGGCAGTTCGGCGAGGATAAAAAATCGATGCTGCCGCAGTATTGCCTCGCGTGTGACGTCCGGCACCTCTGCCACGGCGAGTGCCCGAAACACCGGTTTATCAAGACACCGGATGGTGAAGCGGGCTTGAATTATTTTTGCGCCGCATACAAACATTTCTTCACGCATTCAAGGCCTGCGATGTTGCAAATGGCCGAGCTTTTGCGCCAGCGCCGACCGGTTGCGGACATCATGCGCATGCGCGGATAACAAATGTTTTTTGCGAATCACCGCTCGAAAACAAAGAAGATCGCGGTGAGCACGGCATTCGCGATGAGCATTGCGATGATAGATTTGACCACCGACTGTGTGGTCGCCTTGCCGACGCCCTCCGCGCCACCACGAACGGCCAGGCCGGTCGAACACGCGATCCCGATGATGAGCCATGCAAAAACCAGGCTTTTGAGCATGCCGCTCCAGAGATCGGTCAGGGAGACACTTTCCAAAATCCGAATCAGGTAGAGTTCAGTGCTCATATCCAAAGCAAACCGGCAGATTGTCCACCCTCCCGCAAATCCAATATACATACCGAACACAGTGATTACCGGCAGCATGACCAGCATGGCGATGAAACGCGGCACCACGAGGTATCGCACTGGATTGATCGCCATGGCCTCCAATGCTTCGATTTCCTCGGACACCTTCATGGTTCCGATCTCGGCGGTCACTGCCGAGCCGCTGCGACCGATGACGACGACTCCAACGAGCAATGGGCCAAGCTCCCGCAGCAGCGACATACCGATGAGTTCCGGCACCATGTCCGTGGCACCCATACGGCTGAGTTCGCCTGCGGCCTGCATGGCGAGGGTGAGTCCGATGCTAAGGGACGTCAGCGCGGTCATCGGGATCGCCTGCACGCCGATGCGAACCATTTGTTGAACCACGGGATACACCCGAAACGGTTTGCCGCGAAAGGGGGCGACGAAGATCCAATAGAGGACCTGCCCGTTCAATGTAAGAAAGTCCCGCAGGGTCGCTATCACGACGAAGGATGCATTCAGACCGCTTTCACTGAGGCGATCGCATCCGCCTTGTCGGATGCGATGGTGAAAAGTTCGTTGAGGCGCACCAACTCAAAAACCATCCGCACCTTCGGCTGGAGTCCGTGCAGTGCAAGTTTGCCACCATGCGGTTTTGCGTCCCGCACATACTCCACGAGCGTGGCGAGTCCCGATGAATCGATATACGACACACCGGTGAAATCGATGGCCAGAGCGGGTGCCTTTCCGGCTGCGATCTCGTGCAGTTTGGTGCGTAGCGCAGGCGAGCCGTGCAAATCGATTTCGCCAGTCAACTGCAAATCGACCACCCCGTCTTCCATGCGCTCAGAAATTTCCATACTCCGAGTTCAATATCCGCGCCTTGCGACATAGGGAAGCGGATTCCATTTCGCGGGGAGCGAATCCCCAGCGTCGGTGGCACACTGAAGCAGCTATTTCGGCGAGTAAACCCGGTCTCCGACCGATGGGTTTCCCGAGGCGATATCGGCAATAAAAAATGGATGCACGCGATCTGCGGTCGTCCGGACCGTGCCAGATTCAAAATCATTGCCGACCGAATTCAAAATTTCGCCGGGCGGTAATGCAACCGTAAGCTTGGAATCGATGAGGACGTAGCGCTCGGCTTGGTTCACGACTTTGATAGTGCCAATCCACGAGGGCGCACTGGCAACCGGTGCCTCCGGTTGCTTTTTCTTGAAGAGCGATGTCGCGTTTCCCCACCATTTCGTCAGCAGTCCCGGTTCCTTTTTGTCGATGACCACAGTTCCCTCCGGCAGCGCTCGAAGGGCGGCCTCACGGTCAGCGTCGGCCGTCGCGGCGGATTCCGTGGTTGCACTTGCATCTTGAGCGACCGCCCCGTTGGCGTTGGTGCCACCGGCCTCAGCGGGTTTCGTCCGGTTGAGAAATGGAAGGGTCGCGCACCCCGGAAGCACCGCAAGCAGAGCCGAAACGACGAGGATTCGAAGAACTCGCACGATAGAAACCATACGACTCAGCCCACCACGAGCACGGTGAGTTGTTTGGGTCCGTGGGCACCCAGCACGAGAATCCGCTCGATGTCGCCGGTGCGGCTCGGGCCGGTGATAAACGAAAGAAATGCGGGGGCGGTTCCGCCATTGCTCCGCTTTGCCACCGCGAGAGCTTCGGAAAGGTCGCCGACGACTTGCGATCGATGGGCGATGACGACGTGATGTGGAGGCAGAACGGACAATGCCCGCCCCCCTGAACTGGAGGCCGTGACCAAAATACTCCCGGTTTGGCTCACCAAACATTCGCAACCGGTGATGCCGGCGTCTGCAGATTCCAATTCCCCGACGGCATACCCTTCGTCAACCCATGTAACTGAAAGGTTGCTGGCGAGGATGGCTGCGTGACCCACCGGGAAACGATGGGACGCAACCCGCTTCCAATTCTCAGCGGATGCGAGTTCGGTAAGCGCCGCTGTGACAGCCGCATCGTTGGCACAGAGAACTACGCGTGTCTTCAGATCGGCAGAATTTTTTTCAAACAACGCGAGTTTCTCGTCTTGCGTAGCAGGCACCGGAGGGAGCCACTCCTGCGGTGTTCCGTGCACGGTGTCGTCGGCACCATGCCCGCGTGTCGCAACCCCCGCCGGAGCGTGAAGGTGGCGTTTGGGTGCGGTCGTTTGGAGCGCTTCGCGGATGCGCGCCAGAATTTTGTCGCGCGAATCTGTGATTGGTTCGATTTGCATCAGTTTTGCTTCCGGTTTCTCCAATACTCCTTGAACGAGTAGGTGGCAAGGGGCGGGAACTCACGGGTTTTTGTCCAATACTTCATTGGATCCAGCGGTGTCCGCTCAACGATCGGATAGAAAATCATACCGATCCGCCCCAGCGGAGCCGCCCAGCGATACAGCGCAGGCTTGGTCATGAGGAAATCGAATCCCTTCCACATCCACTTTTCCCACCATCTTGGTTTCCCCTGCACGGCATTGCGGCGGTTTTGCAGCAGGTGGTGATGAAGGTCGATTTTGACGGGGCAGGTCTCGGTGCATGCGCCGCACAAGGATGAGGCATTCGATAGGTGCTTCCAACTTTGCAGACCGCGAAGGTGTGGGGTGATCACGGATCCGATTGGGCCTTGGTACGTGGTGCCGTAGGCGTGGCCGCCTACATTCTTAAAGATCGGACAGACGTTCAAACAAGCTCCGCAGCGGATACAATGGAGCGAGTCGCGCTGCTCGGGATCCGCGAGGATTCGAGTCCGCTGGTTATCAAGCAGGATGATGTGCATCTGCTCCGGGCCATCAATTTCCCCCGGTTGACGTGGACCACCAAGCATCGTGTTGTAGCAGGTGATCGGTTGTCCGGCGCCCGCAGTGGCAAGCATCGGAAGCAGCAGGGCGAGGTCTTCGAGGCGCGGAATGATTTTTTCGATTCCGACGATGGCGACATGAATTTTCGGGAGTGCGGTGCTGAGCCGCGCATTCCCTTCGTTCTCGGTAATCGAAATCATGCCGGTGTCGGCTACGGCGAAGTTTGCTCCACTGATTCCCATGTCGGCGGTGCAGTATTTCTGACGCATGACGCCGCGTGCGATCATGGTTAGTTCCTCAGGTGTGTCGGCCGGTTCAGAGCCAAGCTTGCGCTCGAATACCTCGCTGACTTCCTGCCGGGAGAGGTGCATGGACGGAAAAACGATGTGGTATGGTGGCTCTTCACGGAGTTGAACGATGAACTCACCGAGGTCGCTTTCCACTACTTCGACGCCTGATTTTTCCAATGCGGGGCCGAGGTGGATTTCCTCGCCGGTCATGGTTTTCGATTTGATGACACTTTTGACGCCGTTCTCGCGAGCGATGCGGCAGATGTGCGCATTGGCTTCTGCGCCATCGGAGGCCCAGAACACCTTGGCTCCGCGTGCGCTGATCGCATCGGCGAATTGGATGAGATACTTGTCGAGGTGATTGATTGCCTCGTATTTCACCTCACCAGCCAGCGTTCTCGCTTCCTGCCAGTCGTTGAATTTGGCCTTTTGCTGGTCCCGTTTGACGTAGTAGCCGCCAAGTGCTTTTTGAATCAAGCCCCGGTGGCGCAGGTCATGAGTGACCCGATCGGCGTCACGGTTGAATTGGGTGGATGGTGCGAGCGCAGACATTGGTGTATATATATCTCTTACGACACACTCTCATGCAAGGACGGATGATTTCACTGTCGCGCGTTACGACGGCACTGCGGAACTGTTCACCCGTAGAGGTCCACAGCCCCGCTATTTTCCTGCAAGATATCCTCTTGGGTGTCGGCGAGCATGATTTCGTAAGCCGCGCGGACACCGGATAAAAACGCACCATGGACGGTGGCTGGGAAATACTGGGACGTCGCCTCCCCGGCGAAGAACACTTTGTTATCGACGGACTCGGCGAGTTGGCGCCGGTGGGATTGCTTGGAGCCGACCGGAACGAACGAATACGACCCGAAACTGTATGGGTCTGCATTCCACCGTGTGATTTCATACCCCGTGGGTTCCGGGATGTCATTGCCATACATCTTGCGCAGAGAACCCATGAGGTCAGCTACCACCTCAGCGTCCGACTTGGATTCATTTTTCTCACCTGCGGCCCCGGCGCTGAACGCGAGCAACATCGGGATCCCTGCAATTTTGTCGAAGTTCACGATCTCGGGCCAGTCGCATTCGGACGTGCCCATGTATCCGATGAGTTCGTATTCTTTGTCCCAGAATACGGTGTTGAATTTCAGAAAGATTTTATTGAACACACCCATCCGGGTTTTTCGCATCGCCTCGCGTTTGCTACGTGGCAGGCTTGGGTTGAACGCAATGCGTCCGGCCTTCAGGACACCGAGCGGCACCGTTACCAGCACCTGATAGGCGTGAAAGCTGCCTTTGTCCGTGAGCACCTCCACGGTCTCACCGTAGTAGTCGATCTGTTGCACCTCGTGCTGAAGCAGGATCCGCGTATCCCCAGCGAGTTTGTCCGTCACTTGATCATAGCCCTCGGGAAAAACTCGGTCTGCTCCGGCGAAGTCGAGCGACCTGTCATATTCCAATAGCGACATGTCGGCGCGCGGGCCTGCCCATTCATGTTCGAGATACGTGCGGGCAATAAATGTCAGCCGGCGCCGTTGCTCTTCATTAAATCCCTCGTTGATTGCAAACTCCTCCTCCACTTGGAGCATCGACATCTCTTTTCCCTCGCCCTGCTTTTGGACGATGAATTCGAGGTAGTCGGCCATCATGTCCGAGATTTCGACGATCTCACCTGCGCTCAACCGCCGCCCGTCTTCGTCGTATAGTGCGACAGAGCGGTATCGCGCCGGGCTGACGCTCGATATGTCGGTGCGCAAGATTTCCAAGCCGTGCCGGCGGGCTAACCGGGAAATCGGGTTGTCTTCAAATCCATGAATCCACGACGCACCCAAGTCGGCGGGAACACCGAGTTCGCGCGAGGTCCAGATCCGCCCCCCGATGCGATCGCGGGCTTCGAGCACCACCACATCGTAACCGTCGATACTCAAATCTCTGGCCGCCGTGAGGCCAGCGATACCAGCCCCGATTACGATGACCTCATACTCTGTCTTTTTGTCGCCCATAACTACCTTGCCGATAGAGAACCCGAATTGCGGCTCGATGTCCAACCTCGAAGGTCAACGCGCTCACCTCATGAATCAAAAAGGCCGCCCGTGCTTGGAAGCAGCGGGCGGCCGATTTATGGAGGGAAAGGGTTGCTGTCCCTCGCGGATCGAAAAGCCTAGTAAGACGCTTGTGCGCCTTTCAGGTTTTTCTTCTTGATCCATGGCATCAGGTTCCGAAGGCGCGCACCGACTTTTTCGATCGGATGCTTTTCACCGTCGCTGAGAAGCTTTTTGTAAGTTGGGTAACCGTTTTCGTATTCGGACACCCAGCCTTTGGCGAATTTGCCGTTCTGAATGTCTTTGAGTGCGGCCTTCATGCGCTTTTTGACTCCGCTATCGATGATCTTCGGCCCGACGGAAACGTCGCCCCATTTGGCTGTCTCCGAGATCGAGAAGCGCATACCTGCGATGCCCGATTCGTTCATGAGATCCACGATGAGCTTAAGCTCGTGCAGGCATTCAAAATAGGCCATCTCCGGGGAGTATCCCGCCTCGACGAGTGTTTCGAATCCGGCTTGGACGAGCGCGCTTGCTCCACCGCAGAGCACAACTTGCTCGCCGAAGAGATCGGTTTCAGTTTCTTCCTTGAAGGAGGTTTCGATGACACCGCCGCGCGTGCCACCCACGCCCTTGGCCCATGCGAGGGCGATCTTTTTGGCCTGTTTGCTTGGGTTTTGGTAAACTGCGATGAGTGCCGGAACGCCTTTGCCTTCGGTGAACTGGCGGCGAACAATGTGTCCGGGGCCCTTGGGAGCCACCATGATCACATCGACGTCTGCGGGAGGCACGATGGTTTTGAAGTGGATTGCGAAACCGTGACTGAAAAGCAGGGTCTTGCCCTTGGTGAGGTTCGGGGCGATGTCGGAGTTGAACACAGCAGGGATCTTGGTATCAGGCACTGCCACGAACACGATGTCTGCCTTTTTCACCGCTTCGGCGGTATCGAACACTTCAAACCCCTGCTCGGCGGCTACCGCGCGGCTTTTGGATTTAGGATAAAGGCCGATGATGACTTTGACGCCGCTGTCTTTGAGGTTGAGCGCGTGCGCGTGACCTTGGGAACCGAAGCCAATTACGGCACAAGTTTTTCCCTTGAGGTTTTTGAGGTCGGCGTCTTTGTCGGAGTAGATTTTAGCTGGCATGTTGGTTGGTTTTATATGTGAAAATATTTTTAAAGTCGTTCAGTCGTTGCTCCGGGAGAGGGCGACTTTTCCTGTTCGGGTGAGGTCGATCACGCCAAACCGCTCCATGAGGAGAATGAATTTGCTGATCTTGCCCTCGGTGCCGGTGACCTCGATCGACAACCGCTCGGGCTGCACGTCGATAATTTTGGCACGGAAGATGTCGCAGATTTGCATCACTTCCGCGCGGGTCTCTGATGTCGCTTTCACGCGCATGAGGACAAGTTCGCGGTCCACGTATTCGTCATCGATAAAGTTCTCTACTTGGATGACTTCGATGAGTTTGTCGAGTTGCTTGGTGACTTGATCGAGCACTTTATCATCGCCGAAAACAACGATGGTCATCCGCGATGTCGTCGGGTCAAGTGTGGGTCCGACGTTCAAGCTCTCGATGTTGAAACCCCGGCCGCTGAACATCCCGGCGACGCGGGCGAGGACTCCGAATTTGTTTTCAACGAGGACAGACAGTGTGTGGCGCATGCTTAGGAAGAGGGTGACGAGGATGTTACATAACTTTGTCTTCGTCAAACCGATTCTCTTGCGGTAGTCCAATGGGTTGAATATGACAGACCTTCTTTTACCCGATCAGCCATTCGCCGGATACATTTTCGATTGCGACGGTACGATCGCAGACACGATGCCCCTGCACTTCCAGGCATGGGACCGCGCGATGCGCGAACTGGGTGGGATTTTTCCCGAGGATTTATTCTACTCCTGGGGCGGCAAACCCACGTTGCAAATCGTGGGCGAGTTGAATGCGATGTATAACCTGAGCTTGGACCCCGAGCAGACGGTCGAAATCAAAGAACGGTATTACCACGATTTGATCCCGCAGGTGCTTCCGATCGAACCCGTCGTTCGGCTGGTGAAACAGTTTCATGGCTCTGCGCCGATGGCCGTCGCGAGCGGCGGGTATCGCGAGATTGTCATTGCGACACTGCGCGCTCTGGATCTGCTGGAATTTTTTGATGCGATTGTGGGCGCCGAGGATGTCGAGCGTGGCAAGCCGCATCCGGATCCGTTTTTGGAGGCTGCCCGCCGGTTGAATGTCGAGCCATCGCAATGTTTGGTTTTCGAGGACAGCCCGCTCGGCATGGAGGCCGCCCAGCGAGCAGGCATGCTCGCCGTGCTCGTGCCATCGCCGCGGCAAGTCAATCCGGACGATCAGTGATGGCAGTGGATTCGTCTCCCGCACTCGATCGCTTTTCCTTATCGGAGTTCCCGGACGGTGAGTTCGGGGCATACATTTTCGACTGCGACGGGACGCTCGCCGATTCGATGCCGCTGCATTACCAGTCGTGGACTGCCGCGCTGACTCCGCATGCCGTGCATTTCCCGAAATCATTGTTCTATTCGTGGGGCGGGAAAAAAGGCTTTGAAATGGTGAGCCAGTTGAACGATCGCTTTGGCGCATCGATGGACGTGGCGGACACCGTCAAGCAAAAGCAGGAGTTCTACCTGGATGCAGTGCACGGGATTCAACCAATCGAAATCGTTCTCGCAATCGCGCGGGAGGCGCGCGGGAAAATCCCAATCGCGGTCGCGTCCGGCGGAAACCGTCGCCTCGTGGAAAAAACGCTCATGGCAATCGGCGCCTTGGATTGGTTTGAAACCGTGGTGTGCGCGGAGGACTATGCGCGGGGAAAACCGGAGCCGGATTCGTTTTTGGAAGCCGCCCGCCGGTTGGGAGTCGCACCGGAGAAATGTCTCGTGTTTGAGGATACCGAAACGGGAATCCAAGCGGCCACAGCGGCAGGCACGAAGTATGTGCTGGTGAGCGACCGGTCGGCGATGGAGTAGCAGACCGGGGAATTCCACAATTCCGGCTGCGGACAATTTTTCCTCGCATTCCCAGCGGTCCTGCTTCAACGATGGGAGCTATGGCCTCGCCGCAAAATACCATCGCGATTGTTTACGACTACGACCAGACGCTGAGTCCAAACTATATGCAGGATGAGGCGTTGTTTCCGCACTTCGGGATCAACTCAAAAAGCTTCTGGGAACGCTGCGGGGAACTGGTCCAACAGGGCGGCTACGATAACGAGTTGGCATACATGAAGGTCATGCTCGACTACCTCGAAATGGACCGCCCAACTAACGCGCAGCTTCGCGAACTGGGTGCCAAGATGAATTTTTACGCGGGATTGCCCGAGATGTTCGAGGAGTTCCAAACCGGATTACTCACCCCGGAGCAAGTGGCTCACGGGATCACGGTCGAGCATTATATCATTTCGTCCGGGCTAAAGGTGCTCATTGAGGGGAGCCGCTTGGCTCCTTACGTGCGCGCCATTTTTGGCTGCGAATTTGCAGAAGACGAAAAAGGGCGGATCACATTTCCACGGCGGGTAATCAGCCACACGCAGAAGACGCAGTATTTGTTTCGTATCAACAAAGGCATGCTCGACATGGCCGACGACGTGAATGACCACATGCCTGCGGAACTCCGTCCCGTGCCATTTCCAAATATGGTGTATGTCGGTGATGGTCCGACAGACGTGCCATGTTTCACCGTGATGCGGCGAAACGGGGGGCAAGCAATTGCCGTTTACAACGCGGCGGACCCGACCCGGTCGAGTTTCAAAAAGTGCTATCAACTTTGTGTGCACGCGGACCGGGTGAAAAATATCGCACCGTCCGACTTCCGGCAGGGCAGTCATTTGCGCTTGTTGCTGGAGGAAATGGTACACGAAATCGGGGATCGCATCGTGCAACGCCGCCGCTCGGACATGGAAGCAGGCACGGTACGGGCACCCAAGTTTTGATCGTGACCGGTGAGGTTTTGTGATCATCGTTGATACGCTCGGGCCAATCCTCCTGCTCATAGCGCTCGGGGCACTGCTCGCACGTTGGAAGTTTCTAGGTGCGCAGTTTCAGGGTGACCTTAACAAGCTGGCATTCTGGGTTGCGTTGCCGGCGATGATTTTTGAAAATGTCGCCAACGCGGGCACCCCGGGCAGCCAAACATGGTGGCTGCTAGCCAGCGTCTATGCGACCACGCTTGTCGTGTTCGGAGGCACATGGATTGCCGTGACGCTGATCGGAATGCCGAACGCCAAACGCGGAAGTTTCGTGCAAGTCTCCTACCGTGGAAATCTTGTTTACATCGGAATTCCGGTGCTCGCGTATGCATTCGCCGGATTTTCGGAAGCGGAACGCAGCGGGCACCTTGCGACCGCCCTTTTGGTGATGGCACCGACCACGGCGCTTTACAATGTTCTGGCCGTCATCGCCCTCCAAAGCGGCCAAGGTAGCCAACCAGCGCTGCATACGGTCAAACTGATCGCCACGAGCTTGATGCGAAACCCGCTCATTATCGCGTGTGCAGCGGGGATTGTGTTTGCCGTCGCAGGGATTCCCCTGCCCCGGTTTGCCGAGAGTTCGCTAAAGGCCTTGGGATCTGCTGCGGTTCCGGTTTCTTTGCTTTGCATCGGAGGCGCACTGGAGTCGATGTCACTCAAAGGAAACCACGCCACCATCACGGCCGCCTCGCTTGTTAAGGTCATGATATGTCCATTGATCGGTTGGGCCTTTGCCACAATGCTTGGCTTGGGACCCGTCGAAATGCAGATCGCGCTCGTGCTGGCGGCCTCCCCAACTGCGGCCGCAGCGTTCATTATGGCGCGCCAAATGCACGGCGACGCAGCGTTCACCTCGGGCGGGATCGCGCTGAGCACGATCCTATCCGGAATCTCACTCTCCGTGGTCCTCTGGATCACCGCCCATCCGTAACGCAACCCTACTTCTCGCGGTAAATCAGCAGGCGAAGGCCATTGAGGCACACCAACACAGTGCTTCCTTCGTGACCGACGACGCCGATCGGAAGCGGCAGGTCAAAACCCAGAGCGGCCGCCACGAGGATGACAATCACGCACGACGCAAAGACAAGGTTTTGAGTAAGGACACGTTTTGCGTGGCGCGACATGCCGACCAAGAGCGGTATGTTATCAAGCCGGTCCCCCATGAGGACCACGTCCGCCGTTTCCATGGCAACATCTGTTCCTGCAGCTCCCATGGCGACGCCGAGGTTTGCGGTGGCGAGCGCCGGAGCGTCATTCACGCCATCACCAATCATCATGACCGTGCCCTCTTTTTTGAGTTCGCGAATCGCCTGCACTTTGTCTGCGGGCAAAAGCTCGGCGCGAAATTCATCAACCCCCGCTTCCCGGGCAATGCTCGCAGCGACCGTGGATTGGTCACCGGTGAGCATAATTACCTTTTTGATACCCAGCTTGTGGAGCCGTTCGGAAATCGATTTCGCCTCGGGCCGCAGCGTGTCCGCGAGCCCGAAAACTGCGAGCGTCGTCACTGCGCTTCCATCGCGCAGGCCCATCCAAACGCAAGTTTTCCCATCGGCCTGAAGCGCCGCGGCGCGGCTGGAAAAGGCATCCCGGCTTTGCGCCTCGATTTCATTGAAAAACCGTTCACTTCCCACCACGTAACGCAGCCCATCCACCTCGGCCTCCGCGCCCTTGCCGGGAGTCGCTTGAAAGCCGGTTGCTTCCGGAAGCGTGAGACCGGCCAGTTTTGCCGCGCCTACGATGGCCGTTGCCAATGGGTGCTCCGACTTTGATTCCAGCGCTCCGCAAGCCTTGAGGAGGTTTCCAGCGACCTCGCTGAGCGGTGCCTTACCCGGATGATCGTGGGTGGATTCGGTGAGAAGATCTGTCACCGATGGTTTGCCGACGGTGAGCGTGCCGGTTTTGTCAAAGCAGATGATATCGATCCGTGCCGATGTTTCCAGGTGTGAGCCGCCTTTGATTAGAATGCCACGGCGAGCGGCGCCACCGATGGCAGAGAGCACGGTGGCCGGCGTGCTGATCACCAGCGCGCAGGGCGAAGCCACCACCATGACCGTCATGGCCCGGTAAAATGCGGTGGTAAAATCTTCCCCCCACAGAAGCCAGGGAATGCACAAAACCAGCACCGTGAACCCGATCACGGCCGCGGCGTAGCCTTGCTCGGCTTTTTCCAAAAACCTCTGCGTTTTGGATTTCTCCGCCTGCGCCTCGGCAACCAGCTTAACCATGCGGGCCAACGTCGAATCCTCAGCTTTCTTTCCGACGGTAACCTCTAATGCGCCGGACTGGTTGAGAGTTCCAGCGAATACTCCGTCACCGACGCCTTTGGAAACTGGCATGGATTCGCCGGTCAGGCTGGATTCGTTCACGTGGCTACTGCCTTCGGTGACTGTGCCATCCACTGACACATGCTCCCCAGGCCTTACAATCACGATATCCCCGACCTCCAAGTCCTCGATGGCGGTCATTTCGGTGACACCATTCTTTTTGCGCAGCGCCTTTTCGGGACGCAGGGTGAGCAGTGACTCGATGGCGCGGCGGGTGCGGTCGAGCGCATGCCGCTGAAGCACATTGGAAAAGCTGAAAAGAAAGAGCAGGAGCGCCCCCTCGAACGGAGAGCCGACTAAGGCGGCACCAATCGCAGCAAGCACCATGAGGACATCGATATCCAGCGTGCGCTCGCGGAGCGATGCCACAGCGGAGCGCACTCCATACTGGCCTGAGAAAATGTAAGCACCGAGATAGAGGAAATTGGTGAGCGCGCTTTTCCCGATTGAAAAGTCCGCGATGGCCGAAGCGATGAGAAAAAGTGTTCCCACCGCGCAGGAAATCTCCTCGTTGAGATCGCCGGACCGGATGCGGCTCCACAGGCCGCCAGTCGCCTCAGCCGGTTTCAATTCCGCGACTTTCGCCCCGGCAGCTTTGACACCTTCCAAAACGGCGGAGTGGTCCGAAACTCCGGAATCAAATGTCAGGCAAAGCACCTTTCCGATGTAGGTGGCAGTGGCCTTGCGCACCCCGGGCACTTTTTCAATCCGCTTTTCGAGCTTTGCCGCAGCCGCCTCACAGGCATCGCCATCCAACCGCAGAGCCAGGCGGTTGTTTCCGAGGTTCACCGGCTGCAGGTGCCGGGTCACAATCTGACGAACCTCACGCTCCGTGAGCTTGGACGGGTCAAATGCAATCTCGACCGCAGGTTTCTCGGGGATCGGGCGGATCGCCACCACCCCGTCGTGATCTTCGATTTTGTGCGGGTTACCGGGATGTTCCCCGGATCGATGCGTGTTTTTCATGGCGGTATTTTCAGCAGCCCGTGAGCGAGAAGTGATTGAAGGTATCGTATCAAGAAATCCGGACTGGCAGAGAACAATCGTTTAATTTTCGGAACAAGCGCAGGCCCGGCGGACCCGCGACACACGTTCCCACGACCTCCGCAAATTGACTCGTCCAGCCCCATTTGCTGTTTCCTTTGGAGCTTCTTCGGGTATCCTTACCCCTCGCTGGCACTCCGACCCATCTACCACCCGAACCGTGACTCTCCTCATTGGCTATATTCTTTTCCTGCTCTTAGCAGGCGTTGTGCTTTTCAGCCTAGAAAAGCTTTCGGTGGATATCATCACCCTCATTTTGCTGCTTGGTTTGGTAGTCCCCGGGATTCTCACACCCAAGGAAGCATTCCAAGGGTTCAGCAATGATATCATCGTTATCCTTGCATCGATCTTTGTGATCAGCGCCGCGCTCAAGGATGCAGGAATACTTGATTGGATTGGCGCGCAGATGCGCCGGATGGCCAACGTCGGGTCCACACGATTCCTTGTTTCGATGATGAGCCTCGTGGGAGGGACCTCTGCCTTCATGAACAACACCACCGTCACGGCGCTGTTCACCCCATTGGTAACCGGCATGGCCCGCAAGGCTGGCGTTAGCCCGTCGAAACTCCTCATGCCGCTTGCGTTTGCGTCCATCCTGGGAGGCACCTGCACGCTCATCGGCACTTCGACCAACGTGGCCGTCAGCGGTTTCATTCAGCAGAATGGCATGGAGCCCATCGGGATGTTTGAAATCACTCCGATCGGGTTGATCATCCTCATTGTCGGGATCCTATACATGACGTTCATTGGATCGAGGCTCCTTCCCGCCAACACCGACACAGACCTCACCGGCGACTATGAGATGCGGGAATACCTCACAGAAATTGAGGTCCTTCCCAATTCGCCGCTGATCGGTCAACGCATCGAGGATTCGGACCTCGCCATCCTGAATTTCAACATTCTCAAAATCCTTCGCGGCCCGGAGGGAGTGGTGCCCGCGCCGGAAACCACGGTTGAGGAAGGAGACGTGCTGATGGTGACCGGCAGGGTCAGCGACCTGATGAAGGTCCGTAAAATTGAAGGGATCGCGATTAAATCTGACCGGGTGGTTGATGATGCTGACCTTGCAGATTCCGGAATCAAAATCGCAGAGGTTCAGGTTGGAAAATCAGCCAAGGTTGTCGGCAAAACCCTAATGGATCTCGACCTTCGCGAGCGTCATGGAGTGACGGTGCTTGCCATTTTCCGTCATGGCCGGACTTTTGCTGAACAGATGAAAACGACTCCTCTGCACGAAGGAGACGTGCTTCTGGTGCGTGCGGACTCCGCGAGACTTTCCCTCGTGCAGGAGTCCTTGGGAATGACCGTCATGGAAGAAGTCGGCCCAGCTCCGACGCATCCCCGGCGAGGGATGATCATCCTGTCCATTTTCGTGGGCGCAGTGATCTGCGGTTCATTAGATTTGCTACCCCTCTCAGCGGCATTCCTTGTCGCTGCAGTGCTTTGCGTTCTGATGGGCGCGGTGAGCGCCGAGCGGGCCTATCAGTTTATCGACTGGAGGTTATTGATCCTGATTGGCGGGATGACAGCATTTGGAGTGGCCATGGAAAAAACCGGCACGGCTGAGTTTTTATCCCAGTTGATTTTGCAGGGATTGTCGCCGCTGGGGGTTCACGGAATCCTAGCCGGATTTTTTGTGCTTACGATTATTTTGACACAGCCGATGTCCAATGCGGCGGCAGCGTTGGTCGTGTTGCCGGTTGCAGTGAAAACTGCCCAATTGATTGGCTGCGAACCAAGGACGTTTGCAATTGGAATCATGCTCGCAGCCTCGATTTCTTTCATCGCCCCACTCGAGCCGTCCTGCATCCTCGTTTATGGTCCCGGGAAATACCGATTCATGACATTCGTGAAAGTCGGACTTGGCCTCACCATTGTTTTGACCGTGGTCGTCCTAGGATTACTCACCGTATTCTGGCCACTCTGGCCGGAGTAATTCTTTGCACCCAGAAGTTCGCGCGGGCTAGCGCCAAAAATCACCGATCAAATCGGACGGATGTCGAGTGGTTGCCGGGTTTTCGCGACGTGTCCGGCCGGGAGCACTCCGCGCCATTGGGTGCCGGGGAAGATCACGGACTTTCTTCCGATGATCGAGCCTGGGCTGAGCACTGCATTGCAGCCGATTTCGGCGAAGTCTCCGATGATTGCACCGAACTTCCGCAATCCGGTCGGAGTTGCGTTGGAGCCCGCGCCGACACGCACATCCCCATGGTCGAGTCGCACATTTGAAAGAATGACACCGGCTCCGAGGTGAGCCTTATAGCCGAGGATCGAGTCTCCGACGTAGTTAAAATGCGGCACTTGCGCCTCGTCAAAAACAAGGCAGTTTTTGAATTCGCAGGAATTCCCGGCGACCACGCCATTGCCGAGGATGACATTTTCGCGGATGTAGCATCCGTTTCGGATTTCGCAGTTTTCGCCAATCCACGCTGGCCCTTTGATCATGGCACCGTGCTCGATGACGGTGCCTGCTCCGATGTAAACTTGATTACTGATAAACGGGCGGCCGACCTGGACGCCGTGAATTGCCGGTTTCATTCGGAACCGCAAGTAGGCTGCGATCTCGGGCAGAACCTCCCATGCAGCCGAAACTTTGTCGAAAATCATGCGGTGTTCGGTGCGCGCAAGGTCGAGGAAGTTTTCAGCAGAAAACTCAGAGAGGTTCGATGGAGTGGGATTGCTCATGGCGATGGTCGCATCAACGCGGGGTTAGTTTTTGGCCTTCGCGGGTATCTTTGACGATCCACCCGCGTGATGCAATCTCGTCGCGCAAACGATCACTTTCCGCCCAATTTTTCGCAGCGCGGGCGGCAACCCGAGCATCCACCAACTCCTGGACCTCGTTCGGCATCGCCTGTGCATCCGGTTCTAGCGCGAGCACAGATTGCACTCCCTTGAACCAATCGAGCAAGGTGAATGCCTGAGCCGGAGACAGCGAACCCGCGTCCATGAGACGATTGGAGTCGCGGATCACATCGAAGATCACCGCCAACGCGGCTGAAATATTGAGATCGTCATCCAGTGCGTTCCCGAATTGAGCGGTTTCTGAATCCATCGGGGATTGGTCGCCGGGGCCGGCATATCCACCCACGACTTCAGCGAGTCGGCGCGACCATTCATCCAGTCGCACCAGCGCGCTCCGGGCGGCATGGAGGCCGTCGATCGTGAAATTGAGCGGCTCCCGGTAGCGTACCGAAATGAGTGCATATCGCACTTCCCGGCCGGTCCAGCCTTGGGATTTCAGGTCACGCAGTGTGAAAAAGTTACCCTCACTTTTTGCCATCTTTCGTCCTTCGACCATGAGGTGCCGGCAATGCATCCACAGGCGGACAAATGGCAACCCGGTGACGCACTCGGTCTGCGCGATTTCGGCTTCATGATGCGGAAAAATGTTATCCTCTCCGCCGCAATGGATATCGATCTGCGGCCCGAGCAATCCGGTCGCCATCGCGCTGCATTCGATATGCCATCCGGGTCGTCCCCTTCCCCAAGGGCTGTCCCATGCGACATCACCATCCGCTTCATCCCATGCCTTCCAGAGCGCAAAGTCTCCGATGTTTTCCTTTTCGTATTCGTCCGACTGGACGCGTGTGCCGGGACGCAGGCTCTCCAGATCAAGATGCGCAAGGCGTCCGTATGCCGGGAAACTATGGATTCGAAAATACACCGATCCGTCGTCCGCACGGTACGCATGGCCATTTTCCACGAGGATGCCGATCATTTCGACCATACGCGCAATATGATTTGCCGCTGTGGCTTCTGGAAAATGATCGGCAGGTTTGATTCGAAGATCGTTCAAATCCGTAAAGAATGCCTCCTTGAACGGCGCGGTAAATTCGGCCAATGGCACTCTTGCAGCACGGCAACCACGAATGGTTTTGTCGTCGACGTCGGTGAGGTTCATGACGCGGCGCACGGTGAATCCGCGATACTCCAAATGACGCTGGAGGATGTCCTCAAACACGTATGCCCGGAAATTTCCGATGTGCGCGAAGTTGTAAACGGTCGGGCCACATGTGTAAATTTTGACGACCTTCCCCTCAGGATCAAGCGGCACCAAGGGTTCGAGCGAGCGGGTGAGCGTATTAAAGAACTGAAGTGCCATGGTAATTCGGGAAAGCGCAATGCGACGCTTCACACTTCACAACGCACCGCCTGAACTCAAGAATTTCCAGCCGGAGATGCATAATTCCGGCCGGAGGATGCACGTCCTCGACGTGCGGGTGGAATCGGCGTAGGTTGATTCTATGCTGATCGACACCCACGCCCATCTTGATTTTCCGGAATTCGCTGACGACTTAGATGCGGTGCTTGCGCGGGCCGCTGCGGCCGGAGTGACGCGGATTATCACGATTGGAACCGGGATCGAGAGCAGCAGACGGGCGCTCAAACTCGCGGAGGCCCATTCGAACGTTTACGCGGTGGTTGGCGTGCATCCAGGAAATGTCGCCGAGGAGGGCTTGGATTTTATTGATGCTTTGCAGGAGCTGGTGCGGCATCCGAAAGTTGCAGCCATCGGCGAGACCGGGCTGGATTATCACCGCCTGCCCAGCGAAATGCTGACAGCATACCCGGCCATGGCAGCCCTCGGAGCAGAGGTGGCCGAGGATACCGAGGCAGCAGTCATGGACGGCGCCTACAAAGCTGCACAAATGGAGGCATTCCGGATGCAACTCGATCTCGCTGCCGAAACCGGACTCAACGTGGTGATCCATCAGCGCAACGCGTGGGATGACACCCTGAGCATCCTACGGCCCTACTCGGGACGCGTTCGCGGGGTTTTCCATTGTTTTGGCAATCTTCCGGAACAGGCTGCCGAGATCGCCACCATGGGCCATCTGGTGTCGTTCACAGGCATCGTAACATTCAAAAACGGCAGCCTGGTCCGCGAGACAGCCGCTGCAGTGGGATCAACCGGATATATGGTCGAAACAGATTGTCCCTATTTGGCACCCGTTCCACATCGTGGCTCGCGAAGTGAGCCTGCGCACACGCGATTGGTCGCAGAGCAAATCGCAGCCGTCCGGGGTGAGTCTCTCGAAGTTGTTGCTGCGGCGACCACTGCCACGGCGGAGCAGTTTTTCCGACTGCGGTAAATGAGTTTTTTGACAGGATGGACAAGATTTCTCAGGATTGACGCGTATCCGGAGGATTGACCCACGTTGGCAAACCGGGATAGGTTCGAGATGTCAACCCCACTTAAACTATGACCATACTTGGCATCGACATTGGCGGAACTGGAATTAAAGGCGCACCAGTAAACACAGAAACCGGCGAGCTATTGGGGGAGCGGTTCCGAATCCCCACGCCACAGCCTGCGTTGCCGAATCCGGTTGCAGACGTCGTCGGGCAGATTGCGGCGCATTTTAACTACCAAGGTCCGACAGGGATCACATTCCCCGGCATCGTCAAAAAGGGTGTCATCTTTTCGGCGGCGAATGTGGATGCGTCGTGGATGCATACCGATGCGGCCGCGTTGTTCACCGGGCGTGTGGGCGGTCCGGTGCAGGTGGTCAACGATGCCGATGCGGCCGGGGTGGCCGAGATGCGCTTTGGTGCCGGCCGGGAGCGCAAGGGCGTCGTCATTCTGCTAACGCTCGGCACGGGGATCGGCTCTGCCATCTTTTTGGACGGCGTGCTTTTGCCGAATTCTGAATTCGGGCACCTCAAGATTCGCGGCAAGGATGCGGAGGACCGAGCTTCTGAGCGGGTGCGCGAGGAGAAGGGTCTTTCTTGGAAAGATTGGGCTGAGCGTTTTAACGAATACTTGGAAGAGCTCGAAATGTTGTTTTCCCCGGACCTGTTCATCATCGGCGGAGGAGCCAGCAAAAAGGCGGACAAATTCCTCCCGTATCTAACGTCAAAAACCGAGGTCATGATCGTTCCGGCGCAAATGCAAAACAACGCCGGCATCATCGGAGCCGCCTATTTGGCAATGCCACTCGCGACGAGTTAGCTTCTCGCAGACTTGCCGCCGCTAGCGTGCTGCGCTGAATAAGCGCGCTAGGAATGTGGAGTCATTGAAGCTCGTCCCGTTGCCAAGGCGCACGACAACAAGCCCCCGCGACGGAACGATGTAAACACGCACTCCGCCTGAGCCGAGCATTGCCAGTAGATCATCGGGTGCTGCGGTCGACAGACATGCCGCTTGCCAAAATCCACGCGCGAATTCGCGGCCAAGAATTTCCTCAACTGACACCTCGCGCGCGGAAGGTCCTGAGGCATTCCGGTTGCTCCAAAATGACAGGCCATACATCGGATTTGCCTGCGAGCCCTGCGACGCCTCTACCAAATAACGGGAGGGGAAAACCGTCCGGAGTCCAACTTTTCCCCGAGCCAGAATCACCTCACCCACCGCAACCAAATCACGCGCCGTCATCATCGCACCCGACGAAAGGTATTCCCGTCCTGAGCGGTCCGTGCGCCAGTCGGCACCAACGGTGGCTCCCGCAGGAGTCAAAACGCTAGCAATGATCCATTGGCGGGCCGACATCTGACGTGATTTCAATTTCCGGGAAAGCAGCGTTTCCAGCACCTCAAAAAACGACGGGCCGTAATCGAATTGCGTGCCGGGAGCAAACACGATTGGCAACCGGATGGCGGCGGCAGCCTTGTCTTTCAGCTTCGGCGCATAGAGTGCGGGAAATCCGGCCGCGATTCCAGCGGTCTGATCCAGCAGCATGCGCACTGTGATCGTGGATTTGACCGGATGGGATTTCCATTCCGTGATCGTGTCGGCGACATGTTCATCGAGTGACAGCCATCCGTCCTTTGCAGCAGCAAAGCAAGCCATCGCAGCGAGTGACTTTGTTATGCTGAAAACGCGATGCCTGTGCGCGGGTCCGAAGCTGTCGGCATAGGACTCATGCACAGTTCGCCCCCATTGCCGAATGATCAGAGCTTGCCCACCTGAGCTGTGCGAATTCACCGCCGCAGCCTCAATCGCTCGCGCGCTCAGCACAGGGCCCGATGGTGTTTCCAATCCGCACGCTGTGCCTGCGATGACCAGCAGTAGAACGAGCCAGACCGCGCGCAACCGACCTACAACGTCACGTGGACGTGCATTCACGAGCGCCGATTCGCCAGATCTGCCTCGGCTCGCGGCGGCCGCCCTAGCAGCGACTCGATGGCCGTGCGCGGGGATTCATTTTCATAAATCACAGCATACACGCGTTCGGTGATCGGAACCTCGACGCCCAGTTTCTGAGCGCATTGCAGGGCACTGCGTGCGGTTGGCACGCCCTCAGCGACGGTAAGCGTCGAGGCGGCAATCTCGGCGGGTGATTCACCGCGTCCAAGGCGTTCGCCGAATTTCCGGTTCCGGCTGTGAGTGCTGAAGCAAGTAACCATGAGGTCACCGACTCCGCTCAACCCGTAAAACGATTCCCTGTGACCACCCATCGCAACACCGAGGCGCGTCATTTCGGTCAACGCCCGAGTCACCAATCCTGCCTTGGTATTGTCCCCGAGGCCGAATCCATCAGCCGCTCCTGCCGCAATGGCAAAGACATTTTTAAGCGCGCCACCAAGCTGAATTCCTCGCACGTCATCGCTGGTGTATGCGCGGAATGCACCCGTCGAAAATTGCTCCTGCAAAATTGGCAGAATCGATGGGTCATCCGCTCCGATCACCCCCGCAGCGGGAATTCCCCTCGCCACTTCAATCGCGAGATTCGGACCAGACAGAACGGCAATCGGATTTTCCGGAAGGTATTCCCGAACGATGTCACTCATCAGCAGCCCCGTGTCGTGCTCAATTCCCTTCGTGCACGAGACGATGATCGCATTCGCGGCAGGGCGACAGGCCGCCAACTGTGCCACCACATCGCGCGTCGCCTTGGATGGCGTCACGAGGAGAATCACATCGGCACCATCCACCACCGCGTCAAGTTCGGCAGAGGCTTCCACACCGGATGGGATCGGAATGCCCGGCAAAAATCCATCGTTGGTCCGGGCGGTGTTGATTTCTTCAGCGACCGCGGGGCGATGCGCCCACAGGCGGACGTGTCCGGCATTTTTGCTTAGAAGCATCGCCAGCGCCGTGCCCCAGCCTCCGGCTCCAATCACAGAAATTTTTCGATGCATGCCGATAGATAAGTTGAGACCGAGTCAGGTTGCCGCGCGATCGGATTTTTTTTCGAATTTCGGCTCTGTGCCCTGAGCAAGGCGCACGATGTTCGCGCGGTGCCGCCAGATTGCCAGCGCGGCCATCACAACCCCGAGAACCACATACAACCCAGGCTCGACGCCACGGGTCCAAAGCACCGCCGCCGCGATTGGCAAGGCCAGCGCGCCCGCAATCGACGCCACGGAAACATATCGCATTCCAAAAAAGAACCCGACCCATGCAAGCACCGCTGCCAAAAACACCACCGGATGAAACAACCCCAAGATAATCCCCGCCGACGTGGAGATCCCCTTCCCGCCTTTGAATCCAAGCCATACGGGAAAGTTATGCCCGATCACCACGAAGATTGCCGCAATGACACCGCAAACGGCCGGATCAATCTCCAGTCCATTCGCCCACGCAGTGCGAGCGAGCCAGACGGCCAGAAACCCCTTCAAAAAGTCCGCCGCAAAACATAGGTATCCCCATGTTTTACCGAGGGTTCGCAGCGCGTTGGTGGCGCCGATATTTCCGCTGCCGACCTTGCGCAAATCCACGCCACGAAACCGCCCTATGAGATATCCGCTGGGCATCGACCCGAGCAGATAGGCAAACAAGGCAGTCAGTAAATAATACATACGCGTGGTTTTCTGGACCGGACCGGGCTCGCTCACAAGCAAAAATTAGGAGATGAATCTGCGACGAACCGCGCTATCTTGACGCATGAAACGTCCTTGGTTGCTCCTCACCGGCCTCACCGCCCTCAGCTCATTCGCTATTTTTTCATCTATGAACTCAGACGCATCCGATCATCCCGCCGCTGCCCTCGCCGATACCGTGACAGTCCAACTCGCCGGACCTGATGGCAACCCACTGCCCGCCGAATCCGTCGCAACGGTCAAGAAATCCGATGCGGAATGGAAAGCGCAATTGCCGGCGGAAGCATACAAGGTGCTTCGCGCGTCGGCGACCGAACGCCCATTCTGCGGGGGATTGCTGGAGAACAAGGAAAAGGGAATTTACTATTGCGCCGGATGCGATCTGCCGCTTTTCACGTCGGCGGCGAAGTTTGAATCCGGCACCGGATGGCCCAGTTTTTTCCAACCATTTGGTGAGGGCAACATCGGCGAGACCCGGGACGAAAGCTACGGCATGGTGCGCGTCGAAGTCCATTGCGCCCGCTGCGGCGGGCACCAAGGGCATGTATTTCCCGATGGCCCTCCGCCAACCCGCCTGCGCTACTGCATTAACTCGGCAGCGCTGACATTCCGGCCCATCGGCGCGAGCAACCGCTAGAACCCGCCACGCGGCGATTGAATTCGCGCCCGCGTTTGGCGGGCTCGCTAATCCAAGGTCTCCCATGCAAATCGGAATTGATAGTTTTGCCGCCACCACGACAGACCACACGGGCGCAGCGGTCAGCGCGGCCCAGCGGCTTCAGTTCCTGCTTGAGGAAATCGAGTTGGCGGACCAAGCCGGGCTCGATGCATTTGGGATCGGAGAGCATCACCGGATCCAATACCTCGACTCCGCGCCGTGTGTGATTTTGGCGGCAGCCGCATCGCGAACCAAGCAAATCCGCTTATCCAGTGCGGTGACCGTGCTCAGTGCGGCGGACCCGGTTCGGGTTTTTCAGGAGTTTGCCACGTTGGATTTGATCTCCGGTGGTCGCGCAGAGATTGTGGCGGGACGGGGATCATTCACCGAGGCGTATCCGCTTTTTGGTTTGGACTTGCGTGACTACAACTCGCTGTTCGCGGAGAAGTTGGAGCTATTGCTCAAGGTCCGGTCTGACATCCATGTGCATTGGTCCGGACAGCATCGGCCACCGCTCACGGGCCAAGGGATTTATCCGCGCCCGCTGCAAGAGCAATTACCCATTTGGGTCGGCGTGGGAGGAACTCCGGAGTCGTTCGCGCGAGCCGGATCGCTGGGACTTCCGCTAATGGTGGCAATCATCGGCGGAAACATCCGACATTTCCGGCCCCTCATCGATCTCTACAAAGAGGCAGGCGCACGAGCTGGCCACGCACAAGAGTCGCTGAAGGTCGGCCTCCACTCGATTGGATTTGTCGGGGAATCGGAGCAAGCAGCGACTGACGCATTTTTCCCAGGCTACGCGCATGCATTTACCCAAATCGGCCGCGAGCGCGGATGGCCACCCACCACGCGGGCGCAATTCGACGCAGGCCGGAGCGTCCACCGTGCGTTGCTAGTGGGCGACCCGGAGTTCGTGGCGGAAAAGATTCTCCAGGAAAATGAATTGCTCGGCGGCATTTCGCGGCTTCAATTTCAAATGAGCATCGCCAACCTTCCGCATTCGACGATGCTCAAAGCGATCGAACTCCTCGGCACCAAAGTGGCTCCGATCGTTCGCAAGGAATTGGCGCAACGCTAATTCTCCAGCTCATCGTCCTCGTCAGGGTCCGAGTTCTTGAGCATCAGGCTCCATCCCATCGCCACCCAGACAAGGAAATACAGCCCAAGTGATGGCACCTGAAACGGGAAATCCCCAGCGGCGTGAGCCGCGACCAATGCGATACTCGTCGCGACGCCGGCCAATAGCAGCGGCTGATTCGGATCGGGCAGGGCGAGGAAAAACTGGCGGATCGGATCCCACATGCCCCAGCCATAATGGTGCCGAGGCACACCCAAGAACCGAACGCGCTTGAAGATCCCAAACAAAACCACAAGTGCGCCGGGGACCATGATGAACGCCCAAAGCGCCGTGCCAATCCATCCCCACTCGACCAGCGTTTGGATGTAGTCCTGATGGGCGGTCCAGAACGGGACTTTGAGTAGGTCAGGATGTCCCTTAAGATAACCCAGATGCAATCCCTCGAACGTGCCAGGGCCAAATCCAGTCCAGCCTGCATCAGGAATCATCCGAACAAATTGGGCGTTCGCACGGTATCGTGTATCGCTTTCCAAACCCTCCATATTGGCCAAGTAATAGTCCCACCGATTCCACGGAATCGCGAAGTAGCAAGAACCCAAGATCACGAGCGCCGGGATCACAATCGCCAGCAGATAACTTTTGCGAATCCGGATTTCGCATTCGCGGACCATTCGCACCACCGGAAGCGCCGCGAGCACAATGAAGAGAAGCAGCCCACCGGCCGCCAGGACATTTCCGGCTTTAGAAATATTGAAAAAAACCGCTGCAAAAATAATCAGCGGTGGGAAAAACCACATCGTCCAAAACCGACTGCGCTGAATCCCGCAATACAGGCCGACACCCAGCGCCACAGGCCAAAACACGTTAAGGAACGCCGCACCATTCCCCCAATAGTTATACGTGAAAAAGCTCGTTGGGTGGCCGGCAAGGTTCAGCACTTGAAACGGTTCGCCAATGAACCTTTGGAGGAAAAAAAGGACGGTGATCGTGAATCCGATCGTCAGCATCCAGAGCAGCAGCGCACGGGACCAGACCTGGTCTCTCCAGATTTCAATTGCTATGAGAAAACCCGCACAGACGGCGGCGGCGGTGCCTGCCGCCCGAAGCGACGCTACGACATCCACGGTCCCGAAGACCCGAAGTCTGGCCCAGATCGAATCCGGAACCGCAATCGCCTCGAGGCCAATCGCAGAAAGCGTCGAGATTTCGTTCTCAAGAAATGAAAAGATCGCCACCTTCCCATAACCAAGCACGACCAATCCGATCACGCCGACCCATGGAAGCCATCCGGTCCTTGGCCAGCGACCGACCAACGCACACCCGACAATCCATAGCCCAAACACAACCGCCGTGAGCAGTTGGAAACGGTAGTGCGATCCCGAACGCGTCAGTCCGTAGTCAGCCGCCGCAAATCCCAGCAGCGCAAAGAACAAAACATACGCCAACCGGATCAGCACGGCTCCCGTCTGGTGTCTCATAGGCAGGTGGTGATCACGCCTCGAGCGTATCGTCCAACCAAGTCAGCAAGGTGCTTATCGACTCATCCGTTTCGTCACCCATATTGGAAATCCGGAACGTCGTGCCCTTGATTTTTCCATAACCTCCGTCAAAGACGCAGTGATATTTTTCGCGCAGACGTTTGATCCAAGCGGCGACATCGACTTCACGGTTATTTGCTGCACACGTCAGCGAAGTCGAGCGATACCCCTCGGGGGCAAAAAACTCAAACCCGCGCGCCCGCACCCAGTCGTGCACCATGGAATTGAGCCGCGCGTGCCGGGCATGCCGGGCATCGATGCCCTCGGCAAAGATGTCCTCGAGTTTCGATTTCAGCGCGTAGATGTGCGAGATCACCGGTGTGCTCGGGGTCATGTCCTGCTCTTGGTTTTTCTTGAACTCAATGAAGTCGAAATAATACCCGCGATCATTCATTTGGGCGGCCCGCTCGAACGCGCGCTCGGACACGCTGAACAATGCCAACCCCGGCGGCAGCGCCAGTGCTTTTTGACTGCCAGTCAGGAGTACATCAATCCCCAACTCATCCATCGGAATCGGCTCGGTGGAAAATGACGACACCGTATCCACGATCAAAAGCACATCGGGATATTTGCGAACCACTGCTGCAATCTCAGCCAGCGGGTTTTTCACTCCGCACGATGTTTCGTTGTGGATCAGCGTGATTGCATCGAATCCACCCTCGGCCAGCGCGGCATCGACCGCTTCCGGAGTGATCGGCGATCCCCAATCCGCTTTGAGTGCGACGGCTTCCTTGCCGCAGCGTTTGCTGACGTCGAGCCATTTATCGCTGAACGCACCGCACATGCAGTTGAGCACTTTTTTTGCCACGAGATTCCGGATCGCGCCTTCCATGACTCCCCATGCCGAGGATGTGGATAGGAAGACCGGTTGCTTGGTTCCGAAAAGCGTTTGGAGCTGCGGCTGGATGCCCGCGTAGAGCGATTTAAAATCTCCGCTGCGGTGCCCGATCATGGGTGAGCAAAATGCGCGGAATGTTTTTTCGGACACCTCAACAGGTCCGGGAATGAAGAGTTTGATGTGGTCGGTGATTGGTTGCATAGGATTGTTCGGGACTACTATTCCCAGATAAAGTTCTCTAACCGCAAGTGCTTTACGCGGGATTCTGCCTCACCGGATCGCGGACCTCCGGCGTCGGCAAGTTTTTTGTAAACGATCATTGCCTCTTCCCATCGGCCCTTGGACTCCAAAAGCCGGGCCGCGTCGAAGCCTGATTTGTAATACCAGAAATACTCCGGCAGTCCAGTTTCGGACGCATCGATGACGCGGTAAAATCCTGAAAGTGCGGCGTCGAATTCACCGAGCTTTTCCTGCGCGGTGGCCGCCTTGGTGAGTGCTTCATTCCGGTCGGAAACCGGCACGTCGCCACTGGCGATTTCCTCCCAGACACGGATCGCGTCGTGCAATTTCGCAGGATTTTTGGTCCCCATCGCAAAGAACGTGTCCCCGAGCTTCATCCGCGCGGCGAGCTGGATATCGAGATTTTCGGGATTTGCAGCGAGTCGTTCCAAAAGGACGAGTGCCTCATCATGCCGTCCGAGCAGGTTATAAATCATCGCCTGGTCCAGTCGCGAGCGGGTGGCCAGCGGAGATTCCGACTGTGCGACTTCTTCGTAGAGTTCGATCGAGCGTTCGACAGCGGCAGGGTCCATGGTGCGGGCGGCGGCATCTGCTGCAAAATACAGTGCGCTGGCGGCGAGAGTTCGGTCGGCGGCATCGCGACCGGCTTGCTCGAACTCGGTTTGCGCCGCGCGGTAATTTCCCGAACGCGCGAGAACTTCGCCCAGTTTCATCCGGACATCCCATTCTCGTGACGATTCCGGGAACTCAGTCAGATAACGCCGCGCAAGTGCGACGACATTTTGAAGTGCTGCATCGGAGCCGTCATCGGCCAAAAATACCTCCATCGCTCCGGATTGTGCGGCCGTTACGCCCGGCTGATCCGCGACCCTGATAAAATAACTCCGGGCCTCATCCACTCTGCCTTGGGCCGTTGCAAGTTCGGCTGCTGAAAATGCCGCCCGGGACTGAACCGATGGGCTTGTTGCGGCGTTCATGATCGCCACGAGTGCCTCGTCACGGCGCGAATCCCGGGCGATGATCAATGCTTTGCGAAGTTCCGCATTCTCGGAAACCTCAATTTGCTCGTTTGCCATCGCGCTTGCCGACTCCGGTTTCCATTTTTCGCCGGCGAGGGCTTCCGAAAGCGCGGCATTTTCGAGGGCTGGGTTGCGAAGTCCGTCGAACCGCCTCGCAACGTTCAGAAACAACGACCGTGCTACAACCTCGCGCCCGGACGCAAGGTTGAGCATGGCACGCAGAAATTGAATCCTTGGCCACGCAGGATCCTGATCTTGCAGTTCCGAACTCAGGCTCAGCACCTCGAATGCCGGGCCGATCTGCCCCTCCTCATACAGCATCTCGACCGCGTGAATGATCGCCTCGGCGCGGAGCGGATGCCCCGTCTGTTGCTGCGCAAAACGCGTGAACGCTGATAGCGCCTGCGGGTCACGCCCGGCTCGGAGTTCGTGCCGCGCCAGATAGAATGCGGCCTGCGCGGCAAATTCAGGATTCTCAGTATCGCGCGCCCAGCTCCGCAACTCCGCGCTACTCGGGTCCGAGATCACAGCGTAAAGCTCGTCGAGTTTCGCAAACAATCCGGCGATACCTTGATCCTGGGGATGTTGATTGAGGTAGCTCTCCAAGCGGGTTTCAGCCTCGGGCACGCGATCTAGGGACATCAAGGCATCAACTTCACCGATCACCGCACCCGTGCGAACGACCGGGTTGCCCGCGTTTATCAGGCTGGAAAAAAGTTCGAATGCGCGCGTCGCATCTCCGAGGTCGAGCGCGATGCGGCCTTTCAGGTAAGTTGCCATTTCAGTCTCACCGGGAAAGTCCGGGGTGAATGTCTCCAATGCCCGCGACGCATCGGCAAAATTTCCCGTGGCGACCATCAGTCGAATCAAATCGAGCCGGACCGCTGCGGCTGCTTGCGGAGCGTTCGCCACTTGTTCCAGCGATTTGCGCGCGGCCTCCCTGTCGCCCACCGCCTCGAACATCCTCGCCTCCCCGAGCGCCGCTTCAGTCCTGAGCGGCGATTCCGGTGCAGCTGCGATTTGGGAAAACATTTCCCGCGCCGCCTGATACTGCCCAGCGCGCGCCAGCGCTTCAGCATTCCAGTAGCGGACTTCGATCGATGCCTGCATGTCCGGATCCGCGAGCACCTCCAGTGCGTCCGCCGCACGATCCGACTGAATGAGACAGCGGGCCAATTCGATGCCTGCCGCAAGCCGTTTGTCTGGGTCCTTTGTGGATTCGAATGCCTTCCGCAAATCGTAAATCACCACCTGAGGCAACCCCTCCTCGCGGGCGGCTCTGGCCCGTGCCACAGTTTCATCGAAGTCCCCTCCACTCGCAACCGCAAGCGAAAGACCCAGCGTCAACAAAACTGCGATGTGAAAAAACAGCTTCATCATCGCGATAGCAGCGGCTTGAGGTAAGCGCCCGTGACGCTGGCCGGGTTCTGTGCGATCGACTCCGGCGTGCCCTCGGCAACAATCCTGCCGCCTCCGGCACCACCGTCCGGACCGAGATCCATAACCCAATCCGCCGTCTTTATGACCTCGAGATTATGCTCGATCACAATGAGCGTATTTCTGGCATCGCGGAGTTTCATGAGGACTTCGAGCAATTTGTGGATGTCAGCAAAATGCAGCCCCGTCGTCGGTTCATCAAGGATGTAAACGGTGCGACCGGTTGCCTTGCGGGCGAGTTCGGTGGCGAGCTTCAAACGCTGGGCCTCACCGCCGGAGAGCGTGGTAGCGGACTGACCCAGCCGCAAATACCCCAATCCGACCTGCAACATCGTATCCAGTTTGTCGGACAACGCAGGCACACTGCGAAAAAACCGTGCCGCCTCGTCAACGGTCATATCCAGCACGTCCGCGATATTTTTTCCCTTGTAGGTCACTTCGAGTGTTTCGCGGTTGTATCGCCGCCCCCGGCATACTTCGCATTCGACATAAACATCCGCGAGGAAATGCATTTCAATTTTGATCGACCCATCGCCTTGGCAGTGTTCGCAGCGGCCGCCTTTCATATTGAAAGAAAACCGGCTCGCCGGATAGCCGCGCACCCGGGCGGCGGGGAGCTGGCAAAACAAATCGCGGATCGGCCCGAGTGCGCCTGAATACGTCGCCGGGTTGGAGCGTGGCGTGCGGCCGATGGCACTTTGATCGATCACGACGACCTTGTCGAACTGGGCCGTTCCGATGATCTCATCGTGCTCGCCGGGTTTCGACTTTGCGCCATTCAGCTCGCGGGCAAGCGCGGCCCACAGGATATCATTGACCAGCGTGGATTTTCCGCTGCCGGACACGCCAGTCACGCAGGTAAAACAACCAGCCGGAAATGCTGCGGTGATGGATTTTAAGTTATTCTCCCGCGCACCACGCACCGTGAGCCATCCGTCGCCGAGTTCCGCCTCTTTTCCACGGAGCTTGCGGGGTGCGGTGCGCAGCCGGGGCACCGGAATTCGCAGGCGTCCGCTGAGGTATTGCGCGGTGAGTGATGCCTCGCAGCTCAGGATTTGTTCCAGCGTGCCCTGCGCCACCAATTTGCCGCCGGACGGCCCCGCGCCCGGTCCGAGGTCAATGATGTGATCCGCCGCGCGAATCGTGTCTTCATCATGCTCGACGACAATCACGGAGTTCCCGAGATCGCGAAGGTTGCGCAGTGTGCCGATGAGTCGGTCATTGTCGCGCTGATGCAACCCGATGCTCGGTTCGTCCAGGACATACAGAACGCCTGCGAGGCCGCTTCCGATTTGTGTGGCAAGCCGGATCCGCTGCGCCTCCCCGCCGGAGAGCGTGCCGCTTTCACGATTCAGACTCAGGTAGCCCAGTCCGACTTCGTTAAGGAACCGGAGCCGTTGGCAGATTTCATGCACCACATCCTCGACGACGATCATCTGGGTTGGCGTGATCGCAAGCCCTTCCATCACGCCCAACGCATCCCCGATGCTGAGCCCGCAAATCGATTGGACGTTATACGTCCGACCGGTTTTGTCAGCGAGTGTCACCGCAAGAATCGACGGTTTGAGGCGCGCGCCACGGCAGACCGCGCATTCTTTCCATCCCATGAATCCACGAATCCGGGTTTTCGTGAACTCACTTTCACTTTTTTCGAGTAACCGCTCCATTTGTGGCACGAGGCCCTCGAATGGCTTGTCCACAACACGGCCGGCCTGGCCGAGTTTGACGCGGACCGCACGATCTCCGGTGCCGAAATACAATGCCTCTTTGAAGGCCGTCGGCAATTCGCGGAATAGAACGCTCGGATCAATAGAAAAATCCGCCACAAGCGCCGCCGTCCACGCTTTGTAGAACGCACGCATCGCTTTGTTTCCCGTGCGCCACGGCTTGATCGCCCCGTCATCGATCGATTTCGCGCCGTCAACCATCAGCTCCGGATCGCAAAACATCTGCGTTCCAATACCATGGCACGCCGGACATGCGCCCAAATGGCTGTTAAACGAAAAATGCTTCGGCGTGAGCTTTGGAAGTGAAAACCCGGTGACCGGATTGCAGTAATCCGTCGAAAAAGGCTGCTCGATCCACGCGGTTGCATCCGGCTCCAAACGCGAGGTGGTCATGCGGTTTTCGCCCCACCGGAGTGCCGTTTCCAACGAGTCCGCGAGCCGTGAACCCAGTTCGCCGCGCACCACCAAACGATCCACGACCGCCTCGATGACGTGCTTTTTTGCTTTATCCAAACGGATTGGCTCGACGCCGGCGAGTTCGACGAGTTCCCCATCAATCCGCAAGCGCACAAACCCCTCGCGCCGCGCCTTGTCGATCACATCACGAAACTCTCCCGCCTCACGATTCACCAGCGGAGCCAAAACCATGAACTTTGTCCCTTCCGGCCAACGCAGGATCACATCCGCAATCTGTTGCGGCGTCTGACGCTGCACAACCTCACCCGTGCGCGGGTCATGCGGCGTGCCGGCCGCAGAGAATAGCAACCGCAGGTAATCGTAAATCTCCGTCGTCGTCGCAATCGTGGAGCGTGGATTCGATCCGGAAATCCGCTGTTCGATCGCGATCGCCGGCGACAAGCCCTCGATGTAATCGACCTCCGGCTTTTGCATCTGATCCAAAAACTGGCGCGCGTAAGCCGACAAACTCTCGACATACTTGCGCTGCCCCTCGGCATACAACGTATCAAACGCGAGCGACGACTTGCCCGATCCGCTCATCCCCGTGATCACCACGAGCTGGCCGCGCGGGATTTCCAGATCCAGATTGCGCAAATTGTGCTGTCGCGCGCCCTTGATTCTTATGAATGAATGATTCGACTGACCAGATTCCCCGATTGCCACAAGTCCACCAGAATACGTTGCCCGGAACACGATTGGCCAACAAAAATCAGCTTTGTGAAAATCTAGCGCGAGGCATGCAAAATCCACCTATCGCAAGGCCAAAGGCGATTGAGGAATGCAACGGAAAAACTCTTGACTTTTCGAGTATGGCCGTAAGTATGGGCATATGAAAACCACAGTAGAAATTGACGAGGAAAAACTCGAGCGTGTGATGAGACTCACCGGCTTAAAAACCCGGAAGGAGGCGATCGATTGGGCACTCACGGAAGCAGAGCGGATCGCGCGGATCGACGAGATTGCTCGGCACCCTTGGGACTCCGCTCGGGTCAAAGAGTCGCTTGAGCCGGGTTATGATGTGGTGACCATCCGGAACCAAGGTGTCCAATACCGCTCGGATTCCTGATGTCCGCTTTGTTAGTCGACTCCTGTTGGATCATTGACCGAATGCGTTCGGGTGAGGATTTTCGCCAGCGACTGCTCCCCACATTGCGGGCCGGGCAACTTTACAACTGCGGGGTCGTCCGCGCTGAGGTTCTGCGCGGAATCAAACTCCCGTCCATGCGCAACGAAGTCTGTGATTTTTTTGACATCATTCCCGAAGTTCCGTGCGATGCAAAGCTGTGGCGGCAGGTTGCGGATCTCGGCTGGACGCTAGGACGGATGGGCAAATGGCCCCCGGTCACGGACCTGACGATTGCAGTCTGCGCCAAAAGGGTCGGCGCCACGGTCATCACATCGGACGCGCATTTTCGCGACATCCCGGACCTTGAGATTCGACCGGACCTGTAGGAGCGGGTTCCAACTGAGCACATTGAGGAAAAAACACCTCCCGAGTTAAAGTTCCGGCGGTCGAGATCTGGTGATTACGCTTTGTCTAATCCGCATTTTCGCGCGGAGTCGCGGTGGCGCGGAGAAATCTCTCGGTGCGGTCACTGAATCGCAACCCCATTATTTGTGTTTGATTGCCGTTCCTTCGACCTCCTCCGCGTCTCGGCGTCTCGGCGCCTCTGCGCGATAGATCCTAAAAGCTCCGCATAATTCCGCGTCCGGTGCGGTTGTTCATGCCGGACTCAGGTTCGCTCAAAGCACGCCGCGAGCGGTCAAAAGACACTGAGTGCGCCGTGACGGCACTCGATTTCGAGTGGAAGCTGCCCGGCGACCGTGCCGTCGAAATGGACAGGAGCGTCGTCGCTCGAGGTCAACGAGAGGTTGGCGACCCGGAAGGCAATTCCCTTCGGCGAATATTCCCGCCGACCCTGCGAGATCGAGCGATAATGCGATGCGAGTTGCCATTTACTGAACCGATGAAAAACCGAGACTGTGAAGAGCCCGTCGTCCATGCGTTCGTCGGGAGCAACGGCAAAATTCATTCCGTAATACGGGCCGTTCGACACGGTTACCATAAGAGCCGAGAGGCTGATCGTGCGCTCCCGAGAGCCCGCGAGACGGCGCACCAAGCGGCGGCTTTCATTGGCCGTATTGTGGCACAGCGCGTCTTCCACCGGACGGTCAAACGTCATCGTAAAATCATGTCGCGGATACTGAAACCCGAGCTGCAAGAGATCGAACCATCGCTGAAAGCCACCCGATTTGATCGCCTCACCCGCTGGAAAAATGGCGGCGTCGAGGCCAATGCCCAAACACTCAAAAAATGGCTGCCCATTCGCCAACCCGACATCGACCAAATGGAGTTCCTGCGCAAGAATCCGGCGACATGCGTCGATGGGGTCGAGTGGCACGTGAAGACTGCGGGCGAAATTGTTATACGTGCCGACTGGGATCAGGCCCAACGGGAGGTCCGAGCCGACCAAGGAACCTGCAATCGCACCGATCGTTCCGTCCCCGCCTGCAACGGCGATCCACTCACAGCCCAGCTCGCGCGCACACGCATACGCCCGCTCGGGCTTCCCAAGCTCTTCAAACGATACCATCGCCACATCACCCAGCGTTGCGTGAATGGCAGGAAACACATCCCGATTTTGCGCTCCTGCTTTCTCGTTAAAAATCAGTAATCCCCGCTTCATGTGTCGAGCACACTAGCGAACTCCTGCAAACATGCACCGGAAAGTTCGCAGCCGTGTTGACCAAAGCACTCCAACTCCGGCATTAAGGGTCGGAGCGGTCCCGCGCCTGTCGCGTGATATAGCTGGACCGCCCTTTTTTAATGAGTATTTCTAGCGCTTGGGGCGCTGCCTGGTTCCGCTTCACAATGAAATCACACCCGACTCGCTGACATGTGGCTCATAGGTTTTCTTTGCGCTTCCGCGCTGTTTTTCTTTTTCGCATACCGCATCCTTGGGCGAAAACTTGCTTCCTACTTCGCCCTTAACGCAGAAGCGCGAACTCCTGCGCATGAACGACGCGACGGGCTTGATTTTGAACCCGCCAGGACGTCGTATCTTCTCCCACAGCATTTCTCGGCCATTGCTGCCGCAGGTCCAATCGTCGGCCCGATTCTCGCTGGCACCTTGTTCGGATGGTTTCCAACATGGCTTTGGATCTTGTTCGGGGCGGTTTTGATCGGGGGCATTCACGATTTCACCACCCTCGTGGCCTCAGTCCGCCATGGCGGGCGGTCCATTGCGGAGGTGGTTCGCCAATACATGAACGGGCGGGCGTTCTCGCTTTTCCTGCTCTTTATCTGGCTCTCCCTCGTCTACGTGATTATCGCATTCACGGACGTCACCTCTGGAACATTTGTCCAAACCGCACTGGCCGCTGATGCCGCAGCGCCCGGGCCTGCGGTCGCCACGTCGTCCATGATTTATCTTGGACTTGCCGTCCTCATGGGTCTCACCCTGAGGCTCACCGGAATGTCGGCGGGAAAGGCGAAGGTTATTTTTCTGCCGCTTGTGTTTGCTGCAATTTGGCTGGGACCAATGTTCTCGCTCGATCTTTCTGCCATTGCCAATGGCAATCCGCAGAAAGTTTGGAACTACATTCTGCTGGCATATTGTTTTGTGGCTTCAATTGCTCCCGTGTGGTTGTTGTTGCAACCGCGAGGCGGTCTTGGGGGGTATTTCCTATACATCGTTCTCGTGGCTGGTGTCGGGGGTGTGTTGATCGGAGGCTTCACGGGCGCATTCGACATTGCCGCACCGCCGATCAATCCACAGACATCGCTTGCATGGCCGTCCGCAGGGCCGGGAGGCGTTCCGCCGATCTTCCCGATTCTTTTCATCACCGTCGCCTGTGGAGCATGTTCCGGATTCCACAGCATTGTCGCCACCGGCACGACATCGAAGCAGCTTCACTGCGAGACCGACGCCAAGCCAGTTGCCTATGGCGGCATGTTATTGGAGGGTTTTTTCGCGTGTCTCAGCCTCGCCACGGTCATGATCCTCGCCATTCCAGCAGGCAAACCGGACGCTATCTTCGCCGGAGGAATCGCCCGATTTGTCGAGCAGGCCACGTTCGGAATTGTGAGCCAGCAACTGGCCTTCCAGTTCGCACTGCTTTGTTTCGCGACTTTTGTTTTTGACACGCTTGACGCTTGCACACGGCTTGCACGCTACGTGCTGATGGAACTCACCGGCTGGAAGGGCTCTCTTGGTGCGGCGGCAGCAACCGCGATCACCCTGAGTGTGCCGCTCATTGTTCTCAGCCTTCCCCCACTGATTGTCGATGACAAGCCGGTCCCATTCTGGCGCATCTTCTGGAATCTTTTTGGTATGTCGAACCAACTCCTAGCGGCGCTATCGCTGCTCGGAGTGGCAATGTGGCTTCACAAAACAGGTCGCAATCTGTGGCTCGGTCTAGCTCCCGCACTTTTCATGGGCGCAATGGCTCTCTGGGCTCTTGGTTTAACCCTGAACAGCATTCTCAGACTCCCGGTTGTTGCCGGAGTGCAATGGGTCGAAGCCGGAGTCGCCGTCGCACTCGCCGCCATGGCTCTCTGGCTTCTCGGTGAGGCAGTGCTGATTCTGCGAAGCAGACACGCTGCCAACTTGGCGACCTGAGCGATGGCGTCGTTGAGCAGTTCGCTAGTTGAGAGAATCCATCGTTTAACCCAAATCCAGCGATTGAGGAGGTTTAGACAGAATCGAAGCGGAGCGGAGATCGACTGCTGTCAAGCAGCCCCAACGGGGAGAGCAAAGCGAATCAATCAACAGAATGAACAAAATGGGTTACGAGAGATACAGACTGTTCTGAAGTTCCCCTGTAATGTTGGTCAGAGTCGCTTCCCGTCAATTCTTTCAATTCTGTAAATTGACTCCGTCGATCTTCGATTCTGTCAAAAATCGTTTTCGGGTTTAATTGCCTAGGTCTCGCTGCCGTTCGGGTTTGACCCGGCTTTGGCGTCCACCCGATTGTGCGTCCTGCGGCTTTGCCACAAGTCGAGGCAGGCATCTGCCAGTTGGCCGATCACGAAGATGCCGACAGCAAACACGCCTGCATACAATGGGGCAGCAAACCGCGGCAGGTCCTGCGTGAAGAGCTTTGTCAGGAACCACATCACGAGGGCGGTGATAAGCACACTCATCGCAGTCGACCCCACCCGCCATGCCGATGGATCCCGAAACCCGATGAGACACCCGGCGAGCGCTAGTGCGACGATGAAATACACTCCGTGCGGCGGCAGGAGGTATGGGAAGAAGTAGAACGCCGGGTTATGCCAAAACGTATCCCGGATGCCTTGGCCATCTTTTCCTTTGAACGTGCTCAGCTCGAAGATGGGGGCATTCCGGGGTGCGGTGACCACGTCGGACTTGTCGTAATACACAGTCGTTGTCTCAATCAACTGCCCCGAAATGGCCGCCGGCGTCCAGACCAGCCCCTCCCAAAAATCCACCCACACCGAGTTCCAATACAGGCTCCCTCCGCGCAGCAAGAACGGCATGATCATCGAATTCAACGCGATCTCGGCCTCAGCGACCGAATCCTGCCGTGACATCTCCGGGCTTCGCTTTGCAATGGCATCGAGGATTTGCCAGAAATACGTTCGGGTTTGCCATGCTCCGTTTTCTTTCACGCGGTCCACATCGATTCCGAGCATCACCTCGGGAAACTCGTCTTTTGCGTTCGGCCCGAGCACGTGCTGCCAATACGTGCGCCGCTCCGCTGGGTCCATTCCGCTCATAAAGCCAAGTTTCCACTGGAACGTGTAGCCTGCCATCGATCGTGGAATCTGATCGGCAATCAAACAAAACCCAAGAGTCGCACCATTTGCAGCAACGATGGTTACCACCCCTGCCGCCGTCGCCAGGAGGAACGGCCGCACGGACCGCTTCCATGCGCTCCAGTCGCGTCCCCGAATGCTATCAATGATTCCCCCCAACAGAAACGCACCCGGCAAGGCCGCCGCCAACACCGCATTCGGATGGCGCGTGAGAATCGCCAAGAGCAGCAATCCGAAATACCCCGCCCACAACCACGGCCGGATCCGCCCTCGATCTCCGACCCAGCGCAGCAGTGCAGTCATCGCGATGATCAGCGTGAGCGTGAACGCCTCCGTGCCGACGCAATGGGCGTAGATATACAACGGAGTTTGGATCACGCACAACCCGCACAATCCCAGCCGCACCGCCATACGCGTTGATGACGCAACAACCAGGAGCGTGAGCGCGCCCGCCAGAAGTAAATGATGAACCAAGAGCAAACCGGTCACCCCCGCATCGGTGACGGCAGGTTTTCGGAAAAAGTTCGACTTCGGCCACGCGTTTTTTCCTGTTGCGGCTCCGATCACAGTGCCAAGCCACATCGGCCCGCGTGCACCAAAACAATAGACCGGACCAAAGTGGACCAGCGTGCTGACATTTGGCGGTGAAGTCACTTGGTGCCACGCATCCGTGTCCCGCCACAGCGGTGGCGTTGTCGAAAGCAGGATTAATGACGGCGTAAAAAGAATCAGAAACACCAGCGCTAACGAGGCTTTTGGAACACGGGTGCTATTCCGCAATGCGGTAATGTTCATCACAAAACGGACATTGATGGCTCCCGAAGATATGTCCAGCCGGAATCCGGACCCGTGAGCTCACGGCATTTGACCATAATGAACGACAATCGTGTGGAAAATGAATTCGGGCGAATGAGCTCGAAGGGCCTGGTAGTGCATAGACATGAACTCTGAGCGGATCATTCGCCTCCACAACGCTCATCGCTTACGAAGCATTTTGAGCGAAATGACACCTGCCGACCGCACTCCGTTAGGGTCTATTTCACCGACTTTTCTGATGAAGTGCCGCTTTTGTCGGCTTTTGCGTTGCCTTCCGTCATCTTCCCGAAGTGCGGGGCCAGACAAAAACAGCACGCATGGCGAAAATGCCGACAAAAATCCCAACCCACCGGTCCCAAATGATATCAAGTTTTGTCGTGGGGTGTGGGTCTTGGAGGACGGTCATGTAAAAGGCCAGGCCAATCTGCCAACCGGCGTAGGAAATGCGCTCGCTGCCCAGTGAGACCCACGCGGCGATGGCTGTTCCGGCGGTCAGAATCGCAAGGTAGGCGGCTAAGGAGTCCATGCGCGGGATCAAAAAAATGACCGCCCCCATGCCGAGCAGGCCACCAATCAAGGCACCGGTAATTCGCAGGTTTTGTTTATGGATTTGCGAATCCACCCCGGCGAGTGCCGTGACCGCACAGGTGATCAGGCTGGTATGGATGCCATTCCAATCGGTCAGCGTCATAAAAAGGTAGCACCCCATAGTCGCGGCCGTCGCGCGGAGTGCAAAGCTGGTGTATTCGGGATTAGTCGACCAATCGGAGAACAGTAACGACTGCGACCCGCTCCTTGGCTTGGATTCGGTCGGTTCAAAAGCACGGTCAGCCGCAGCGCGGAGGTTCCCGGCGGAATTCCGGAGCGGCGGGGCGATGAGGGCAGGATCAGGAAACCCGGACAACATGCCGGCTTCGGGACCAAGCAATATCCTGCGCCGCAACTGCCGGACCCATCTGGCGAGCGGGACGGATCCCGCACTTTGTGACTCCTTCGCGGAGTCCAATCCTGCCTCGAGCAAACTGGAGGCTGCACGCAGAAAGTTCCCGCAATTTGCTGCCTGCGCCCCCGAAATGACACCAACTGCGCCAAGCTTTTCGATCCGGTCAGCCGCTTCCTCTGGCTCGAAACTGAGGCGCTTCGGCAATCTTCCGTGAGGGTGAGCAAGACTCATCCGCTCGACGCGAACGAGCAATTCCCGGAACTGACGCCGGAGAAGCTCGATGCCGGTGGGTGCGGTGAAAATCCATTGGGCGAGGAACGTGCAGACGATGATGAGGCCGAGGATTGCCCAAAGCCAGCCGACCTGGCTGACAACGGCATTCGGGTTGGGAGCCTTGTCGAAGACAAATGCAAAGAGTGCGATGACGACCAACGGGCCTAACGCCAAGCGGGGCTCCACGCTGATTCGCATCAGGAAAAATCCGCAAAAAAAGATGGCAGCCCACAGGCTCACCCGCAGCCAACCAATGTCCCAGGCCAGCCACGCAACCAGATAAATGGCGAGCGACGCAACCAGCGCCACCGCGAGGCCGAGGCCAGCCGCCGCGCGTGTCACGAACATGTCTCGCTGCGAGAGGATAAAGACGAGGTAAGGTCCGATGTAGAGAAACGGCATCTGGAAGGTCAACATCACCGCTGCCACCAGGACCGCGCCGAACGTAACGCGCAGCATTCCCCCGAGCCGGTCAGGCCTTGGCTGCAGATCATCCAGAATCTCGCTCAGCTTCACCGGCGTGCGGGCAGGATAGTGGTCGTGGCGGTTGCGCCGACGCGGAGCAATTCGGGGGGAACATTTTCATCCAACCGGATCGTCACGGGAAAGCGCTGGGCGAGGCGAACCCAGTCGAGTTCCTTCATGATGATTGGCAGACCTGCGAATGGATCCTGAGGCAACGCCGTAACTCCCCACCCCAGGCTTTCCACCTCTCCTTGGAAAACCAGACCCGGAGCGGTCATGATCTCAACGCGCGCAGGGTCTCCAGGGCGTATCCCGCGCAGTTCGCTTTCCCGGAATTCCGCGACGGCATACCACTGCCGTGTGTCGATGAATGTCATCACATCCATCGCGGTCCGGGCGAAGGCACCCTCGGCAAGATTCATTCCTGCGACCCTTCCCTCGAATGGCGCGCGCACCGTGCAATCGCTCACTGCGAGTTCCGCTTGGGCAAGTGCGGCCGCGGCGGCCTTCTGTCGCGCATCCAATGCTGCGGTGTCAAGGACGGCGGACTCAGCAGCGGCAAGTTCCGCCAGGGCCACCTCGACGGCAGCCGCTGCTGATTCCTTTGCCCGCCGGGCAGTATCGACCTGCTCCGGGCTGGCGTAGCGCTTGGCGAGGAGGGGTGCAATCCGGTTGTAGGTTTCCGTCGTTTCCGCCAGAGCGGTTTCAGCCTGCACAAGCCCGCCGGCGGCCGCCCGCACTTGAAGCCGCTGGGACTCAATGGCACGGCGTGCATTTCCGATCTCGCCGTCGATGGCTTCGAGGTTAGCCCGCGCAACATCAGCGGCCAGTTTGTAGGGCTCGGGGTCGATTTCGAAGAGGATGTCCCCGGCTGGCACGAGCTGGTTATCTTGCACGGGCAACGAGCGGATCGGGCCGGCGACGCGGGGAGCAATGCCGATGACATGTGCCGAAATGATCCCACTATCCGACCGCGGATGGTGCTCCGTCCAGAAACCTAGAGCCAGCGCAGTGACCTCAACCAACACGACAGCTCCCCAGCCAATGAGCTTTCCGATGCCTGCGCGCCGCTGCGAGCCGGGTGCAGGGTGTTTTGGTTTTTCAAGTCCTGTGGGAGATGGGTTCATCGGGTGAAAAATAAGATGTAGATAAGCAGCGTGAAGAAGATGCCCATTGCCGGATAAGCCAATGCACGCGGCCTGATCCACGGGTCCAAGCCCAAACGGATTAAAACAAACCGCGCCGCCAGCACGCAGGCCAATCCCGAGACCATGCACACTAACCATGCAGGGAAATACGCCCCGCCCACTTGCCATGTCGGCGAACACCCACTGACCATGCAAACGACAAACACGGACGTCGGCAGGCAGATAAACAAGCGATATTTGATGTATCGCATTTTTATCGGCGAACACCGCTCGCGGCGAGAAAAAAGTACGTCCTGCGGGTATTCGATGCTCGCCACACATGGAGAAGATTTGAGACATTCGCCGTCGCCGATGCGTTCCCTCTTTTCTGTTTTGCTCGTCATTCTCACCGGATGCAATGCGGTCGCGCCACTAAAGAATGCTCCCCCAAGCGCGGACACACCGTGGAAGCCGCACGACGACTCCGCTCTGGCGGACGAATTGCAGCACCGAACCGCAGCCGTAAGTCCCGCAATTGATCCGGCAAAGATCCATTCGCTACCGGACCTGATCGACCTCGCCCAACGCCACAACCGGACGACCCGGGTGGCATGGGAAGCGGCGCGCGGTGCCGCGGCGGGCGCCGGCCTAAGCGCTGCGGAATTCTATCCCATGCTCGCTGTGATCGCTTCCTACGGCGGAGGGCTCTGGAATTTGGATCTCAACTTCAATAACAACCTCTCAGGTCTCGAAAATCAGGCTGGACTCCTTGGTGCATTGGTCGCCGGAACCGTGCCTTCGGAAGTCGATCTGGATCAAAGTGCCTCGGGCGCATTTCGCGCACTCAACGCTGGTGTCGCCCTGCGTTGGATGTTGCTCGATTTCGGGACCCGCCAAGCCCGGCATGAAGCTGCAAAAAAATTGCTGACGGCCGCGAACTTCACGTTTAACGCAGCACACCAGTCAGTAGCCTTCCCTGTCACAGAAGCCTATTACGCCGTGGAATCCGCACGCTGCTTGGTCGAAGCGTCCACGACCTCCGCGTCCTCGGCGGCCGACGTGCTCGGAGCAGCTGAAGCACGCTTCAACCAAGGTCTCCTCACCGAACCGCTACTGCTTCAGGCGCGACAGGCAAAGGCCCAAGCCGACTACGGGCTCACGTCTGCTCAGGCAGCCGCCGAGCTTGCCCGAGTCGATCTCGCCGAGGCAACCGGACTTTCACCCGGCCAGGTCATTCAGCTGGCACCGGCGGATTTTGCCAGACTGCGGGAGGGGTTGCGGGAACCACTCGACAATTACCTGAAAGCCGCATTACGAAACCGTCCGGATTTGCTCGCAAAAGTCGCCGTCGTTCAAGCCCGCGAGGCCGAACTCCGCGCCACCCGTGCAGACCGCTTACCCAAACTCGCTCTCACGGGAATCGCCGACTACAACCGTTTCGACTCCTCAGTTCAAAATACCGGGCCCCTCGATGCATTCGGCTTCGGGCTTCAGAACTACGGGGGATTCCTCACCGTCCAGTGGCCAGCATTCACCGGTTTTGCCGATGAAAACAAAACCCACGCCGTGGCTTCCGCCAAGAATGCCGCCGACGAAGAACTTGCCCTCGCCCGCGAACGCACAATCGCGGAAGTCTGGCGCGCCTACACACACGCCAAAAATGCGATGGCGCAACACGAGGCAGCCTCAGCCCTCCAGAAAGCCGCACACTCGACCTACGAATCACTTCTCGCCGGCTTTAAGCAGGGGATCAATCCAATCCAGGAAGTCCTCACCGCCCGCGCCGCCGATGCCCAGGCCAGAGCACTCACCGCAGAATCTGACCGCGCCCTCGCCGCCAGCCTCGCCACCCTCGCATTCACCAGCGGAAAGAGCCAGTGAGAGCAACATTGGTTTCAAATTCCTGATCAAAAAACTTGAGCGGGCAACTTTCGTGGCTCGCAGGCGGTCGCTTCGAGCACTGGATCATTTTCACCATCAGTCAATCGGATCGCCATTTCTGTGGCCCCTTTTCGAGAATTCATGAATATGTTTCGCCTTGGCATTGAACGATTTTCATCGCTCAAAAACTTGAAAAGCGTTTCTGTGTCAGGATCAGAATCCGTAATAGTGATCGCAGAACGACATCCTCAGAGCCTGTTTGAAAACGCGATTTGTGTGGAGTGAGAGAAGGTGAAGTCTGGCTGTAGAAAAGACTTGAAATTGGGCGGGGAGCGAATTTGCGTTCCTTACGCGAAGCGGATTTGGAGCGATGA
>Ga0247832_1000443_pt1 | contig 82973 bp, 71 predicted proteins | sample LaCruzMarch2015__10_FD_192407 | JGI IMG/M metagenome (GOLD analysis project Ga0247832, IMG submission 192407) | Freshwater microbial communities from meromictic Lake La Cruz, Castile-La Mancha, Spain - LaCruzMarch2015_4m | ecosystem: Environmental > Aquatic > Freshwater > Lake | place: Spain... | reverse complement strand
TATGTTAAGTAGAACGTGTTGTTATTATATATTTTTAGATGTGAATGGGTTTCAAAATTCAATTTTTCTATAAACTAATTGGAGATACTACCCATTAGGGCTACTTTGATATGCCAATCACCATACCTTTCCCAATACTATTATTCTACCGGATTCTTCAGAACATTCTGCTTCCAAGCTGCAAATACCTTTTTGATAGAATCTGGAAACACATTCGACAGGTGCTCGATTTCTCGAATGGTTTGACCAAACCTTCGGTCATCAGTAAAATAAGTCGTCTTCACAATCGGACAGCCTATTGCAATTCCTATCACCGGGTCATATTGAAATCTGGTACCCTTCCTGTCACAACAAGCAAAGGCTTCGACAAATGTTCTGAACCCATTATTATTCTGTATAAATGTATACTTTTTGGTTGGAACCCCTCTTAATGTAGTATCGCATATAAATCTTAGGCTGTCAATTGTAAGGGTACTTTTTCTTTTACTTTGGAAGAAAGACCACCCTCCCAACCGCCTTTCAACATTGTCTGCTTTTGCATATTTTGCTGCAATTGCCGCAGTATCTGATAGATTTTGGTATTCGTATATCCAATTCTTTCGCATGTCGATAAACTTATATTTCAATGTTCTTACGAAAGTAGTATCTATCGATTCTGTTTGCATGTCTGTAATAATACAAACCTGAGTAATGCCAACGCTATCCTGGTACCAAAGGTCTTCTGACATATCAAAATCTAGCTTTGCTTCATTTTTAAAAACATTGTATGCAGTAAAGTGGTTTCTTAGACATTCCTCTGGCATATTTGATTCTTGGGATTTACAAGAGATCAATAAGAGCAATGGGTATAGAATTAAGAGAAGAATGTTCATTGTGTAAAAATACTATCTTATTACTTCTTTAACAGTCCAACTTTTAGTACCCTCTCTGAAGTTAGGCTTAGGGTCGTCATATCGTAAAAAGTAATAATTAACTTTAGTGTGTGTTGTTGCTGCGTCACCGCCATAAGTCACAGTCCCCTGACTACTTATTAAATCTACAAACAAGTCTTTTGGGGCTGAATTACTTGTACTAATGCCGTCCCAATGCATCCCAGTGATAGCCCATTCATCCTCAACGGTAAATCTTACAAATTGGTAAACACAAAATCCATTTGGGGCTTCAGTGGATTCGGATTCTACTATAACCTGCCAATTTTTTGTATACATCCTTGCTATTGGAAGAGGTAGCCCACCTCCTGCTGATTCATTAATCCAACTGCAAAGGCTTACATAAGATTCGTCGAACCAAGAAGGGCAAGTAGTGCCCAAATAAACTTCATATTGATCAATTATTTGTCCGGATTCATCTCGAATAGTAGTAACAAGATACCAATCAATACAACCTTGAGCCCCGAGCCTTGTAATGTTGGAAGTTAAGTAGAACGTGTTGTTATTATATATTTTTAGATGTAAATGGGTTTCAAGATTGTATTTTTTAATCACTAATTGGAAATACTACCCATCAGGCCTACATTGATATGCCAATCACCAAGCCTTTCCCAATACATTTATTCTACAGGATACTTCAGAACATTCTGCTTCCATGCTGCAAATACCCTTTTGATAGAATCTGGAAACACATTAGACAGGTACTCGATTTCACGAATTCTTTGAACAATCGTTCGGTCTTCGTTAAACATAAACTTCTTCACAATCGGACAACCTATTGCCTTTCCTACCATAGAATCATATTGAAATCTGGAACCCTTCCTGTCACAACAGGTAAAGGCTTCGACAAATATCCTGCTCGAATTATACTTCTGTATATATGTATATTTTTTGCTTGGAGCCCCTCTTAGAGTAGTATCGCATATAAATCTTAGGCTGTCAATTGAAAGGGTATCCTTACTTTTACTTTTGAAAAAGGGCCACCCTCCCGGCAACCGAAAGGAAATACTGTCTGCTTTTGCATATGATGCTACAATTACAGCAGTATCTGATAGATTTTGGTATTCGTATATCCAATTCTTTCGCATGTCTATAAGCCTATATAACAATGTTTCCACGAAAGTAGTGTCTATCGATGCTGTTTGTATGTCTCGAATACCACAAATCTGAGTAATGCTAACGCTATCTTGGTACCAAAGGTTTTCCGACAAATCAAAATCTAGCTTCGCTTCGTTTTTAAAAGTATTGTATACAGTATGGTGTAGTCTTAGGCATTCCTCTGGCATATTTGATTCTTGGGTTTTACAAGAGATCAATAAGAGCAATGGGTTAAGAATTAAGAGAAGAATGTTCATTGTGTAAAAATACTATTTTATCATTTCACTAAGCGTCCAGTCTTTGGAACCAGTTCTGGCCACAGGGACAGGCTCAGCAGGATAGTATAACAACACTTTAAGGTTTGTTGTAGCTCTGTCACCGGCATAAGCAAGTGTCCCCCCTGCTGATATTTGTTCTATATACAAACCTTTAGGGGCTGAATTACTAGCAATAGGATCGCCATTAAACCCTAAATTGGTACAATACCATTCACCCTCAACGGTAAATGTTACACCTTTATAAATTCCAAATCCTTTTGGAGCATCAGGGGATTCGGATACGACTATAGCCTGCCATTGTTTTGTATACATCCTTGCTATTGGAAGAGGTAGCCCACCTCCTGCTGATTCATTAATCCAACTGCAAAGGCTTACATAAGATTCGTCGAACCAAGAAGGGCAAGTAGTGCCCAAATAAACTTCATATTGATCAATTATTTGTCCGGATTCATCTCGAATAGTAGTAACAAGATACCAATCAATACAACCTTGAGCCCCGAGCCTTGTAATGTTGGAAGTTGATTTAGTTGTTGCGTTGTTTGGTATCAAATTTGAATTTAGCCCCTTTGAAATTCTCCCTTCTGAATACAGGTATCCATTTTTGTACTCAAGCTCATATTGCCTTATCCCCGCTGGTGTTAAAAACTGATATTTTCCATCTTCTATATCTGATGCGGTATGAAATATATTATGAAAAGTATTATGCGGTAGTTGAGAAAACTGTATGTTTTTAGAGGGTGAATATATTGCTACATACATGTTTTTTATCGTACCATCTTTATTTACTAGAGATACTAAGTTAAGAATTGATTCGCCAGCGATATTTGCAAGCGATCGAAACTCGTTGTCAATGGGAATTACTAGTGTAGATCCTCTTTCGTTTTCTTCTTCATGCATATCAGAAAACACAAGATGTTTTTGTAAAGTCGCAATTTTATTGCTCAAATTCGGTGGGCTTGAATTCTGCTGTTGGGTTAGAAAAGCATTTATCAATGCAATTTTTTCATTTCCTTCAGAATAGGCTAAATCCTTCTTACAGGAACTTGCTGCCACCAAAGTGATTAAAAATAGAGATAGAAGCTTTTTCATAATTTTTTTCTTTAGTAGGTTTAAAAAAGAATAGCTAAAATTTATATTTTTAATTAATATAACTATTTTTATTAGTATACCAAAATAATTTCATGTAATTAGTGCACATTTTCCCATTCATGAGATTCTGAATCAATTATTGTCACCGCCGTATCTACTTCTTTTTTAGATTTATTGTCTGAATATACTTCTCCGTGGTGAAGGGTGCTTGAAATGGATATACCATCTACCTAAGGCCCCCTATCACCATAGAGCACTAACATCCTTTTTAATTTGATTAGTATTATTCTATAAATAATATAATTCAATATATAAGGTAATTGTTGCTTGGTTAAGCATAGATCGTGCAAGTGGGTCATTTTAGGTGGCTTTTTCACACAAGCAAACTTATCACCAGTCTCATGAACAGACAATAAATTTCCGGGTTGATACTATCTCCCCGGAATTTACTAAAACTTAATCTTCATTTTAACGCCCCTCAAAAAGGCAAATCATCCAAGGGTTCTGTCAGATCACTATCTGATAACGCCGGTACCGGTTCTGGAGGTGCTGCAACTGCCTCGTTTTTACTTCCAAGAAGTATTACAGAATCAACCCTCAAGGTTAAGGAAGCGCCAGTACGGCCATCCTGAGTAGTAAAAGCTCTTACATCAGGCTTGCCTTCAACAAATACCTGAGCTCCTTTCTTAAGGTATGGTAGAAGGCCTGTGCTTTCTGTCCACTGGCTGCATTCTACCCAGGTTGTTTTATCCTTAATGTTTCCCTGGGCATCTTTATACCTTTCGGTGGATGCGACACTAAAATTGATGACAGTTTTACCATTGACGTTGTTTGCGATGGCATCTTTTCCGAGATTGCCAATAACTCGCATTGCTGTTTTGTTCATAGTTGTTGTATTTTGTTTTAAATAATAGAAATGATTTTTGATGCCAGAACAGGTAAGCCAATTCCGCTTAACAACACATAACCACACAGGGGACTTGCTTCTGAATAAATAGAAATAATCTCTAGCCTCATTCCAACATACATCACTTTTTGGGTAATAATATAGCCTGAAGCAATTAGCGATTCCTCTATTCGCTGATTAAACGGCAGCTGGAACTTGTGAATGATTTCAGCATTACTCATATCCGAAGAGTTTAGCCTGGCTTTCTACTGTGCCATTACTCCCATTTTCATCGAGGGCGTTTTTCTTCTTTTGAATAACCTTTACAACCAATGCAATCAGGTCTCTGAACAGGGTAAGTAATAACCTTAGAATGTGAGCAAGAATAGTCAGTTTCGGAAGAATTACCTTCCTCCGTTCCGCATAGTCTTACGCCCTATTGGCGTAGGAGACTATGCGCTTCGGAGTTCAAATCAACATCAGTTATTCATTACTGCCTTGGTACCAACCAAAGTTGTGTTTGTCTGCCCCCCAGATATCGGAATCCGGCGGCTGTAAAAATGCCATCCTGTTCTAACATCATACGAACTTCCTTTTTCCATTCCGGAATATAACTGGCTGCATTCAGTTCAATCGAATAGGCAGTATTGAAATGCACAGGAAAATCACCCGATCCTGGAACCCCTTTTTGTTGATCCCATAAACCAATAGTTGGTCCGGCTGCATGGCCGTGAAAACCAATGGGATGGGTATAAATGCTGGCAGTTATTTTCTCTGCCGCCGCCTGCGTTAGTGTTTGTTGCAGTATTTGGTTACCGGTACTGTTTAACTTAAATTGACTGGTTAAAATATCTTGTAAACGGTTGGCTTTAGAAAATGCTTGGTGTAATGAGGCGGGTGCCTGCGTTTCTCCGGGTAGCAGTAAATAGGCGTGTTCCTGCACATCGGTTTGTAATCGTAAATAACTGATGCCTATATCCACATGAATTAAATCACCCGGTTGCAGGATATCTTCTCGAGGGCGGTCGGAAAAGGCTTTCAAATGATCGAATACAACCGAATCTTTGCGTTGAATAGATACAGAGGGATGAAACCAGGTATCCAATCCTGCATTTCGAATTCGTTGCCGAAACCACCATACCAAATCATCCGTAGAAGTGATTCCCGGGGTAATTACTTTCTCCGAAAATCCCTCCTGAATAATCTGATGCGTTAATTTAATGAGCTTGGGATAGATGGCTATCTCTCTTTCTGTTCGGGTTTCTAGCCAGGCAACTGCCAGTGACTCTGCCGAAACCATTTTCTTACGCAGACTATCCGGCAGGTATTTGCTGAATAGGTTAAATTCGGTATGCGTGATACCATCTGCATGGGCAAAATCATTCGAATAATTGATGGCAATTGTTTTTGGATGCTTGGATGCAATCAATTGCACCAGTGCATCCCATTGGTCGGGATATTTTTGCATATCCCATGAAGCCGGTATCGATTTTCCAACCGCATAGCGGGCAATGGCATGCTTCTCAATTTTACCGGTTTGTGGGTTCAGGTAAAATACTAGCATGGTTCTTCTTCTTGCCGACAACCACTCGGCCGGTAGAAAGGTTTTTAACACGGGATCTTCATTGTATTCCCGAGAAATCAACACCCAACAATCAATTTGCTCGCGCTTCATCAACCCGGGTAATACACCCTCGATTCGCTCATTTAGCATGTCGTCTATCCACTTCGATTGCTCTCGGAGGGGCAACACTTCCTGACTAAATCCGGTTCTGCCGACCAAGCAGAGGAGCAGTAAAAAAATAAATTTTTGCATATAAAAAGGGGTAGGTGATTTAAGCGTGATTAGCGGTAAATGCGGCCTGACGGGGAATGATAAATTGTATCAGCTCATCTAACTCAATTTGGGCTCTTTCACAAGCATCCCGAATATCATCTCTGGAAACACCCGCTGCAAATGCTTTGTCCTTAAGCCGCTTTTTTACGCCTTTTACATCCATATCGGCATAACCCCCGGGGCGCATCAGGGAATAGGCATGAACAAATCCCGATAATTCATCAAATGCATACAACATTTTATCCATGGGGGTTTCGGGTTCTACGCCAAAATGAACGTGACCATGAGAAGCTATGGCCCTGATTATTTCCGGGTCAATTTGCTTTTCTTCCAATGCTTCCACAATTTTCCGGCAATGCGAATCCGGCCATTGGTCCCAGTCTGCATCGTGTAATATGCCAGCCATTTCCCATTTCCATACATCGGCTTCGGATAAATTCAGTTTTTCGGAGGCCCAACATCTCATTAATTCACCCACCTGAAACATGTGTAATTGCAGGCGGGGATTAATTACCCAATCAGAAATCCATTGCATTACTGCTGCTCTGCTTAATACATTGCCTTGGTTGGCAATATCTCCAAAAGTGGTTCTGCCTAGGTGCATCGACATTTTTTCTTTTTTTTTCAAAGTTAGGTACCTACATTCACTTTCCGTTTTCCTTCGTTGGAATTGTTAAAAGCCTACTCTATGCAACGCTTTCAATTTAAATCGAGTTACCTAATTATAGTAATGGTGGGTTGGCTCGCTTGTTCACCCCATCCCTACCAATCTACCAATCGTGTGTATCGGCAACAAACCAAAGAACTGGTAAAAACAATCCGCCAGCAACCTGAGGTTCCAGTATCAGATAGTATTCAGCAGCCCGAAAAATGGGTGGGTACCACCAATTTCAATTTGCGCAAACCCAGCTTTGTAATTATCCACCATACCGCTCAAAATGCTTGTGCACAAACGCTGCAAACATTTACTACGCCTGCTTCACAGGTAAGTGCGCATTATGTGATTTGTAAAGATGGAACTGTTCATCATATGCTCAATGATTATCTTCGGGCAGCACATGCCGGGGTAAGCCGATGGGGTAACTTGTTAGATATTAATTCGGCCTCCATTGGTATTGAACTCGATAATAACGGTTTTGAATCTTTCGACAGTCTCCAGTTGAAGAGCCTGTTTAGTTTATTGGCCCAATTGAAACAAAAATATACCCTACCCGTAGCCAATTTTATTGGGCACGGAGATATTGCCCCTACCCGAAAAAATGACCCCAATTATCGTTTCCCCTGGAAATTATTGGCAGAGCAAGGGTTTGGACTTTGGTATGATGAGCCTACTGCTGCCGCCCCTGCTGACTTTAATCATTTGCAGGCCCTGCGGATTATTGGGTATGATATGAAAGACAGTTCTGCAGCCAAACGGGCTTTCAAACGGCACTTTTTACAAGACTCTACCCGTGGTTTCAGCGAACGCGATAAGGCAGTACTTTATCAGGTGCAAAAAAAATATTTTTAATTAATGTCATTTCTTTGTAAATCTTCTTATCCTAACATTTGTTAGCTTATTTTTGTAAAAAAAATTTCAGCAATGAATTTTCAACTATCAGAAGAGCAACAAATGATTCGGCAGGCAGCCAGAGACTTTGCCAAAAATGAATGTTTTGCGGGTGTGATCGAGAGAGATGAGCACCAGCGATTTCCTGCTGAGCAAGTGAAGAAATTAGCTGAACTTGGTTTCATGGGAATGATGGTAGCACCAGAAAATGGCGGTGGTGGGTTGGATACCATTAGTTATGTGCTGGCAATGGAAGAAATCAGCAAAGTAGATGCCAGTACCAGTGTTTGTATGAGCGTAAACAATAGTTTGGTTTGTTGGGGCTTAGAATCATTTGGTTCAGCCGAACAAAAAGATAAGTATCTGCAACACCTGGCAAGAGGAGTTAAAGACAATGAATTGTTCATAGGGGCGTTTTTGCTGAGTGAACCCGAAGCAGGTAGTGATGCCACCAGTCAGCAAACAACTGCTGAAGACAAAGGAGATTACTATTTATTGAATGGTACCAAAAACTGGATCACCAATGGCTCATCAGCTTCCGTTTATTTGGTAATTGCCCAAACCGATCCAGCAAAAGGAAGTAAAGGCATCAATGCTTTTATTGTAGAGAAAAATAGTCCAGGTGTTGTAGTTGGTGCGAAAGAAAATAAATTAGGGATTCGCGGCAGTGATACGCACACCATTCTATTCAATGATGTGAAAGTTCCCAAAGAAAACCGGATTGGGGCGGATGGATTTGGTTTTACGTTTGCCATGAAAACATTAGCAGGCGGCCGTATTGGCATTGCTGCCCAGGCTTTGGGGATTGCCAGTGGTGCCTATGAACTGTCACTGGCGTATAGCAAACAGCGTAAGGCATTTGGAAAAGAGATTATGCATCACCAGGCTATTCAGTTTAAGTTGGCTGATATGGCAACCCGAATAGAAGCAGCCCGTTTGTTGTGCATGAAAGCAGCCTGGGAAAAAGATAACCACCTCGATTATACCCTGAGTTCTTCTATGGCAAAAGTAGTGGCCAGTGAAACAGCCATGTGGGTTGCAACCGAAGCAGTGCAAATTCATGGGGGCTATGGCTTTGTAAAAGAATACCATGTAGAAAGAATGATGCGCGATGCAAAAATTACCCAGATTTATGAGGGCACCAGCGAAGTACAACGCATTGTTATCAGCCGCAGCATCCTTAAATAATGTAATCAACCTACTAGCTCCGATGAATCTTTTTTCCTGTACTCTTCTGCGGTGTTTGTTCAGGAAATCGGTTGGTAGTTCGGCCTTTCTCTGTTTCATTCCTTCTTTGTCTGTTTTTGCTCAGCAAGAAGATGTGCGGACCTGGCTGATTGAATCCTTGCAACAAGAGCAAAGGGTTGAAAGCAGTGTATTTCCCGCAGGAAGCTTCCCCTCCTATCGTCGCTATTCTTGGAATGGCAATACAGAAAAAGCCGATATCAATCCTTTTTTTACCGGCTTGGTGGATTTTACTTTAGGGAGTATTCAGCAAGATTTGTCCCCGGATTTGCAAGCAAAAGTTCAAGAAATCAGAAATCGATGCAAACAGGTTTATCCCAAATTCATCAACCGAAATAATCGGCCAACCTATAATTTCTGGCCAACCGATACCCCCCGCATTTTTCCCAATGGTGGCTGGCTGAATTTATTTAACAAAACTCAGTCACTGCCCGACGATATGGACGATACGGTAATACTGCTTTTAGCACAACAAGCCCCCGATTCTTTAGCGGCTGTTGTGCATCAGTTGATGCAGTCTTTTACTAATGGTCCAAAAAAATCTATCAACAATACCTACTCATTTTTGCAAGACCTACCCGCCTACTCAACTTGGTTTGGAAAAAAGATGCCGGTAGATTTTGATATAAGTGTGCTCTCGAATATTTTGTATTTCGTTCAAAGCTATCAGCTACCTTGGAATGCAGCTGATAGTGCCTCCTTGCAATTGATTGTTCGGGTGCTGGAAAAAGAAAAATACCTCGATGATCCTGCTTTTATTTCACCGCACTATCAACGCTTGCCAGTTATCTTATATCATTTTAGTCGGCTGATGGCAACTAAGCCTCTTCCCGAATTAGAAAGGTTCAAACCCCGATTAGTAGCCGTTACCCGGGATGCCATAGCGAAAATTGAAAATCCAATGGATGCAGTTTTGTTGCATACGGCATTGCTGCGTTGGGGCGTTTTTGTTGCTCCTAAGCAGCAACTTACTTTTAGCAAATGGCAACAAGAAATTGGCTCCGGTGATTTTTCATTTTTTATAGCCAATATGTCGAGTATGTTACCCGCCTCCTTAAAAAAATCATTGGGCAAGGCAGGAGTAGGCACTTTTTATTATACCTGTACCGGATATAATTATGCATTGGTGCTTGAAAACCTGGTTTGGCAAGAACGTTTTCTTAAGGAAAATAAAGGGGTAGCTTCCACATTCTAGTGTAAGCCCTGCTTAATTTCTATATTTGCAATGCTATGCCTGTAAACATTCCCTTATACACATCCATTCGCGCTCAATTCGAACAACAAAATGTTACCTTGGTTGCAGTAAGCAAAACCAAGCCCAATGAGGATATTATGGCCCTGTACGAATTGGGGCAACGTGATTTTGGCGAAAATTACGTGCAAGAACTAGTAGCCAAGCAACAAGCCTTACCTGCTGATATTCGCTGGCATTTTATTGGTCATCTGCAATCTAATAAAGTGAAAATGATTGCTCCCTTTGTGCACCTGATTCATGGGGTAGACAGTAATAAACTATTACTCGAAATCAATAAGCAGGGTGCTAAGTTGAACCGCAGCATTGGTTGCTTATTGCAAGTGTATATTGCAAAAGAAGATAGCAAGTTTGGGCTGGATGAATCTGAAATACTGGAAATCGCCTCGATACAATCAACCCTCCATTCCGTTTCTATCCATGGAATGATGGGGATGGCATCCTTTACAAATGATACCGAACAGGTGCGCAGAGAATTTCGAAGTATGTATCAGATTTCTAAAACCTTTCCATTTGCAACTGCCCCTATTTTCAGCATGGGTATGAGTAACGACTATCCCATTGCTATAGAAGAGGGCAGTAATATGGTACGGATAGGAAGTCTGCTTTTCGGAAGCCGTCAATAATCAGGCTTCATCAATATACCGCTTGGTGATGGGCGCATAGGAGTCTATCCGCCGATCTCTTAAGAAAGGCCAGTGCGTTCGGTAACTATCTGTGAGGTTGGTATCTACCGATACCACTGCTGCGGTTTCTTCTTCATGAGATGCTTGAAACAGGATATTTCCCATCGGATTGCATACAAAGGAACCACCCCAGAATTTCATAGCGCCATCTTGTTCAAAGCCCACACGGTTAACGGATATCACGTGAACGCCATTGGCAATGGCATGACTTCTCTGTATGGTTTGCCATGCATTGAATTGCTCGCGGTTGGTTGCTTCGTCTTGACTGGTAGCCCAGCCTATAGCGGTTGGATAAAACAACATTTCAGCACCCATTAATGAAGTAATGCGGGCGGCTTCGGGATACCATTGATCCCAGCAGATTAATATGCCGATGGTTGCATAGGCCGTTTTAAAAACACGGTAACCTAAATCGCCGGGGGTAAAGTAAAATTTTTCGTAGTAGGATGGGTCGTCGGGGATATGCATTTTGCGGTACTTGCCCAGATAGGTTCCATCGGCATCCAATACGGCGGTGGTGTTATGATAGAGTCCCTGTGCCCTTTTTTCGAAGAGGGATGCAATAATTACTACGTTCAGTTCTGCGGCCAGTTTGCCCCATGCATCCGTAACTTCGCCGGGTATGGCATCTGCCAGGGCAAAATGTTCATAGTCTTCCGTATCACAGAAATACAGAGAAGCATACAGTTCTTGCAAGCAAACGATTTTGGCACCCTGGGCAGCTGCCTGCCTGGTAAGTTCCATTGCTTTTTGAGTGTTTGCTTGTTTATCCGATGTGCACGACATCTGAATGAGCCCTACCGGTACTATTGCCATAGGTTGTAATTATTTAAGTATCAGGTTACGTTTTGAATGATGGGGTCGAAGCTAGATAATCCTACAATTTTTTCAGAGAAATAGCCCTCTGCATAGGCAACACCAATTCTTTTTCCCAACATCATTGCTCTTGCCTTCACCGTTTCTAGAAATTGGGGGGTGGAAATATAGGTGGTGGGCTCATTGGTACCTGCGCTGTTGAATTGGGTACCGTAAGCTAGTATGGCTTCCATTTTTCTATCCATCACCGGCGATATATCCATTACAAAAGAAGGTTGAATAAATCTGTCTTGGATATAGTGAAACACATAACTTGGTCGCCAGGCACTTTGCTCTATGCCATTGTGTTGGGTACTAATCTTACGTAAACCAGCCAGAAAAGCTGCATCAGATACCAGCTTAGCACTTCTGCCATGGTCGGGATGGCGGTCTTCGGGAGTATTTGCCAGCACAATATTTGGCTGAAATTGTCGGATAGCCGCTATTACCAGCCGTTGATGTGCTTCGTCATTAGAAAAAAATCCATCTGCCATTCCGAGGTTTTCTCGAACGGCCACTTGCATAATTTCGGCAGCACGGGTAGCTTCCTGCAAGCGGATGGCTGCTGAACCCCGGGTTCCTAATTCACCACGGGTTAAATCGATAATACCCACTTTTTTGCCCTCGGCAATTGCCATCATCAGGGTTCCCGAGCAACCGAGTTCCACATCATCGGGATGAACCCCAAAAGCCAGAATATCTAGTTTCATGGAAACCATTTGAGTTACAAAGTTACCAAATACCAGAAAATATTCGGTAGGTATTTGCAGGTTAGGAAATGGGATAGTAGCATGAAGGTTGCAAAAAAAAGCCGGAATAAATCCGGCTTGTATGTTAAGCTTCTTTTTTTGCGTAACGCTTTTTGAATTTGTCGATTCTTCCCGCAGTATCCACCAGCATATTTTTACCAGTATAGAATGGGTGAGAAGTATTGGAGATTTCAATTTTAATCAACGGATATTCTTTTCCGTCTTCATAAACAATGGTCTCTTTTGTATTCGCAGAAGATTTACTTAAAAAACTAACGCCATTACTCATGTCTTTAAAAACAACAAAGCGATAGTTTTCTGGATGGATGCCTTTTTTCATGTTGATTGATTTAAGGTTACACGGATTTTGCCGTGAATTTTTATTTGGGATGCAAAGGTACCACTTTTTGGGGTGCCATCAAAAAAAATTCGAAAAAAATGATGTAACTATTTAAAAATTAATTAGTTACATAAATATTACGATTTCATATTGATGAATTGCAGCGGTATTCCAAAGGGATGGTTGCGGCAGGCGGTAATTACTTCTTGTAACTCATCAATTTTTTTTGCAGTAACCCGAACGATATCGTCCATAATGGCTGCCTGTACTTTATAGCCATTGTCTTTAATCATTTTTACAATTTTCTTGGCGTCTTCCTGTTTCAGGCCATTTTGAACTTTAATATCTTTCTTGATAACTTTTCCGCTTGGATAGGCATCTTTCGAAAAGTCAAATGCACTGGCATCTATGCCCTGTTTCATACCCCGGCTTATGATCACATCAATCACTTGTTTCATCTTCATCTCACTATCAACTTCTACCGTTAGCTGGTATTGTTTTTTGTCGAGCGTAATTTCAACAGGTGATCCTCTGAAATCGTAGCGGTTGCTGATTTCTTTTTTTACGGTATTAATGGCATTGTCTAGTACTTGCACATCTACTTCGCTGGCGATATCAAAACTGGGCATAGCTTTTTTACAAAGATACAGCTGTTATTTTATATAGCCGGACGGGGCCTTTTTTCGTTTGCAAACCATCGGGGGCTTTTGGTATATAAAATGATACCGCAGAGTATCAACAATAAAGAGATAATCTCTGCCTGGGTTGGCTGAAAGGGAAGGGAGGTATAGTGGGTGTTTACCCTTATTTTTTCTATCAAAAACCGCTCAGCTCCATTGAGCATCAGGTAAAGTCCGGCTAATCTTCCAGGTACTGTAATTTTTTTTCTAAAAAACCAGAGTACCCCAAACAAAACTAAGCACATCAATATCTCGTACAAAGCTGTTGGGTAAACGGGTTGCGGCAGTTGCATGCAGTAGGGTCCGGTGCAGCCTTCTATTGGTATGCCCTCTCCTATTACATTATGTGGATATCGATAACTCCACATCCAATCGGGAATAAATCCAAATGGATTGGGCTTGGTGTTTGGTATGCCCCAATCTCCGTCGCCACTAACCTGACAGCCGATTCTACCTAAGCCATAGGCGAGCATCATAGTAGGCGCCATACAATCCGCTAGGTGAACAACCGAAATTTTATTTTTCCGTGCATAATAAATTATGGCAAAGGTGGCGCAAATTAATCCTCCATAAAAGGTAAGGCCGCTGAAGCTCAATAATGCTCCTATGGGATCCTTCGAAAATTCATTCCAGTTTTCGAGGTTATGAAAAATTTTGGCACCCAAAAATCCAAAGGCGGCGGCATACAAAATAAAATCTCCTACCCGGTCGTGTGGCCAGATTCTGATAATGCGGGCTTCGGGTTTGGGCATTCGCTCCTGCTTATTTTCCCGGTATTTGAGGGCGATCATCACTAATCCGGTGATAATACCGGCGAGTATGTGACCATTCAATGAAAAAATATATGCGGGCGGGTCTTGCAACACATCCGGCAATAAAAACGCACCAATAAATTTATATCCGAAAATAAAACCTAATAAAAAAGAAATCAGCCAGTCGGTAAAACTCACTGGCCCCCCTACCATTATTTTTTTTTCTGTAAAGTCAAATATCCCTTCTTGTTCTTTACGTGTTAATTCTTTTGAAAGTACCCAACCCGCCACCATAAATGCAATCGCTACAAAAAACCCAAAGGAATTTACCAGCTTTAGTCCGTTAATTTCTACCCCAAATAGGTCTTTACAAGCATAATATAAATTTGGATACATGGGAATGTTTTAATGTGATAAATTTGGGTGTGTAATATTAAAAATAAAAACGCAGAAAACGGATGCTGTGCAATATGAGACAAGTTAAATAAAAGCAAAGCCCCGAAAAATCGGGGCCAATACTTACTTATCCATCTGTATACAAGTTTATGAAATAATCAATTACAATGTTCATTAAAAACATTAATCAGATGCTGGGCAATCACCTGGGCCGGACGACCCTCAATCTGGTGCCTCTCTACCATACTAACCAATTGTCCATCTTTAAATAGGGCTATCGCTGGTGAAGAAGGCGGGTAAGGCAATAAATGGGCACGAACTGCCTGAACAGCGTCAATATCAAAGCCGGCAAAAGTGGTGGTTATTTGATCTGGACGCTTAGTAGCATTGTGCACCGCCATCAGCACTCCTGGCCTGCAAGTGCCTGCCGCACAACCACATACTGAATTAATAACCACTAAAGTAGTTCCCGATTTTTTCAAGGTCTCTTCTACTGCTGCTGCACTCGTCATTTCTTCAAACCCGCCATCCGTTAATTCGGCTTTCATGGGTAATACAATCTCTGCTGGATACATGTTATTCAATTTAGATTGCAAAAGTACATGTTTTTCGGGGTCTCAAAAAAATACAAAAAGCGACATTGTGGCATTTGTATTTATTTAAGGTGCCATTATGACGCATAGAATGAATTCCAAAATGACAAACTGCTTGTTAAAAAGCGAAAAATGGGTTTGGTATGTAGTTTGAAAATAGTTTACCGTATTTGATTAACTAACTTAAAAACAAATGTATATGTCAATTATTAAACGCAATCCCGTATTTCCGGGCAATTTGTTAGATGAATGGTTGTATAATTTTCCTACAAACTGGGGAAAAGATGAACAGTATTTAACCAGTACACCGGCAGCCAACATTACGGAAACAACCGAGGCCTATCATATTGATATGAATGTGCCGGGAAGAAACAAAGAAGAATTTACCATGCAGGCGGAAAATGGGTTACTCACCATTCGCTACGAAAAGAAAGAGGAAAAACTGGAGAAGGAAGTAAAAACTATTCGCAGAGAATTTGCTTTTCAAAGTTTCAAGCGGAGTTTTTCGCTGGATGATAAAATTGATACGGCAGGTATTCAGGCGAAATATGAAAATGGTGTATTACACATTGTACTACCCAAAAAAGAAGCGCTTCCACCAGCTCAACAAAAGATTGTGATTCAATAAGATGGTATGCTGCATTGCAGCAGGGTTTTTGGTTAATTACCCCTTGTTTTTACAAGGGGTTTTTTATTGTTATTTGTAATATTTTTGATTACTTGGATACTTATTCAATAATCATGGCTAAATGCCAACTAAAGTAACCCGGGTGGCTGAAAGCGAGTTTATTCAATTGATACAAGAACACCAGCGCATTATTCATAAAGTGTGTCGCATGTATGTGCAGCGACCCGACGACCGCGATGATCTGTTTCAGGAGATTACCTTACAGGCCTGGAAATCGTATCCCCGGTTTAAAGGGAATGCCCGTTTCTCCACTTGGTTATACCGGGTTGCCCTAAATACGGCGATTACCTATTATCGTAAACAGAAACGAAATCCTATAACCCATTCCGATATTACCGATTACGAAATACAAGAAGCCCCTTCCGACCCAACCGATGCACAATTTCAATTGATGTATAAGGCCATTGGCGAACTGTCGGAAGTAGATAAAGCCCTGGTACTGCTGTATTTAGAAGATTATCCTTATGATGATATCGCCCAGATGATGGGTATTACTGCTAATCATGTAGCTGTGAAAATGAATCGGATAAAAACTAAACTTCAAACTATTACTTCCCAAATGCGTTTTAATAATTGATTATGGAATTAGATGAGCTGAAAAATTATCTGAACCGCCAACTAGAAGAGCAATCACCCCTGCAATCTTCTGGGGAAATCAGTGCTATTCTTCGGAATAAGTCGATTGGTATTGTTCACAGAATCCGTAAAAACTTATGGATTGAATTTATAATTAGTCTGTTGGCAGTTGTGGTTATTTTGTATGCTAAATATCTCGCTGGTAATTACGTTATGCAAATTTATTTCAATATTTTTTTAGCCATTACTCTTTTGTTTTTACCAATTTTTGGATGGCTGATTCGTTCTACCTATCAACTAAGTCCCGAATTATCTTCCGTAAAAACGAACTTAACGCGACTTCACCTGCTGATTGCTCGGTTCACCCGTTTTTATTTTATTTTTTCTATGGCAATCTTTCTGCCGGTAGTTTTTTATTCCCTCATTGCAGCTGTGTACGAAAGAAACAATCAGTCTTTAATGGAATCCCTGCAATTTTATATGCACTTACCTGCTGTTCCACTTTTACTAATTGGCTTATATATTCTGGTTTTCGGTATATTCTTATTCTTCTTCGCACGTTGGTATATCCGATTGCTCTATGGAAAATACTTAGATAAGCTGAAAGATTTGCTTATGGAACTGAATACACCTGAATAGCTATTTTTTCATTTTTCCATACAACGATTCTTCTTTATCTTTAAGTATTGAAAAAGTTGATTGCCATATTGTTTTTACTGGGCTATTTTTTTGCATCTACTGAGGCAAAACAGCTTTTTAAGATTCCCGTTGTTTTTCAGCACTATGCCGAACACCGACTTGAAAACAACCATTTATCCCTGCTTGCTTTTTTAGATATGCACTACATGCATGGCAGCCCCTTTGATCAGGATTACGACCGCGATATGAAGCTGCCATTTAAATCAACGGGTGATGTGTTTTCTTTCTTTCCTATTCCGGTAGATAGTATGCCAGTTGAATTAACGATGGATTGTCCGCAGATTAGTCTACAGCCCATCAACAAAATACCCTGCTCTCGAGGTTTGGGTGCTTCTTGGGTACAAAAAATTTGGCAACCTCCCCGAACGGTAGCATAATTACTCTTTTTTTACTTTTTTTTGTAGCATACGCGTCGGCTAGCTTTTCGTTAACCGTATGTGTATAAATCAATTCATTATGTTGAATGCGCTTATTCATTTTTCTGTAAAGAACAAACTTATCATAGGGTTATTCATTTTTGGTTTAATCGGTTACGGAAGTTATCAATTAACCCGATTACCCATTGATGCCGTGCCGGATATTACCAATAACCAGGTACAGGTGATTACGGTGGCCCCTTCTTATGGGGCTACGGATATTGAAAGGCTGGTTACTTTTCCGATTGAGCAGGCGAATAGCAATATCGCCGGTATTAAAGAAATCAGAAGCTTTTCCCGCTTTGGATTATCTCTGGTTACCATTGTTTTTGATGATGCCACCGATTTGTACTGGGCTCGTCAGCAAGTAGCCGAGCGATTGAGTGACGTAAAAAGTATTATACCCGAAGATATTGGAATTCCCAAACTGGGCCCTATCAGCACCGGCTTGGGCGAAATTTATCAATATGTGGTTCGGGCGGCACCCGGTTATGAAGCGAAGTATTCTGAAACGGAACTGAGAACCATTCAAGACTGGATAGTGCGCCGCCAACTGTTGGGGGTTAAAGGAGTGGCGGAAGTAAGCAGTTTTGGTGGAAAGGTTAAGCAATATGTTATACAAATTGATCCTGCCCGGTTGCAGTCGTATGATATTACCATATCAGATGTATTTGCTGCATTGGAACAGAATAACCAAAATACGGGGGGTGCCTATATCGAGAAAGGTGCTTCTGTAGTATATATCCGAAGCGAAGGATTATTGGGAAATATAGAAGATATTGGAAACATTTCTGTAAAGAAACTATCCGATGGCTCTCCCCTACTCATTCGGGAAGTGGCAACTATCGAAACGGGCTATGCTACGCGTTATGGGGCAATGTGCTACAACAATAAAGGGGAGGTTTCCGGAGCCGTAGTGATGATGTTAAAGGGGGCTAATAGCAGTGAAGTAATTAAACTGGTAAAAGAACGGGTGGTACAAATTCAAAAAACCCTGCCCAAAGGGGTTATCATCGAACCTTTTATCGACCGCTCTAAAATGGTGAATAACGCCATATCTACCGTGCGCGATAATTTGCTGGAAGGAGCTTTGATCGTTTTGTTTGTATTGGTAATCTTTTTGGGCAATCTGCGAGCCGGACTATTGGTAGCATCAATTATTCCATTGGCTATGTTGTTCGCAGTAATCATGATGAACCTCTTTGGCGTAAGTGGCAACCTGATGAGTTTGGGCGCACTGGATTTTGGACTAATTGTAGATGGTGCCGTAATAATTGTGGAAGCCGTGTTAGCGAAGCTGCATGTTAGTGGAGGCTTGCCTGGGTTTACTACCATTTCGAAGCCCGAAATGAATGAACGAGTTGAGCAAACGGCGGGTAAAATGATGAACAGCGCGGTGTTTGGACAAATCATCATTTTGGTGGTTTATCTGCCCATATTTACGCTGGAGGGCATAGAGGGCAAAATGTTTAAGCCAATGGCACAAACGGTTGCCTTTGCTTTGTTAGGGGCATTTCTGCTTTCCCTAACCTATGTTCCCATGATGAGTTCTTTTTTTCTGAGTAGAAAAACCGGGGCCCATAATAATTGGAGCAACCGGATGATTCATCAGCTGGAAATTATTTATCACCGCTCATTGAAAAAAGTAATCGGATACCCGAAAATGATTTTAACCTTGGTGTTGGTATTTTTTATTGGAGCTGTTTTATTACTCTCCCGCTTAGGGGCCGAATTTATTCCGGCATTGGAAGAAGGAGATTTTGCGGTAGATACAAGGGTATTAACCGGTAGCAGCTTGCCAACCGCCATAGCTTCTACCCAACAGGCCGCCAATATATTGTTAACCCGTTTTCCGGAAGTAGAAAAAGTGGTTACCAAAATTGGTAGTGGCGAAGTACCCACCGACCCTATGCCCATGGAAGCAAGTGATATGATGGTGATTTTGAAACCCAAAAAACAGTGGACATCTGCCAAAACATTTAATGAGTTGAGTGAAAAAATGGGTGAAGCATTACAAGAAGTGCCCGGCATTACTGCCGGATTTCAATTTCCCGTTCAAATGCGTTTCAACGAACTGATGACGGGGGCAAGACAGGATGTGGTTTGCAAGATTTTTGGTGAAAATCTGGATACCCTGTCTGCTTATGCACAGCAGTTGGCTGTTTTGGCAAATGGAATCTCCGGTGCAGTGGATTTGTATGTAGAGCAGGTTTCTGGCATGCCCCAGGTTATTATCAACTATAACCGCGATGCTATTGCTCAGTATAACCTATCTATTGGAGCTGTAAATCGGGTGGTGAATGCCTCCTTTGCCGGACAATCTGCTGGCATGTTATTCGAAGGGGAACGGAGATTTGATGTAGTAGTTCGTTTAGGAGCTGAACAGAAAAAAAGTTTGCAAGATATTCGGCAGTTGCTGATACCCACACCATCGGGTACACAGGTTCCGCTGTATCTGTTAGCATCTGTTGAATTAAAAGATGGGCCCAACCAGATTCAACGCGAAGATGCCAAACGGCGAATCGTAGTTGGATTTAATGTGCGCAATCGGGATGTTCAGAGTATTGTAAATGAGTTGCAGCAACAAGTTTCCCAAAAAATAAAATTCCCGCCCGGTTATTATGTAACTTATGGAGGGGCATTTGAAAATTTAACAGCTGCCAAAAATCGACTGATGATTGCTGTACCGGTTTCGTTATTATTAATATTTTTCTTGTTGTACATTGCTTTTCACTCGATTCGGCAAGCCTTGTTAATTTATTCTGCTATACCACTATCTGCTATTGGCGGAATTGTTTTGCTTGCTCTACGGGGCATGCCTTTTAGTATCAGTGCAGGCGTAGGATTTATAGCCTTATTCGGGGTGGCTGTGCTCAATGGTATTGTGCTGATAGCGGAATTTAATCAACTGAAAAATGAAGGAGAAACCGACTTGTCTGCAATTGTGCTGAAAGGAACACAAGTAAGATTAAGACCTGTATTGATGACGGCACTCGTTGCCTCCTTGGGCTTTTTGCCCATGGCTATCAGCAATGGAGCTGGCGCTGAAGTGCAACGCCCATTGGCAACCGTGGTAATTGGCGGACTCTTACTTGCTACTTTGTTAACGCTGTATGTTTTACCCATTTTGTATATGCTATTCGAAAAAAAATCTACCAAAAATTCAACCGGCAGTGGTATGGCTTCCATTTTGGGAGTACTGATTTCACTTGGTTTGTTTAGTACATCTGTTCAGGCGCAAAAAACCATCAGCTTATCTGCAGCGATGGATTCTGCATTGCGCAACAATGCCCAATTAAAAAATGAACAACTGAAAGCTACGTATCAGCAAAAGCTGATTGAAACAGCCACCCTCATTCCTCAAACACAGTTATCTGCTGAGTTTGGAAATTATAACAGTGCTTATGGTGATAATCGAATTTCTATTGGTCAGTCGATACAGTTTCCCACGGTGTATACCCGGCAAAAGCAACTGCTGGAGCAGGAATGGAAACAAAAACTATTAACCGTGGCAGTTAAAGAAGCCTATTTGCGGCACGATGTTTCTGTTTTGTATTACCAGCTTTTGTATCACCAGCAAAAGAGAACACTGCTTTTGTATGCAGATAGCTTGTATAGTTTTTTTCTAGATAAAGCCGTTCGTAGACTTACATCGGGTGAATCGGATATTTTAGAAAAAACCAGTGCCCAAAATTTATTGGGAAATATCCGGCAACAGCTGCAGCAATTACTATTAGATGAAGATTTGGCATTGATACAATTACAAGTATTACTGAATACCACCGAACGTTACCTACCAGTTTCCAACGAAAAAGGGTTATCCCCTTCGGTTACTTCTTTGGCAGATACCTCTTTTTTGGCAGCGCATCCTGTAATACAAAGTATTCGTCAGCAGCAGCAACTGGCTCTGGCATCCTATGAGCTGGAGAAAAGTAAGCGGTTGCCTAATTTATCATTGAATTATAACTCAACTACTATCCGCGGTATTGGGGCCGATAATAAGTTATATGATGGATCTAACCGCTTCGGCTCTGTTCAGCTAGGAATCGGTATTCCCGTTTTTGGAAAAGCCCAAAAGAATATGGTGGAAGCCACCCGATTTTCTAAGCAAATAGCAGCAAGTAATTACCAAACAGGTCTGCAGGAAATTCAATCACAGTATGTGAGTGCCGTTTCGCAATACCTGAAACATCAAAAAGCCGCACAGTATTACCAATCAGAAGCCCTACCTAATGCGCAACTAATTGCGGAAACCGCCTCCCGGCAATTGTTGACAGGTAGTATTCATTATTTAGAATGGGTTCAGCTGATAAACCAGACTATCCAAATAAAAAGTGATTATCTGGAAGCTGGAAAAAAGCTCAACGAGTCTATTATTCAATTACAATTTTTAACCGCTCAATAAGTACCCTCATATGAAAATCAATAAGTTAACTTATAAGCATGGTTTCCCAATATTGGCAGCCTGTTATATTATACTTGCTCTGGCCTGTAATCAACCGGTTAATACCGAGCCAGCTTCGCCAGAACCCGCAGAGCATACGATAGCGCTTTCACCGGCGCAATTTAAAAATGCCAATCTGGTAGTGGGCACCCTTTTGCAAAAAGAAATTTCTGCCCTGATTCGCGTTAAAGGTAAGGTGGATGTGCCGCCCCAAAAATTAATGAGTGTAAGTGTTCCATTAGGTGGTTACCTGAAATCATCTAACCTCTTACCCGGTATGCGGGTTAAGCAGGGCGAGGTGATTGCCGTGGTGGAAGGGGAACAGTATATTCAGTTGCAACAGGATTATCTGATGGCAAGAGAAAAATTAGTTTGGCTAGAACAAGAGTATAAACGACAAAGCGAACTGTTGGCAACCCAATCGGCACCACAAAAAACGTTTCAAATGGCTTCGGCAGATTTTTCCAGTCAGCAAGTACTGGTAAATGCCTTATTTCAAAAGTTGAAGCTGGTAGGCATTCAGCCGGAAAATGTTACCAAGGACAAAATTTCAGCCAGAATTTTGGTACGTTCTGGATTATCGGGTTATGTTGCCGCCGTTCATGTGAATGCCGGTAAATATTTAACCCCTTCCGATGTGTTATTCGAGATTATCAGTACCGATGATATTCACCTGGCCCTGAAAATTTTTGAAAAAGATATTCCTATGCTAAAGATCGGACAGTCAGTAATGGCTTATACGAATCAACAACCCGAAAAAAAATATCCTTGCCGTATTATACTTATGGGTAAAGAAATTGCTGCCGACCGTAGCATCGAAATTCATTGTCATTTTAACCAGCAGAACCTATCCCTACTTCCCGGAACCTTTATGAATGCCGAAATTGAAGTGAAAAATAAAGCAGCTACCGTATTAAACGATGATGCGTTGGTACGGTTCGATAATCGGCAATACATTTTTGTACAAAGCGATTCACTGCAGTTTGTAATGAAGGAAGTGCAAACCGGTATCTCCGAAAACGGATATACCCAGGTGATTGATGGGGTGGATTTGCGCAAAGACAAAATAGTAACCCGTGGCAGCTATACCTTACTGATGATGTTGAAAAATAAAGCCGAAGAATAACCAGATTATCACAGGTAACCCAAAATTTTAAGCATACTCTGAGCCGTTTGCTCTTTTGCATACACCCAGTCTACTAGTTTGCCGTTTTTATCTGCTTCAACAATTACGTGCTTAGGCGAAGGTATCAGGCAATGCTTGATGCCACCATAGCCGCTGATCTGATCTTGATAGGCACCGGTATGAAAGAAACCTACATAGAGGGGTTCTTTATTTTCTGCATCATCGGGATTGTTCGACTTGAGTTTGGGAAGGAATACTTCGTTGATATGTTCCTCTGAATCGTAATAATCGTGGCTATCGCAGGTGATACCTCCCAACACAACCCGCTGGTATTCATTATCCCATTTGTTAATGGGGAGCATGAGAAATTTTTCTCCAATACCCCAAGTGTCGGGTAAGGTAGTAATAAACGATGAGTCGATCATATACCAGCACTCGCGGTCGTTCTGTATTTTTTGGCCAATAACGCTATAAATATGCGCCATACTCTCTCCTACCGTAAAACTCCCGAATTCGGTATAAATATTGGGCATTGGCACTTTCGCTTTTTTACAGGCTTTTTTGATATTGCTTACAATTTCATTAATCATAAACTGATAGTCGTATTCAAAGCCCAACGAATGTTTAATCGGGAATCCCCCTCCGATATTAATAGAATCCAGTTCCGGACAAATCTTTTTTAATTGGCAATAGAGGTTGATAATTTTATTCAATTCCGACCAGTAGTAAATATCATCCTTGATACCTTTATTCAGAAAAATATGCAGCATTTTTAACTGAAATTTTTCTTCATATCCTTCTATATCATCCACATAAAACTCCAAAATATCTTTCGCACGTATACCTAATCGGGAAGTGTAGAAGGGGAAATTGGGTTCTTCTTCCGCCGCTACCCGTATACCCAGCCGAAAGGGTTGTTTCACAGATCTCTTATAGGCAGATAGTTCCTCTATATTATCCAGAATGGGAATTACATTTTTGAAACCAGCATTAATCAGCTTTGCTATGCGAGAAGTATAGTTTTTCTGTTTGTATCCGTTACAGATGATATAGGTTTCTTTATTGATTTTTCTGCGTTGGTATAAACGATTGATTATTTCTATATCGTAAGCATAGGAGGTTTCTAAATGTACATTGTGTTTGAGTGCTTCTTCAACAATGAATGAAAAATGTGAACTCTTAGTACAATAGCAATAAAAATATTCGCCCTCGTATTTATGCCGTTTAAAAGCCTGTTCAAATAAATGCTTGGCTTTATTAATTTGCATACCTATTTTGGGTAAATAAGTTAGTTTCAGAGGGGTTCCGTATTTATCTATCAGTGATTTTATATCTAATCCATTATACTCCAAATACCCTTCATCATTCTGGTCGAATCCTTCCTGAGGAAAGTGAAATGTTTGTTTAACCAGTGAGGTGTAAGTGTTATTCATTTACAGGTATTTAGTTGGTTGGGTTAAAGAATATACAAATTTAGTTGTTTATCAGATTTTTAGGCATAAAAAAAAGCCGGACAGTATTCGGCTTTTAAATGGTAGAAATCAGTTCAATGTTAATTTACTTTACAGAATCGATCAAAGCTTTGAAACTGGCTGGCTCATTCATAGCTAAATCGGCCATCACCTTACGGTTCAGTTCAATTCCCTTTGTATTTAGTAAATGGATAAACTGGCTGTAAGTTAATCCTTCGGCGCGAACGGCTGCGTTAATACGGGCAATCCACAACTGGCGGTATTCGCGTTTTTTCAGTTTGCGACCTACATAGCTATAGGTTAATCCTTTCTCAACAATATTTTTGGCAACGGTATAAACGTTTTTACGCTTACCATAAAATCCTTTGGCTTGCTTCAACACTCTTTTTCTTCTGGCGCGGGAAGCAACTGCATTTTTTGAACGTGGCATATACTATAATTATTTACCGGTAACACTCAAAAGCCGGTAGTTGGGTAATGGGGTTATTTATCCTTTTAATCTCAATAATCTCAGCACAAAGTCTTTGTTGGTTGCTCCAACCAGTCCTTTCTTACGAAGAGAACGCTTGCGTTTTTTAGATTTTTTGGTAAGGATGTGTCTTTTGAATGCTTTTTGGAAGGTGATCTCACCGGTTCCAGTAACTTTAAAGCGCTTCTTGGCGCTCGAGTTGGTTTTAACCTTTGGCATAAATTAAATAATCTGTTACGATTACACCCTGCTGGCGGTATTGCACAGGCAATACACTTGTTGAGCCGTACGGGAAATTGGGCTGCAAAGGTAATGAATTTGATGGATTTTCCTAGTATTTTTCAGCAAAAAAAAAGGCATATTAGTAATATGCCTTTGATTATCAATTAAATAAGTCGATTACTTCTTCTTCCCACTCTTTGGCGTAAACAGGGCAAACATCCTTTTTCCCTCTAGTTTAGGCATACTTTCTAGCGCGCCACATTCAGCAAGCCGCTCAGCGAATTTCAATAAAAGCAGCTGTCCACGATCTTGAAACATAATCGCTCGCCCTTTAAATTGAACGTAGGCTTTCACTTTGTTACCATCTTTTAAAAACTTTTCGGCATGCTTGGCTTTAAAATCAAAATCATGGTCATCTGTTCCGGGAGTAAACCGTATTTCCTTTACCTCACTCTGCTTAGAGTTGGCTTTCATTTCCTTTTCCTTCTTCTTCTTCTCGTACAGGAACTTTTTGTAATCGATTACTTTACAAACAGGAGGATCAGCGGTGGGAGAAATTTCTACCAGGTCTAATTCCAACTCCCTTGCGATTTTCAGGGCGTCGGTAACACTGTAAATGCCCACTGTTACATTGTCGCCCACCAGTCTTACTTCTGGAACTCTAATTCTTTCATTGATGCGGTGTTCGGGTTCGGGTTGTCTGTTGAACCTGGGGTTAAACCGCCCCCCTCCTCTTGGTGGTAATGCCATTAAAACTTGTTTAGTGAATAATCTGCTGGCTTCTTTTACTCGATGTAATCAGTAGCTATGTAAAGATATAATTATTTTAGGTGGTTTAGTCGATTGATTGTCTATTTTCTATCTCCTGCTTAATTTGGGCTATCCACTCGGCTACGGCAAAACTACCCGTATCCCCTTTTCCTTGTCTTCTAACCGAAACTACCTTTTCATTCACTTCTTTTTCGCCAACAATCAACATATATGGTATTTTCATCAACTCGGTATCCCGGATTTTTTTACCAATTTTTTCCTGGCGGTCATCAATTTCTACCCGAATACCCTGTTGTAACAGTGCCATTTCAACCTCTTTGGCATAGTCAAGAAACTTATCACTGATGGGTAAAACCTTCACCTGAACCGGTGCCAACCAGGTAGGAAACTTACCAGCATAATGCTCCAGCAAGAATCCGATAAACCTTTCATGGGTTCCCAAGGGAGCCCGGTGAATGATTAAAGGGATTTCGGGTTCATTGTTCTTATTGGTAAAACTCAATTTGAAACTTCTGGGCTGTGCAAAATCAACCTGGTTGGTTGCCAGGGTAAATTCACGGCCAATTGTACTCCAGATTTGTACATCAATTTTGGGTCCATAAAAAGCACCTTCCCCTTTCACTTCCACAAAGGGTACGCCGGTTTCTATCAGCACATTTCGCACCAATTCTTCCGTTTCTAACCAAAGTTCCGGCTCATTAATATATTTCTGTCCCAACTTCTCTGGATCGTGCAGCGACAGGCGCATCACATATTTTTCAATGCCAAAAATTTTGAAATACTTTAAGTACATGTCATTTACTGCCTTAAACTCCTGCTTAAACTGCTCTTTAGAGCAATAAATATGGGCATCATTCATGTGCAAACAACGAACCCGCATGAGTCCAAACAACTCTCCACTTTGTTCGTAACGGTAACAGGTTCCATATTCGGCAATACGGTAGGGCAATTCGCGGTAACTTTTGGGCTCAGCATCAAATATTTTATGGTGATGCGGGCAGTTCATAGCTTTCAAGTAATAGGTTTCACCATCCATTTGCATGGGTGGAAACATACTATCCGCATAATAAGGCAGGTGTCCGCTGGTGAGGTACAAATTTTCCTTGGCTATATGTGGGGTTACCACTCTTTTGTATCCGGCAGCGTTTTCTGTTTCCTTTGCTAATTTTTCCAGTTCTTCAATAATTACAGTTCCGTTGGGCATCCATAATATCAAACCGGGACCAATATCTTCATTCATGGTATAAATACCCAACTCCTTACCCAGTTTACGGTGGTCGCGCTTTTTGGCTTCTTCCATCATTACCAGGTATTCATCCAGTTCTTTTTGCTGTGGAAAAGTGATGCCATAAATACGAGTGAGCATTTTATTTTTTTCATCCCCCTTCCAATAAGCTCCTGCAATGCTTGATAAATGTATGGCTTTGATAAATCCGGTATCCGGGATATGGGGTCCACGACAGAGATCTGTAAAAGTTCCTTGTGAATAAAACGTAATAGAACCATCCTGCAGGTTACTTAGCAAATCGAGTTTATATTCATCTCCTTTCTCCTGAAAATATTGAACAGCTTCTGTTTTGCTGATTTCTTTGCGGAGAAAGGGATTCGATTGGCGGGCCAGTTCGTTCATTTTCTTTTCCAAACTTTTCACATCCTCTTCCGAAATTTTCCGGTCGCCCAAATCCATATCATAGTAAAAGCCCCTCTCAATGGCTGGTCCCACCCAAAATTTAACACCGGGAAAAGTTTGTTCAACTGCTTCTGCCAATAGATGTGCGGATGAGTGCCAGAAAGTTTGCTTTCCATCGTCTTCATTCCAGGTAAGCAACTGTAGGCTGGCATCGGAAAGAATAGGTCGGGTGGCATCCCAAACTTCTCCATTAATATTAGCTGCCAGCACTTTTCTGGCCAATCCTTCACTGATTTGCTTGGCAATGGCCAAAGCTGAAGTTCCCGATTCGTACTGCCTTACTGCCCCATCGGGAAATTGAATATTAATCATAACTACTGCCTTGGGCGTTTATTTTCGGTGCAAAAGTAACGAATCAGGGGGAGAAATACCGTTTTCCTCAGCGGATGCGGGTAGCCACTACTTACCCACTTTTTAACCATACCTTAACCAGATGCTGATTAGATTTGTGTAATGAGGTTAATTTTTACCCTTTTATGTTTATGGGGTTTTTCTGTATGGGTTCCGGCACAAGAGATGACCGGTATCTGGAGGGGTTATTTCAACTCTGCTACCTCGCTATTGGGGGATATGCCCGGAGATGTGAAGTATAAATTCGAAATCCAATTGCTGCAACAAAAAAATGCTATTAGGGGAGTAAGTTATTCATATAAAACAACGGTATTTTATGGGAAAGCTGAGATGACCGGCATCTTTACCCCCGGAAACCGGAGCTTGCTGCTAAAGGAAACGAAACTGGTTGAATTAAAAATCGCCGGACAAAGTGAAGCTTGTTTAATGACCTGTTATCTCGATTATTCTTCCATAGGAAAGATGGAATTTTTGGATGGAACCTTTTTTTCATTGAATATCAAGGATAAGTCGGATTGTGGATCTGGAAAAATTCATCTGGAGCGTGTAAAGCAAACGGAATTTGTTAGAGAAGATTTTTCAAAGGCTAAATCTACACCTGTAAAACCCCCAACGGCTAAGGATAACACTACATCTCCCAAAACGCCCGTTCCTCTGTCCAGTTCTGCAATTACAGCCAATCCAACGCCTAAATTGCCAGCAACCGTATCCCCGCCCCGATCGGTACCAGAGTCTACTAGTCAAACGCCACGTGAAACACAATCCAGCTCTAAAGATTTGTTGGCAACGGAATCGAATAAGAAAATTTCGGAGCAGGTAATGCCTAAAGTACCGGTTCCTAAAGTACTACAAGAAAGAGAGAATACCCTGGTTAAAACCATTGTTACTGATCAGGAAGATATCCGAATCGATTTATATGATAATGGAACAATCGACAACGACACCATTACCGTATACCATAATAATGAATTGGTTACTGCCAATCAGCGGCTGAATTCTACACCCCCCATTACTTTTCACATCAACTGCAATAAAAACGAAAACTATCACGAAATTGTAGTGGTAGCTGAAAATTTAGGGGATATTCCTCCCAATACTGCTTTAATGGTAGTAACAGCCGGTGGGAAAAAGCGGTATGAGATTTTCTTGGCTTCCAATGAGCAGAAAAATGCCAAAGTAATTATTGAATTCAAACCGACTAAAAAATAGCTGCTATTGTACTTTTATCGAGTCTATCAGCTGATATTGTTGGGTGCCCGGATTATTTTCATAGGGATTTTGGCTGTTTCGGATAATATCCAGCCATTCGGCGCCTCTGCGATACAGGGAGTTTTCGTCCCGCAACTTGTACACATTTACCCGGCGATATCCCACCCATTTGAGCAGTTGAAAAATTTCTAAACCGGTTAGCTGAAATGCCATCCTAATCTCATGGGTATCGGTTTCGGCCTGCAGTCCCTTCAATTCGTCGGAGATGGCCTGTGTAATGGAGGAAACACTATCCCGGATTGGTTCTGGTAATTGAGTAGCGGCAGCTTGTAAACTGTCTGTTAGTAGAATCATTTCACTAGACAGTTGCCGAAGTTGAACGGAGTCTTGCAAAACAGGCAATACGGTTTTCATTTGCAGGTATTGGCTAAATAGTTGGGAGGCCAATACCTGGGTTAATTGGGCCGAATCGGCTGGAATGATTGAATTTCCGGCAGGGTTGGAAATATTTTCGGAGCCAGGTTCCCCGCAGGAAGCCAGCGCAAAAACAAATAAAATGAACAAACCCTTTCTCATAAATAATGTTGTTAATTGGATAGCAGCCCGAACTGATTACCTTTGCCGCGAAAAGTGCTAAATTATGCTGATTGGATTACAAAATGTAACTTTTGAATTTGGAGCCCGTGTAATAGTGGAAAATGCTACCTGGCATATTCAGCCGGGTGAGCGGATTGGGCTGGTAGGCTATAACGGAACGGGTAAGAGTACCCTGCTGAAAGTTTTGGTAGGTGAATATACCCCTTCCAAAGGCTCTCTTGAGAAAAGCAAAGAAACCACCATTGGCTATTTGCACCAAGATTTATTAAGTTTTGATACGGCAGATACTATCACCCAGGTTGCGCTTAGTGCCTTTGAAAGGGTTATGGAACTGGAGCGTGCAATAGAAAGTTTGGGAAAGGAATTGGAGCAGGATTCAGAAAATGAGGCGCTGTTAATTCAATATACTGATGCTTTGCATGAAATGGATGTGCTGGATGGATATAATATTCATCATAAAGCTGAAGAAGTGCTTCATGGATTGGGATTTAGTAATGCAGATCTGGTTCGCCCCTATCAGGAATTCAGCGGAGGCTGGCGGATGCGCGTGTTGTTGGCGAAAATGATTTTACAACAACCGGATGTATTGCTGATGGACGAACCTACCAACCACTTAGATCTTCCGTCTATTGAATGGTTAGAGAAATACTTGCTCCATTATAAAGGCAGTGTGGTTATTGTAAGCCACGATAAGTTTTTTCTAAATCGGATGGTAAACAAAATTGTAGAACTCTATCAGCAGCAGCTACATATTTATACGGGCGATTATAACCAGTACCAAGAAGAGAAAGCCATTCGGATAGAAATGCAGCAGAAAGCATTTGAGAATCAACAAGATTTTATTCGTCAACAGGAAAGATTTATTGAACGATTTAAGGCGAAAGCCAGCAAGGCAGCACAGGCTCAAAGTGTGCAAAAGCGTTTGGATAAACTAGATAAGATTGAGGATGTAAAATTGGAGCGTCCGGATATGCGCATTAACTTTCAACTGGAAAAAGTGCCCGGTAAAATTTTGGTACAATTGAAAAATATTTCCAAGCGATTTGGGAATATTGAAATTGTAAAGGATGCCACTGCTGAAATTGAAAGGGGCGATAAGATTGCTTTAATTGGGGCTAACGGAAAAGGAAAATCTACCCTGTTGCGGGTAATTGCCGGTGCCGAACCTTTTGAGGGGGAAAGAGAATGGGGGCACAACGTAGAAGAGAGTTTTTATGCGCAGCACCAACTGGAAGCCTTAAATTTACAGCATACCATTTTAGAAGAATTGCATCATTGCGGCAGTAAAAAAAATGACTTAGAATTGCGCAGTTTATTGGGTTCCTTTTTATTTAGTGGAGATGATGTAGAGAAAAGAATTAAGGTATTAAGCGGAGGTGAGAAAGCCCGCGTAGCATTGGCGAAAACTATCGTAAGTAAGGGCAACTTTTTATTACTCGATGAGCCTACCAATCACCTGGATATGCATTCCGTTGAACTGCTGGCGGATGCCCTTAATAAGTATGAAGGGAGTTATATTTTAGTGAGTCACGACCGATATTTCATTTCAAAAACGGCCAACAAAATTTGGGAAATATCCGACCATCGGATTAAAGAATTTAAAGGGGGGTATCATGAATGGGTAGCTTGGAATGAGCGGATGGCTAAACAAAACGAGGGAATTGCAAAATCAACAGCAGCAGCAGAGAAGGCAGCCGATATAAAAATAGCACCTCCCTCCAGTTCCGATAAAAGGGAATCTCAACCCGAGTATCGTGAGAAGCAGAAACAACTGCAACGAGAAAAAAAGAAGCTGCAAGAACTGGAAGCGTTATTGGAAAAAAATACCTCCCGAATTAAGCAACTCGAATCTTCAATGGGCGAACCTGATAATTATGCAGTTCCTGCAAAATTTGCTGCGTTGGAAAAAGAATACAGTGCTCTTAGAAAAGAAGTGGAAGAAGTAAACAAGCAATTAGAATCGGTTGTAGAAAAAGTATTAACATTGGAAGATGAATTGGGATAACCTTTAATAAATCCATTCGTATGAAATCTCGGTTAATTATCGTACGGTATGCCCCCTGGTTGTTTTGGGCAGGATTTCTTTCTATGGCGATTTTTCGTATTTTTCTGATGTTGGAAAGAGAAATTGCTTTCTGGCGTTTAATGGGGTGCGGAAAAAATGGGACTTTTGATATTGTACCCGATATTCGTCAATGGGCAGTATTAATTATCACAGATCAATCAACCCTACACTTAGAAAATTGCGTACCTACTTTTCTAACCAATTGGTGGAAGTTTTTTAACTGTGAGCGATATGATATTATGCTACAACCCCTCGAAGGGCATGGCACTTGGAATGGCAAAGCAGTATTTGGTAAATATCCACCGGATGGGGCAGACTATACCGGCAGAATCGCTGTTTTAACCCGGGCAACTATCCGGTTATCTCAATTGAGGGCTTTTTGGAAAAACGTTCAACCAGTTGCAGTTACCATGTTAAGTACTCCCGGATTTATTACTTCCGTTGGTATTGGAGAAATTCCCTGGATAAAGCAGGCAACTTTTAGTGTGTGGGAATCTAAGGAGCATATGAAGCAATTTGCTTATCGAATGCATTCGCATCAGCAAGTGATTAAAAAAACACGGCAAGAAAAATGGTATAGTGAAGATATGTTTGTTCGGTTTGCTATTCTATCTACATCCGGAAGCCTACGTGGTATAGATCCGATCAATCCTTCTGCAGTAGTGTAAATCAGGGATGGGCACTTTTCATCAACCCTTTTTGATTTCGGGTTACCATTTGCAAAAAGCGGGATTAATCATTGATGAAAAGTTTATTTTCTTACTAACAAGTGTTTGTATTGAGAGGTATTATAGGATTGCTAATTAAAAAGCGTAATAATTATTAATAAATGATGAAACTGATGCTTGAGTTGTTCACAACCTCGGGTATTTATTTTCAAAAGCTTATTTTTGATAACGAATAGAAGAACACGACTATTTTTTATTTTACTGATATTTAGATTCTTAGTTATATTTATTACACATGGCATCAAAGCAAGTTAGCAGAATTGGCGTTCTTACCTCCGGTGGGGATGCTCCAGGAATGAATGCAGCGGTTCGGGCGGTGGTGAGAACTGGAATTTATCATGGAATGGAAATGTTTGGCATCATGCGCGGGTATAACGGCATGATTGAAAATGATATTATCTCCATGAATTCCCGATCAGTAGCGAATATTATACAGCGGGGAGGCACTATTTTAAAAACAGCCCGGAGCAAGGAATTTTTTGAAATTGACGGTAGAAAAAAGGCTTACGAGAATTTAGTGAAGCATGGTATCAATGGATTGGTGATTATCGGCGGTGACGGGAGTTTTACTGGGGCACAGAAGTTCAGCAATGAATTTGATATCCCCTGTATAGGATTACCGGGCACTATAGATAAAGATATAGCTGGAACTGATTTTACCATTGGTTTTGATACTGCCGTTAATACCGCGGTGGAAGCTATCGACAAAATTCGGGATACGGCAGATGCACACGACCGTTTATTTATTGTAGAAGTGATGGGTAGAGATGCTGGATATATCGCTTTACACAGCGGTATTGCTACCGGTGCCGAAAATATCCTGATTCCGGAAACCAAAACCGATATTGAAGAATTGATTGCCTCGCTCACCGAGAAAGAAAAAAGAAAGAAACTGGTGAACCTGATTGTAGTGGCGGAAGGAGATGAATTTGGAGGTGCCAATGAAATTGCTGTAATCATCAAACAGCGCTTACCCAACGCAGATACCAAAGTGTGTATTTTGGGGCACATTCAACGGGGGGGCTCACCTACCTGTATCGATCGACTGATCGCATCTCGAATGGGATACCATGCCGTAGAATGTTTGCTGAGTGGGAAACACAACGTGATGGTGGGAATTCAAAATAATAAAATGAATTATATTCCCCTGGATACAGCTGTTAAAGCCAAACAGAAAATTCCCAATGAATGGTTTAAAATTTTAAAAATATTAGCGAGCTAATCCCGCTATTTTTCTCACGGTTCTTTTTTATAATTATTACAGTATGTCTAAAAATCTCGATAAGTACCTGCATAAAGAAATGGATAAGCAGGCAGGTGTTGCCCACGTGAATCATAGAACTAAAATTGTTGCCACGGTAGGTCCTGCCTGCGATACATACGAAAAATTACTCGAATTGGTTCAGGCCGGTGTAAATGTTTTTCGGTTGAACTTTTCTCATGGTAGTCATGAAGATAAACAGTCCATCATCGATCATATTCGTAATATTAATAAATCGGAGCCCTATAACATAGCAATTTTGGCAGATTTGCAAGGACCAAAACTACGGGTAGGCGAAATTGAGAACAACGCCCTAGAAGTGAAAGTTGGCGATGTGCTCACTTTTACGAACGAGAAATGTATAGGTACCTTGGAAAAAATTTATGTTTCTTACCCCAATTTGGGTGGCGATGTGGTAGTAGGTAATATTATTTTGATTGATGATGGTAAACTAGAAGTAAAAGTAGTAAGCATTGAAGATAACGGAGATGTGAAAGTAGCGGTAACCTTGGGCGGTATCTTATCCTCTAAGAAAGGCATTAACCTTCCGGACACCAAAATTTCTTTACCCGCGCTTACAGAAAAAGATTTAGTGGATCTGGATTTTATCATTCAACAAAAGTGTGACTGGGTAGCGTTAAGTTTTGTGCGGAGCGTGGATGATATTGTGTATTTACGCAGACTATTAAAAGAGCAAAACAGCAAATCCAAAATTATTGCTAAAATTGAAAAGCCGGAAGCGCTGGTAAATATTCGGGATATTATTATTGAAAGCGATGGTATCATGGTTGCCCGTGGTGATTTGGGTGTTGAACTGCCAGTAGAAAAAATACCCCTCATCCAAAAAGAATTGATTCGCAAATGTATCCATCGTGCCAAACCGGTTATTGTGGCCACCCAAATGATGGAGAGCATGATTGATCGGGTAAAACCCAATCGCAGTGAAATTACCGACGTTGCCAATGCTGTGCTGGAAGGTGCAGATGCGGTTATGTTGAGTGGGGAAACTGCTACAGGTCAGCACCCTGCCCTTGTAGTACAAACTATGCGAAAAATCATTTCTGAGGTTGAAAAGAAAGAATACCGCTATAATCGGGGCGAAGATTTGCGCCCACAACCCCACTCTCCATCTTTTCATAGCGACGCTATTTGTTATAGTGCCTGTAAGATTTCAAATGATGTGGAAGCGAATGCATTAATTGGTATGACGCTAAGTGGCTATACCGCATTTATGCTCAGCAGTTACCGACCCTCTTCTCCCCTATACATTTTTACCAAAGAAAAAACCTTGGTAAATCAACTCAGCCTCAGTTGGGGTGTTCGTGCGTTCTACTATGGAGAAGAAGAAAGTTTAGATGAGATTATTATCGATCAAATTAATATTCTAAAAGAAAGAGGCTTTCTTGAGCCAGGTCAGGTAGTAGTAAATACCGGTAGTACACCCGTAGATTTACATCTGCCTACCAATGTGATTAAGATATCAACTGTATCTTAATTCGTAGATTTTTTTGATTTGATCCTCCTAATGCGTTTTTTTGCGGTTTTAGTTGCGTGTTTTTGTTGTTGTAATGCAAAGACATAGTAATTTTGATAAATAATGCAAAACTTATGATGGATTCATTTGAAAAAATTCCTGTAAAGATTTTTCCCAATGTTACCGAGGGTTCTAAAATGGTGGCCCTTGAAATTGCCCAGTTAATTCGTGAGAAAGCGGGTAAAAACCAGCAATGTGTTTTGGGGATGGCCACCGGAAATACGCCGGTACTTTTGTACAGGGAACTGGTTAGAATGCATCGGGAAGAAGGGTTGAGCTTTAAAAATGTAATCACTTTTAATCTAGACGAGTATTATCCGATTGAAAAAAATGCCTATCAAAGTTATTGGAGCTTCATGCACCGGCATTTATTCAATCATATTGATATAGACCCCGCCAATATTTATATTCCAGATGGTACCTGGCCGAAAGAAACCATCAAAAAGCACTGCGCGGCGTATGAACAAAAGTTGGTGGATTTAGGTGGGGTAGATTTACAGTTGCTGGGAATTGGATTAAATGGACATATCGGATTTAACGAACCCGGTTCTGGTCAATTTTCTAAAACCCGCTTGGTGAATCTAGAAAATACTACCCGTATAGCCAATACCTACGAATTTGAAAATATTAGCAAGGTACCCCGATTGGCAATTACCATGGGTATCAGCAATATCATGCAGGCAAAACGCATTTTATTAATGGCTTGGGGACAAAAAGCTGCCATTGTAGCTCGTTCTGTTGAGGGAAATGTAACCGAGCAGGTGCCTGCCAGTATTTTGCAGCAACACCCGGATTGTTCCTTTATCATAGATGAACCAGCATCTACCGACTTAACCCGTGTGAAAAGTCCTTGGCTAACCGGAAACTGCGACTGGACGCCCAATTTGATTAAAAAAGCCGTTATTTCAGTTGCCCTTAAGTTGAAAAAGTCGGTACTCAGTTTAACGGTGAATGATTATTTAGAAAATGGACTCTCTGATTTATTGGTAGAGCAAGGGGATGCATATGAAATCAATTTGCAGGTATTTTATTTATTAAAAAATATTATCACCGGATGGCCTGCTGGCAAACCCAATGCGTCACTTCCCGATCATCCCGAACGCTGCGATTTACATCCGAAAAGATGCCTTATTTTTTCTCCCCATCCCGACGACGACATTATCAGTATGGGGGGCACGTTGATGCGGTTGCATGATCAGGGTAATGAAGTGCACGTAGCTTATCAAACCAGCGGTAATATTGCTGTTACTGATGAATTTGTAACTCGGTTTATTGATTTTGCGGTAGGTTTTGAAGAAATGTTTGGCATAGATAATCAGATGAGCAGACGAATATTAGAAGATGCCCGCCTGTATATTGCCAATAAACAAAAAGATCAGCAGGATACCGCTGAAATCCGCTCTATCAAAGGATTAATCCGTAGATGTGAAGCCAAAGCTACTTGTCGCTATGTTGGCATTGCCGATACGAATTGTCATTCCATGAACCTTCCTTTCTACGAAACTGGCACCGTTAATAAAAATCCTATGGGGGAAGCGGATATTCAGCTTACCATGGAATTGTTACGAAAAATTAAACCTCATCAGGTGTATTGCGCCGGCGACCTGGCCGATCCGCATGGAACTCATAAAGTATGCTTGGAAGTAGTTTTCGAGAGTTTACGTCGATTAAAAGCTGCCGGAGAGCCATGGATTGCTGATTGTTGGGTATGGCTTTACAAAGGGGCCTGGCAGGAATGGGATATTTCAGAAATTGAAATGGCGATTCCTATGAGTCCAGATCAGGTAATGAAAAAACGCTTTGGTATTTTTATACACCAGAGTCAAAAAGATATGGTTCCTTTTCAGGGTGCAGACAGCCGCGAATTTTGGCAGCGTGCCGAAGATAGAAATGGCCATACTGCGCAATTATATGCTGCGTTGGGTATGACGCAATATGCTGCTATGGAGGCGTTTGTTCGTTGGCATTATTAGTTTGCACAAATCCGATTATTGTATGTTTGCAGTTTAATTGGCAATTCATTGGAATCAACTCAACCTATTTCTGGTATATTTGAACGCTGGTCAAATGCCCTTGGCTCGGCTGTTTATCGAAGGCAGGTTTTACTTTATTTGCTGATTTTTATTGCAATACTCATTGCTTTTCCTCATTTTTTTGCTTTCATCGAATCCAGACAAGGGTGGAAAATAACTGATCCACTTTTGCGGTTAATTCCGGCAAATGATCTCTCTTTATTTACATTTTCTATCATCTGGTTTATGTCGCTTTTCCTGTTAGTTAGGATGATTCAATTACCCTCTTTAGCATTACTTGCAATTGTTGCGATTGATTTGATTTTTTTAACCCGAATGGTTACGATTATCCTTTTCCCCCTAGAACCTCCGCCCGGGTTGATTGCACTAGAAGATCCCATCAGTAATTTTTTTTACGGCAAAGAACATGGATTTATCACCCGTGATTTATTTTTCTCGGGGCATACTTCTTCTATGATTATGATTGGATTACTGCTTCCTGGAAAATGGGAAAAGCGGCTGGCTTTTGCCGCGGCTCTAGCAGTGGGTTGTTTGGTTTTAGTTCAGCATATCCATTATACTATTGATGTGCTCGGGGCTTGGGTATTTACCTGGTTTTTATATCGATTGGCAAAAGCGATGGTAGTAATTCCTCAAAATGCCTCTCCTAGCTGAACATAAAAGCCCCGGTTGGTTCCCTGGCCAATACCATAATCGAGTCGCAGGCTTAATTTTTCTTGTTTGCTAAGTACAAATCGTATCCCTCCTCCTGCAGAATATTTGATATTATCTACTGCATACGCTTTCCATTGGCTGGCAACGGAGCCCAGTCCGCCAAATATTACGGCCTGCAAAAATTTATACACTGCAAATCGGTATTCACCCTGAAAAAACATTTGTTGCTTGTCGCGAAATCTTCCTTCGTAATATCCCCGCATTTTAGCGGCTCCCCCAAAGGCTGCCAGGCTTCTAAGGGGTATTTCAGCACCATTGGTAGAGAAGGATAATAACTGCAGGGCTAAGGTACTTTTATCACCCAACTTCTGGTAGGTTCGAATATCAGCCACCCAATTATTATAATTAAAATCAGACCCCCAGGTTTTATCGAAGTGGTTCCAAAAAAGTTGCATGTAAAGCCCTTTATCGGGTGCAAATGCGTTGTTTCTAGAATCGTATGAAAGGCTGGCACCTATACCGTTTATAAAGTAGCCGTTTATACCCGGAATTGCTGCCTGATCTAATAAACCGCCTTGCACATAGTTGATGTCCCAAACTTTTTGAGCTTCATATACAAATCCGGCAAAAAAATTAGGGGCCAGTTTCCGTTTGAGGTGAAAATACAGATAGGCTTGGCGAAAGGAATAAGATTCCTCTTGATTGTCTAAAGTGTTATTTCCCAATCCCCAAAACTTGTCGGGAAAGTAGCTGGTAGAGAGTTGTTCCTCCAGTATATACTGCTCTCGGTTAAAATATTGGGTTCCATTTAGGGCAAATAATACTTGTTTTCGGGTTGAGAACATGCCCACTACTACTATATTCGAACTACGTGAAACGGTATCTAATTTATTGATAGAGAATATTTTAGCTGCAACTGCCCCAAAATTCCAACCTGTTTCCAGCGATCGGGTAACGATGGGAAATGCGAATGTTTTACCTCTTTTTTCAGCACGCAGTTGTGCAAAAGCTACCCATGGGAACAAAACCCAACCCATTATCCAAAACCTACTTATAAGCCTCATTTTGGGTTTTTTATTGATAATCAATACAATATGTTAATCACAATATGGTCTCAACCTGCGAAAAACATCAATTAATTCCGTAAATTTGCAATCTGTTATCAAATGGTAACGAAAATATAACAAAAGGCTGCACCAAACGTTATAAGTGAGTATGAATAAATGGGAAAGTCAATTTACATTGGGAGATGTGCTTTCCGCAGAACAACTGGATTTTTTTCGGGAGCATGGAGTTATACTGTTTCGTAATTTTTTGAGTCCCGAACAGGTACAGTTGTATATTAGTGAAGTAAGTAGGATTGAGCAAATATGGCTCGAGGAGAAACGTGAAAAGGTAAATGGTATTCCGTTAAAATTTGGCAAAGATGATAAGGGGAAAATGACCATACAGCGTCTCTGTTTTACCTCCTTATACAGCGAACCTTTGCACCAGTTAATTCAGCATCCTAAATTACAGGCCTTGTTGCCCTTTTTGGGTGCTTTTGAAGGCAGAATTGGGGAAGAGGAAAAAGATGGATTGGTGGTGAACAATTATATCAATACCCCCAATAGCACCTTCACCCAAATGGGATGGCATACCGATGCACCCCGCGATTTATTTATGGGTCAGCGAATTATGCCAATGCTGAATGTGGGTATTCATTTAGACAATTGTGCATTTGAAAATGGTGGCTTGCGTGTAATCCCCGGAACACAGCGTCAAAATATGTTGAAACTCCTGTTTGGAAAAAAATACTTCATCGATAATTCCGACGATCGGCGTGAAGTGGGCTTCGATATACATGCGGGCGACTTAACGGTGCATGATGGTCGTTTATGGCATCGGGTAAAGCAATCTCCCCTATTTGGAGAAGACAGCCGCAGAAGGGTAATGTATGTTCCCTTGGTTACCGGTAAGTATGCACCCAAAGATGAAAATAGCAAAACGCCATTCTACCATCGTTTTACAGCGAAAGTGCATCATTAATCCAACTCATTATATGGCCAGCATTTGTTGGCCTTTTTTTTATCTATCCTTTTATTATGAAATATGCATTAATTACCGGAGCCAGCAAAGGTATTGGCAAATCTATCGCCCTCGAATTGGCACAAAAAGGAATTCCCGTGTTATTAGTTGCCCGCAATGAGGTATTACTCGGCGAATTGCGCAATAAAATTATAGAACAATTTAAAGTTGATGTTCAAATATTGGCTATTGATTTATCCCAATCCGGTGCTTCGGTGCGGGTGTTTGATTGGGTAACCCAAAATGGATATGTGGTGCATATGTTGATTAATAATGCCGGGTATGGACATAGCGGACAATTTATTGATTATTCAGTAGAGGAGTATGCCGGTATGATGCAGGTAAATATGCAGGTACCTGTTGAGCTTACACGCATTTTTCTTCCCTCCCTTTTACAATTGCCTAAGGCTTATATATTAAATATCGCCAGTTCGGCCGCCTATCAAGCGGTTCCCGGATTAACTGTATACGCTGCCACGAAATCTTTTATTGTACAGTTCAGCAGGGGCCTCGCCTATGAACTTAGAAAATCACCCGTTTCAGTAACGGTGGTGAGTCCGGGTGGCACTGCTACCGATTTTGCCAATCGGGCTAAGGTGGGCAATAAGGCGGTTAAAGCGGGTGAGCGATTGAATATGACGCCAGAGCAAGTTGCCCGTGAAGCGGTGGATGCCATGTTGAAAGGGAAAACCGAACACATTACGGGTTGGGTAAATCAGTTAGGGGCTGCATTGGCTTGGCTAATGCCCCGTAAGTTATCCGAATCAGTAGCTGCCGACCTGTATGAGGTGAAGTAAGAGTTCCTTCTCCCCTCTTTTTGAAATTAATAGATTTGGTTGTATATTTGCACCCCCATTCTTTTAAGAATCGGGTATCGGCTGCGTAGCTCAATTGAATAGAGCATCTGACTACGGATCAGAAGGTTTTAGGTTTGAATCCTAACGCGGTCACTTGAAAATCAAGGGGTTACAGCAATGTAGCCCCTTTTTTATTTTCTAACAACGGATTAAAATCCGTTGTTGCAGTATGAGTCGAGGCTACGCTACGCCTCTTTGCTACCAGCTGGGATTATGCCGGGAACCATATTTATAAAGTGCTTCCTTCTTTTTTGGGGTTGGTTTAATTTTTAGCATTCATGCACTCCCCTTTAAAGTATATCATAGTTTAGCCTCAGTTGAAATCCGGTTCGCTTTTCAGATTCCGAATAGGCAAAAAGGGTTGGAAAAACAATGATTATCGTAAGATATGCAGAGCCATCGGCTCGATTTATTTACTACAAACGGATTTCAATCCGTTGCAAATACGAGCCACCTGCATAAAAAGTGCCGTAGGTACGATTCATAATTACGGCGTTCTTTTGATGGATTTTAGTGGGCTTAGTATTAATATATCGAAATTTTTTTTATATTTAATTGGCAATTACATTATTCACGCATGTTTTCTTATAATGAACAATGATACTTCTTCGGTGCTTACCACATCGAATCTTTCCTTCTCCTTTCACAAGGGGCAAAAGGTTCTCGACAATATCAATATCAATGTGCCTGCGGGAAGTATATATGGTTTTCTGGGTCCTAATGGGGCCGGTAAAACTACTACGATGCGATTGTTGACTGGTTTATTGCCACAGCAAGGGGACCAGATCCAGTTCTTTCATCAATCACTTCAATCTCAACTCCCTACCCTATTTCATAAAGTAGGATGCCTAATTGAAACCCCTTCTCTTTATATGCACCTCAGCGGTATCGATAACTTGCGATTGGTGGCCAGGATGCAGGGTATTGATGAGAAAAAAGCTGTAACTGCCCTCAGCTGGGTTGGTCTGGAAAATGCAGCCCACAGAAAAGCAGGACAATATTCTCTTGGCATGAAACAGCGGTTGGGTATTGCCATGGCACTACTTAACGAGCCGCAGTTGTTGTTGCTGGATGAACCGGTTAATGGTTTAGATCCGAATGGTATGGTAGAGATACGGGAACTATTGAAGGAATTGAACCAGCAAAAAGGGATTACAATTTTTATTTCCAGTCATTTACTGCATGAAGTAGAGAAAATGTGTACCCATATTGGTATTATTCATCAAGGCACAATACGTTTTGAAGGAACCCTGCAATCATTATCTGATAAAACTAATTCTGCGAAACAATTAACCATTCGGGTTCAAGATGCAAATCACTGGATGCATCTTTTGCAGTCTCTCTATTCGGATATTACTTTATTGGATGCTCAAACGATATCGCTTTCGGTTGCTAATAGAGATGATACCATTCAAATAAATCGAATACTGGTTCAGGCGGGTGCACCTATTGCCGAATTAACCGTAAAGGATGGACTGGAAGATTGGTTTATACAAATTACAAAACTATGAGTATAATTACTACTTTTTCTCTATATGGATGGAAGGCAGCATGGAGAGCTGAAAAATTAAAATTGAAAGGTAGCCGAATTGTTTTATTTACCATTTTGCTTGGATGCATGGATCCATTTCTCTATGTAATTGTTACCAGTTTTGAAAATGGTTTAGGTATCCAATACATCAATGAAGAAAAATTGTCTTTTAATTTCTTACAAGAATTAGCTGAAAAACCTTTTGAGAGTTTCGGCATTTTTTTGTACCCCTTAATTCTGATTATAATTACGGCTCGATTAGCTGCTATAGAACATAAAACGGATACCTGGAAATTAATTGAAACTCAGCCGGTAAGTCGGTTTTCTTTGTGGTTAACTAAATGGTGTATGGCGGTTTTATTGGCTGCGCTGGCTGTGCTGATGTATTTTATATCAAGTTTTGCTTTAGGGTATGTGCTATCTTTCATTATTCCCATTAATAAAGCTGCTTATTTTTCTATTCCATATGAATTTTTGATTTCTACAGGAGGCAGACTTTGGTTGTCGGGTTGGGGTATAATAACCATTCAATTGGCATTTTCTATGCTAGTTCGAAGTACCATTTGGCCAATATTAATTGGTTTGGTGCTTGTAACACTTAGTAATATTCTTGCTATGCAATCAGTTTCACATGTACCCATCTTCCCATATGCGCTGCCTAGAGTTACTGTAAAGTATCCTATTGGCAACCGAATGGGAGGTTGGTTATTACCGGCAGAATGGCAAAGTATTGTTTGGCTGTTGTGGGCTCCGGTTGCTTTTTTATTATACTTATATCGAAGTTCTTTTAAACTATCGCTCCAAAATAAATCACTTTGGAGATTGTGTATAATTAGTATTGGAGTATTTTTATTTTTTAGCTGGGGACTTCAACAACCCATTAAATTCAAGATAAATCCTGGTAAAACAATAATTACTGGAAAGATTCACAAAAATATTATACCGGATAGTATTGATATTCTTAGCGTACCCATTATTACGGGTTCACAAAAAATTCCTGTTAATAAAGATGGAACTTTCTATATTCAACTTCCCCTCTCCGGTTCTGGTCAGCCGCTAATGTTATCTTTATCCCGATTATCTACTCCCATCGGTTTTTATGCAAGTGATGGAGATAGTGCTCATGTGGAATGGCGTGTTTCGGATGATGAGCGCCTTAATGACTTCAAACTTAGTGGGACTGTTTTGGCGTCCGACGAATATGCTCGGCAATTAAAGGAGGACAATTCTTTTACCCAATATAGTCTCGAGCGGCCAGATATTTTACCAGAACCAAGCTCTTTTTATAAACAATTAATAATCGAATGGGAAAATCGAAATGGGAAACCAAGAAAATTTAGAACACCCGAGGGTTTGGGATTAAGTGACCGGCAAGTGGAATACTATGAAAAATTGTTGGCTGCACGGTATATCACTTATGCTGTTTATGATTACCCAAAATTAAAAAAGATACAGCTGCCTGAAAAAAAATATGAAAGTATTCGGAATATCTTGCAGCCACTTCTCACAAAGATGAATCCTCTTGAAGATGTTTTGTTAGGCAGTGAGGTTTACACTACCTATTTGAGAAAAAAAGTAAGAAGTACTCTCAAACAGGTTGCATATGAAGATAGTGCGTTTAATGCAATTTTATTGAAACACTCCCCCTGCGAGGGCAGAAATTTATTATTCTTTGACTTAGCTCAAGACAAATTAAAACTTGCTACTGACAGTTTACAACGAGCAGCTGTTATAAAGGAAACTAGCTTTTACCAAAACCCAAAATATAAAGAATTCCTAATAAACCAGGCAGCATTGTATGATCGATTGGTTTATGGAAAGCCTGCTCCCCTGTTTTATGCTTTTACCAGTAAGAATGAAAAAGTAACTTTTGCATCCCTGCATGGGAAATATGTGCTGATTGATATTTGGGCTTCTTGGTGCCTACCTTGTAAAAAAGAGTATCCCTATTTTGAACGGCTCTGTGAAAAATATAAAGATCAGCCTATCCAATTTCTGGCATTGAGTATAGATGCTAATAGTATTTTATGGGAACAAGATATAATGCTAAAAACCAATCAGATTATTCATTGGAGGGTTGCTAATCCTGACAATTTTGTAAAGTTATATGGAATCCGAGAAATTCCACATTACTTACTTATCGACCCAAATGGCAACCTGATAAATATTGATTTCCCACGACCCTCTCAAGGTAATTTTGAGATTATGTTGCGTCAGGTGCTGAATTTAAAATCGGAAGAAGGTTAATACTACTTTGTTCGTGATTATAAATTGAACTTTGCTATTGACCTCCTCCCTTATTCCGTGGCAGTCTAAATTTTAGAATCAGGGCGCTTTAGAATGTTAGACTAAGATTTCATTAAACCCTAGCGTAAATTCTAAGTCAAACTAGAAAATATACCTATGAAGAATGCCCTTCTGCATTTTCTTTTCCTTTCCCTGCTGTTTCTTTCCTGCACCAAATCTTCCGATACCCCCCTCCCAGCCCCTACTACCTCCTACTTCCCTCCTATAACCGGATCTACTTGGGAAACCGTAACCCCTGCCTCCCTTAATTGGAATGCCGCCGCCTTACAAGACCTGAAAACTTATTTGCAGCAAAAAGGAACCAAGGCATTTATCATCCTCGTTAACGGCAGAATTGTAGTAGAAGAGTATATGAATGGGCATACTTCCACGGCTACCTGGCCCTGGAATAGTGCAGGTAAAACCTTAGTTACCGCTACCGTGGGTATAGCCCAGCAACAAGGTTCCATGAATATTCAGGATCCGGTATCTAAATACCTGGGATCAGGATGGACCAGTGCGCCCACTATCAAAGAAAACCTGATTACTTCTCGCCATTTGCTCACAATGTCTTCTGGCTTGAACGATGCCAATGAGCAGGTTACCCCTAATAATCTATCTTACCTGGCAGATGCAGGTACCCGATGGTCGTACCACAACGTATTTCAAAAACTCATGGATGTTGTTTCAGCATCAACCGGGAAAGAATTTAGTTCTTTTTTTGCCACCCAACTACGCAATAAAATTGGAATGGAAGGTGAATGGAATTATGCTCTGATTTTTAAATTATACTACAGCAATGCCCGCAGTATGGCGAGATTCGGATTGCTCGCTCTAAACCAGGGCAACTGGAACGGTGAGGCAATTATCAATACCAATTACTTTAAAGAAAGTACCACCACCTCTCAACAACTCAACCCAGCTTATGGGTTCATGTGGTGGCTGAATGGTAAAAACAGTGCTATGTTACCCGGTAGTCAAGTGGTTTTTCCTGGCCCGCTCGTTCCTACTGCACCTGCCGATATGTATGCAGCCCTGGGTAAAGATGACCAGAAAATTTATGTGGTACCCTCCAAAAAAATGGTCGTTATACGCATGGGTGATCCAGCAGATCAAAGTTTTAGTCTGGCCTTATCGGGATTTGATAATACAGTATGGACCAAGATTAATGAAGTAATACGGTAATCTTCAATTCCCATTTGAAATGGATTATCCGATTTTTCAAGTGACTTTTAATATCTGGTAGAAACGTAATTACTGGTTTATATTCTTATGTGATTATGCCAACACGAACTCCATGTTAACAATTATGCGGTTCAATTATATATTTAATAACTTGGTAATTTTATTATTCAATGTATAATTATGAGGCGGTTTATTTTTGTTGTATTCATTTTTTTATCTCTTTCAACTTATAGCCAGAAAGCTATATTTGTTATTGCGGATGGAATTCCTGCAGATGTTTTGGAGTCAACATCTACACCTAATATCAACCGAATTATTGCAAAGGGTGATTATGTTCGTGCCCATGTTGGGGGTGATAAAGATATGTATAGCCAAACCCCAACTATTTCTGCAGTTAGCTATAATAGTCTGTTGACTGGTACTTGGGTAAATAAGCATAATGTGTGGGGGAATGATATCAAAGCTCCTAATTATCATTATCCAACTATTTTCAGGCTATTTAAAAATCAATTTCCTCAAAAAAAGATTGCTGTGTATAGTAGCTGGTTAGATAATCGCAAAAAACTGATGGGAGATAGTTTAGCACAAACTAATTATTTACATGTAGATTATCGCGCGGATGGGTTTGAATTAGATACCCTCTCCTTTCCACATGATAAAGAATCGAATTACATGCATTTAATCGACGAGCGAGTTATTGCTGCAGCTGATTCGGGTATCCGAAATCAAGCACCCGATTTATCCTGGGTATATTTAGAATACACAGACGATATGGGTCATCGATATGGGGATAGCCCTAAGATGACGGATGCAGTAGAAAAATTGGATAAGCAATTGGGTAAATTATATGATGCCATTCAGTACCGGGAAACAATGTATAAGGAAAAGTGGTTATTGATTATTACTACCGATCATGGAAGAGATGAAAAGAATGGAAAAAATCATGGAGGGCAATCTCCTCGACAACGTTCAACCTGGATTGTATCCAATCGAAAATTAAATACCTATGCGCACTTAGATTATCCTGCAATTGTAGATATCATGCCTACCTTGGGTAATTTCTTGGGAATAAAATTACCTTCCCAATTTGCAAAGGAAATTGACGGTATTCCCCTAATCGGAAAGGTTTCAGTGGCACAGCTAGCAATTAATGTATTTCAGCAAAAGCTGGATTTACGTTGGCAATCCTTAGATACTTCGGGTGCCGTAAAAATTTGGCTGTGTACTAAAAATGAATTCAAAACTGGAGCGCAGGATCAGTATATTTTATTAAAAGAAGTTCCTAATCAAAACAATAAAGCTACTATTGATATTAGCCAATATCCTTCTGACTTTTATAAAATAGCACTGGAGGGTAAATATAATACGGTTAATAAGTGGTTTGTACAGAATGCCAAATAAAATAGCTGGCTTTTCTTCCCTATCCTGATAACCACAGTTTTGAAATATAATTTTGTCAAGTGTTGAAATTAAAATCGGAGAAAGGTTAACGCTGCTTGATTTAGTAATATTAGTTTTCCTACTTTCCCTCTTCCTATCTGCATTTGACCTAACCACTCTCCCACCTTAGACGTAATCTTTTTCAGAAAAAAGAAGGGATTTCATCTCTTTTTATAAACTTTCATTATATTTAAATTTTATGGAAAAAAATACTTGGTATGAGAAAATATTGGATAATAGCGCTTTGCTGTTTATCGGCTTCAGTTCATGCGCAACAAGATAGTTCAGATGTTTTCGATTATAGTAAATTCGGAGATGCCGAAGGGGTAAAGCGATTTTGCACCCAAAAAGTGCTTAACCAAACCCCGTTACGGGTAGTTAGTATTGGATATGAGCAACACGGCAGTTTTACTATGCCGGATGTGCGATTTTCTAATGCCCGGCCCGAAACCCAAACCTACTCTGTTAATAGGCTTTCTGCGCTTCGATTTCAGGTGAATGTACCTGTAATTTCTACTAACCGCTTTATTTGGCAGTTGGGTGCCAGTTATTGGGGTAGCCGTTTCGCGATTGAGAATCCGGGGTCTAACCTATTTGCGAAGTCGTTAAACGAAAATGCCATGACCAGCGCCGGTATTAACACCACTATTTTTAAGCCACTGGATGAGAAAAGGTTTTTAATTATACAGGGTAGCCTGGATGCGAACGGGGTTTTCCAGCGAATCAGTGATGTAACCGGCCAAGCCTATACTTTTAGCGGGGCCCTTATTTATGGGTGGAAAAAATCGGAGAAGAACATGATTGGTACCGGTATTGCACGCACGTATCGGGCTGGACAAATGATACATTTACCGGTTTTATTTTGGAATAAAACGTTTAATGATCGCTGGGGGATAGAATTGTTATTACCCGCTCGTGGACACTTGAGATATAATTTTTCAACCTCCAATATCCTACAATTGGGTTTTGAGCTGGAAGGAAATCAATTTTTGATGGATTTATCCAATAGTAAAAATGGAACCGTATTTATCCAAAGGAGTGAATTGAAGCCCCGTATTATGTGGGACAAAAAACTCAGTGGATTTTTCTGGTTATCAGCGCAGGCAGGCTTGCGATATAATTGGCGCTTTGATGTGATGGATTCCTATAATGCCCGCAAACAAAGCCAATTGTATTTTTCCAGTCAACTAAGTAATCCATTATATTTTAATATCAGTATCAACTTTGTTTCTCCCTGATGTTTGAAACAAACCCCCACCTAAAAAGCCCTGAATTTCAGGGCTTTTTTATTGCTAGCTAGGTATCGAATAATTACTTGGATACTTGGCGAGTCCAGGTATCTGTTCTTCCAATTAGTGATACTCCAATATATCCTCTTACTGAAATTGTATTTGCATTTTCCATACGAATGGTGCATGAATAGGTGTTACCATTTTTAGGATCATAGATATTACCATCATCCCAAAGATTGTCCTCCTTAAAAATAAAGCCCCATACATTGATAAGTCCCAAAACTGGTCTCGTTCTGGTTGTCTCATCGGGGTGATTTTTATCTACTTTCGGTTTTCCGGTTTCGGGATCGTTAGGTTCTTTTAACCATACAATTTTGCCCTGGTATTTTTCTCCGTTTTTATAAATACGAACCATGGCAGTTCCTTCTCCTGTTTTCCAAACGCCTACTATAGCATCGCTGTTGTTGGGGATGGGGGTGAAGGAGGAAAATGCTAATAGGCAAATAAATGCAGAGCAGATAATCGATATTTTTTTGAATAAAAATAATCGCCGCTGGAAGTTGGGTTGGTTATTCATTTGACTAATTGATTAATGGTGAATTAGGTTATCAAACATATAAATATTTCAGTACTTGGGGGTGAAAACTTTCGTTAAATGATACAATTTTTATCGGCTAATACACTCTTTTTTTTACAAAGCTTTACTTTTAATAGTTTCACTACATAATTATTACTTTTATTTATAATAAGAATATGATATATTAATGTAGTAGCATTAGCACCTAGTGGATTACTCAAAATACCTGCCTTTGTTAAGTGGCTTATGTAGCGCCAAGCACAAATTGTGGCATGGTACATTAAAAATTATATAGGGCAATACAGGGTTGGTTATACTAAAAGATTGTTTTAATTGCTCAACCAAAAAAAAGCCTCTCCGCCAAAGGCGAAGAGGCTGTATAGCATTCCATCGGTATTCTATTAATAGCCGGGGTTTTGCTGGCAAGATTTATTTACCAGTAATTCAGCGATAGAGATTGGCCAGATATATTGGTCTGTTGTTGGTGCTACTAAACTTACTGTTCCTTTTGCTGGGAATGTTGCATTGGTGCGGGTAATATCCGAAGTTCTTAAACCTTCTCCCAAGAATTCAATTCGTCTTTCGGTTAAGATCAGGTTTACCAGTGCATCCTTGTCAGCCGGGGCAAAATCTGCATTCGTAGGGTCGGAACGCTTACGAACTGCATTTAAAATTGCGAGTGCGCGCGCATCAACACTAGTACCGGCAGCATTTCTGGTAAGTGCTTCTGAGAGGTTCAGTAATACTTCGGCATAGCGAATAACCGGACTCGGATCTGCAGCGTTCACCGGATTAGGAAACTTGCTCAGCCAAGTTTGTCCTCCATTAACCACGAGGAAACTGCGACGGGCATCTGAAGTTCTCCAATCGGTATTAGCGGCAATACCGGGAGCTGTTGTATTGAGAGAAAATTCACCGCCTCCAACAGGTCCGGGATTGTAGTAATGTCCCAAAGAGTTTTGTCCGCCCGGGGTATTTAGGGCTGTAAAAGGCATCGACAAAATCATTTCGCTATTGGTGTAGTTGGTAAAGATGGTAGAGAAAGTAGGCACCAGCTCATTTGCTACTCCAGAAGCAGCTCTCCAGGGAGCTCCCGCAGGAACGATTTTGTTGGCTTCTGTAATAACATTCGCCCACTGCCCCATATTTAGGTACATGCGTGTTTTTAAAGCAATGGCCGTATTGCGGTGTGCTCTATTGGTGTTAAATGCAGCATTGGAACCATAAGAAATAGGGAGTTCATTTTCAGCCTCATTTAAATCCTTAATAATTTGCGCATAAATGTCTGCTGCAGTTGCACGTGCCTGATTCTGATCGCCACTTGAAGTTTCAGGTTGCAATTTCAAGATAACACCCAATTTGGTGCCATTACCATCTGTAAATGGTCTTGCATATAACTGCATTAACATAAAATAAGAAATCGCACGAACCACTTTGGCTTCTCCAATCAGATTTCGTTTAAGTCCAGCGCTTACCGGGGAAGTATTCAATCCATTGATAACCACATTACAACGGTTGATTGTTGCGTAACAAGCCGCCCAGAAGCCTTGAACTTCATTCGCACTGGCTGTTAGGTTAAATTGCCAGGTTAACCAGGCAGTTACCGCATTGTTTGTACGATTGATGAATTCCTCACCACGTACATCTTGGTATACCTGATAACGACCTGCATACATTTGACCTTGTTTCAACGCAGAATACAATCCGAATACCTGTTGAACACTTCTGCTGGAATCACTAAAGGCAACAGCATCCGACAAGTCAGTTTGCGGTATCGGGTCTAGTTTTTCTTTACTACATCCTACAGCCATCAGCGCCAGTAGAAATATAGAAATTATTTTAATTTTCATGATTATTTATTTTAAATATTTAGAAACCAACATTCACGCCAAAATTTACGCTTCTTGCCTGTGGTACTGAGTTTCTGTCTACGCTAGGATTACTATTACCATTACCATTAGAAGAAATTTCAGGATCAAATCCTGTATAGGCGGTCATGGTAAAGGCATTCATCACTTGTCCGTAGACGCGGAAACTATTAATACCAATTTTATCAGTTATATTCTTTGGAAGCGAGTAACCAAATGTAATGTTACGCAGCTTTAGGAAATCGCCTTTTTCAACGTTTTCGCTGATTACTACGCCAGATCCATTGGAAATATTATCTCCGAATACAATCCGGGGTATATTGGTAATATCACCGGCTTTCTGCCATCTGGTTAAAGCTTCTTTAGAATTATTCCAGCTTCTCATGTCGCGCATACCAGCTTTGGTTCCGTTGTAAACATAGTTTCCACCTGAGAAGAAGAATAAGAAGTTAACGTCGAATGCTTTCCAGCGGAAGGTATTTTCCCAACCCCCTGACCATTTTGGCAGGGCTGGTCCGATAAGCACTCCATCATTGGCTTGGTCTGCAACACGGGGTGCTACTGCTCCGCTAGAAACTAGTGTCCATCGAGAAGCGGCTGGTGCTGCGAGGTTAAACTGAACAGCAGTTCCATCACGGTAGAAGAATATCCGCTGACCATTAGCTGGATTTACTCCACCTGTACGAACAGCGTAGAAGCTTCCTATAGATTCACCAACACGAACAAGACTTGGCCTTTCCAAACCAGAAGTTGCTGGATTAATATCAGCATTGTTTGCAGCAAGTGCAGTTACTTCGTTTTTCATAAAAGTAATATTGAAGTTGGAAGTCCATGAGAATTCCTTCTTCTGAATCAGATTCATATTCAATGTAAACTCCCAGCCTTTGTTGGTCATGCTACCAATATTGGAAAGAATTGAGTTACCCGGAATACCTCTGGATGGAGATTGCGGTTCTGCCAGAACCAGGTTATCAATATCATTCAGGAAGTACGTGGCTTCAAGATTCACGCGGCCTTTGAAGAATCCCATTTCAACACCTATATCTGTTTTTTTGCTGGTTTCCCAACGCAGATTACGGTTACCTGCTTGCGAGAAAGCCAGGGCTGGATTGGAGGCATATAAACCGCTGCTGAAAAAGCTATAGAAAGCGAAGTCGCCGATACCTTGGTTATTACCAACAATTCCGTAGCTACCTCTTAATTTGAAATTGCTAAATACTTTATCCAGGTTGGCTTGTTCGAAGAATTTTTCTTGGCTAAGTACCCAACCGGCAGAGGCGCCCCAGAAGTTACCATATTTATTTTCAGGCGCGAACGCAGAGTACCCGTCGCGACGGCCATTTATTGAAAAGAGGTATTTTTTCTTATAATCGTAGTTGATACGACCGAAATAAGATACCAGGTAGTTTTCACCCAGGAAGTTTCCTGAAGGTACAATGGTATTGAAGCCACCCTGGAACTCGTTGTAGAAAGGATCCGTTACACCTTGGCGGTTGGCACCCCATCCTTCTTGAGAGGTATATTGTTCTTCCGTTCCAACTAAGGCTGCAATGTTATGATCACCGAACGACTTGTTGTAATTCAGTACATTGGTCCAGTTCCAGCGGCGGTAGGTTTGCAGGGTATTAAAGGCATTACCACCATTGGTTACTCCATCTCCGTGTAAGGCATTTTGGAATGCCTTATTAACCGTATTTAGGTTATCGATGCCATACGTGGAGCGGAAGGTAAGACCATCAGCTATTTTAAATCCTACATACGCATTACCAATTACGCGCTCGGATAATGAGCTGAAAGTATTCAGATCTAACAGTACCTGTGGGTTGGTAAACTGAATAGGTGTGAGATTACCACCTGGTCCAATCGTATTACTCACTCGGTTGATATTGTAACTTCCATCGTTCAGGTAAACGGGAACATTGGGCATCAGGTTAAAACCTAAGCGACCAATACCTGATGTTGCGAAAGCACCACCGGGAGTAGAACCTGAGTTAACACCGGTATTATTACTGTTCGCATATTGAAATTTACCACCAATTGTTAGGCGGTTATTTACTTTGTGGTCTAGGCTCATCGTCGCATTCAAACGAGTAAAATCATTCGAGCGAATAAAACCCTCTTGCTTTGTGTAAGCTGCACTGAAGTAGTAACTGGTTTTCTCATTGGCACCAGATACACTTACATTATGATTTTGCGAAAGGCCTGTGCGATAGATAAAATCATACCAATTGGTACTAACTGCACTGCCGTCCGGTCTGAGATAAGGATAAAACCCACGGGTTGTTCCGTTGGGAGGTGTTCCGGCATTGGTAAGGCCTTCATTTTTGATGGTTTCATATTCACGACCATCCAATACAGGAATCAGGTTGAAGGCAGTGGTAAAACCTACCCATGCATCGTAATTAACCTTAGCACGACCTTGTTTTCCTTTCTTTGTAGTGATTAACAAAACCCCGGCAGAAGCACGAGAACCATAAATGGCTGCTGCTGCAGCGTCCTTCAATACGTCGATACTTTCAATATCTGCAGGATTTATATCACCTAATGGATTATTAGCCGCGTTTCCGTTACCCACATCACCTGAGAAGGATGGAATACCATCAATAACAACTAGGGGGAAAGAACTTAAACTAATAGAATTGATACCACGAATCCGAATAACGGGTGGATTGTTAAGCACCCCATTAGGAATGGTGATACTTACCCCTGCTGCACGACCCGATAAACCCTGGTCGAAACTCTGCAGTGGCATATCCCGAACCTTGTCTCCCGTGATAGTTGAGATACTACCGGTAAGGTCTTTCTTCCGCTGGGTTCCATAACCCACAACTACCACTTCATTTAAATTAGAGGCAGCATTACTAAGTTGAATAGAAAGAGCCGTTTTGCCACCTAGCGCAACAGTCTTCTCTTCAAGGCCTACATAGGCTACTTTGATACTTCTAACCTGATCGGTTACACGGATGGAATAATTACCATTGGCATCCGTAACAGTTGTGGAAACAACGGCATTATTGCTACCTAAAGCATTAATGGTTGCACCTGAAAGGGGCAAACCCTTATCATCGGTAATTTTACCGCTAACCGTTTTCGTAGTCTGTGCTGCCAGTTGCACCGAAAGAAGCGCAAGGCACCAGAACAGGATGGCGATTTTTTTCATTTGGTTGGTTTAGTGATTTAAAAATTGATTACTAATTGTATAATTGACAAGCGATTGTGAATATTTGTTGCATATCAAGTAAAATTATTATTAATTGATTGCTAAAAAAACGCAAACGATTTAGTGCCAACATTAGGGATAAAAGTAAACAATTTTTATTTTCATTAACATTTTGATAATGTTTAATTTTAGAAAAAATTTTTAGATAAATATGCTTTTTATAAATTACAAATGTAAATTATTCATAAATATATGTAAATCAATCTAATAATTCATATAATATGTATATTCATCTTTTTGTTTTTATTTGCATTCTTGGGAATAATTGATAAAATAGAATTATATGACGATTTATTGCTGGACAATCGGAAAACCGAGCGAAAACTATGTGAAAGAGGGCATTCTGTTATTTACAAAAAGAATTGAACATTATTATCCTATTTCCTGGCAAATCATTCCCCCGCCCAAGCAGGCAGCCCACATGGATGCGCCTACATTGAAGGAAGAAGAGGGCAAAAAAGTATTGGCTTTATTGCAGCCAACTGATAAGCTTGTTTTACTGGATGAACGTGGTAAAAATTTGTTTTCCTCGGAAGTTGCCGGATTATTGCAAAAATATGCCGATCAAAGTACCAAAAACCTGATATTTTTAATCGGAGGTGCCTATGGAGTAAGTGATGCGGTTAAAAAAAGAGCTGATTTTTGCTGGAGTTTGTCCAATCTAGTTTTTCCACATATGCTGGTGCGGTTAATACTGGCCGAGCAATTGTACAGGGCTTGTACCATTATGCGCAACGAAAAATACCATCATGCCTAATTGGTACCCGATTTGTTGCCGTATCTAGCTACATTTGAGGTATACATTGGCTAATTATATCGAATATGCTATCCTTTACTATCATTATCCTGCTGGTAACCTGTTTATTATCTTTTCTGGCTTTTTCCAACGAAAATATGATGGGTGAAATGATTTTTCATCCCCCCTCAGTAAATCAGCGTGGCCAATGGTATCGTTTTTTTAGTTCGGGTTTTATTCATGCCGATTTTCTGCACCTGGCATTCAACATGTATACCCTTTATATGTTTGGCGATTTGGTAGAAAATGCTTTCCGAAATATTTATGGTGCTGCCGGTACTGTTTTTTTTGCAGTGCTTTACCTCACTGCGCTTCCTGCAGCTATGATGCCCAGTTTCGAAAAACATAAGCACGACGATTATTATTATAGTCTGGGAGCTTCCGGAGCCGTATCCGCTGTAATTTTTTGTGGAATTTTTCTATACCCATCTATGCCACTGAGCATTTTCCCCATCCCTATTGGTATTCCGGCATTTATTTTTGGTCCGCTATTCCTGCTGGTTTCAGCTTATTTAAGTAGTAAAGGGCGGGGTACCATCAACCATTCTGCTCATATCTGGGGTGCTTTGTATGGGATAGTTTTTCTGATTATTACTGCTGTACTATTTACGGATTTCAAACCGATCCAACACTTCATTGCTGAAGTAATGAACTATTTTTGATATTGCAAGTGCAGTGCCCTTCCAGCTGTTTTTTGTAACCGAAAGCGATGGTCTATTCGTAAGCCAATTACCCAAGCAATTTTCTGATTGCTCTCCAACACATACACTCTTTCTTTTTCTGTTGCCGACAATTTACAATCAATTAAAAAGCGACTGATTTTCTTTTTTTTGTTGAGCCCCAGGGGATAAAAATAGTCACCGGTTTGCCATTTTCTAATTAGTAATGGAAATTCTAACGCTGCTTCTTGCAAGAAAGCTTCTGTATCGGGTGTTTGCTGTGGTATGCTGGTGTAGGGGATGGCTTCCAGACTAATAACTCCGTTTGAAAACGAAATAGTTGTATCGGCACGATCTACCTGAATCAGGGTGTGTAAGGGATTCGCTAAGGGGGCAATAATCAGGTGTTTGCGGTTGCGAATGATTCGGTGGGTAGATGATAAACAATATTTACCCGTGGCAGCATCCAGTAACTGCAGAACCCCCGGAATTTGTGCAGGATGAAATCCGGCAGCTTGAATAATTTCCCAGGTATAGGTTTGAATGGGGTCTAGTTTTTTCCATGCTTCCACCGGAATATGTAATTCGGCTCCGTGTAGAGTAGTAATTTTTTCTAGCTGCGTGGATATGGCTTTTCGATATACCTGAATGCCTTCTCTAAACCTATGAATATTGGCCAGCATCTGTGAAGCTGCATCCGGAAAAATTTTCTGTATAACCGGCATTAACTGATTTCGCACCTGATTGCGGGTATAGTGATTGTGGGCATTGGAAGAATCCTCCACAAATGCAATCTGATGGGCAATTGCATAGGATAGCAAGTCTGTTTTTGGAATAGTGAGGAGTGGCCGAATCAGGGCTTCTTTTTTTCTCAACGGTTGAATGCCAGCCAGTCCTTCTAACCCCGTACCGCGAAATAAATGTAATAATACGGTTTCTATATTGTCGTCTGCATGGTGGGCAGTAGCTAACCAAACCTTGCTTTGCTTATTAGAAAGTTCTGTTTGTAAATCCCTAAACCAATCGTAGCGTAAATTTCTGGCAGCTTCCTGAATGGATACCGAGTGTGTATCAGCATATTCGGTAGCAGTTGTTTTTTTTACGTGAAGTGTGATTTGATTCTTGTAGGCCCAATCCTTTACAAAAAGTTCATCTCTTTCACTTTCCTCCCCCCTTAATTGAAAGTTCATGTGTGCCAATTGTATTGTGCATCCCATCCGCAACAACAAATGCGCCAACACCATACTATCTACTCCCCCACTTACGGCCACCAAAATAGTATCCTGTGCAGGAATATGCGCAGCAAATTTTTCTTGCCAGTGTTGGGTAAATTTGGAATACAAATCCATAAATAGTTTTGGTTCGATAGGATGCCTACATTCAGATTACCCTTTGGCAACTTCTTTCGCCCAGGTATCTTTGAGGGTTACCGTTCGGTTGAAAATCAATTGACCGGGCGTTTGCTCACTGTCGGCATAAAAATATCCCATCCGGATAAACTGAAAGCGCGCATCTGGCGGATCCTGTGCCAGTGCAGGTTCTGCATACGCTACCGGAATAGTTTGTACAGACGACTCATTGATATGATCTTTAAAATCTCCGGCTGCATTCGCCACATCTTCTACCTTAAATAATCGATCATACAAATTTACCTGAACCGGAATAGCATGTGCGCTACTCACCCAATGAAGCGTTCCTTTTACATGAATTCCAGAAGTATCTGATCCGCTTTTACTCTCGGGTATATGTGAACAATGCACTTCTGTAACATTTCCGGCCGCATCCTTAATCACTTCCTCGCAGCGGATAATAAATGCATTTTTTAATCGCACCATTTGTCCCGGTGCCAGTCTGAAATATTTTTTTGGAGGATTTTCCATAAAATCATCCCGCTCGATATACAATTCTTTGCTGAAAGGGATTTGTCTATGTCCTGCCTGAGCATCTTCTGGATTGTTTTCTCCTTGTAACCATTCCGTTTCATCACCTAAAGTAGTGATTACTATTTTCAGTGGATTACATACCACCATTCTGCGTAGGGCAACTTTATTTAAATGTTCGCGTACACAGAATTCCAATAATCCCACATCTATCAGGTTTTCTCTTTTGGCTATTCCAATTCGTTCGCAAAAATCTCGGATACTTTCGGGGGTATAGCCTCTGCGGCGCATCCCACTGATGGTAGGCATTCGGGGATCATTCCATCCATTTACATGCCCCTCCTGTACCAGCTGCAACAGTTTCCTTTTGCTCATCACAGTATAGGTCATGTTCAGGCGGGCAAATTCATATTGTTTGGAAGGAAAAATATGCAGTTTTTCAATGCACCAATTATACAAGTCGCGGTGCGGAATAAATTCCAGCGTGCAGATGGAGTGGGTAACATTTTCAATAGAATCGCTTTGGCCATGGGCAAAATCGTACATGGGATAAATGCACCACTTATCTCCCGTGCGATGATGTTTGGCATGTTTAATTCGGTAAAGTATGGGATCGCGCATAATCATGTTGGGCGATGCCATATCAATTTTTGCCCGTAATACCCGGCTACCATCGGGGTATTTTCCATCCCGCATTTCCCGGAACAACTGAAGGTTTTCGTTTATGCTGCGTTTCGAAAATGCATTTCGAGTGCCGGGTTGGGTAGGTGTTCCTTTTTGTTGTGCTATTTCTTCGGGGGTACTATCATCTATATAAGCCTGATCTTGTTGAATGAGTTGTTCAGCGTATTGGTATAAACTGTCGAAATAATCAGAGGCATATCTCTCTCTGGCCCATTGAAATCCCAGCCAGTTTACATCTTCCCGGATACTGTTTACGTATTCGGTTTCTTCGGTAACCGGATTGGTATCATCAAACCGCAAATTGGTTTCTCCACCATACTTTAAAGCCAAACCAAAGTTCAAACAAATGCTTTTGGCATGCCCAATATGCAGGTATCCGTTAGGTTCCGGTGGAAATCGGGTTAGAATGGATGGATACTTTCCGGAAGCCAGGTCGTTTTCAACGATTTCTTCAATAAAGTGTAAACTCTTTTCTTCACTCATGGATGGTCAGGTTAATCCGTGGCGAAGGTACGAAATCTTTCAGGCACTCGCCTTGTTTCGTAGCCGCATACAACTTTTCACGATTGCTTTATTCGATGATAAGTGTATTGAAAAAGGATTCCGCGTCAGGTTTCATATCGGTTGCATTAAGCGTTGTTACGTTCAACTGATGCAAAACAGAGCCGATAAAAAAGCAAAGCATATACATTTTCTTGCCCTTCATGTTTTCAGAAGCAGCTTTACTGAGGTCTAACTCAATTTTAAGGCAACTTTTTCCTTTAAATGGAACTACTTCATCTTTCAGGATGTCTACATTTCCCATTTGTGCCATCATGGGAGATTTAATTTGATCCCACAGTCCATCACCCATAGAAGCAACCATATCTGCAGATAGGCCCATAGGAGCTACATCCAGCATTAGTGTGCTATAAATTTTCGAAGTATCTTTATTATACGTCAAAATTTTTGCACCCAATTGGTTGGATGTACTATCAGGTTTACCCGGAAAAGTAACTTTAACTTTTTCACCAATATAGGTTTCAGCAGGTTGTGCAAACAGCGTACTAGATACAATAGCACCTACAACTAGGAGTAAAAGTTTTTTCATATTTGTTGATTTTTGCACAATTTAGGCATTTTCTTGAATGGGTTAACAGCTAGGGAATAAATAAAAAAATTGTACATTTGCGGCCCATTCGGTTCGGTAGCTCAGCTGGATAGAGCAACTGCCTTCTAAGCAGTAGGTCATTGGTTCGAATCCAATCCGAATCACGTATTATGATTATAACCCATTGTTTTTCAATGGGTTATTTTTTTATTTACCTCCACATTTCCAACAGGACTTCCTATTATAGGATTTTATATCTGTTTATTGGGTTTTTCTGGTGGAATTTGATAACTAATTGGTAACAGGTTATGAGAACTGCTTCTTCAAACTTTTTAGAACTGGTTATTTGTTTTTCTTGATGTACGTTTAAAAAAGAAGGTAAGGGCATTAGAATTTGCAACTATTCTTTGTTAACTGTTATAATAAAGTTTTACAAGTTTAGTTATCAGGGGTAGTGTTAAAATAATCAATAAACTTTATAAAGCCTCGAAAAGTACATAAATATTGACAAATGTACTTTTGGGGCTTTTAAATAACTAAATTTTCAAATATCCCGTCTAGGGACTTTTTCACCTGAAAAGGAGAATCAGTAAACAATTCTGCCAGCCTAAACTGAATATCATCACTTATCGGATCTTTGTAGTGATTAATTATCTGATTGATTTTTTTTTGAAATTCTATTGTGAAAATAAATTTATCCTTGTTCACGTACCCCTTTTCAATCATCCATTTGGTTTTTTTATTGCAGCGGCAGCTATTTTTTGGGTTTACCAAACCGCAGCGGCCACCAACAAAATTTAATAAGTCGGTTTTAGCCCTGTGCAGTTTAATTCTATAATTGGCGGGTGTTGTTTCAAATAACTCAGCCCCAAGTTTATGATCAGCTCCCAAAATTTCACCCATAATATAAATCAACCTTTGATCACGTGATAAACACATTAACATAGCTGTTGAGCACGCAACCCGAACTTCCTCCAAAAGATCTTGGGGGTAAGATTCTTCCGAATCAGGATACTGTTCAACAATGGCTTCTGTAGTAAATCGATTATTGAATAGAGTCTCCATTTTTTTCATAGGTGAATTCAAAAAATGATTGACTGCTATGCGATAAAGCCAAGTACTGAATTTGCTTTTTCCATTAAATGTTTTTAAATGAGTTACAACTTTTATCAAAACTTCTTGCGTTGCATCCAACGCATCATCCGGATTTAGAAACAGTCGTAAAGAAATATTATAGATATAGTCTTGGTAACGCATTATCAATATTTCCAACGAGCGTTTATTGCCTTGTACCGCTTCTTTAATCAGTAGTACATCGTTGCGTATCTCGAGGTTTGCAGGTATCATAATGGCTTATTGATTATTAAGTAATATAGGTGTATCAAAAAATTCATTGGCAGCAGTATCTTGGGCAAAATAATTTCTGGCTTCCTTTTCTGATACCCATATACTCAAATGACCAGGTATTCCCCTATCATCTGTAATATAAATAATCCTGAGTAATCCTTTTGCACCGGTTGTAAATTCTGCTTTCCCTAATGACAATACACACCAGTAATTTCCTTTGGTTTCTGATACTGTTTGCAGTGTGCGTGCCCCAGTTACTGAAAAATAGGAGACTTCGCCAAGGGATTTATAGGTTTTCAGCACTCTTTCAAACCAAGCCGGATTAAACCAGGTTCTAGCCGCTGATTCATCACTCCATAAATAAATACCCCCAAATTGGTTATGGTTTTCTGTAAATAAAAAATACTTAGTTAGGAGGCCGTTAACCTTTGCATACTGCGGTATGCTTTCTATGAATTTTTTGATCACTAGCTTACGAGAGGCGACCCAGGGCTTCTCTATCCTAGTGATGGTAATAAATTGACCTACATTTTTTTCAATGCTGCTGGAAGCTTGAATGGGGTTTAGATGAGGTATTTCCTGGGCTGATAGTTGGTAAATCCCTAGTAAACTGATTCCGGTCAGTAAAAGATTTTTAAAACTTGGTGTTTTCATGAGCTTTTTTTAGTTAGACAGTCATGAAGGCCATGTGTTACAAAAGTAGTTTTGCACGTATAATTCTAAAAATTATGGCAATTAGAAAATGAATGGGTAAGCTTGACAATTTTTTGTTGCAATAGACACAACGGAAGAGGCTACCCCAAAAGAGTGAACAGCGGATTCAGCGTTAGCAAAAAAAGAATCCGAAAACTTTAAATATTATACGAGGGGAATTAGAACAAGTAAATCGTTTTTACCTAGGTTCAGTTTACTCGCGCTTATTCCCGGATTCGGCAAGTAGTTTTTTTCTTCTCTGCATAAGTTCGCGCCAGGTGGTAAGTTCGATATGGTTTTCTAACAGATATTTTTTTAGTTTGGGTGATTGCATTGCCAGCCAGTCGGCTCGTCGAATGGTGCCTGAATTTGAAATCTGCTCAAAATGTTCCGCTGCAACTGAACAATGCATAATAACCATGGTTACTCCGGGTTGTAAAGATGCAAAAGAACGTATATATTGATTTACGGCGAGCTCCTGTAAAGCATCATCTGATATTTTCCCTGGCGGATATTTAAAATCGTAACTCATATTATGCAAATCATCAAGAACCGGTAATCCGGCATTCCATAACTGTTCTCCGATGGCTGTTGCTTGTTGTGGTGTTATTAAGCCGGCAGAAGTTTTGCTGATTAAGGTATTATGACCACCCGGAAACATCACCGGAATTTTCTCCCGCATGCCGAGTGATAGATATTCTTTTAAAAAGGCAGGGCTGGCAAAGAGTGTACCCATATGTGAGTCGAAGTGGGTAGGCTCCCAGCCTGCTTTACGTGCCCGCTGCAATTGAGCAGCAATTTCAGTTCCTACCTCATTGGCAGAAGCATGCTGCACAACTTCCATTACCGATTTGTAGAGCGCACCCTCCGAATCGGTGAGTCCGGGTACCTGTGAAACGCCTGCCAATGGCCCCCATCGATAGTCGTTCCATTCCGAAGTTAGGGTAAGGTGAAGTCCTGCATCGGTTGTGGGATTTTTTTTCAACAAATGTAATATCTCCGGTACCCATGGGCAGGGCATCATAATACTAAACGAATTGGCGATACCTTGGTGCGTGGCTTGCCATACGCCTTCATTAGATTCTTTCGACATGCCCGCATCATCTACATGCAGTATCAATAGTTTACTTCCGGCAGGGTACCCTAGTTTTTCGGCATAGTTTTGCGCAAATAAATAACTGGGTGCCATACAAAATGAACATACAAACAAAATGAATATGCGCATGCTATCGGATTAAAGGGTATGAAAGAAAAGTAAATTAATACTTTATCTGGAATGATTCAATTCGATTTGTTTGCTGAGGTAAACCCGGTCATCATCATCAATAATAATTGCTTCTACTTGATGTAATTGATTAATCAGGTGTAAACCCGCTTCAATCCCCATAATAGCGATGGGCGTGGTTAAGGCATCGGCCAGTTCTGCATTGGGTGTGAGGATGGTTACACTTTTAATACCTGTAATCGGTAATCCGGTTTTTGGGTTGATGGTATGCGAATATTTGCGACCATTTACCCAGATAAATTTTTCATAGTTCCCAGAGGTGGCAACTGCCATATCCGACACTTCGAGATAAGAAAATATACTGGATGCGTTGTTGGGATCGGCAATGCCGATGGACCAGGGTTTGCCATCGGGCTGATAGCCCCAGGTGGTAAGATCACCGGATGCATTTACAATTCCGGCAGTTGCACCAAGTGTTTTCAGGTATTGGCGGGTTTTTTCTGCAGCATACCCCTTTCCAATTCCACCCAATCCGATTCTCATGCCTTTCTCTTTCAACATTACCGTTTTTGCCGCTTTATCTAATAGAATATTTCGATAATTAATCAGCCGTACCATTTTTTTTGCAGTTTCCGGATCGGGTAATTCGTTTTGATGAATATCAAAATTCCACAGACGCTTGTCAACCGATCCATAACTGATATCAAAAGCACCTTGGGTAAGCGCAGAAATTTGCAAACTCCTTTCAATAATGTCGAAGGTTTCTTTTTGTACCATAACCGGTTCGATGCCAGCTGCTGCATTGATCCGATATAGGTCGCTGGTTTCGGAGTAGGTGGTTAATAAGTATTCTATTTCCTTTATATGATTAAATCCCTGCTGAATCCACTCATTGGCAAGTTCCTCCTCCTCAGCTACTAAACTGATTTCAAAATGGTTGCCCATCAGGCGTGCTGATTTTTTCCAAATGAAGCTCATTTATATAAGATTAAGAAGGTTAATGAATTATAATTATTAAATAAAGTTTGTAAAATATTATTTATTCGATAATTAGTACCTAAATATCTGATAATCATTGTTTTAAGTCCATGTGGATATGTTTACAAAATAAAGACTTCTCAAAGTTATCCACAAAAAACATAATAATTAACAATTCTTCAACGTTTATAAGTGTAGCAATCCAAATATGCTTCCTAACCTAAAAACCACACTATATGTCAACCTTACTCTTCAACCAGTCCAACAATTTTTCAGAAATGAAAATTTCTATGAATGGTGTTCTTTTCAAACGCAAATCAATTGATGGCAGCATATCTAATCGTGCTAGGGAAGTTTCGTTTGCAGGAGTCTTTTGTTTTCTGGTACCAATGATGTTTACATTTTTTTGTATTGCAAAAGATATTTTACTCGATGCATTTGGTCTTTACACTTTTATTATGGTTTCATCCGGACTGATGTTTAGGGTTATTGCTCATAATTGGGTAAGTAAATTGCTGTCAAAGCAAAATAGCTCAGTGAAGATTTGGCAAATAATGACTTTCCTCGTTCCTTCTATTACTTTAATCGTATTAGGACGGGTGGCTCGCAAACAGCCATCCTTATTTAATAGGGAGAAATTCGGCAGGATGAAATCAGATGATGAAACAGTTATCGATTACTTGTATGAGTTAGATGAACAAACTTTCAGACGAGCGATTTAGTAATATAGTTGATATAGTAAAGGTGGGATACCCTAGTACAGCTGTACTGGGGTATTTTTTTAGGGTAAAGCTTATCAAAATGGTATAGCCTGCGAATCACGAAAATTGGTCAGCAGGCACATAGCTGCAAAATTATCCTCCCTTTTTTTATCCGATTAATATCAAATTCCCTCCGCTTGTATGAGGGGAATGTAGTGATATTTAATTCATTTTGATGTAGTTATGTAGGTTACTTTTATTTTAGAGCGAAATAAGAATGCATAAATTTTGTTTTTTTTACTATTTAATATTTAAATATTTGATTATCAATCTTTTATTCAAATTATACCTTGTGTATAACAATGCAATTAACTGTAGTTATCCACAAAGTATATAATAATAATCAATTAGTTAGCGTTTGAAATGTCAGGTACCGAATGAGAGAGGGGTTTTCCTAGTGAGGTGTGGGTGTTTTACTACAAGTCTGCTTCTAAAAATTACAGAAGATTAGTAAAACAAACTATAAAAACCGGATTTTGATTGGTGCAATTTTACATTGTTAAACGAAGTGAACAAAATACTTAAAAAACTAATTTCCTATCCCAAACCTTTAAAAACAAACCTTATGTCAACTTACTCCCTCAACCAAATGTTAAGCAGTTCAACTACCAATGTTAGTAACACAGTAAACACTCCCCGTAATCATGTACAAACCAACGATTCTTATGAACGCAATGAGGAAGCTTCTTTCGCAGGTATTTTTTGCTTAATCGTTCCGGTTGTTTTTACTTTTTTCTGCTTAGCCGATAACGTTTTCTTCGATGCTTTTAATATTTACTTGAATATTATGATTACAGGCGGTCTTATTTTCCGCGTAATTGCCTTTAACTGGGTACGTAATATTGCCGAGGAACAAAATCGTTCTGTAAAAGGCTGGCAAATGTTAACCATCCTCTTCCCTTCTATCACTTTAATTACCTTAGGGTATACTCAACGCTTAGCTCCTGCTAAAACAGTGGTAAGTCAGCAAACTACTGTACATACCGAGTATGAAACAGTTGAGCATGTAGAAGTTGAAGAACAATTACTTAGAAAGGCTAGTTAGTATTAAATTTTAGTTGTTACATAAAAGGTGGGAATACCCCTGTTACTTAAGTAGCAGGGGTATCTTTTATTTAAGAAAGGTCTGATTATTTTGATTCGGATTCATTACCACAGTAGTTTTGCATTTATGCTTGCGGTTAAAGACTTAGCTAAATATATTTCCCCCGATTTTCAACTCTTTCCTATAACTTTCAATCAGGTGCCTGGTGAAAATCTGGCATTAATTGGAGTAAGCGGGTCGGGTAAATCTACCCTTTTACAGTTGATTGCCGGATGGCAGCAACCTGATACTGGTTCCATAACCCTGTTTTCTGAGCGTATCAAAGGCCCCCAGGAGCAATTAGTACCCGGACATCCAAGCCTTGCCATTTTGGAGCAATCTTCTCATCTTCCGCATTACTTTTATATCCGCGATCTTTTTCAATATGCCAATGTTTGGGAAACTTCCGTTGCCCGTAATTTATTTTCGCTTTGTAGAATCGAGCACCTCATGAACCGAAAACACCATGAGATTTCAGGCGGAGAGCAGCAACGCATTGCACTAGCCCTCTTATTAATCACTTCTCCCCGCTGGTTGCTGCTCGATGAGCCCTTTTCGCACCTAGACCTGACCAATAAAAAAATATTACAACAAGTTTTAGCCGAAGTGAGCCATGAATTGAACATCACCTGTTTACTATGTTCTCACAATCCCGATGATATCTTTGGTTGGGCGCATCGATTGTTGGTATTGGAAAATGGCCTGCTGGTGCAGGAAGGTAGTCCGGAAGCAGTATACCACACACCTCATAACCCTTATGTGGCAGGCCTCCTAGGCGATTTCTATCCTTTATCCCCCAAATTGGCACGGATATTTTTTCCGGAAAAAATAATAATAGATACGGCAGATTGCTGGATGGTTCGACCAGAGCATTTGTTATTTCAGTTAGAAAGTACCCAGCATGCTGTTAATGCAACGATACTGCAGGTTACTCTGGCCGGTAGAGATTACAAGGTTGAGGTGGAAGTGATGGACCAACGATTGAGTTTTTATACGCAAACCAAAAATTGGAAAGCAGGTACCGAAGGATATCTACTTGCTACCAATGGCTATTGTTTCCCGGCCAGATAGGGTTTGGTGGGTATTTTTTTTGGCAGTATTTTTAGGATTCACTTCAATAAATTGGCTAGGGCATGGACGTTAAAATAGAAGCCAGTTGGAAGGAAGTGTTGGAATCGGCCTTTAAGCGACATTCATTTTCTCAACTGGTAACCCACATTAAGGCAGAAACTGCTTCTGGAATTACAATATATCCGCCCGGAAATTTGATTTTCAATGTATTTGCACAAACTCCTTTCCACCAAGTGAAAGTGGTTATCTTAGGGCAGGATCCGTATCATGGACCCGGACAAGCGCATGGACTTAGTTTTTCTGTACCCTGCCATGTACCCTTTCCTCCTTCGTTACAGAATATTTATAAAGAAATAATAGCCGATATAGGGGGTGAAATGCCTGTATCCGGTAATCTTACCCACTGGGCGCAACAGGGTGTATTGCTATTGAATTCCGTATTAACCGTAAGAGATAATGAACCTGGAAGTCATGCCAACATAGGTTGGATGGAATTTACGGACACTGTTATCAGTACTTTATCTGAAAAGAAACAGGGTTTGGTGTTTTTGTTATGGGGCAAATTTGCCCAGGATAAGCAGGTATTAATTGATGAAACCCGTCATTTTGTTTTAAAAGCTCCCCACCCCTCTCCACTTAGTGCTTACCGGGGCTTTTTGGGTTGCAAGCATTTCAGCAGAACCAACGAATTGCTGGTTCAACAGTCACTTTCACCGATTAACTGGAATCCAACAGCTTTGCAAGGCTAAGGTTACTGATATACTTTTATTCGTTTTTCATACATTCGCTTACTTTAATAGATAGCTTATCCAATATGGTTTCTGCAAATACTACTTTTTTTTCTGAAAAGTTGCGCAATGTTCTTGGTAGAATCTGGGCAATTTGGGGACTGATATGGTTTGTATCTTCCTTGTTGGTTGTGATTATTTTTTATTTGCCTTGCTTTGTGTTGAAAGAACCTGCTAAAGCCAAGTGGCATCGGATTGTTTCTCAAATTTGGATGAGAGGGTACCTGTTTATTATTGGTTGCTCAATAAAAATTATCGGACGTGAAAATTATCAACTTTCGGGAAATTATATCGTGGTTTGTAACCACAATAGTTTGATGGATGTACCCGTAAGTACCCCATTTTTACCGAAGGCCAATAAAACGATTGCCAAAAAGAGTTTTACCCGCATACCTTTATTTGGTTGGATTTATTCTTTTGGCAGTGTGCTGGTTGATCGCCGAAGTGAAGAAAGCAGGCGGAAAAGTTTTGATGCCATGAAGCATATCCTGGATATTGGGTTAGATATGCTTATTTATCCGGAAGGTACCCGCAATAAAACCAACCAACCGCTGGCTACTTTTTATAGCGGTGCATTTCGCTTGGCTGAAGTAACCGGTAAACCTATTTTACCTGTTTTACTCTTTCATACCCGTAAAATTTTAACACCCGGAAAGTTCTTCTATCTCTGGCCCCATACCATTGAAATGCATATTTTACCACCAGAATTGGTAAAGAATCGATCTGCAATCGAGTTGAAAGATATTTTGTTTTTGCGGATGACGGAATATTATCTACAACACAATTATTAATTAGTGAAAGTACGACTCCTATTAATTCTCAAATCTCTAAGAATGCCTGATTTGGGATTGATGGTGATATTAAAGGAGCGGAATAATCCAACGGGGGTAACATTTACAGCTAATTGCCAGCAGTGCATTTCACGGGTTATGAACATACTGATTTGTTCTAAAGATTTGCTGGAAATATTATAAAATCCCGTACCCCCAACTTTCCATTTTTCAGTTAAACTAAAATCGCCATTGAAGTTAACACTTGAAAAGGTTTGAGTAGTAAACCCGGAGTAATCGGGCTTTAGCACCCGATTAAAACTAAGTGAATAGGAGAGCGATAGGTTCCAGGGGATATTAAAATCTGTATACTCTGCCGGATTAGCTCTGATAAATTGTAACTCCCGTTGTTGTTCATCGGGCGTCATAAATGGATCATTCGGTAAGGGAGTTGTATTTTTATCGGCATCTTTTCCATCTCTCGTTTTGCTCTTAAAGGAAGTTGATAAGGCAATGTTTCCGCTGGTAATGCGGCCAAACTGAAGCTTTCTGGGGTCGAACAAAATTTGATTAATTCGATAACCTTGTTCATTTACCGCATAGGGATCTAAATTGGCAGAAGCAGTAATATTTATCTTGTCGAATAAAGTACTTCGCGCATAAATAGAAAAATTACCCAAGGCAAAACTATCGGCCAGCATATTGTAAGAGGAGTTAAATCCAAATCCATCTAGCAACTTAACTTTTTTGGTGGCTTTGGAACTGGTATCGGTTTTGTCTTTAACTTTCATTTCCAGCACATTGTCTATACCAAATGAAATTCCGCCGTAATTCCCCTCTGAAAAAGAGCCCAATACGCCTCCTTCGAACTGAGAAAATCGTAACACGGTTCCATTGGTATCAACCTGGGTGCTGTAATGATATCCTGAGGCAAGGTCGGGACGATAGTTGAGCGAAATAGTGGGTCTTACTTCATGGCGAATAGCCACTACATTACTGGAAGGTTTAAAATTGTATTTACCAAATATTCGGGTATTAAATGAAATACCGAACGACATTTGCCGGGCTGTATAAAATCCTTTTTGTATAGTGGTATCTACTTTTTTATCCGTACTATCCCAGGTTCTGAACATTCTTTGTCCATACCACCTTTCTTCATAACTAATTCCCGGAGCAACCGTAATTGGCCCCAGTGAAGGCAAGGAAAGGTTGATGGGAAGATTGTGTTGTGCGCCCCACTGAACGGTATCGAGCAATTGTTTTAGGCTAAATGCCGTATCGTAAAAGGAAATCAGGTTTTGGAGGTTTCCATTGTATCCAATACCAATTTTCTCGTACCACTTGGCGGTACCTACCCGCTCTTTTTTCTCGAAGGGATAAAAAGTTACCACATTAAAGTTGGCAGTGGGCAGGTTCAGGTTTACCAGCTTCGAATTACTATTCTGGTTATGATTCAGGTTAAGAGAAAGATTATATTTTCCCCGCCAATCTTTAGAGTAATTGATACTGGATTGCAGCTGGTTTTGAAAATTTTGATAAGGATTATTTTGCAACGATTGGTTGAACTTACTACTACCGAAATTTACATTTGCAGAAAAATTGGTACCAGGTCGTGCCCTTGAATCTCTGCTATGGCTCCAGTTAACCATAAAAGATCTGGATTCGTTGAACTCTTCTTTTGAATTGGGACTTCGGTTGAGGATTTTTGTGTTTAGCAAACTGATGCTTACATTTCCGCTTAGTTTATACCGCTTGATATATTTAGAACTCAGATTCAAATTCCATCCCCCATATGAATAAATATTGGCACGGGTAGTAATATCCGCATAATCGCTTAAAACTTTGTAATAACCCAATCCTTCTAATCCTAATCCAAAATCTTCACTGGCCGTAAATGTTGGAAATAAAACCCCAGAATGTCGGGCTCGGTTGAGCGGAAATAGTCCAAAGGGTAAGGAAATGATTTCGATGGGAATAGATTCGATTTCCGGAAATACCCGGCCCGTTACTGCCAACTTGTTATTAATTAGCTTCATTTTCGTGCTTCGAAAGGCAAAGTGGGGTGTATCAAGATTGCAGGTGGTAAAACGAACATCTCTTGCGAACGACTCGTCGGCATTGATTTTTTTAAGAGTTTGGGCATTTACAAAAATTTCACCTTCCTGCAGAAAGGTATTTTTAATGAGCCCCTTATTACTCTTCATATTATAAAAAATCGAATCGCTTACTGTTTTCATTTCACCCTGTGCAAATTGAGGTTTGCTCAGGGGGTTTCCGGTTGAGTCGGTGCTTCCAAAAGCTTTTACCATCTGGGTTTGCTGGTTAAACTCAATTACCGCCGCTTCTAATTTCAAATCTTTATAATCTGTTTTGGCTTTGCCATATAGAATAAACTCTTTGGAAGGCACCATTAATACTCCCGAATCTTCCGCTGCATAGGTAATGGGGGCATCCAGCGAATCGCTAGACATAGGGATGGTATCAATTTTTACTGTATCCCGAACGCGCGATTTATTCAGGGTATCAATTGGCGAGGAAATAGGCTTTTTAGGGATAGTATCTGCAAAAACAAAGTAAGTGGAAACACTTGTTTTCGGAATTGCAGATGAATTAATATAAAATGTTAATAAAAGCAATCCGACCGGTATTACAATACGGACGGCTGATTTTACGTTAATTTTACAGAGATTTTTCAGCATTTCAGGGGCAAAAATACGGCCTTGGTTTGGTAATCTCAATTTCCCACTTTGCTTTAACGAATTGATATGATGAGAAGTATGTTCGCTGCCTGGGTTTTGACTGTTTTTTTGATAATTCCGGGTATTTCCAATGCACAAAACACGGATCCTGTGCGCCCTAAACAAGCGTTGCGAAAAATTGTAATTGATGCCGGTCACGGTGGAGAAGATCCCGGCGCTTTGGGTGCCTTTTCTAGTGAAAAAGATATTAGCCTGTCCATTGCACTCAAGTTGGAAGCGAAGCTTCGGGAAGAAATGCCCGATGTTGAAATTTATATGACGCGGACTACCGATGTTTTTGATCCGGTAACGCGTAAGGCCAAATTGGCCAATGCAGCCAAAGGCGACTTATTTGTTTGTATCCACGTGAATCAGGGTGGTGGTCCGGTGAAACATTCAGAATTTATTGGATATAAAACAGTCACTTATTACAAGGGAAAAGGGAGTAAAAAGAAAAAATATACCAAAAAAGTAAAGGATTACCGCGTGTGGTACACCCCGAATACTGCAAAAGGTACCGAAACCTTTATTTACGGGGTCGACAAAAGTAATGACGCTAAAGAAGCGCTTAGCGAAAATGAAGATATGTATTTAGACAGTGTTTCTAGGGTTGAATTGAAAGATTTTAATCCAAATGACCCTGCTAAGATGATGATTATCAACATGAAAACGCAGGCTTATTTTAGCAGAAGTGCCAGCCTTGCCTTAACCATTGAAGAGGAATTTGAAAAAGTAGGTCGTGTTAGTCGGGATGCCAAACAACGTCAGAAAGGGATTTGGGTATTACAGGCGGTTGCCATGCCGGCAGTATTGGTAGAAACTGGCTTTATCTCCAATCCAGAAGAGGAGTTATACCTGAATAGTCCGGAGGGGCAGCAGGAAATCTGTGGGGTACTGGTACGTTCGCTAAAGCGTTACCGCTATTCCCTCGAAAAACAGCTGAATCCCGGGGCTTCAAAATCTCCCGGCAAATAAGCCGCCGGTAAATCAACGCATTGTTGCGATATCCATTAGATTTGCACATATGAAAGTATCAAATGAAACCAAGGTAGGTGCACTTACGGCCATTTCCATCACCTTGCTGATTTTGGGGTTTAATTTTTTAAAGGGGAAAACCCTCTTTAAAACTGGTCATTATATTTATGCCGAATATGGCGATACCAAAGGGTTGATGGTGAGCAATCCGGTATATATCAATGGATTTCAAGTTGGTACGGTAATGGAAATTGATAATGAGGATGCTTCCTTACATAAACTAATACTTACCCTGAAACTGAAAGAATTTTATCAGATTCCCAGTAATTCAGTTGCTACCATTAAGGAAAATCCATTGGGTACCCCGAGTATCAATATACAACTGGGTGATGCAACCACTTTTTTGAAAGCCGGTGATACGGTTCGTACCCAAAACATTCCCGGCATGCTCGCAGGTATAATGGATAAGTTGGGTCCTGTTGGAACACAAGTGCAGCAAACGCTAACGCATTTGGATTCGGTGTTAAAGAACATTAATAAAATTTTTGATCCCACTACCCGCAATAATATGCAGGAAGTAATCGCCAATATCAATAAGACTACCGCTAGTTTGGTGATATCTTCCGCATCCATTCAGCAAATGCTGGCTGCTCAATCGGGAAGTATTGCTCAATCCATGGATAATATCAATGGCTTTACCAAAAACCTAGCAGATAATAACAACAAGGTAACGCAGGTATTAACGAATGTAGAAACCACCACTGCCCAATTGGCAAAGACAGATTTTAACGGAACAGTGGAGCAGCTTAAAACAGCTGTTAATAATCTCAATACCCTTATCACTTCCCTGAATTCCAACAATGGAACTTTGGGTAAACTGATGCATGATGAAGCCCTTTATAACCAGTTGAATCAAACCCTCAACAGTGCCAATATTTTACTCGATGATCTTAGGGTGCATCCCAAGCGATATGTAAGCTTATCGGTTTTTGGGAAAAAAGATAAAACCGGTCCACTCACACAACCGCTTCATGATTCCATTCCCCCCAAGCGTTAATGAGGTTAAGCATCGCCATATTTTTATTGGGCTTATTGAGTTCACTGATGGCTTCGGCACAGGTGGCGCAAAGTACCACCGATACTTTGCAGAATGGCAATAAAATCGTTCAGATATTAGCTGCTCGTGAACTTCAGTTTTTACAACAGGATTCAGCACACAATTTCACTATTGCCGTTGGGAATGTTCGCATAAAGCAGGAGAAAACTTTATTTTATGCAGATAGTGTGGTGGTGAATCGTTTTGATAACAGCATGGAAGCATTTGGTAATATTCATATCAATGATGCCGACAGCGTGCATACCTATGCCCAATATCTTAAGTACATTGGTAATACCAAAAAAGCTCAATTACGCAAGAAAGTACGGCTTACCGATGGCTCGGGAACCCTTACAACGGAAGAATTGGATTATGAAGTAAGCCAGAAAATTGGGGTATATCGCAATGGAGGTAAACTGGTGAATAAAAAAACAACCCTTACCAGCGAGCAAGCCAACTACTACGGTGATACCCGTGACGTTATTTTTACCCGTAAAGTGGTATTGGTAGATCCGGAATATACCATCCGAACCGATACCCTGCAATACAACACCCAAGCGGAAAGTATTCGGCTCTCCTCTCCTACCCGGATTGTAGATTCTTCTAAGCGGATTATCCTTACTCGGAATGCTTTTTTTGACAGAAAGAACAAAAAAGGTTTTTTATACGAACGTTCGCAAATTATTGATACGGCGTATACTTTTACCGCCGACGATATGGCACTGGATGATTCAACAGGTAGGGGCGAATTTAGAGGCAATGCGGTGTATCGGAGCAAAGACAGTACCGAAGGGTTCGATTTGATTGCCAATAATATAAAAGTTGACCGAAAAAAAGATATCCTACTTGCTACCATTCAGCCCTTGTTGTTGATAAAACAAAAAGGAGATACCACTTTTGTAGCTGCAGATACTTTGTATGTGGCCAGATTGATCGATTTAAGAAAAACGAGAGAAGTACCTGTAATCCGATTGCCAAATAAGAAAGATACCCTGTTGACTAACAAAAAAGTACCGCTTGATACCACCGCTAAATATTTTGAAGCTTATTCGCATGTAAAAGTATATGCGGATTCGCTACAAGGGGTGGGCGATAGTTTGTTTTATGCTTCGGATGATTCTACTTTCCGGTTTTTTAAATCGCCTGTAATCTGGGCCAAGGATAACCAGATTTTGGGTGATACGATTTACCTGTTTCTGAAAAATAGAAAACCCGAACTTTTAACAGTGTTTGAAAATGCCTTGGCCATTAATAAAATTGACAGCACCTCCTATTTTAATCAATTAAGGGGCACCCGAATGCAGGCTTTTTTTGAAGATGGAGAAATGTATTTTATGAGTGCAAAAGGGAGTGCCGAAAATGTGTATTATTTTCAGGATGAGCAGAAGCATTTTATAAGCGTGAATAAATCTACCTGCGACGTAATCAATATTTATCTTGAAAATAATAAGCCGCAGAAAGTCTCTTTCTTAAATAAGTATGAAGGCACAGCTTATCCCATGCGCAAAGCGGATCACGAAAGTCTGAAACTTCGTAAATTCAAGTGGCTCGATTCGATAAGGCCGAAAACTAAGGCCGATTTATTACAATACGCCCCTGTAGTTATTCCACTGGCAGAAAAAAATTCTTCGAATGACAAATCCAACAACAACTAGCTGGAAAAAGAAATTGAATCATTTTCTGCATAGTAACCAGTCCATTGGTATTACTTTATTAGCTTGTACCGTAGTTTCTTTATTATTAGCGAATTGGCAGTTTTCTACCAAAGCTTATACGGGTTTATGGAATTTGTCTTTTGATGGAACTCTTGCGCATCATGCGCATCTGTTTTTTCTTTCTCTCCCCAACTCCCCTTCTCTGGTGATTAATGATTTTTTGATGGCCATTTTCTTTTTTCTAGCCGGAATGGAAATCAAGCGAGAGATGGTTACGGGCGAATTGTCTTCGGTAAAGAAATCTTTGTTACCCATTTTTGCGGCTATTGGCGGCATGTTAGTACCTGCTTTACTTTTTGCCATGATTGCAAGAGGCAGTAATTACATGCCGGGCTGGGCGATTCCTACCGCAACGGATATTGCCTTTACGTTGGGGGTGGCTTCTTTATTGGGTAAGCGGGTGCCTGCTGGATTGAAAGTATTTATTACTGCTCTTGCTATTATTGATGATTTGGGAGCCATTATTGTAATTGCCATTTTTTATGGCGGTTCGCTGCAATGGATTTATCTTATTGGCGTGGCTGTAATTCCATTTGTTATCCATAAAATGAATAAGCGTAAAATCGCTTTTGGTTTACCCCACTTTATACTGGGGCTGGTTTTATGGTATTGTATGTTCAATTCAGGCATTCATGCCACGGTAGCCGGAGTAGTGTTTGCTATGTTGGTGCCAGTTCCCTTATTGGCTTCTTACGAAAAAGCTTTTCATACGCCTGTATATTTTATTATTCTTCCCATTTTTGCCCTTGCGAATACGGCAATTGTATTTCCTCCCGAACCACTTCAATCTTTATCTGGGCCGCTCAGTTTGGGAATTATTGCAGGACTGGTAATTGGAAAACCACTGGGGATATTTTTATCCTGCTACTTTTTAATTTCCAAAAAATGGGCGCAATTACCTCAAGGGGTAAACTGGCATAAACTGATTGGTGCCGGGATGTTGGCAGGTATTGGTTTTACGATGAGTATTTTTATATCAGCCCTGGCATTTACCGATGCGGCTACGGAAGATGTGGCTAAGATTTCGGTATTGGTAGCTTCTTTACTGGCTATGGTGCTGGGGTATGGTTGGCTGTATGCCGAAAAAAGACAAATGAAAAGTATTGAAATCGATTAACCAAATTGATTTCAATACTTTTCTGGTTGCGTATTAATATCCCAATCCCCAATCTCTACCCTTCATAATCGCTGGAACACCGTCTTTAATCCATTTTGCTGGTGCATCCCCTTTGAGTAGATAATCGAAGAATTGCTGTTCGCGGATTTGAATGTCTTTCCGGTTCTTTCTTTCGGCCAGATTATGTACCTCATTATTATAGTTTAACATCCAAACTTTTTTGCCCAAACGGCGCATGCCAGCATACATTTCTATACCCTGATACCAGGGTACGGCATCATCGGCATCATTGGCCATAATAACCAATGGGGTAGTAACTTTTGGCAGGGAAAACAGGGCTGAATTTTTAATATATAATTCCGGTTTTTCCCAGAGGGTAGCCCCAATGCGGGACTGTGATTTTTCATACTGAAACTGACGAACAATACCAGGCCCCCAGCGAACACCGCCATAGGCACTCGTCATATTCGCCACCGGAGCACCCGCCCAAGCAGCCCGGAATAAACTGGTTTTGGTAATCAGATAAACAATCTGAAATCCTCCCCAACTTTGTCCCTGTAAACCCATACGGGCACTATCTACATAACCTTCCTTTACCACTGCTCTAGTGCCACTCATAATATAATCGTAACCACCCTGACCGGGATAGCCGGTTTTGTACCAGATATCCGGAACAAAAACAACATAGCCTCTACTCACAAAGAAAGGAATATTCAAACGGGAAGGAGTAGGTGAAGGAGCCAAATAATTATGCAGGGTATTGCTATTTCTCTCGTAGAAATAAACAATCATCGGATATTTTTTGGTGGGATCAAAATTTTCGGGCTTATACAAAATCCCTTCGGTTTCTTTACCTGTATAGGCCTTCCATTTGAATAGACTGGCGGTTCCCCAATTGTATTGTTGTTGTTGTGAATTGATTTCACTCAGTCTTTCTTGTGCACTGCCCTCCTGTAAGGCATATACATCGGGTGACTGTTGAAAAGTTTCTTTTGTAAATAAATAAACAGATGCATTTTTCGCCTTCGCCACGGAAGGGCTTACAGACACAGGCTCTTTGATTAATTCTTTGGTTTGCAGGGTTGCCAGTGATAAGGTTGCCAGTCCACTGCTCTTATCTTTTTCATCAAAAATTCTCAATAGTAACACAGCATTGTCGCTAAAAAACTTTTCATCTCGGTCGGTAGCAATAAAGCGGTATTGAATCTTTTGCGAACGACCTTTGGTAAGGCAAACTGACTTTTCTTTTCCACTGGGATCTACTTTCCAGATATCATATTTATCGTATAACAATAAATATTGGTCGTTGGTGGTCCACTTAATCCAGCCTTCAGCATTAGGATCGTCGGGCACATCATTTTCTTCATCGTATAAAGGATAAGGAATGTCTTTTGCAAAGGCATTGGTTTTTCCGGTAAGTGCATCATAGTGATAATAGGTTTTTTTAGGTTCATCATACCAAACCAGTTTATCGCCTGCAACAGAAGGACTTATCAAGCTGCCTTTCACGTTTTTTTCAATGAGGGTGCTAATGCCGGTTTGGGGATTAACCCGATATAAATCGTTCAGCACATATCCCTGCCATTGAGAGGCGATTCTTTTACCGGTGTCGCAGGAGGCATAAAAATGATTGCCCTCCCCTTCTGCTGTTGGCCACACGGTTCTTAATGCTGTATTTCCAAGGGGAATCACTTGTTTGGTAGAAAAATCATACCGAGCTAAAAATGAACGATTGAGATCAGTTGATAAACTTCTCAATTGGGCAGGTTGAATCTGGTCGTCGTTATAGTGCCATATATCAACACTTACCCTTTCGAATTCGGGTAAGGAAGTGTCTTTAGGAGGAAGTTGCAATGCGGTACCAAAGAATAATTGCTTACCCGATTTGCTGAAAAACATATTATCGCCCCCCATTCTGCGGAAGGGTTGATCGTTGCGTGAAACGGCAGATTCAGCAATTATGTATCCGGTAGGCATACCCGGTGAATTTCGGGTGGCAATCAATTGGGCACTATCGTTACCCGTTTTAAAATGGTATAATTGATAAAACTTCTGCAAGGCTTTTGCACTACTGTCTTTTTCCGCCACAAAAGCAACCTGATTGCCGTCTTCATCCATCACATACGATTTGGCATCATTGAATCCGGTAAGAATGGTTTGGTCGTTTAGCGAATTCAGGTTAACCAGGTGAATGGAGTTTTTCGTTTTCGCATCGTTGTTTTTGCGGGTTTTCTCGAACAATAAACTATTTCCTTTTTTGCTGAACATCCATTCAGCTACCAGGGGATAGCGGTATTCTTTACCTGTTAGATAATTGGATAAAACGAGTTCAGTACCTTCTTCAATTGGTTCGGCATTGTTGTTGCCATTCCCTCTTGGCGAAGTGGCGGGTTTTAGCACCGAAAGCCCTAAAGTAGTAACATCGTTTGCTTTTTTACGAACACTATCTGCGGCTCTGGATAAGCTGTCGGCCAATTGTATTAATTTATTCAAGCGGGTTAACGAGTCGGGTGTTGACATTGCCGGTGTAGTAATGGGTTGTGGTTTTTCCAGCCAATAGGCTAACCAACCGCCGCCCCCTTCTTCGGGAAAGCGGTATTGCTTCACCTGCGCAACTTTGGTGAGTTGTTGGGTAGTTAAGTTAAAAATAGCCAGACTGTCCTTAGGCATTTCCTCGGGCTTTTTCTTTTTTATTTTGGCATCCCTTGTAGCCGCAAAAGGCGCGCGAATTTTACATACCAGTGTTAAATTATCCGATGAGAAAGCTGCTGTATATCCTCTGGGAATAGTTAGCACCATTTTGCCGTTTGTTTCTTTCAAATAAAGCATGGCATCCCCTTCTTGGGGTGTAACGGTGTAAACCACATATTTTCCATGGTTACTGATGGCTTTTTCACCAATAGTTTGCCATCCATCATACACGGAATGGTCGAGCGGTTTTTTCTGTGCGAAGGGTGAAAAACCAAATAGCATCATTGCACTTAGCAGAAGGAATCTTATCATGAAGGTGTTTTGTGTTGGTAAATATAAAAATTGCTACCCGTAATTTAATATTTATTAACAGGTTGAATAAAAATTGTACGAAAATAACTAAACATTCAACAAGATGGTTTGTTTATGTAGTTAAAGCCGGAACATATATGAGATATTTTAGTTTTTTGGTGGGTTGTTTATTGGTCAGTCTGCAAATTGCGGCACAATCTACCGGAATTGTTTCGGGTAACGTAATTGACAGGGTATCGCAAAAACCCATTTCAGGGGCTTCCATTCAAATTGTAGGCACCAATAAGGCAGCTAATTCTGATTCATTGGGTCTTTTTCGGATATCGGGAGTTGCGGTGGGTGCCTATTCAATAATAATATCTGCAACCGGGTACGAGAAGAAGACTTTATACAATGTACCTATCTCTAGCGGAAATGAAAACAACTTTGCGTTGGAATTAGATGCTCAGGTAGTTTCCCTGCAGGGAGTAACGGTTGTAAGTGGTAATAGAAAATCTGCCCGTGCGGCAACGCTGGAAACCCCGCTGAGCGTTCAACGGCTAACTACGGAAGAAATCAAGAGTAATCCGGGTGGTAACTTTGATATTTCCCGGGTAATTCAGGCTTTACCGGGTGTAGGAGGCACTGGTGGGTCGGCAGTAGGGTTTCGGAACGATATTATAATTCGGGGGGGTGCACCCAATGAGAACGTATATTTTTTAGATGGCATTGAGGTTCCTGTTATCAACCACTTCTCTACCCAGGGAAGTGCAGGTGGCCCTGCCGGTATGCTGAATGTAAGTTTTCTGGAAGAGGTAAAACTGAGTTCCTCGGCTTTTGATGCCCGTTATGGCAATGCCCTATCCTCCGTTTTTGAGTTCAAACAGAAAAAGGGGAATGAAAACAGATTGCAAGGGAATATCCGATTAAGTGCTACCGAATTGGCGGCTACATTCGATGGTCCTCTTAGTAAAGATGGCAGAACTACTTTTTTAGCTTCCGCCCGCAGGAGTTATTTGCAGGTGTTGTTTAAGCTGATTGATTTACCCATTCGACCTAATTTCTGGGACTTCCAATACAAGGTGAATCACCGCATAGATAAAAAAACTACCCTTACTTTATTGGGGGTTGGAGCCATTGATGAATTTAGCTTTGCGGCACCTAGAAAAGCAACCCCAGAGAAGTTATATGCTTTAAATAGCAATCCAGGCATCAATCAGTGGAATTACACCGTGGGTGCCAGCATACGCCGATTGATGAATAATGGATACTGGAACTTAGCCATCAGCCGAAATCAGTTAGATAATATCGCAGAAAAGTATGAGAATAATTTAGGTCCGGACAAAGGCCTGAAAACGCTGAATTATACCTCCCGCGAAACGGAGAACAAATTGCGGTTTGATATCAATAAAAACATCGCCGGATGGAAATACAGCTTTGGGGTGCAAGCTGAATTCGTAGATTATTCTAATCAAACCTTTCAAATTATTCGCCCTGCCATTAGAGACAATGCAGGAGTATTAATTCAACCGGCGGTTACTTTTGAGTACAGTACTGATTTTACAATGGCAAAATGGGGAGGATTTTTTCAAACGGGCAAACGCTTTTTCGATAATCGTTTAGGGGTAAATCTAGGTGTTAGAACGGATATGAATTCGTTTACGGTTTCGGGTCGCGATCCTTTAAAAACCCTCTCTCCCCGCCTATCGCTCAGTTATGTATTGGCCGATAAGTTTACACTAAATGCTTCGGTGGGAACCTATTATAAGCTCACTCCCTACACCGCACTCGGATTTAAAAATGATGCCGGGGAATATGTAAATAAGGGATCTGATTATTTACGTAGCACCCATTATGTTGCCGGTATCGAATACCTCCCCTCCGATGCTACCCGATTTACTTTCGAAACCTTTTATAAACAATATTCCCAGGTAGCAGTTAACGTTAAAGATGGCATCAGCTTATCCAATCTGGGGGCTGATTTTAATGTGTTGGGTAATGAACCCATCACCACCACCGGAACAGGCAGAAGCTATGGTTTTGAATTTTTCGCCCAACAAAAATTAACCAAACGCTTCTTTGGTGTGTTCAGCTATACATATTTCAACAGTAAATATTCTAACCGTTCCGGGACACTCATACCCAGTTCATGGGACAACCGCCACTTGCTAAGTATCATTATGGGGTATAAGTTCAAACACAACTGGGAACTAGGTCTTAAGTTCAGATACCAGGGAGGTGTTCCCAACACGCCCTACGACGAAACAGCCAGTCGGTTGAATTTCCTTACGCTGGGATCGGGCATTTTAGATTACAGTAGGTTAAATAGTCAGCGACTGCAGTCCTTTAATTCCAGTGACATTCGGATTGATAAAAAGTGGAATTACAAACGGACTACCCTGGATTTATATTTAGATGTTACCAACTGGTTGTTGGCGAAAAGTCCTGCTCCGCCATTTTATTCATTCAAACGAACCGCCGATAACGCTGGGTTTCAAACTACCGATGGGTTACCTATTCAACAAAATGGAAGTAATGCTATTCCATTTTATCTAAATAATGCAGATGCTATTTTTGCGCCAACAATCGGATTTATAGTAGAGTTTTAATCGGCTGCAACCGGAGATTTCTTTCTGCTTACTCGATACATTTGAAGCGCTACGGAAAGGGCAATCAGGGCAAAACCCAGATAAAAACTGGTATTTAATTGTTGATTTTCTTTAAAGAAAAACCAAGCCATTGCAATACCGTACACTGGTTCCAGATTCAGGGTAAGGGTTTGGGTAAAGGCAGAAATATGTCGCAAACTTTTTAGCATTAAGTCCATGGCTAAAATGGTACAAGCCCAGCTTAAAATCAACAACCAACCTAAGTCCATCAGTGTTGGCCTACTGTTACCAGCGGGAAAATAATGAAGGTATAAAGGCATCAACAGGGTTAGCGCCAGTAAACCGCCCGCCATTTCGTAAAATAACATCAACCGGGGAGCAATAGTAGCTACATTTCTTTTATTCAATACCGAAAAAATTGCAGCCAACAGGGATGAAAGTGTGCCCATTATAATACCTGTTCGATATCGCATATCAAAATGGAAAATGATATAAATGCCTAACAAGCTAATAAATCCCAATAACAATTCAGCCGGAGCAAAGGGCGTTTTATTTAAAAGCGGTTCTAATAAGGAAGTGAATAGTCCAACCGAAGCAAAACAGATTAATCCGATGGATACGTTGGATAGTTTGATGCTGCCATAAAAGAATACCCAATGCAGGGCAATGATGGCTCCGATTCCCATAAGTCGAAATGCCGATGCCGAGGCTATTCGTAAGGATTGTTTTAGCAAGCTGGCAGCCAGTAAAAGTGTTACAACTGTGATGGCGATTCGATACCAAACCAGCCAGATTTCATTCAACTGAATCAAGGCACCTAAAATTCCGGTAAACCCGGCCAGCAGAACAGCGATATGCAGCTGGGTAAGTGCTTTTTTCATGCAGCTAAGATAAGCAAGCCAGTAATAGTTGAAGAGAAGGGATAGGAAAAAATCAAACAGCCTGTTTTTTTACTTTTTTCCGGTAATGCCCGAGCAGGCTATTCCACTGCATTTGCAGCACACCAAAAACACCTTCCTGAATAATACCTTTCGACATTTTGCTGGTGCCTTCTTTTCTATCAACAAAAGTGATGGGAACTTCTTTCAGTCGGTAGCCGAGTTTCCAGGAAGCTAGTTTCATCTCGATTTGAAAAGCATAGCCAACAAATTTGATTTGATCGAGATTCATGGAGGCAAGCACTTTGCGGCTGTAGCATACAAATCCGGCAGTGGGGTCGTTGACTGGCATCCAGGTAATCATTTTGGTATAAAAAGCGCCGCCTTTCGAATAGATATGTCGGTCTAATGGCCAATTTTCAGTTTTTCCTCCGGGCACATAGCGGCTGCCAATGGCTACATCGGCTTCGCCAGATTTACAAACCTGATAGAGCCGTTCTAAATCAGCCGGGTTATGCGAAAAGTCGGCATCCATTTCCATAATATACTGGTAGC
>Ga0247832_1000442_pt1 | contig 83085 bp, 60 predicted proteins | sample LaCruzMarch2015__10_FD_192407 | JGI IMG/M metagenome (GOLD analysis project Ga0247832, IMG submission 192407) | Freshwater microbial communities from meromictic Lake La Cruz, Castile-La Mancha, Spain - LaCruzMarch2015_4m | ecosystem: Environmental > Aquatic > Freshwater > Lake | place: Spain... | reverse complement strand
CAGCTCCTTCTTTTAAAGGAGTAACACAGAAAGGATTTTCTGGTCCTGTGTAAACCAAAATACCTTTTACATACCGATCTTTGGTGTACACACTTACACTTGTGTTAGCCACTGGACCACAGTTGTCCTTGATGGTTACACCAAAGGCAGACTTGATGCCATTCACCGTTACTGGAATCGCAGCAGTGCAATCCATTGGGCCAGTAGAAATGTCGTAAGGTGCTCCGTGAGCGTACTCACAAGTAGGCGCTTCGAAATCACCAATTTTGATCAGGATGTGGAACGTATCAACGATACCACCAGCACACCAATCAAATACATACAATTCGCGGTCGATCTTCACCCCTTTGCCAACACAGATTGGGAACTCAGTATCCTTGATGGATAAAGAGTAGTTGCACTCAACCTGGTCGATGTACAAACAACGTGGGTTCGAAGAAGTGTTGAAGTAGCTGCAATGGTATGGCGTTACATCTGCCTTCTTGATCAGGCTCTTGTCAGGAGTACAAGAGTTGTAAGTCACTACCCGATCGTACTTGCCTTCGCCAGGTCCGTTGAATACGAAATCACGTACATCTGGACGGTAGAAGTTAATGCGTTGCGTGTAATCATTACGCAGGCCGTTGCAATCCGTAGCTACCCACTCGCGGAAAATCCTAGCATAGACGCCACCGTTGATGTTCATGTCTTCGCAAGAGTAGAAAACCACTTTGTCGGTCCACTTCAAGGTTACGCGGCAACCACAGTTGAAGCAGTTGTCTTTGAAGTAAGCATAACCCAGGTTTTTGATGTTGTCAGAAACCAGGCCTGGAGGGATCAAGCCCAGGTCGCAATTGTCACCACTTCCAGCAACACCTTCAGCGTTGAGGATGGTTTGGCTGCTGGTAGCCGCAGGGCGTGGAGAGCTGAGTGCATCTACGTTACCAATCGTCAAACGATTGTTCAACACGTAGTTCACATCGTAGCAATCCAAAGAAATGTCAGCAGGAGGACAAACCAGCGCAGGTGGAGTTTTGTCTTCAGCCGTTACTTTACCCCAGCAAATTACGGTTGCAGCGGGAGAGTTGCTTGTAAACAAGCCATAAGTCCAAACCCCGGCACAATCGATGGTGTCGCCATTGAGTTGGTTGTTGTCCATAACGCGTACGTATGCACCGGAGCAAGCGCCGTCAGATACGAGTTCACGTCCAAGTTTGAATTGGCATTTGGCATCCAGAGTAACTGTCACGTTGTAGCAACCACAATTGGTTGACTGTGCAGTCAGGTTGGAACCAAAAACCAGTGTAGCCAAAGCCACCAAGCATACGCTTGCGGTTTTGGTCATCCAGCTAGTAAAGGTCATTTTTCCCATAAGATTACAATTTGGAAAACAATGTTGGGTTAAAAAATAAAGTGAATTAGAATTAGCCAAAGGTCGAAAAGCACAAAATTGTCCAAAACACAGGTCGTCTAAACACGTACAATTTCATGCGAAATTAAGTAGCCAATTTAAATATCAAAACTAAATGAATAAAATATTTTCAAAATAGTCTGATATACAAAAAAGACTGTATATAGGTATTTCTAATCCCGATCACGAGATTAGAAAATTTATATCCGAGATAGTACTTGAGAAATAAAGAGTAGTTGAGCAACTGTGGACAGAAAACTGAGTTGAAGCCATAGTGAGATAGCAATGATTACGATTGTTGTTCATGGGACAAATTTTTCGCTGCGCTTACAAATGATACGCTAACGTTTTTAAACAATGCAAAAATACGACTAAGGTCGTCTCTACAAATACCCAAAAGCTGGTAATTTTAAAAATTTATAAATCCAAAAATTAAGTCACTGACTTTCAGTAAGTTGCATCCATTAAACCAGGCAATGATCATACGCAGCGCGAACCAAACCGGCAGTATTGCTCACCCCTAACTTGCGCATGATGTTTTTGCGGTGCACGCTTACCGTCTGATAGCTGATGAAAAGCTGACTGGCAATTTGCTTGTTGCTCATGGCTTTGGATATCAGCTGCAAGATTTGAACTTCCCGTTTGGTTAAAAGGGGTTCACCTGTATTAGACGTTTCATCTGAGAGGGCACGGGCATTTTCAGATGGAAAAGTAAAATAAATCTGATCCGATAAGATACTACCGATTCCAGTTTTTACGCCATCAAGCGTTGTCGTTTTAAGCAACAATCCATGCGCGCCGGCTTTACTTACTTGAGGTGGCAATGAAGGTTGTTCAAAGCGCGTAAAGACACAAATCCGGATGCCGGGATTTAACTTGCGCAATTGTCGGATGACTTGAATGCCATCTGCGTCAGGAGTTTTCAACTCGGTAATGATCAAATCAGGCTGATGATGGCTGATCAAATCGGGCCAATTGGAATCAAGGCTGCATCCAACAAACTGAAAATCATACTCAGGAATAGTGCATAACACTTGCCTTAATCCTTCAATCAAGATAGGTTGATTGTCGGAAATAATGGTTTTTACTTTCATGGGAATTATAATTAAAAACACAACTTTGGCAATAGCCTAGAGGGATAGTCTTTGCAAAAACTTTTAAACGGAACCAGTTGAGCAAACCTGAAGGGAGAGGAACTTTAAAACACTTAAAATAAACCTGCCGTAAAAGTAGACAATGCTGCTGAGTTTTGCAAGCAGAAGATTATTATATCTTGGCTGCCAGGCGTGAGGCTTGGTCAATGGCTCGCTTGGCGTCCAATTCCCTAGCCTCGTCAGCTCCCCCGATCAAGTACACGTTGATGCCTTTACTTTGTAATGGCTCAAACAAATCTCGCATTGGTTCCTGCCCTGCACATACAATCACCTGATCAACCTCCAATACTTGAGGTACATCGTTGATACTGATGTGCAATCCCTGGTCGTCAACTCGATGGTATTGTACTGAACCGATCATCTGCACCTTGCGGTTTTTAAGGCTGGATCGATGGATCCAACCGGTTGTTTTCCCCAAACGTTCGCCCAGTTTTCCTTTGCTGCGTTGCAAAAGATAGATGGTTCGTTCTGCTTTATCAAGTTCAGGATTTTTCAATCCTCCTTTGGTTTCGTAATGCATGTCTACTCCCCATTCATCCATGAACGCGGCAACATTTAGGCTGGTTGGGCTTGTTTCCTGAGATAAAAATTCAGCCACATCGAATCCTATACCTCCGGCACCGATGATGGCTACTTTTTGCCCAACTGGCTGATGGTGTTTCAATACATCGATGTATCCCATTACTTTGGGGTGATCAATTCCGGGCAGATCAAGGGGCCGCGGGAACACGCCAGTAGCCAAGGCTACCTCATCGAAGCCTGCTGACAAGAGTAGATCTGCGTCAATCCATTGCCCCAAATGAATGTTTACACCATATTTGTACAGTTGGCCAGCAAAATAGCGCAGGGTCTCGTGAAATTCCTCTTTGCCTGGAATTTGCTTGGCCATATTGAATTGACCTCCAATTTCTTTCTCTCCGTCGTAAAGATGTACTTCATGCCCGCGTTGCGCTGCCACCGTTGCAAAAGCCAGACCCGCAGGGCCAGCACCTACTACGGCAATTTTTTTCTTGACTGCCGCAGGCAAATAGTTCAGCTCCGTTTCATGACATGCGCGTGGATTGACCAGACAACTGGCCACCTTGCGTTGGAAAGTATGATCCAAGCATGCTTGATTACAAGCAATACAAGTGTTGATTTCGTGAGCACGATTTTCTTTTGCCTTGAGTACAAATTCTGGATCAGCAAGAAAAGGCCTCGCCATCGAAACCATGTCTGCATGCCCTTCGGCCAGTACGCGTTCGGCTACCTCTGGACTGTTGATGCGGTTGGTGGTGATCAGCGGAATGCCTACTTTGCCCATCAGGCGTTGGGTAACCCAGGAAAAACCAGCACGAGGTACCATCGTACCAATGGTTGGGACTCTGGCTTCGTGCCAACCAATTCCGGTATTGATGATGGTGGCGCCCGCTTTTTCAATCTCCTGCGCCAACATTTCGACTTCTTCCCAGGTACTTCCATCAGGCACCAAATCCAGCATCGACAAGCGGTAAATGATGATAAAGTCTGGGCCTACGGCTTCCCGGACTTTGCGTACGATTTCGATCGGGAAACGAATGCGGTTTTCGTAAGTACCTCCCCATTCGTCGGTACGGCGATTGGTCTTGCTGACGATGAATTGATTGATCAAGTAGCCTTCAGAGCCCATAATCTCCACACCATCGTATCCTGCTTCTCTGGCCAAGGTGGCACAGCGCGCATAATCATTAATGGTACGCCTTACTCCTCCGGTAGACAATGCCCAGGGTTTGAAGGGGGTGATAGGAGATTTGAGTGCAGAAGGCGCTACCAGAATGGGATGATAGCCATATCGGCCGGAATGCAGAATTTGCATGGCGATTTTTCCACCTTCTGCGTGCACGGCCTCAGTGACGATTTTGTGTTTGCGGGCTTCCGCATTTGTCGACATTTTGGCGGCAAAAGGAGCTACCCAGCCCGAACGATTGGGGGCTATGCCACCCGTAACGATCAGTCCGACCTGCCCTCGTGCGCGTTCAGCAAAATAAGCAGCCATTCGCTCGTAGCCATTTTTTTCTTCTTCGAGTCCGGTATGCATAGATCCCATCAAGACCCGGTTTTTCAATGTCGTGAATCCAAGATCAAGTGGTTGGAGCAAATGTGGGTACTGCATTTCGGACATGCCTGGTGGATTGAAGTGTATTTTGCGATCAGCGAATTTACGCCAAGTATGGAAAATATTTTAGCAAATTTTCGCTAGACGAAAAAAAATACAGTCATCCGCGTAGCTCTGGTTTCTTTGTTCTTTGTTTTTCATGCAGGTTGAGCCATTTCTGCCAGTACTCCTTCTTTTACATCAAAATCAGTTACCAGAATACGGGGAACGCTGGTCATTTTTAACACAAACTGAATCAACAGCATCCCGACTACGATCATATCCACCCGATCATTGGGGATCTCTGGCATAATTAGTCTTTCGGCAAGATTGGATTGAATAACACGGTCAAAAAAAGTGGGCAAAGGCTCAATGGGCAAGATGGAGCAATGCTTGCCGATTTTACTTGAACTGAATTGCGCAGTCAATACATCAAAAGTACCACGAGTACCCACCAATTCTGAAATTTGGTGTGCTTGCAATGCCTCTTGCAAAGGTGATAACTGCATGCTGAGAAAGGAGTGCAAATCGTCAATTTCGGTAACACTTATTGGATCTATCCTGTGAAAATTGTGGTACATCACCGCCATACCCACCGGAAAGCTTTGTGCCCAATAGACTTTATCCAGATCGGCGATGATAAATTCCACGCTGCCCCCGCCAATGTCCAGGATGAGCTTTTTGTCGGCACCAAAGGGAACGGCCAGTTCTACTCCCTTGTGAATGTAATGCGCCTCTTGATCTCCATCAATGAGGGTTATTTCTAATTCCGTTTCTTCCAAAACGGTTTGGATAAATGCGCTACCATTGCTGGCGGTACGCAAGGCAGCGGTGCCAATAGCCCTGGTCTTGTCCACCTGGTGTTGTTGGAGAATCTGGGCATACTCTTTCAAACAATCCAGTCCGCGTCGGAAAGGCGCTAATCCGATGGTGCCAATGCCCTCAGAAGCTAGTCTTACAAATTTGCTTTGCCGAAACAATTCTGCAAAAGATCCATCCGGCTGTACCGTGACAATGCGCAGGTGAAAAATATTCGTGCCTAGGTCAATAACTGCAAGTTTCATTATTTTGCTTTTGGAATGCCTTTGTTGGGGCGATACTATGTGATCGCCCAATTTCTAAAAATAATATATCCCCCGAATGGCGATGCTTCTGCTGATCAACAGGCCATTTGCTTTATCCAGGCGCAGGTTGTTGAAGGAACGGCTCCAGCGCACATTTAGTCCCCAGCGTTCGCTGAAATTAAAGGTACCACTGAACAGCAAATTGAACATATTGTCGCCTAAGCCCTCTTGCAAGGTGATATCGGCACCACTCACATCGATGATTTTTGCATTGATGATGCGGGCATAAGACAAGCCAGCGCCCAGTTGGAATTTCCATTCATTGAACAGGATCATCACTGGAGCTTCTACTACATTCAGTCGAATTTTATCGTAGATGGACAAGGAATTGGAGTACAAATTCCGCCGACTCCCTTGCTGGTTGTACAACAACTCTACTCCCAACTCCCAACGCTCACTTAAGATGGCACTCACATGCATACCCGCGTTCAGACCTGGCTGATCAAACCCCGTAAGCAAATCTCCATCGATTTGGGACAAATTAAGCCCAACGATTCCACTGGCTTTGAAGGGGTTTTGTCCGGGGAGAACGCTAACCGAAAACCACAACAGCGCGAGAATCAAAACAAGTTTTGTACACATAAGGAGTAAATTAAATTCTTAATAGTCGGACGATAAAAAAATAAGCACCCCAAATGAAGAACTTATTTACCACACGTTCCTAAATTTGCAGCATATTAAGTTACTTTTAGCACAACATGGTCAAATACACGACGCATTTCTTGAAAAAACTGGAAACCCTTTTCGCTGAACTGGACTATACCATTCGTTATGAAAAAGGGACCTTTCAATCTGGCTATTGCATGGTTGAAAACCGCAAAATTGCGGTCGTAAACAAATTTTTCGACACCGAGTCGCGCATCAATGTTTTGCTGGAGGTTTTGGGGATTATTGAGTACAGCGAAGATAGCCTGAGTGAAAAATCGCTCAAAATGCTCAAAGCCATTCGCAACAATTCCATCATCGAAGAAAACGAAGAAGAACCATCGAACTGATTGTAACCTTAACGGGTACCGGAACTTCGCAAGGAGTTCCCATTCTCGGCTGCGATTGTGAAGTATGCCACTCAACGGATTTGCGCGACAAACGCTTGCGCACTGCAGCGCTATTGCAATGGGGGACTACGGCCATAGCCATTGATTGCGGACCGGATTTCCGGCAGCAAATGTTGGCGGCAAACGCCCAGCACCTGGACGCCATCGTGATGACGCACGAGCACAACGACCACATCATTGGTTTGGATGATGTTCGTCCATTTAATTTTAAACAAGGTGGCGAGATGCCTGTTTTTGCCAGCGAAAAAGTTCAAAAAGAACTAAAAACGCGTTTTGCCTATGTTTTTACCGAGGGGGACAAACGCTACCCCGGTGCCCCCATGGTCAGTTTGATTTCCATTGATAAAAATACGGTTTTCAGTATCAAAGGCTTGACGTTTACGCCTATTGAGGTGATGCACGGCAAACTCCCCATCCTGGGCTTTCGAATCGGGGATTTTGCATACCTCACCGATGTGTTGACCATTGAAAAGGAGGAGATGCATAAATTGCAAAACTTGCACACCCTCGTAGTCAATGCCTTGCACCATACAGAGCATTATTCTCACCTCAATTTGACGGGTGCATTGGCCTTGATTGAGCAACTAAAACCTGAACGCAGCTACCTGACCCACATGAGTCACCGCATGGGGAAGCACGATGACATCAATAAAACCTTGCCAAAAAACGTTGAATTGGGGTACGATGGTTTGCAAATCAGCGTCCCGATGCCCAAAACGAGTTAACACGCGGTGGAACTTTCCCTAGATTTTTTTGCTTATCTTTCTTTCGAAAACAAAAACAAACACCTCCATGTCCAGACTTGATTACTTGACCATTGCCATTGTTGCGCTTTGTATGGCTGCCTTGATTTATTTGGTTTACCGCTATGTAAACCTGCCACACGAGCCACATGACTTGCCCAATACCGAAAAAATTGTCGAAGACACCACTCAATATGCCGACGAAACTGCGGGCTATCCCGCTGAAGATACTTCGAGTTATTATCGGCCTTCACCAGGTGCAGTGGTGGATACAGAAACCATTGAAAAACCTGCCCTGAATACCGTTACTAAAAAAGCAACGGTTAAACCTGCACCAGTGGAACCAAAACCCACGCCAAGTCCGGTTGAAACCAAAACTGTTGCACCTGCGCCAACCGCCACCGCCTCAACGGGTAGATACATGGTAATTGCTGGTTCGTTCAAAAACGCCAGTAGCGCCCAAACCCAACTCAAACAGGTAAAAAAACTGGGCTATGGCGATGCCCGGATTGAAAAATTCAACCGGGGAGCCTACGCTACGGTACTGGTTGATCGATTTGCCAATGCTGGCTCGGCCAAGTCACTCGTCAATACCCTAAAAAGCAAAGGAATCGACGCCATGGTGCTGGAAAAGCGCTGATTTACTTTTAAATGCCGAATCAAAAAATCACCCCGATGACTCAACAACTCGATCAGGAGCTCTACTCCTACCCGCAAATTTTGTCAGCGGTTAAAGAAACTGCTGAAACTTATTTGCAAAATGTCGAAGAAGCACCAACTGCGGTTGCTCCTCCTCAACTGGACTATGCTTCGCTTGCCACATCTGGAGAAGGCACCCTGAAAGCCCTCGAGATCTTTCAGCAACGGTTTGGCCACTTGATGGTTGCGTCTACGGGGCCAAGGTATTGGGGTTTTGTTACAGGAGGCACAACTCCGGCTGCATTGGCCGGCGATTGGCTGACCAGTCTCTACGATCAAAACACCCAAAGTGCTACCCAGACCGGAGATGTATCGGCGGTGGTAGAATTTGAAGCATTGAAGTTGCTGCGTGAGCTTTTTGGATTGCCCGAATCTTTTTTTGGTGGCTTTGTAACAGGTGCCACCATGAGCAATTTTACTTGCCTGGCTGTTGCCCGTCAATGGTACGGCGAACAATTGGGTGTAAACATTGCGGAAGAAGGCGTCTTTGCCCTCAAAGACCTAAAAATCCTGTCCGCTCAACCGCATTCCTGTGTATACAAAGACCTGGCGATGTTGGGATTGGGTCGCAACAGTCTAATCAAGGTCAATCTGCTTCCCGACAACCGCGAAGCGATGGACATTGCCGATTTGGAGGCCAAATTGATCGCGCTCAATGGCCAACCTTGCATCGTTTGCGCCAGCGGGGGTACGGTCAATACGGTAGATTTTGACGACATGCAGGCCATCAAGGCATTGAAAGAAAAATACAATTTCTGGTGGCACATTGATGCCGCTTTTGGTGGGTTTGTGGCCTGTTCACCGCAATATGCGCACCTCATTCAAGGCTGGGAAATGGCCGACAGCATTGCCATTGACCTGCACAAATGGCTCAATGTTCCCTATGACAGCGCAGTCGCTTTTGTGCAGGATAAACACCTCGGCACGCAGCTCAACACCTTCCAGAATGCCAATGCTGCTTACCTCGGAGATCCCAAAGCCAATTTTAACTTCCTGAATTTTCTGCCGGAAAACTCCCGCCGCATGCGCGCCCTCCCCGCCTGGATGACGCTAACCGCGTACGGCCGCGAGGGCTATCAGGATATTGTGGAGCGCAACGTGGCCAATGCCCGTTTTTTGGGTGAATTGATCAGCGCTTCTTCCGATTTCGAGTTGCTTGCTCCCGTTCGACTCAACTGCGTTTGTTTCACCCTGAAAAATCGCCCGCAGGCTGAAGTGAGCAATTTTTTGACCCAATTGGTGGCCAAAGGCAATGTATACATGACGCCAACGGTGTACCTGGGGAAATCCGCTATCCGGGCTGCACTGGTCAACTGGCGCACCACCGAATCAGATGTGGAGATCGCTTTTGGGGATATGGAAGCCGTATTGAGTACCATTAAATAAATCGCTATTCCCGTGGAAATTACTGAAGTTTTCTATCCGCACAATCGCCAGCAATGGCGCGAGTGGTTGCAAACCCACCACATTAGCGACAAAAGCGAAGTATGGCTGCAAACCTACCGGAAAGCTACAGGCAAACCTTCCCTACCCTATGATGACATGGTGGAAGAGTGCTTGTGCTTTGGCTGGATTGACGGTGTCACCAAAAAATACGACGAGGAAAGTGCGGTGCAACGCATTACGCCACGCAGAAAAAAGACTTTCCTCTCCGAACTCAATCGCCAGCGCGTCTGGAAACTGCAACAACTGGGCTGGATGACCCCGGCTGGCATTGCGCCTATCGCAGCGCAAATTGGTTCAATGGACGATCCATTGGTTGTCCCGGAATGGATCGCCACTCAATTGCAAACCGATCCCTTAGTCTGGGACAATTTCCAGGCTTTTCCGCATTTTTACAAGCGGCTAAAAGTGGGCTGGATCAACGAAATCACTGGCAATAGCCGCGATGCCGAAAAACAAAAGCGGCTCAATTACCTGATCAAAATGAGTCGCCAAGGGAAGATGTACGGGAGTCAGCCACTGAAGGGTTTATGAAACCAGCTTCATCCATAGCGGCAAATTGTAGTAATTCGTAACCCGCGTGATTTTACCATTCTGGACTTCCAAGAAAGCACCTACTGGCAATACATAGGTTTGCCCCTTCGCTTCGGGCAAGCCCGGATCGGTCTTTTTATACACCCCGCTTACCGTAAATTCTACCGCCACTTTTTGATCATTGGGTTCGGTGAACCAGGTAAAATCACTCAGTTGTTCGGCGTAGCATTCATCCATATGTTGCAAAAATGACCGAAAGGTTTCAACCCCAACTTGGGCTTCGCCCTGATTGACTTCGTGGCGAATCGCAGGATCCAATAAGGCCAGCATGCCCTCCCAATCCTGGTTATTGAAACAGTTGTAGTAAGCTTGTACAATTTCTAATGCACTCATGGTAATGCTTGCTTGGTGATTTTTTTATAATTTGATGGCAATTTTAAAAAATAAAGTGATGAAAAAAAACAATGACTCCCTAGACTTGAAATCTTCGCCACTAAGCCCAGGTTGGATCTTGTATTTTTTCATCATTGGCTTATTTTTTACCATGAGCAGTACACGCTTTGATCCAGAAGATACTGCCGATTGGACCGAATACAATGGCGGTTCAGACAAAAACCACTATTCAGCGCTTACCGAAATCAATCCCCAGAATGTTGCCCAACTCAAAGTGGCCTGGATCTATCAATCTGGTGGCGCCGATACCTTGAAAAATACAACCCAAATGCAATGCAACCCCTTGATCATAGATGGTGTGATGTACGGGGTTTCGGCTGGATCACAAGCATTCGCGCTAGATGCGGCAAGTGGCAAAGAATTGTGGAAGACAAGGTTGAATGACCAAACCTTCAACATGACCAGTCGCGGGCTTACTTATTGGAGTGATGGTGTAGAAGCAAGAATCTTCTTTGGATATGGTGCCTATTTGTATGCACTCAATGCCAAAAACGGTCAACCCATCCTTTCTTTTGGTACCAATGGAAAAATCAACCTGATCGATGGAATCCAGCGCCCGGGTGCAGACGACTACGTTGTATGCAATACTCCTGCTTCGGTTTATAAAAACATCCTGATTGTGGGAACCAGAGTTGCCGAAAGCGCCACTGCCCTATTGGGCGATATTCGGGCATATGACACCCGAACAGGCCGTAAAATCTGGACTTTTCACACCATTCCTCGCCCAGGAGAATACGGTTATAATACCTGGGAAAAACGAAATTACCAAAACCTTGGCGGCGCCAATAGCTGGATGGGCATGGCCGTGGACAGCAAAAGAGGCATTGTGTACGCTCCAACTGGCTCCGCAGCCTTTGATTTTTATGGTGGAAATCGCAAAGGGGATAATCTTTTTGCCAATTGTCTGCTGGCATTGGATGCCAATACAGGCAAACGTTTGTGGCATTTCCAAACCGTACACCACGATATTTGGGATCGCGATATTCCTGCCCCACCCAATTTGTTTACCGTAACCCAAAATGGCCAAAAAATTGATGCGGTTGCTGTGCTGAGCAAACAGGGATTCACTTTTGTTTTTGATCGGGTTACGGGCAAGCCTTTGTTTCCAATTGAAGAACGTTCCTTTCCTGCATCCGAAATTGCGGGAGAGCAAGCCTCCCCTACCCAACCCATTCCACTGGGTCCAGAGCCGTTTACGCGCCAAAGTTTTACTGCAACTGAAGTCAATTCCTTTGCTGCCGACCGCGATGAAATCATTGCAGAATTAAACAAAGCAAAAACTGGTCAGCCCTTTATTCCCCTAGGATACCAGCGCACTCTTTTTTATCCTGGAACGGATGGTGGCGCGCAATGGGGTGGTGCCGCAGTAGATGAAAACAGCGTCATGTACGTACCTGCCAAAGAGAATCCGGTGTATAGTTCCTTAACCGCGATTCCCAAAGCAAAAGACCACCTGTCTGTACAATCGGGAAAACAATTGTACCTGACCCATTGTGGTGCCTGTCATGGCGAAAACCGGGAAGGCAATCACGATGGTACCTATCCAGGTTTGCAAAATATCGCTGCCAAGTACGACGAAGCAGGCATTCGCCAAATCATGGCCAAGGGGCGGGGCATGATGCCAGCCATTACCCAACTGAAAGAAGCAGAAATTCAGGCCATTGTTGCCTTTCTAAATGGTAAAAACACCAGCATAAAAGCGAAAAAGGGGCATGAACTGTCGTCCTCACCATACAAGCATACTGGCTACAACCGCTGGTACGATCGCAATGGCTACCCGGTAAGTGCCCCACCATGGGGCACGCTTACGGCCATTGATTTGAATACAGGCAAACGCCGCTGGCAAATTCCCCTCGGCGAGTATCCAGAACTGACTGCAAAAGGAATTCCTCCTACCGGCACCGACAATTATGGTGCGCCAGCAGTCACCGCAGGCGGATTATTGTTCATTGCGGCTACCAAAGACCAGCAAATTAGAGCCATTGAACGCAACTCTGGAAAAATACTGTGGCAAACAACGCTACCTGCTGCTGGATACGCCTCACCCAGTGTTTATGCAGTAAATGGCAAGCAATACCTGGTAATTGCTTGTGGAGGGGGAAAACTCAAAAGCAAATCCGGGGACAAGTATATCGCTTTTAAGTTGCCTTAGAGCATGTCAAAATATGAAGCAAAAAATTACTTTTACCAGATCAAACTTTCATAAACATCAGCACCTATGACTACTGTAGCCATCGTTGGATTCGGACTCTCTGGACGCTACTTGCAAGCACCGTTTTTTTTGGCCAATCCAAATTTTCGACTCAAGACCATTGTCAGCAACAACCAAAACCCGCAAGACATTTATCCTGGCGTGCAAAAGGCTACCAGTCTGGATGCAGTACTGGCTGATCCTGAGGTGGATCTGGTGAGCATTGCTTCACCCAACGAAACGCATTTTGCCTATACCCAAAAATGCCTGGAAGCTGGTAAGCACGTGTTGGTGGAAAAACCTTTTACGGCAACTGCCGCAGAGGCAGAAACATTGATCAAACTGGCCCAAGACCTGGGCAAGCACTTATTCGTGTTTCAAAACCGCCGCTGGGACAGCGATTTTCTCACCGTTCAAAAAGTGATTGCTGAAGGCTTGATCGGAGATGTCTTGAGCTATGAAGCCCATTTTAACCGCTACAAACCCGTTTTGAATCCCAAGAAATGGAAAGAAGTCATCGCTCCTGGCAATGGCATCTTGTACGACCTGGGTTCGCATATCCTGGATCAGACCATTGTGCTTTTTGGAAAACCAAAATCTATATGGGGCATAAAATTCACCCAACGCGAGCACTCTGAAGTAGATGATGCGTTTGACGTAAGATTGGATTATGGAAAAATCAAGGTGACGCTGAAAAGCAGCTTATTGGTGCGTGAAGACACTCCACGCTACATCATTCAGGGCACCAAAGGTTCATTTGTCAAACACGGTATTGATGTACAGGAAGATCACCTCAAAGCTGGCATCATGCCTGGCATGCCTGGTTTCGGTATTGAATCAGAGGCCAACTGGGCTACGCTCAATGCCGAAGTAGGTGGTTTGCACCTTCGTGGGCGCATCGAAACACTGCCTGGCAATTGGGCGCCATTGTTTCAGAACATCCACGAAGTAATCAGCGAAGGCAAAGCACCTTTGATCGCTATGGATGAGATTTTGGAGCAGATTAGGGTTTTGGAGGAAGTGAAGGCGGTGTAAGGATTATTTGTTTATTTTTTTTACTTTTGAGTACTTGTTCAAGCTTTTCGTTTTGATCAAGTACTAAATTATGAAATTAGACCGATTCGATGCGCATCACTAAACTTGAACTAAAAAATTTCAAACGTTTCACCGATTTGCGGATTGAGAATATCCCTCCGCAAGCTAAACTAGTATTGTTGATTGGATCCAATGGCTCAGGGAAGTCTTCGGTTTTTGATGCGTTTCAGTATCTTAATTCCATACATGATGGAAAGTCACAGAATGTCCAGAGCAGTTATTTTCGCAAGAATATAGATGTAGTTACGGAAGCTTTGGTGCTTTTTGATGATGGATCTAAGGTAGGTACAAATGGAAAAGCTAATTTTTCTACTCAATCTTTTCACAAAAGCGACTCATTTTATGGACGGACTAGTTTTCGACAGCTTTCTAGATTGACAAAGACCTCTTTAGGAAATATTGGAAGTATCCAATCGGATTTTGACCGTCCAGATTTTTTTATTGATCGCGATAATCGTTTTGAAAATGATATTGATAATGTTACAGGAAATATTCTCAAAGAAGTATTTCAACTTCAGAACCCTGCACAAGTTATTAGAGAAAAATACATAAATCCAATTAACCGAGCGTTGGAAAATATCTTTGGGAATGCCAATGGGACGAATTTAAATTTAGTTGAAATCATTCCGCCTTTGGAAGGAAAAGTAGCCCAAATTATCTTCAAAAAAGGTACTTCAACTTTTCATTATGATCTACTCAGCGCGGGTGAAAAAGAAGTATTTAACGTGATTTTCAACCTAATGAGTCGTCGAGATTTATTCCAAGAAACCATCTATTTTTTCGATGAACTCGATCTGCATCTAAACACTAAAATTCAGTACAATCTACTTAAAGAAATCATTGAGAATTGGATTCCTGAAAAATCTCAACTTTGGACTGCATCACATTCTCTTGGATTCATTGAGTATGCAAAACATGCAGATCAAGCCACCATCATTGACTTTGACGACTTCGATTTTGACCAGCCGAAAGTACTTACTCCCGAAGCAAAAGACAATCCAGACATTTATGAGATCGCGGTTGGAAAAGAATTCCTTTCCTCTCTATTCCAATCAATGGATGTGTATTTTGTAGAAAATTTAGACCAGGATTATTATGCTCTTGCAGGAATAAATAAAGCGGTGTTCGTTGCCGAAAATAACCGCAATAGTGTCTATCATAAAGTGAGAACCGGGAATTACAAAGGAATTGTTGATCGTGATTTTCTAAGCGATGATGATATTGCAACAATCAAGTCGGAATACCCCAATTTAATTATTTTGCCTTACTATTCCATCGAAAATCTATTGTATCACCCGAGTAATTTGCAGGAATACAATGAAAAACACAATCTCCTTTTTAATAAAGTACAATATATTTCCGATTTAATCGAGGCGAAAAATGCAGTTAAAGAGGAAATCAATGATGTCCTTGCATTAAAACGAACTGAATATCACTATTTTGGAGAACCTAAATTCAACGGAAAGCCTGAACAAAATCGCTTCAAGAATAAATCAGAGAATTTTGATCAAGTTAAAGTGATTCGGCAGGGTTTAAATAGTGATGAATTTGATTTTTTTTACAAGCATCTTCCTATGAAATCTTATTGTAAGCATCTTTCCCAAAGGCAAAACATTCCACCCAGCGAGTTGGCAAAAACCAATTGGTTTAGGTCTCAGGTAACTTCAATTCTTGAAAAATAGGATAGGCAAAGCAAGTGTCCGTTTCCGTACACATCCTGTCCGCTTCTGAACAAGAAATTGCAATTAATCAGATTTTAATCAATTGACTTTCAATTGATTAAAACTTTGGCACAAGGCTTGAACTCTCAAACCATAGATACGGAACGGAAAAGAAGACCGTTTCAAGAGAACAACAAGCCAAACCACTGCCATGGATAGAAAGATTGAAAAGAAATTTTGGACTCCCCAACGAATTGTACTGATTGTACTGGTTGCTGCATTTGTAGGCTTTTTTGGCTGGCAATTGCTCAAAGAGCACAAAACCACGCTCAACGTAGAGCAAGACAAGCTCACCATTTCAGAAGTCATTGATGGCACCTTTGATGAAACCATTCCGGTTACAGGCAATGTATTGCCCCTCAAAACCATTCGCCTTGATGCAGTGGTCGGGGGGTATGTAACCGAAAAACTGGTAGAAGGAGGCAACAACGTTGCCAAAGGACAAACCTTGCTCAAACTCGAAAACCAACAGCTCAAACTCAACTTTTTGCAGTCCGAAACCGAAGCGAGTCGCTTGGTCAACGACCTCCAAAATACCCGCCAACGCTTGAAAGTGGAACGCTTTACTTTGCGGCGAAATTTGAGTGAACTGGATTTTCAAACGGATCAGGCCAAAGACTTGTACGACCGCAACAAGCAACTATTCGCCGATAAAGTAGTCTCTGAACAAGAATACCTGAAAGCAAAGCGCGATTACGAACGCCTGGTCAAACAGCGCGAAATCGAAATTGAGTCGCAAAAATACCAGGAAGAAAATTCGATAATCCAGATCAAACAGTTGGAAGGAACCTTGGAGCGCACGCAAAAGAACGTAGCCTTGTGGCGCCAAACCCTGGAAAATCTGGAAGTAAAAGCGCCTGTGCCCGGTCTGCTTTCTTCGATGGATGTAGAAGTAGGATCCAACATTAGTCAGGGTCAAAACATTGGTCAAATCGACGATTTGCGGGGTTTCAAAATCCGTGCAGCCATCGATGAATACTATATCAATCGGGTGTTCAGTGGCTTGCCGGGGAGTTTCGATTTCAACGGAAAAAGTTACGCCCTCGAAATCATCAAGATTTACCCCGAAGTACGCAGTGGGCGTTTTGAAGTCGACATGAAATTCATAGCTGGCGCTCCGGAAGGCATCAAACGCGGCCAATCGATCACCATTCGCCTGCAATTGGGGCAGCCCACCAAGGCAGTCTTGCTCGCCACTGGGGGATTTTTCTCCACAACCGGGGGCAATTGGGTGTACGTGCTGGAAAAAGGAGACAAACGTGCGGTGCGCCGCCGGGTTTCCTTGGGGCGCAAAAACACCGAATTTTTTGAAGTATTGGAAGGCTTGAAACCGGGAGACCGGGTCATCACGTCCTCTTACGATACCTTTGGCGAAAACGAAGTACTTGAATTCTAATTATGAGTTATGAATTATGAGTTATGAGTGCACCTCATAACTCATAACTTACAACTCATTACTCATAACTCCTAATTTATAACTCATCATTAATGATAAAGACAGTCAATCTTCAGAAGGTTTTCACCACCGAAGAAGTAGAAACCACTGCCCTAAACGGCATCAGCCTGGAAATCCAGGACGGAGAATTTGTAGCCATCATGGGCCCTTCTGGTTGTGGCAAATCCACTTTGCTCAATATTCTGGGTCTTCTGGACAATCCATCTGAAGGCGAATACCATTTTTATGGCACCGAAGTAGCCAAAATGCCCGAACGCAGCCGCGCCCAATTGCGCAAAGGAAACATCGGGTTTGTATTCCAAAGCTTCAACCTGATCGATGAGCTAACGGTTTTCGAAAATGTGGAATTGCCGCTGCTGTACCTCAAAGTACCAGCTGCTGATCGCAAAAAACGCGCCGAAGCCGCCCTGGAACGCATGAATATGATGCACCGCCGCAATCACTTTCCGCAGCAACTCTCCGGAGGGCAACAACAGCGTACAGCCATTGCCCGTGCCGTGGTAGCTACCCCCAAGATGATTCTCGCGGATGAACCTACTGGTAACCTCGATTCTTCCAACGGCGAACAGGTGATGAACCTGCTCCGCGAACTCAACAATGAAGGCACGACCATCGTAATGGTTACGCACTCGCCACATGATTCTGGTTTTGCCCACCGGGTGATCAATTTGTTTGATGGCAAGGTGGTGACCGAGAATTTTCACGTGTAGTACAGGCACCCCTCTCGGGTGCCCTCGGACAATTCCTTTTCCAATTTGGGCAACCGCTAAGGGTTGCCCCTACACCAATTTCCTTTGCCATGTTTAAACACTTCCTACACCTTGCCTTTCGCGCATTTTTTAAGGATCGCACCTCTGGTTTGATCAATATTGTTGGGCTGTCTTTGGGCATGACCGGGGCTTTGCTCATTGGAATGTGGGTCAACAATGAACTGAGCTACGATCGGTACCATGACCATGCGGAGCGCATCTATCGGCTGAAGACCCATATCAAAATCAGTGATACCGAAACATGGCATTGGAGTACGACTCCCCTGAAACTGGCGAATATCCTCGGGACTCAGTTGGCCGAGGTTGAGCTGATTGCCCAATGTACGGGCGGATCAGGAGAGTCTACAGTCAAATTAAAAGACCAACTGATTAAGGTTAAGCAATGCGTTACCATTGATTCCAGTTGGTTTAAGTTATTCAAATACGAATTCATCGCAGGCAATGCCCATGCTTTTTTCAATCATCCGAAAAGCGTCATCCTCAATCAGACAACTGCACGTCAATTTTTCGGAGATGCCGACCCGATTGGACAAATTCTGCGGGTGGATACCAACGAATGCGTAGTGCAGGCAGTAGTAAAGGATGCGCCTTTGAACTCCAGCTTCAAATTCAACCTAATGATTCCCATTGCCTTGCGGCTGAGTAACCCTGGAAATCGGTCTAACGACAACCAATGGGGCAATTTCAATTACAATGCCTATGCCCGATTGCGCACCAATACTGATGCAAAGAAACTGGGTCACAAAATCACCCGCATTTTACGCAAAGAAAAAAAAGACAGCACCATTGTAGCCACCATCGAGCCGCTCGCGGAAATGCGTTTCGACCAGTCTGTCACGTCGGGCAATGAGGTTACGAGCGGTGTTGGCACTATCCGGATCTTTTTTATCATTGGTTTATTGATTCTAATCGTTGCCTGTATCAATTACGTCAACTTGTCCATTGCCCGTACCAGCAAACGCAGCAAGGAAATCGGTATGCAAAAAATATTGGGAGCAAGCAAAAGTCAGGTATTCCGCCAGTTTATGCTGGAATCGACGGTTATGTGTGTAGTGGCATTGCTAGGCACTTTATTGATTACCCGTTTGAGCATGCCGATGTTCAATCAACTTACCGGTGAAAATTTCAAGCTGCAGCTGTTGGATTTCAATTTGTGGAAAATCGTCTTGATCGTACTGGGGTTGGTCATTACACTGACCGGCGTTTATCCTGCACTGCTGCTTTCCTCTTTTCAGCCCATTAGCATCATGAAAGGCAGTGGATTCTTGAGCAAACACAAAACCAGATTCTGGAAAGGATTGGCGGTTCTACAGTTTGCCATCTCGGTTGGATTGATCATCAGCACGCTGACCATTTACCAGCAATTGCAGTTTGTCCGCAGCAAAAACCTCGGTTTCGATCGCGAGCATGTAATGAAACTAGACTTCCCCTGGCAGATGCGCATGAACCAGGAAGGCAAGAATGCCATTGAACGGATTGCCCGTCAACTCAAAAATAGCCCTGCGGTCAGCGGCATCAGTATGGCCTCTGCCGATATTGTCAATCATGGCTCAAGCAGCAGTGGTAACTTTGATTGGGACGGACGGAAAGAAAACGACAATCCCACTTTTGCTCCGTTTTCGGCAGACCCGATGTTTCAACAAATCTTTGGATTAAAACTGACCGAAGGCCGCTGGTTTAAAGAAGGCAACCAGGCGGATCAAAGCAATTTCGTACTCAATGAAACCGCTGTGAAGATTTGTAATTTGAAAGCCCCGGTGGTCGGTCAACGTTTTGAAGGCAATGGCATCAAAGGCCAGATCATTGGAGTAGTCAAAGATTTTCACTTGCGCAATATGCACGAAAAGATTCCACCAGTTGTCATCAATGGTGATCCCGAGTGGCGCTCTACTTTGTATGTAAAAACAAGTGGTGCCAAGACAAGCCAGGTCATCTCTCTGGCAGGCAGTCTTTGGCGGGACAATGTTCCAGACCGCATTTTTGAATACCAGTTTCTGGACGATGAATTTGAAAAACTCTACGAAAAAGACCAACGCACGGCTCTGATGTTCAATATTTTTTCAGTGATCGCCATTCTCATTTCTTGTATGGGTTTGTTTGCCCTGGCAGCATTCACTGCCGAGCGGCGCACCAAGGAGATTGGGGTACGCAAGGTGCTGGGGGCATCGGTTTCTGGTATTATTGCCTTGCTTTCACAAGATTTTGTCGTCATGGTGTGCATTGGCATCGGGATTGCCTCCCCTTTGGCCTGGTATGTCATGCAAAGTTGGTTACAAAATTTTGCCTACCGCATTGATATGCAGTGGTGGTTCTTTGTGGTAGCAGGACTAATGTCGATGGGAATTGCCTTGATTACAGTGAGTATTCAAGCGATTCGGGCTGCGCTGGTGAATCCGGTGGAGTCGTTGAAATCTGAATAAAACAGACCATAGTAAAAATATGCTGTCACATTAAACCATTTTGATTAGGGTAGTCTAATGATAAAACTCCCTACCATGACCAAAATGTACCCGATCCTGTTGCTGCTGTTCAGCGGCGTAACTTTATTGGCTCAAACCTTTACCCCCAGCGACATCCTGATCGCCACTAACGTTTTTCAAGTTGAATTTTCTGACGACAGCCGCTCGATGGTTTGGTGCGAGCAAATTCCGCTTTCCGGTGCCCGTGCCAAAGTGTGGTACGCCGACATGGATCTGACTACCGGACTTCCGGATCTGGCCAAGAAACAATTAATCGATACCATTCAGGGGCAAGGCTGGCCTTATTGGGGGGAAGATCAAACCAGTCCCTTCTTTTTGATCAAAAACCAAAGGGGGGAAATCATCTATGTACGCCTTACCGGAATCAATACTCTCAGCAGATTTAGCCTTGGCAAACCTGGAAACCCCAATAAAGGCCTGATCAATGTATCTGCGGATAAAAGCAAACCCTATTTTTGGGTCAATTACACGGTAAAAACAACCGTAGCCAACGGGCGAGATAGCCTCTTTTGCTTCCGTTCAGACAATCCGACCAAGATCATTTTTATTGCTTCAGAAGTCCCCTCCCCTGCTGGTTCCATTTATGAATTGACTTTTCCGCGTTGGTTGGCGCAATCCGAAATTTTGGCCCACCCTTTCCGCTCAAATCCGGCTCAGCCCTATTATGACATGAAATTTTGGAATGGGGCAACGCTTGCCTCAACGGTGGTCACCCAAGATGTGCAAACCAGCCTATTCAATTCACATGTAGATGATCTGCCTTTCCGGGTACCCCAAAAGCCCGGGGAATTGTTTATGTTCAGCAGTAAAGGCAGTCGACAAATGGCCATTTATCAACAGCAAAAAAGCGGCCTATTTGCTGAAATGGAAACCTACGCTAGCCCGACCAGCTTTTCGCCATTGACACTGACCTCCTTTGAACCATTTACCATCAACAGCAACCAGACCTTTGGCGCTTATCAAGTTTACCAAGGGGGCGGCATTCCTGGCAATACCAAAGGCGAGATCTGGCTCAGGGGTATTTTTGGCCAAACACTACATACCAAAATCAGTACTTTCGATGGCGTGGCCGTTGACCCCGAGTACGTCATTGGTGCCAATAAGGTCTGGATTTATTACTACGGAAAGGCGGTAGGGGCGCCATTTTTTGATTTGCACCGTTGCGAAACGCCCTTGTCGATAGTGACTACCGGGCTGAAGGATGCAAAAGATGCTCAACCCATCTTTTCGATTTACCCCAATCCTGCCCACGATTTAGTCACCGTGCAAACCGCTTCATCAGTGCTGCCTTTTGAACTACAACTATTCGACAGCCTTGGACGCCTCCTTCGGAGTGAAAAAGTTCAGCATAATGAACACATTGTCAATCTGGCTACCCTATCGGCAGGTTTGTATTTTTTTAAGCCCCTTGGCTCTGCCGCTTCGCAAAGGGTAGTCAAATATTAGACGGAAAGCTTTAGCTGTTAAATCATCCAAAAAATTAGGTCATGCGTGTACTGTTTTTCTGGTTGAGCCCATTGCTGCTTTTTGGGCAATCCTTCAAACCAAACGACGTTCGGATTGGCGATACCACCGCCAGTTACCTGGATTTTGAAATCTGGCAAAGTGGCCATCGGCTTTGTTTTCAAGACGAAAACAACCGAGGATATGTAGCCTTACTTGACAGTTTAACCGGAAATTTGCGCTCCGCTTCCGGTAAAGATTTTTTGTTTGACAACGCCCTTGCACCCATTACCAACTCGATCAATGGGCCAGAATGGGGATTCAGCCAAATGGGTGCCGAAGTCGTATACACCAAACAAGTGGGCAATGCCCGCCACATCGGCAAAGCGACTTGGAATGGGAGTGGGTATTCCAATGTAGATTTATCCGCCAATCTTGCCGGCAATCGTTTTGCGGTGATCGGGAGCAAGGACTGGGCGGATCCTCAAGCCCGACTGGTATATGCCAAAGGCAATAGCATCATCAATTTTGAAATCAATTGGTCAGTTGCCAATAGTCCATTGGTTGAAAATGTAGTTCCTTATGGCCAAAACAGTTCCAGCGGGCCCCGCTGGATTGATGGGGAGCAAGCCTTGCTTACGAATGACCTGGTGGCGGGAACTGCCCAAATTTTTCGTTACGATTTGAAGACCGCCAAAACTGCACAACTCACTTTTGATGCGGGCAATAAAATTGATGCCTTCCTTTTTTCTGCGCCTGATTATGGGGGCGACCGTTTGCTGTTTTGTACCGTCAACGACACCCTTTTGCGCTTGTATCGAGAAACGCCGACTGGATTCAACAAGGTTTACGACATCAAAATCCCTGATCCATCCTATGGCTACTACTTCTCCGCCGAGCCTTTTGTTTTTAAAGGAAAATCATACCTGTTTGTATGTGCAGCGCAACAAAAATTCATCCCGGGCTCACAAAACAATTCCAAACCCGCCGACGTCTGGATCGTAGGGCTGGATACCAAACGCCCGCTTTTCCGAAAAATAAGCGACAATCGGGTTGCTTTGCGCCTTGATCCAGAGGTGTTTGTCACGCCTACCGAGGCTTACGTTTATTATTACGAGTACAAACAAAACGGGAATGTGCATCCAGTTGCTTTGCACAAATGCAATACGGGTTTGGGGAGTAGCCCCTTGTTGACTGCGGTGGATGATGCGCCTGTTCAAGTCAATGCAGCGCTGGCTTATCCCAATCCTTTTGTGGATCACCTGGAGTTGCGCGATGCACAAATCGATGCGGTTTATCAATTGTTCGATGCGATGGAGCGCAGGGTCTTTGCTGGGAAAAATTTGGCGCAGCAAAACTTTGCTTCGCTACCTGGCGGATTCTATTTTTTGCATGCTTACTCGGCTGCAACCAATACCCTTTTCACCCAAAAGTTGTTCAAACCATGAAAACATCGATTGCATTTTGGACTATAATCCTTGGCTTTGCGTTAAATGCTTCCGCGCAAACCATTCCGTACAATGGCCCCGAATCGCTGGTACAAAATGCGCAGGAGCAATACGCCAGCATCATTCTGCCGACCAATGTGAGCGTGACTTGGAGCATCACCGGAGGGGTGATTCTAGGGAGTAAAACCAACGCTTTGGTACAATTCAATGCTGGAGGAGTTGGAAATCTGGTACTCACCGCACAACTATCCAATGGCAGTTCGGTCCAAAAAACAATTCCAGTTCGTCAAGCTGGCGCCACTCTTTTTCAAGGCGCAACGGTGAACTTTACCGCTGGTGTACGCCAACACCCGATCTATCAATTGCTCCGGGGAGAGCGTATTTTTATTTCGTCGCAGGTAAGCAGTGGCGCAAAACCTATCCTTTCCCTACTGGATTTCCAGGGCAGGTTGATCCTCCAGGACGACACCCTGGATTACAAAACCACGGTCCGTGGCAGTTATTTAGTAGTGGTTGATGCCAAAACATCCGGTAGCCTGGTCGTCCAGGGTGTACGGCCAGCCCAGGCGGGTAGCAGTGGTGTCCCGATCAATTCGCCATTGACACTGGATGCCGCAACGCAGGGCAAATTAGACAAAGAGATTGACCGCAGCACCCGGCTTACCGGGGGCGAGGGCTTGATCAGAAATGGCAATACCCTTGTTTCGGCCTATTATGATGTCAACATCCGCAAAACCCTGATTAAAGGGTATCAAAACGACCAATTGATCTGGACCTGGACCAGCGCAGAGCATGAATACATCCGCACGCTCAATACAGGCAACAATGGTGAGATTCTGGCCATTGGCAGCTCAGGCGAGGTAGGTGCTGGACTGGACAATGTATTGGTGATCCGGTTGCAAAGCAACGGCAATTTCATCGCAAGAGTTGAATTCGGAACAGCGGGGTACGATTTTGGATATGGCATTGCCGCTTTTTCAGACAATAGCCTTTTGGCCACTGGATTTACCACCGGTTCTTTTTCTGGTTTTAGCAACAAGGGTGGTTTTGATGCTTTTGCGGTTAAAATTTCCCCAACGAATACGGTCTCAAGCCTTTTCCAATTTGGTTCCAACCAGGACGATCGCGTTTTTGCCTGCAAAACCCTCAAGAATGGCAATGTATTGGTTTTTGGCGACACTGAAGGCGACCTGGGCAACAACAGCAATTCCGCCGGAGAGTTTGACCTCTTTCTAACTGAACTAACCCCTACCCTCGTGCAAAATTGGACTGAGTTATACGGATCTGCGGAAAACGACCTGGCTTTTGATTTGGTTATCGATCCAGGCTCCGGGGATGCATTTCTGACGGGCATGACCACCGGAATTTTGGAAGCGAATGTAGGCAACCCTACCTCGCCCCAGGTATATTTGATGCGTATCAATGTCACTTCGAAAGCGATTGCCTGGGTACATCAAATGGGCCCAGACGAAGGGCAGTCTAGCGAAACGCTTGCCCTTTCCGATAAAGGGGTTGGAGTGCTTTTTTACACCAATGGCAGTTTCCCTGGGTTAATCAACAACAGCTTGGGCTCGCGCGCTTCAGATGACATGGTCGTTGCACATTTTGATTTCAACGGCAAATTGGAGTGGCTCAAACAATTCAACCAGACAGCGGAGCGCATTTTTGCCCGGGGGATTGCTTTTGCGGACAATACCTGTTTTGTCCTCCAAGACCATATTTATGTACCTGATGCGGTTTTTTCGACCACCAGTTTGGATCGGTTTGTAGTGCCAACAATTAGTGTTGCCGCTCGCGATTTGTCGCCAACTTCGATGCAAGTTTACCCCAACCCCTTTGTGGATAAAATTTGGGTAAAAAATGTTGATCCTGACGCGACTTTTCAATTGTACGATGGCACCGGACGGCTGGTTTTTTCGGGAAAAAACGTCCAGGAACAAGATTTCGCTAAGCTACCCAGCGGTTTTTATGCCTTGAGCATCCGAAAATCGACCACCCCTATCTTTACCACTTTTAAATTGATCAAACCATGAGACTCATCTACACCTTAACCATTGTATACTTGACCCTAAATGTTCGGCTATCCGCTCAGGACTTGTATTTTCCACCAACTACAGGTACGACCTGGGAAACCACATCGCCAGCAGCCTTGGGTTGGTGTCAAAACAAAATTGATTCTTTGTACAGTTACCTCCAAGCTCGGAATACCAAAGGGTTCATCATTTTGAAAGACGGAAAGATCGTTTTGGAAAAATACTTTGGCACCTTCACCCAGGATTCGATCAACAAATGGGCCTCGGCGGGTAAAGCGCTGACCGCCACTTTAGTTGGCATCGCTCAAGAAAAAAAACTACTCAACATCAAAAATCCGGTGACCCAATACCTGGGCAGAGGCTGGAGTAGCTGCACGCCTACGCAAGAAAACGCCATTACCCTGTTGCATTTGCTCACTATGACCAGCGGATTGAACCCCAATCCTAAAGCTCCTTGTGACAATCCTGACCCCGCAGTGAGTTGTCTCACCTACCTTTTCCCACCAGATACCCGTTGGGCATACCATACCGGCGCTTACAAACAATTGGAGTATGTGGTCAGCAAAGCGGCGGGCCTGAGTTACAACCAATTCACCAGGCAACAGATCGGCAGCAAAATTGGCATGGGGGGCAACTGGTTCGATGATGTTTATTTTGCCAAAGTGCGGGATGCGGCACGATTTGGTTTGCTTTCGCTCAACAAGGGGGTATGGGCAAAAGATACGATCCTGCGCGATACCAGCTATTTTAGGGCAATGACCAAAACTTCACAGTCTTTAAACAAAGCCTATGGTTATTTATGGTGGCTCAATGGGCAAGAATCATACCTAGCTCCTGGCATTTCCAAAGAATCGATGGGCACCCTGTTTCCGGATGCCCCCAAAGACATGATTGCCGCATTGGGGCAAGATGACCAAAAAATATACGTTGTGCCCAGTCAAAAGCTGGTGGTAGTGCGACTGGGCAACTCTGCCTACGGCGTGGCGGCTGCATTCTCTCCCTTCGACAACGAGTTGTGCCAAAAAATCAGCAACCTGGCTTGTGACGTCAAATACACCCTCAATGTCGTCAATGGCCAAGGCAGTGGCACCTACTCAGCAGGCGACAGCTTACATATTTTCGCCAACCCCAACGCCAGCAATCAGGTTTTTGACCGCTGGCAAAGTTCTGCTCTGGGGCTTGTTGCACTCCCGACCCTCCGGGAGTACCATATCCGTATCGTAATGCCCAAACAAAATACCACCTTGACGGCTACCTACCAGACTACCCCTACTTGGACTTTCACGGAAACCACCATTGTCAACAAAAAGGTGTTTTATCATTTCCCAGCCAAGATGAAAGGGGTGATTTTGGCTTTTCATGGGGCTGGAGGCAGTGCCACAGGCTGGATTGGCAGCGTTGAAAACGACAATTTCCACCGCTATGCTGTGGCACACGGCTACGGCATTTTGGTGACCGAAAGCAATGACCGCATCCAAAAACGCTGGGCCAACAGCCCGGTTTCAGCCAGCAATGGCGACATCGTGAGCATCAACCAAATCCTGGACAACCTCAAAACAGCGGGCAAATTGACGGGCAACGAAAAACTATTCGCCATTGGGCATTCCCAAGGCAGCGGCTTTGGCAGCGTGATCGCTTATGTCAAAGACTTTACTGCCAGTGCCCAATACGGGGTAAATGGCAACGATGGGGTGTTTGGAGTGAGCACGGTGCCCACCATTTGGAATGCTTCCCGGGCGGATACTTCAGCAGACAACCAGAGACTCAATCAGTTTTATACCTCTTATAATACTTTTTTAACCCGAGGCATTGCAGCTGAGTTGCACATTTTGGAGCCTTCCCCGCTTTTTCCAGAACGTTTTTTGCGGATTCAGACTATTTCCTTTTCCCAGGCGCAAGGCATTTTTAATGACCTCAAAACGGCGAACTACCTCAACGACAAAAAATTTTTTAAGTTAAATCCACGCCTCAATGAAACCTACATCAACAGCATTTTAGCTGTACCCAATTCTTTCGATGGCGACATTGACGATCAGGTAACGGTGGCTTTCACCGAGCACAAGTTTTACAGCGACCACAATTTTTTAACCATCGATTTTTTTGATCGACAGTTGGGCATTACCACGGACTTAAAGAAGCTTGATCAAGATCAAAAACCAAAAGTGTTTCCCAATCCCATTGTAGACAGAATTCAGGTAAAAAGTGATGACCTGAACCTGGAATTTGAATTGTATGATCAATTGGGAAGTCTGCTCTACAAGGGTAAAAACCTGACGGGGCAAGATTTTTCCAGGCTTATAGCCGGGATGTATATTCTAGTGATTAAGAATGGGCAGGGTGGTAGATTGAGTATTGAGAAGTTGATAAAATTGTAAATAATAAAGCAACACACCTAAAGTCAACATTTTAGGTGTGTTGTCTTATTATTCAACTGAATCTTCTTCTTTCAATTGTGCACAAATTTCTAGCACTTTCTCTGGCTCAAGGTTTAAGATACCTGCAATGCCTTCAGGTGCGAAACCAAGGAGAAGCATATTTTTTACGGACATACTGATGAATTGTTCATGCCTTTGCTGAGCTTCTAGTCTTTCTTGTTCCAATCGTTTCTGCGATTCCAATCTTTCTTGTTCAATACCTTGTTCAAGTCCTTGCTCAAGCCCTTGTTCAAGTCCTTGCTTTAAACCCTGCTTTACTGCATCCTTCAAAGCATCTTTAAAAAATGCATTCTTGGAAAGATCTAACGTAATTGGCATCTCGTTGATGATTTTTTTGGTTTGCTGATCAAATTTACGAATTTGACTTAGGATAGTCAACTGGTGCAAGAATTTTTCCAATTCAATTTGGTTCTTGCACACTTTCTTCAAGCGTCGCAAAATCAACCGAATTACTGCAGGGAGCTTAGCCTTGGGAAATTTGCTTAAGATGGCAAGCACAATTTCTTCCGGTATTTCCGACTCGATGAACTCTTCCAGCGGAATCTGGCTGAGTTGAATCAATTGATACCCTTTAAATTGAAAAGCATCGGGTAATGTGGTGGTCATGCGGGTTTTCCCTTTGCCCAGGTAAACCACAAAATGGCGAATTTCGAGCTTGTATTGCTTTTGTAAAAAACCGTGATACTCGCCCACACGATATACCATATCTGCTTCCGATTCGGTTTGAAATTCAACATGCAAAATGAAGTGATTGTGCTGCATGTCCAGAACCTCCATCAAAAAATCGACATTCCGATTGATGGTCATGTTGATTTCTTCTGGGAGTGGAGTACACTCAATCATTTCGATACCAGCTAGTTTTGCTACAACTGGCAATAAGATAGTGCGAAAATTTTCTTTCAGAATTTTGTCGTATGCTTTGGTGTCTTTGGGCTTTTCGGGTTGGGATGATTCCATTAGTAGAAGTTTAGGGTGCAATATAAATAAAAAAGTTTTTAAAAATAAAATATAACACAATTGTATTTAAATTGCTTTTTGTTATTTTTGCCTGTACTTAATTCTGAATTGATCAAACAAGAGAATCATGGGACACTCCAGCGAAGCAATTTTTATGAAGCCAAGGATTACAGTAGAGCAAGAACTTAGTCTATTGAAAAAATTAGGCTTAGATAATTTTGTTTTTAAGGAAAAAGTCTGGTTTGAAGAAACAATGACATCCTCAAGAAGGAATGGAGTTTACATCGGTCACTGCAATGATTCTACCTTTATCGTTTTTGATGGCGTTGTTGCGAACTACATCGGGTTTATTAAAGATGAATTTAATCCTTGGGAAAAAATTCTCTCAAGTCTTTATCCAAACTCAGCGTTTTTATCCATCTTGAACTTTGAAGGGACGTGTTCATATCAATACCATTATATTAAAGATGCTGAAACTGTTAGAAAGAAAGCAGGTGTTTATCCAAAATTACTTTCAAGCATTGGCGAAGAATTGGAGATAGAAAAAGAATACTATGTCAAAAAAGAAACCATTGACGGCCAAGAAATATTTTTCACCAAACCTTGGAATGAGCATGAAACTGAACTTCATCAATGGACACATGCTCAGATTGGAGGTGAAGTGGCTTTTAGGTTGGTAAAAATAATGGCAGAAGTAGAATATGGACATGATTTTATGTTTAACTCTTTTGTAAATCAGTATCTTCCTAATGGTGAATTAAGTATTATAGGCGCGTGGGGTCTTGATAAAAAGCTTTTCCAGAAATATCCAGCACTCATTCCCCCAGAATTAATCGGCCAAGGCATCATTGTTGAAAAAGTGTATGAACCTACACCTAAGCAGAGCCTATCTTCTAATTCAAATGCATCAAATCCTATCCACATCAACTACCCAAGTGGTTTCCATCCCGTAGATGCCCCCATTTCAATCACAGGAAATGTTGAAATTTCGGCATCTCCAGAAAAGGTTTGGGAAGTTTTGATTCAGATAAAAAATTGGGATGAATGGCACCTTGAAACCTATAACATCCAAATCGTTAGCACAGATATCGGAGAACTTAAGTACAGATCAAAGTTTCGCTGGAATACTTTAGGCGTACATTTATTGAGTCAGGTAAACGATTTTGAACCTTCGCGCAAAATTTCCTGGATGTCAAGAGGAACAGGGATTTCCTCTTTTCACGCCTGGCAACTCATTCCCACAGAACAAGGCACCAAGGTCATTGTAGAAAATACTCAAAAGGGGTGGTTGTGTCAATTGCACCATCGTTTACGGCCACAACGGATGGTAGCCTACCATGTGGATTGGCTAGAGCGCTTAAGCAAACGAGTTTTGCAAAATGATTGAACGGCCTCGCAATTTCACGCGAATTTCGAGCCTTCTGCTTTCAAAAATTGACCAATATTGAACTGAACATCCTCCAAAACTTCAACATCCTTATTCCAATCTTTGATTTGCCAATCTTCAGTGGGTGTGGCTACCATTACTGTTTTACCTGGAGTTGTAATCCAAATGACCTTTTCAACTCCGAAATCAAGGAGTTTTCTGGTTTTGGTATGAACGTAGCCTTCGGAAGTCAAATTAGCGGTGTCTACCGAAATATCTACTTCGATGACAACTTTTGGAGGAATTGAAAAATAATTTTCGTTGATGTCGTCTATGGAGAGATTTTTGCGGTCATAAATCAGGATGTCTCCAGCTAAATTATTGCGTTTATCGAGGTGCAGCCCAGCTTCATTCGTAAATAGGATGAATTGGGTTTCATCCAGATTTTTATACAAAGTTTTCAGTAAAAAACCAATGATAAAAGCTTGCAATGAACTAGATCCCATAATCTCTTCAAATGTTTTTTTCCCTTCGATAACATCCAGATACCCTTTGTAGTAGATAGGCATACCATCCAAGATTTCGCAAATGAAATGCTCGGGTACTTTCTTTATTGGTTTCTTGGTCTTCCTTGGCGATTTTTCAGCTACCATTTAATTTTTTCTTTAAGCAGAACAAATTTAAGCATTTCCATAGAAAAAATCAATCTAGCTCCTTAAGTCTATGATGCTTAAAGTACAAAGCCAAGTCATTCACAATAGAATGGCTTGGCCTCGTATCTGGTATAAGTTGTATGCTGGTTCTAGCACTTTTGAAAAATCACCGTTGCCAATGGCGGCAAGGTAAATTCTATAGAATGCTCCCGGCCATTCCATTCTTGTGCGTCGGCTTTTTTGGTGCCATTGAGGTGATCGCCAGTGCCATTGTATAGTTTAGCATCACTGCTCAGAACCTCTTTCCATTCGCCACCACTTGGCACGCCGACCCGGAAACCTTCGCGGGTAACAGGTGTGAAATTGCATACCACCAACAAGTTCTCTTCCGCCTTTTCGCCTTTGCGGAGGTAAGCCAATACGCTATTTTCCCAATCGCCGTGCTCTACCCATTCAAAACCTTCGGGGTGGAATTGTTTTTCGTACAGTGCCGGACTGGCCGAGTAAAACTTGTTGAGGTCGCGTACCCAGGCTTGCACCCCTTGATGGGTGCCAAACTCCAGCAGCCACCATTCCAGTCCACGTTCGATGCTCCATTCGGTGGTTTGGCCAAATTCGCCACCCATAAACAGCAACTTCGTACCCGGGTGCGTATACATGTATCCAAACATCAAACGCAAATTGGCAAACCGTTGCCATTCGTCGCCAGGCATGCGGTCAATCAGCGGGCCTTTGCCATGTACCACTTCATCATGCGAAAGCGGCAGCATGAAGTTTTCGGTAAAGGCATAAATCAAACTGAAGGTAATCTCGCCGTGGTGGTATTTGCGGTGGATGGATTCTTTTTTGAAATAATCGAGCGTATCGTGCATCCAGCCCATCATCCATTTCTGGCCAAAACCCAGACCTCCTGAGTATGTCGGATGCGACACGCCACTCCAGGCCGTGGATTCTTCGGCAATGGTAATGGCATCGGGGAATTCCCGGTACACCATCGTATTGAACTCCCGCAAGAAGGAAATTGCTTCCAGGTTTTCTTTGCCCCCCTTTTCATTGGGTATCCATTCACCTGCTTCCCGCGAGTAATCCAGGTAAAGCATGGAAGCAACGGCATCTACCCGCAAACCATCGATGTGAAAACGCTCCAGCCAAAACAGGGCATTGGACACCAGAAAGTTGCGCACTTCATTGCGACCAAAGTTGTAAATCGCACTTTTCCAATCCGGGTGAAAACCCTTCCTTGGGTCAGAGTGCTCGTACAAATGGGTACCATCAAACTCCGCCAATCCATGCGCGTCGGTAGGAAAGTGAGAAGGCACCCAATCCAAAATCACCCCAATTCCGGCCTGGTGCAATGAATCCATCAGGTACATAAAGTCCTGTGGTGTACCAAAACGGCTGGTTGGCGCAAAATACCCGGTAACTTGATAGCCCCAGGAAGGGAAGTAAGGGTGCTCCATCACGGGCAGGAATTCTACGTGGGTAAAATTCATGTCCTTCAGGTAATTCACCAAATCTACTGCCAACTCGCGGTAGCTTAAAGACTCGTTGCCGTTCTTTTTCCAGGTGCCCAGGTGAACTTCGTAAACGGAATAAGGCTGTGCTTTGCCCGCTTTTTCCTGGCGCTGTTTCAGCCAATCCTGGTCATTCCAGGTGTAGTCGTTGTCCCAAACAATGGAAGCGGTTTTGGGTGGAACTTCCCAAAACAAGGCGTAAGGGTCGCCTTTTTCCAGGTGTTGGCCATTTTGGGCGTGGATGTGGTACTTATACAAAGTGCCTTTTTCCAACCCAGGGATAAAACCTTCCCAAATTCCGGAGCCGTCCCAGCGCGAGGAAAGAGGGTGTTCTTCGGTATTCCAAAAATTAAAATTGCCAATAACAGAAACACTCTGAGCATTTGGCGCCCAAACAGAGAAATAAACCCCTTGCTGACCCTCAACTTCGATCAAGTGACTGCCCATTTTTTCATAAATCCGAAAATGGGTGCCCGACTTGAAGAGGTATATATCGTAGTCAGTAAAAAGGCTGTGATGGATTACCTTGCTCATGCTTGCAGAGATTGGAGGCATCGACAGGATTTGACCTGTCTCTACTGATTGAAAATTCTTATGGAAATAGCTGGGCATGAATTTCAAGCAACATGAAAATTGGGATCTCAGGCTGATTAATGTTTCATACACCATGTTTAGCAAAAATAGCAAGGTAATGCTAAAAGAGAAGTGATCTGAAAAAAAAAACGCAGCATTACCAAATATAGTAGTGCTGCGTCAGGAAAACACTGATTCAGATGGTGTTCAATAGCAATCTATTTCTTGCCTCCTTTGAGTTCTTCTTGCCATGCAGCCAGTTTTTCCCAGTTGCCATCAGCAGCCAATTGAGCCTGTTCAGCCCAGGTGCCTGGATCGTGCATTTTGTAACGACTGCCCGCAGCGTCCAATACGCCTTGCAAAGTTGCAATTTTGGCACCAGCAAGCTCGGCAAAAGTAGAAATGCCAGCTGCGTTGAGCAACTCAGTAATTTTAGGTCCGATGCCTTCAATTTTTTTCAAATCATCTTTCTCGCTGGTTTTTGCTTTAGCCGGAGCTTTAGCTGCCTTTTCTGCTTTGGCTTTTTCGCCAGTAGCTTTTACTTTTTTTCCACCTTCTGCTTTCCCGGTCAATTCTCCATCAACAATGGCGGATACTGAAACCAAAGAGTTGTTGATGCCATCAAAAGGAGATGGGACATAAGCATCAGCGGCCCAATCGTTTTCCCAACGGTCATTGTCAATCAGGTAACGAAACGCATAGTTGGCACCGGTAGCCAATTCAATCGTTGCAGAAAATTCAGTTTTGCCCGCTTTCATCGGCAAACCATTTTCCCAATCCCAACCATTAAAATCGCCCAATACGCGAACTTCGCCACCTTCTTGTGCGGCAGTTAATGGAAGTGTAAAAGTTACTTTACAAACATCTTTAGTTTTGGAATAATCTTTCTTCAACATGTCATCTGGTATTTGTGGTTGAATGAATCGATGAATGATTTGCGAGCTGTGTAAGTGTAATAAGGGAATAATCGAACTAAATTTAGGGCAAATTTATTCGCTATTATTTTGATTTTCAAAGCCGAATGTCATTTTTATTAAAAGAGTGGTTATCCTTTAAGGAAAGAAATTATCTGACAATTACGCATTTTTTGAAATAATATTTATCCAGACGAAAAAAGCATCAAGCCATTGTTTGAAGCTGTACCCCAAAACCGAATAATCAACGGATTTAAAAAAGTAAAAAAAAGTAAAATTATCGGAATCTTTTTTTAACAACAATCTACAGTCAGCGATGTAGAGACGCGATTTATCGCGTCTTACTGAATATTATAGGCGATGAATTGCGTCTCTACATTGCAGATTTAAAATTTACCGGTCTCGTAATATCCCAGCACCATCTTCCAAATCAAGTGTCGGTATTTGGCCGAGATGAGGTTGCCATTGGCCTGGGTCAGGTTGTTTTTTGCCAAAATGTATTCTGAAGTATTGGCCGTTCCCGCAGCAAAACGTTTTTCGATCATGCGTACGTTTTCGGTTTGGGCTGCTACTTGTTGTTCGGCAGCACGCCATTGCTCTTTGGTTGCCCGGTGGTTTTGTACGGCTTGCTCAACCTCGGTACGGAGTTGGTTCTTTACATCGGCAAGATTGTTTTCGGCAATACTTTCGGTGATCTCAGCCCGAACTACGCGCTGTTTGATTGAACCACCTTTAAAAATCGGCAATGTCAAACCGATGCTCATGCTGCCGTTGCGAGTGGCATCCAATTGGGTGAAATAAGCTTCTGGCCGGGTACTGGTGAAAAAAGCCCCATAGTTGCCTTGAAAATAAACACTGGGGAAATAATTAGACCGCTCAGATTCGACACCTTTTTGGGCGCTAAAGATGCGCAATTGCGCCCCCTGAACTTCCGGCAAGATCGAAACTGCTTTTTCCAAAAGTGCACTTGAGGCCAATGCTTCCGCAGGAGCTTCCACTGTTTTGATCAAATTGCCATCCAATTGAGCCGTAAGGTCAACGGGTTGATTCATTTGCTGAAACAGGTTGACCTTGGCCAATTCGGCATTGTTGCGGGCACTTACCGCGTTGAATTCCTCATTGGCCAGTTGGGCCTTAAGCTCGTATACAATCGCTTCGTTGGCCACACCTGCGGCTACTCGCTTTTGAGCCAATTCAATTTGCTGGCGGGTCGCATTGGCTTGTTCCAGGGTGATGCGCTGCAATTCCTGGTTGGCCAGGGTATTGAGGTAAAACGTGGTAATGTTGCGCCGAATCAGGTTGCGGCTGGCTTCCACATCTTTCATTCCTGCGAGGATGGCCTGTTGCTGCTGTTGCCCTTGGTACTTCAAACCAAAGCCATTAAAAATAGGTATGGAAAGGTTCAAGCCAAAGCCATTGCTGTTGAATACCTGTTCAATCCTTTGGTTGGTGTTGATGTCAACACTGCGCCCAAAGTTGAAGTTTTGACCAAAATTCAATCCCAGATCGGGCAACTGTTGGGCCCGGATTTGCTTCAGGCCAACCTCGGCAATGTCCAGTTGATAGCCGGAATTTTTGATTTGCAGGTTGTTTTCGAGCGCAATGCGCATACAGTCGTCCAGGCTCAGGGTACTTTGTGCGTTTACGATTGGCGCTCCCAAAATGAATAGGATGAAGGCCAGAAGAATATTTTTCATAAATGGTTATTTTGGTGTTGAGGGAGGTTGAGTGCTTCGGCTCTGCATCCGGCACTTCGGCTCTGCATCCGGTCACTGAGCGGAGCCGAAGTGCCGGATGCCGAGCCGAAGCACTCAACCTCCCTCAACTTACTTCGTAATTTTTTCTTCCCTTTCCACATGTCCATCCAGCAAGTGGATGATGCGATTGGCGTAGGCAGCGTTTTTCTCGCTGTGGGTCACCTGAATGATAGACACACCTTCGTCCTCGTTGAGTTTTTTGAAAATCTGCATGATTTCATCGGCCTGTGCAGATTGCAGGTTGCCGGTAGGTTCGTCGGCCAAAATCAGCTTGGGCTGGCCAATGAGCGCACGGGCAATGCCCACGAGTTGCTGTTGGCCGCCCGAAAGCTGATTGGGAAATAAATCCTTTTTAGCCACCATATTGAATCGATCCAGTAAATCTGCCACCCGGCTTTTGCGCTCGGAGGAAGATACTTTTTTGTACAACAGCGGGGTCTCAATGTTTTCGTACACCGTCAGCTCATCGATGAGGTGGTACTGCTGAAACACAAACCCGATGTAATGCTTGTACAACTCGGTGCGTTTTTTCTCAGAAAGCTTGTGCACCGGCTCATCCAAAAAATAGTACTCGCCACCACTGGGCTCTTCCAACATGCCGATGATGTTGAGCAGCGTGCTTTTGCCTGCGCCCGAAGGCCCCATGATGGATACAAATTCCCCTTCGAAAATAGTAGTGCTAATGTCCTTGAGCACCCAGTTTTTCTGGATGCCATTGCTATGGTACTTAGCTATGTTTTTTAACTGCAACATAGAATCTTGCTTTGTTTTTTTGTAGATTGCACAAAAATTAATGATTATGAGCATTGCTGCTTTTGATCTTATCGAAGAATTTCATTCCGAAGACGTCATGTCGCTCAATCATTCTCGACTGATTCAAAAAATCAGTGTTAAACTTGAAAAGTTTGACGCTCAGTACGATATTTTTCCTGAGTTGGAGTTAGAACTCAATGGCATCAAGGTAAAGCCTGACATCTGCATTTATCCCAATCTTAAAATTGATTGGCTCAATGATGTCATCTTTATGAACAACCCGCCGATAACGGCTATTGAAATCCTTTCTCCGAAACAAGCGCTGACCGATTTGACAGATAAGGTAATGAATGTCTTCTTACCATCTGGGGTCAAATCTGCCTGGGTTGTCATTCCCACCGTAAAAACGATTTACCTTTTCCAACCCAATCAAGAGGTTCAAACCTTTAGCTTTCACGATACTTTTACCGATCCAGCTACTGATATTTCAATCACTGTTGCTGAGCTTTTTTCTTAGGGCTTGATCCTGTCGTTCCAAAGAAAATACCCTCGGTTGGGACAAGCGCACCTGCCTGTCCCTAACCTGGAGCGAATTGCAACGAAATAAAGTATGAAACAACAGTCAGTGAAAAATTCTTACAAGTGTGGGTGTCAGTTGTCTACTTACAGTAAGTCATAGACCATGCCAATTTTTCAAAACACTGAATTTCAAACCAGTAAAAGAGATTTACTCAAAAACCATGTTCAGTTGTGGACAGGTTGTGTTCAAAAACGGACACCTGTGATAGATTTTTTAGGGGCTACGAAGACAGAGTCTATTGTAGAACCAAAGTTGATGATCCTTTTCATCGTTCCTAAACTTCCTTCGTGGTTTTTTTCTTCCAGAAAAACCACCCCAGCCCAAAAAACTGCTTAACTTAACGTGCACTAAAACATCAGATCATGTCCTTGTCTCGCGCTCAATTTTTGCACAGCACAGCCTTGCTCGGTATAGGGCATGCGCTTTTACCTGGCCTCGAATTTTGGGATGATTTCAAGCGCCGTTTCCACATTGGTGCCTGTGACTGGTCTCTGGGCAAAAGTGCCGATATCGGGGCTTTTGAAATTGCCAAATCCATTGGCTTGCAAGGCATCCAGGTCAACCTGGGCAATGTAAGCAACGACTTGCACCTGCGCCAGCCCGGCATGCAGGCCCAATACCTGGCTGCCAGCAAAAGCACTGGGGTCAAAATCAGCAGTTTGGGCATTGCAGAGCTCAACAACGTACCTTACAAATCCGACCCGCGCACCGAACAATGGGTGTCCGACAGCATCGATGTGGCCAAAGCCTTTGGAGTAAGGGTTGTTCTGCTGGCTTTTTTTTCCAAAAATGACTTGCGCAATGACCCCGCAGGCATGGAGGAAGTTATCCGCCGCTTGAAAAAAGTAGCGCCGAAGGCAGAACAAGCCGGGGTGATTCTGGGCATCGAATCCTACCTTACCGCCGAAGAACACTTGCACATCATGCGAGAGGTTGCGTCTCCCGCAATCAAGGTGTTTTACGATTTTAGAAATGCCACAGATGCGGGCAACGACATTTTCAAGGAACTCAAGATTTTGGGCAAAGCAAACATCTGCGAGTTGCACATGAAAGAAAATGGCCAATTGTTAGGTACCGGCAGCATTGATTGGCCACAGGTAGCCACTACCCTGCGCGAAATCGGCTATCAGGGTGATCATTGGATGCAGATCGAATGGGCCAAGCCAGATGCCGATGACGTGGTCACGGCATATCAACACAATTTGGAATACTTGAAAGGATTGTTTCAATAAACCTGTTGTAATCAAACCGTCCCTAAGGGGATCAAATCGCAATTCAATGAACCGTTATTTCTCCTCCATACTTTTCCTGCTTTTGATCTCTTTGTTTTTCGAACCCCGGCCTCAAGAGCCTCTCAAGTTGTACCTCCCCGACGACCTGGAGGTGACCCTCTGGGCCGAAAGCCCCATGTTTTACAACCCCACCAATATGGATGTGGACACCCGAGGGCGGATCTGGGTCACCGAGGCCGTTAATTACCGCACCTACAACAACGATACCCTCCATCACTTGTTCCACCACAAAGGGGATCGGGTGATGATTCTGGAAGATACCGATGGCGATGGCAAAGCCGATGCTTCCAAAATATTTGTCCAGGACAAAGACCTCGTTTCGCCCCTGGGGATCGCCGTAGTGGGCAAGCAAGTCATCGTATCCTGCGCCCCCAATTTGATCATTTACACCGATGAAAATGGCGACGACATTCCTGATAGAAAAGAAATTCTGCTCACTGGCTTTGGAGGCAAAGACCACGACCACTCTCTCCACTCGGTCGTAACCGGCCCCGATGGCAAATGGTATTTCAACGTAGGCAATGCCGGGCCGCATTATGTGCGAGACAAGTCAGGCTGGACTTTGCGGGCCGGCAGCGTATACACTGGTGGCTCCCCATACAACAACAAAAACGAAGGCAACCAGCGCAGCGACGACGGCAAAGTCTGGGTAGGTGGCCTGCAATTTTGCATCAATCCCGATGGCACTGGCTTGAAAGTACTAGGACATGGGTTTCGCAACAGCTACGAAACGGCAGTGGACAGCTACGGCGACATGTGGCAAAACGACAACGACGACCAGGTCGTCACTTGCCGTGTATCCTGGCTGATGGAAGGGGGCAACGCGGGATTTTTCAGCGCCGATGGTACCCGTTATTGGAATGCCGATCAGCGCCCTGGACAAGACATGTTCACTGCGCATTGGCACCAGGAAGATCCAGGATTTATGCCTGCTGGCGACAATACTGGTGCAGGCTCGCCAACCGGCATGGCGGTCAATGAAGGCGATGGACTGGGTGACAAATACCGGGGCATGTTGCTCAGTGCCGAGGCAGGCCGCAACGTCATTTTTGCCTATTGGCCCAAGCCACAAGGCGCGGGGTTTGACCTGGGACCTAGACAGCGTTTGCTCAGTTCTGTTGCCGACGACGACGAAGCCTATTATTGGAATGATGCCAAGCACAAAGGCGACCTGAGCAAATGGTTTCGCCCTTCCGACGTGATGATCGGTACCGACGGAGCCATGTATGTTGCCGACTGGTACGACCCTGTAGTGGGCGGCCACCAAATGAAAGATAGCCTGGGATATGGCCGTATTTACCGCATCACCCCCAAAGGAAAACAATTGCGGGCGCCCAAAATTGACTTGAATACCCTGGACGGGCAATTGGCTGCTTTTCAAAATCCTGCACCCAACGTCCGGGCGCAAGGGCATCAAGCGTTATTGAAGCAAGGGGCAACTGCAGTTTCTGCTGTGCAGGATCTGCTGGAATCTGCCAATCCATACGTAAGGGCCAGGGCAGTGTTTTTGTTGGGAAAAATTTTACCGCCCAATATTGCCCTCAGTGAAATGGACCCCATGTTGAAAAACCCTGGGAACGAACGACTGGCGGTAGCGACCTTTCGAACTTTGCGCAACGTTTTACCTGCTGCACAATTCCTAACCCTTTGCGGCCAATACGCTACTTCGCCTTTGCCCATGTTGCGCCGAGAAATCGCCATTGCGCTGCGGGATCAACCTTGGGAAGCCAAATCTGCCATTTTGCTCAACCTCATCAAGCAATACGATGGCAGCAATGCCTGGGAGTTGGAGGTCATCGGAGCGGCGATTGGCGAAGATGCGCCCAAGATTTGGCCAATGTTGGGTAATTTATCACCTGGTTTAAGCGAACCCGTTTGGCGCAAACTGGCATGGAGACTGCACCCTGCTGCGGCCATAGATCAACTCAGCTCCTGGGCAAAAGCGGCCAATTCCACTGCAATCAAACGCAGTCAAGCCATCACCGGACTGGCTTATGTCAAAGACCGCAAAGCCGCTGAGGCCATGCTGGAACTGAGTAAAAGTACCTTGCCAGACGTAGCCGAGCAAGCCAAATACTGGTTGGCTTTTCGCCAAACCAACGATTGGGCTACCCTACTTGAATGGCAAAAAACGGGACTTAATCTGGCACTAGAGAAAAAAACCAATTACTGGAAGGCCGAACGCGAACGCTTACTCAACCAGAACATTGCCTTTCCAGAACGCCGATATACGGCTGAACGCATGGCCAAAGACTCCATCGGTGGGCAAATGCTGATCGGCTTGTTGGCAGAAAACAAATTGAGCAAAGACCTGCACGAAGCAATTGGCAAAAACATTTTTGAAAACCAAAGTCTGGCCGTGCGCATCCAGGCGGGCAATTATTTCAAACGCCCCGGCAGCGACAAAAGCTGGTCGATCCCCACGATCGCCGCAATACCTGGCAATGCAGCCAAAGGCAAAAAAGTATTCCAAAACAGTTGTGCCAATTGCCATAAAGCCGGGAAAATCGGACTGAATGTGGGCCCTGAATTGACCCAGATCAAAAACAAATTTGACCGAATTAGCCTGCTGGATGCCATTGTCAACCCCTCCGCAGGGATTGTTTTTGGGTACGAAGCCTGGACAGTCAACACCAGTGACGGCGAATCGGCCTTCGGATTCATCGTAGCAGATGGCCAAACCGTGGTGGTGCGCGATCTAGTGGGGCAACAGCATGCTTTTCCAGCAAATAAGGTAACCAAGCGCAGCAAACAACCGGGATCTTTGATGCCCGAACCGAGTGCGTTGGGCTTGTCAGAAGAAGATTTAGCCAACGTAAGTAGCTTTTTGCAGGAGCTGAAATAGTTGGCAGGTGGAAAAAAGACGCGTTGATTTGGATTTGATCAAAGTATTTTTTTTCTTAGAGCAATTTCAAACCAACACCTGATTTTAATTTTCCCTAACGTATGAATGAGACCAACAATACAGACAACATGAAGCGGGAGCTGGGATTGCTCGATGCTACTTTATTGGTAGCGGGCGGCATGATCGGTTCCGGTATTTTTATCGTCAGCGCCGATGTGGCGCGCAATGTAGGATCGGCAGGATGGATGCTAGTCATTTGGCTGATTACTGGATTTATGACCATTTCGGCAGCCTTGAGTTATGGCGAATTGAGCGGCATGTACCCCAAAGCAGGGGGGCAATATGTGTACCTGCGCGAAGCCTACAACTCTCTGATTGCCTTCTTGTTTGGGTGGAGCTTTTTTGCGGTAATCCAAACCGGAACCATTGCTGCAGTGGGCGTGGCTTTTTCCAAGTTTTTCGCTTATTTCATTCCTCAATTGGGTGATGACGTCATTTTGGCCAAAATTTTGGGATTCAACATTTCCTCAGCACAATTGGTCTCCATTGCCCTGATCGTGTTTTTGACCTATGTCAATACGCGTGGGGTCAAGAGTGGAAAAATCATTCAAACTACTTTCACTTCGGCCAAACTCGTCAGTTTGTTGGGGCTGGTTTTGTTTGGCTTGATGTTGGCGAAACCCGAAGTGTGGTCGGCCAACTGGAGCAACGCGTTCAACATTCAGCGTTTTAGTTCTCCGGGCGTTTTTAATGCTTATCCCAGCTTTTACGCACTGGCAGGGGGCATTGCGGCTGCAATGGTCGGTACCTTGTTTAGCAGCGACAGTTGGAACAATGTCACCTTTGTCGCTGGAGAAATCACCAATCCCAAACGGAATATCGGTCTGGCTTTGTTGTTGGGTACCCTTATGGTGACGGTTTTGTACGTCCTGACCAATGTCATGTATACCGCAGTATTGCCTATGAACGATATTGCTACCGCAGCCAAAGACCGGGTAGGAATTGCGGCGGCTGAATCCATCTTTGGTACCAGTGGTACTGCCATACTTGCCTTGTTGGTGATGGTGTCTACCTTTGGTTGCAACAACGGCCTGATTCTTTCTGGCGCAAGGGTATATTACAGCATGGCGCAAGACGGTTTGTTTTTCAAAAAAGCCGGTGAACTGAACAAGAACGCAGTGCCAGAGTTTGGCCTTTGGATTCAATGCGCCTTTGCTTCGCTGCTGTGCTTGAGTGGCAGATATGGAGATTTGCTGGACATGATTTCATTTGTGGTGGTGATTTTTTATGTCCTTACCATTATCGGCATTTTCATTTTACGGGTAAAACAACCCGATTTGGAAAGACCTTACAAAGCCTTAGGTTATCCCGTTTTGCCGATTATTTACATCGCAATGGGGATCACTTTTTGCGTTTTGCTGATCATCTACAAGCCTGCTTATACCTGGCCGGGCTTGATCATTGTGGCCTTGGGTGTACCGATTTATTATTTTTTGATGCGGAAGAAATAAGAGTTATTGAAGAATTATTTTGTTTCACGCAGATTTGACGCAGATGGATGCGCAGATTTTCACAGATTTTTTCTGCGAAAATCTGCGCTTAAATCTGTGGTAAATCTGCGCGAAACAAAAACATAGGTAACCGATAAATGCGAATCTCTATCCCCAGACCTCATTACTCCTTCAAATATCCAGCTCTCCAAATCCAGATCAGACCTGCAAATACCACCAAACCCAGTGCGACAGGCAAACTATAGGCTTTGGCAATAAACCCAATCACCGCAGGGCCGCCCAAAAAACCGACCATCGCAAAAGTATTCATTGTAGCCAGGCCTGCTCCAGGCGCCATTCCAGGTACTTTGGCAGCCGCGCTGTACAAAATCGGCGCACCAAGAGACACTCCCGCACCTACCATGGCAAAGCCCAACAGTGTTGTAGGCGGATAGGGCATTAAAATAGCCAGCAACAAGCCACTTGCCGCAATGCCGCCACCTACCCGCAATACCTGTCCCCCACTGTAATGTTTAAGGATAGCATCTCCCATAAAACGGGTCAAGGCCATAAACAAGGCATAGGCCGCGAAACCCCAACCCCAGAGTGCAGCAGGTGCTTTGACAACTTCACGCATGTACAAAGCAGACCAGTCGGCCATGGTGCCCTCGGTCAGGTTGGTACACAGGCTGATGGCCACCAGGCTCCACAATGCAGCATTGGGCAAACCAAATTTTGGTCGGGGGCCTTCGGATTTGCTGACCATCACCTCGCTGGGTACTTTGAGAAAAGATTGATAAATCAACAGCGTAGACGATATCAAAATAACACCCATACCTATGACATGGGTCACCGGGTGAATGCCAAATCCTAGTGAAGTAGCGCCAAGAGCAGAACCAAACATGGCACCACTCGACCACAAGGCATGGCAGGTAGACATGATGCGGATGTCTTCGTGCTTTTCCAGCGCCGTGGCAGCAGTGTTCATCGAAACATTGGTGGATGAAAAAGTAGTCCCCATAATGAATAAGACCAGTGCGACCAATCCAACCTGGGGCATCAAAAAGGGAAGAACAAAGAAAATAGCGCCCAACGTTCGGGCAATCAAAATCATCCTGACTGTCCCCAAACGGTGTAAAATTCCTACTGATAAAGGATTCATCAGCGTTACTCCGGCAGGAAGAGAGAGCAACAATAAGCCCAATTGGGCATCATCCAGTTCAAATTTTTGCTTGAGGTAGGGAATCATCGAAGACCAGGTACCAAACAACAATCCTTGCATGGCAAAAACCAAACCAATGCTTCGGCTGGTACTGTGGTTGAAAAAAAGACGTAAGTGCGCAGTCATGGCCGTTGTAACGTTGAAGAGTTAAAGTGCTGCAAAGTTAATCAGTCCGACCGTATCCACACCACCTCTGCATTGATCGCTTTCAACGCTGAATTGATCAGTAAATACTTTTTCGAAAGCTGTTTTCTTAAAAAAAAGTTATACCCTATAAATCCAGACAATATCTTTATAATTTTAAGCGTCAGCCGAAGTGTGGTCATCACTACGGATTACTACTCTAAAACCTCCGCGTTATGAGAAAACTATGCTATTCGAAGGCATTTTTCATCTTCGCAGCATTGTGCTTTACTGCCAGCTTGCTGCCCGCTCAAGATCTTTTTGAGCTCAAGTTCACCGATAAATTAGGGGTAAAGTACAAAGGACTTTTGGTGATTTTCAACGATACCAAAATGTACATGCGGATCGCCTACAATGCGGAAAACATGTACAAAGTCGTACAGGTAGATTACAGCTCTGAACATGGCGACACCGACGGCAGCGAATACTTGGCGTTGATGGGTTCCAATCCCCGCTTCATCACCCAGGCGGGGAAGTATGGCTACAACCCTGACCACCTCATCTTTTTAGAAGACCAGGATTTGCCCTATTTGACCGATGACCCTGACGATTCCTCCAAATTGTTAAAGGCAGAATCCTTCAGAACCTTGTCTCAAAAAGACATCACGGATGCGTACCTACGGGAGTTTTATGCATCCGAAGAAGCGGATTACAAGGCGTTGCGCAAAATGTTCGGCCTTGACCTCAGCACCTTGCACATCAAAAAGACGCCCCCCAACACCTATACCGGAGCCACTACCCTCCATTTGGTGATTGCGGCCAATACCAACATCGGCGACATTGGCATGAGTTGCGCCCGTGATCAGTCCTCGTTGACTGCTGAATTCAAGGGAATCGCTTCCTCTTTGGGTATCGGGTACAAGCAATACCTGATCAACGGAGATAATTTCACCAAATCTGCGGTGGTCAGTTCGCTAAGTTCAATGGTTCCTGGCCCCAATGACATCGTCATTTTTGTGTACCGTGGCCACGGATTCCGTTGGTCGGATCAACAGAGTGCCTGGCCCCAGTTGGACATGCGCAGCTCGCCTTATACCCGCATTGACGCCAATACCGCGCTTGATCTGGATTTTGTGTTCAAAACCATCAAAGCCAAAGGTGGCCGTTTGAACATAGTACTGGGCGATTGCTGCAACTCCAGCATTGACATCACCAGTCCCATCACCGGCAGTGAGTTTTTGGCCATGCAAGCCAACAACAATTACAACAGTGACAAACTGCGTGATCTGTTTATGAATTACAAAGGCAGTTTAATGGCTACTTCCGCTAGTCCTGGCGAGGTATCCTGGGCCAACAATGCCAATGGGGGCTTCTTCACGGTCAGTTTTTTGCAGTCTTTGCGGGAAGAAATCAGCTACATGCGGGATGACACTGCAGATTGGCGAGACCTGATCACCAATACCGTGAATGGTGCCAAAAGAAAATCTGCCAAGGGCGTTTGCAGCAATTGCACCACCCAGAATGGAATATACCACTACGACGTTACGCCTAAAAACTAATGGCAATGCCTAAACTACTAATGTACTTAATGAGTGTTGTGTTGCTTGGCAGCAAAGCCTGCAATTCAAATATCCTCGGCGATTTCGCCAAAATTTTCAAATCGGTGGATAAAACAGAGCTGTATGTGATTGATGCATTTCCGACTCCAGCGCAGGAACAGGATTTGAGCAAAACCTACATTGCCGATTACAAAGTAATGGAGTACCTGCCAATCAGTGCTGATGAAGCGGCGAGTCTTAAACTGGCCGCCGTTAACATCCGAAATTACGATGCGCTGAATGTAAAAAGTTGCCCATTCATGGCCAAATATGCGGTTCGCTTCACAACGGCCAAAGAGCAATTGACTTACATCATCAGCCCGACACCTTGCGGAAAAACGCGCCTGGTCTTTTCAGCCAATACCAAAATCAAAGACAAATCGATGGATTTGACTCCAGAAAATGGATTGGAGGCAGCGATCCAGAAAATAGTAGAAAAATCGATAGTGAAATAAAAATCAGGTATTTATGAACCACGGAGAGAACAGGTTTTTTGGATAACCCTGTTCTCTCTATGGTTGGTACCCTAACATTCAAGTAATGGTAAACTTCGTCCAAAAAACGCTGCTGTCTGCTTTGTTTTGTTTGTTTTTTTCAGTTCTCCTTTGCGCACAATCCACCGAATTTATTTATGGTGATCTGCTACCCGATGCGCCAGAGTTGGCAAAACGGGGGGAATACAAAGTAGGAGTGCAAACCATCAATTTGGTGCACAAAAATCAATTGAACGTCCTGAAACACAAGGATGGTGTAACGCCGACTTACGATCGACCGCTCACGGTGGAAGTATGGTACCCCGCCCTTGTTTCGCCCCAACAAAAAGAAATAGTGGTGTACGAGGAAGTCATGGGCAACGCTAACGACCCTAAACGCCCCCTCAAACCCTTTACCTTTAAAGGCCGTAGTGTGCGCAAAGCCGCAGTCAAAAAAGAGGAATCGCCCTACCCCTTGGTGATTATTTCCCACGGATATACCGGATCCCGATACCTCTTGACTTATTTGGCCGAAAACCTGGCTTCCAAAGGTTACGTGGTGGCGGCCATTGACCATACCGAATCTACTTTTCGCGATGTAGCAAATTTTGCAAGTACCCTTTACCACCGCCCGCTGGATCAGTTGTTTGTACTGGATGAAATGGATCGACTGAGTCAAAAAGGAAGCGGCAGCTTCTTGTCGGGGCTGGTGGATGCCAAAAATACCGGACTCATTGGCTATTCCATGGGTGGCTATGGCGCATTGAACGCCACTGGAGCAGGATTCAGTAAAACCGCCCTTCAATCGTTTAAAGCCATGAGTGGCGGTTGCGAAGCCTTGGCCGAACGCCTGGCAGGCTCGGAGGCCTATGCCAAAACCCAGGATGAGCGCATCAAAGCGGTGGTAGCTTTTGCGCCTTGGGGAATGAATGCTGGTGCCTGGGACTCTACAGGGTTGGCGGGATTGACCCGACCTACCTTTTTTGTAGCGGGCAGTGAAGACGACATTTCAAAATACGAAAAAGGCATCAAAGCCATTTACGAAGGTGCGCGGCATGCCAACCGCTACCTGTTGACTTATCAAAATGCACGGCACAACGTAGCCCCCAATCCCGCACCGCCCGAAGCCCTTGTGCAAGGATTGCCCATCGATGAGTACCTCCGCTATGCCGATTCAGTATGGGATATGCGCCGCATCAACAACATCAATCAGCATTTTGTTACCGCTTTTCTGGGTATTCATTTAAAGAAACAGGACCTCAATGAATACCTTCAACTGAAGGAAAAAGCAGTGGACGGCATTTGGAAGGGCTTCAAACCCCGTACCTCTATCGGCTTAGAATTCAGGCACCATGACGCGAATTGAACAGTTTTGAGTGTTTACAGGGTCTCCTTAAACAAAAAACGCCAATCGAATTTTATTCCGACTGGCGTTTTTTTTGGGGGCCTCACTGACCGTTTTCAGGGAGCCCTTGCAACAATCAGCTTATTTGCTCAATTGCTAAAAAATGTATTCCAAATCCACCTTATAGCCCGTGCTGCAACCCGTACATTCAATCCGCAAACTTTCCGGGAAATTATTGGTTTCGGTGTATGCCTTGAACTTCAATCCTCCCATAAAATCGTCGGTATCGGGAGCCGTATCCTTATCCCATAGTTCGATGGTGTATTCTTCGGCAGGGCTGGTCAATTCAGGCTTAGTTGCAGGAAAAAACACTGGATTTTGACCAGAAACAGGGTCAAGTGGCAAAGGAAATACTGGCCCTGTCCAAACCAAAGTAGTGCCTTTGTAGATTTTCATGTACACATCGGGGCCATCGGAAGGATCCCAATTGCCACCAGTCGTAGTTTTGGCGGGGTATTTGGTCAATTCCAGTTTGGTCAATTTAATGGACGTGGGTGTTTTTTGGGTACCACAGGTCTCTCCCGTCCAGCGTTCGGTACAGTTGCAATTGCCGGAATCACAGGTACCGCCATTCAGGCAAGTTTTTGACTCACAGGGGTCTGCTTTTTTACAGGAAAAACTTCCGCCAAGTAGCAATAAGGCCCATAGCATCAAGATTAAATAGGATTTGATGTTTTTCATTGTGGTGAATTTTAAAGGATTTGAATTCACTACAATATTGCGGGTATAAATACTGGCTTCGCCTCACCCAAATAGGTGATTTTATCACTAAAGGATCAGGGCATAAACTTGCTTGGTAGGTCAAAGTTTATGCCCTGATGAGCGCATATTACTTCACATCCCGCATGTTGTCTTCAGGATTCCGATCTACCAGCAGGCTGAAAGGATCAATCCCGGCCTTTTCGGGTTTGCCCTGGACTTCAAACGTAAAGGAGTTGTCTTTTTTGTTGATAAAGACCCGCTTGCGGTACAGGGTTTTGCCATACTTTTTGCCCTTTTCAGGTTTGGCAAAGGCTCCTATTTCAATCCAGTCGGCTACCTTTTCTTCTTTTTCCTTGCCCAGTTCGTTTGCCTTCAACTTTTGGCTTTCCACCTTGATGCTCACCTGATAGCGGTCTTTGCCCAGCTCTTTGATGGTGGCTTCGGTGGTACGGTTTTCAAACAAGGTGATGTCCCAAAACAAGTCTTTGATGATGTATTTGAGTGAGTCTGGTGTTTGGCGGTAAAACTCATCTACCACATCATTAGTCACCGGATATGGCGCTTTGGCGTAGCGGAATTTGTTCAAAAAGTCGCGCAAACCTTGGTTTACCTGTTCCTCTCCGATCATTTCCTTCAGGTAGTACATCACCAAGGAGCCTTTCTGGTAGTGGATGTAGCCCTGGTTTTCACAACGCCCCAAAGGCAATTCTTTCAAGCGCTCGTTGCCGCGGCCACGCAGGTATCGATCCGACTCGTATTTCAGAAACTTGCGCATGATGTCGCGTCCGTATTCTTTTTCCATCACCATCAAGGCGCTGTATTGAGCAAAGGTTTCGACAGTCATTTCGCCCCCTTGCATGAAGGCGCCACACTCCTGATGGGCCCACCATTGGTGCCCCATCTCGTGTGCAACCACATAGAAAACCATGTCGATATCGTCCTTATCTGCCCGGTAGTTTTCGATGAACCCAATCCCTTCGGAATAAGGCATCGTACCCGGGAAAGCCTGAGCAAATTCGGCATACCTTGGAAACTCAATGATGCGGCATTGCTTGTGGTAATAAGGGCCAAAATTGGTGGTGTAATATTCCAAAGACTTCTGCATGGCCTTGAGCATGCGGTCTACATTGTCCTTGTGGTTTTTGTGGTAGTATACCTCCAGATCGATGCCCTTCCATTTCTTGCGTGCTACTTCATAGCGTGCCGAGAGGAAAGAATAAAAGTTAAAACTTTCGTGATCGAGTTGATACTTAAAGTAATGTCGTCCATTTTCTGTCCATTCCTTTTCCAAAGAACCCGGTGCGATGGCAATTTGATCGGCAGCAGTGCTGATGACCGTTTCTACATTGACCCAATCGGCGTCATTGGACAAATAAGAATTCATGCGCGCGGTGGTATCGTACCGGTTGAGTTTTGGCGCACGGGTTTTCTCGGGCAATTTGAATTTTTTGCGGCGGTTTTTGTCGGTCATTTCGCCACCAGGTTGATAGCCAAAGCTGGGCGCAATATCGGTATTGTTGAAAAAAGTACCGTTTTGCATCACCTGCTGTACCCGCAATTCGTTTTCAAAACCCTTATTGCGGTAAACCGAAGCAAAATCCAGGCGCAAGGAATCGCCAGGCTGCAAAGCAGGACTGAGGCGGTAAATGCGGAAATAGACATCCTTATCGTCCTTGAGCAACTTCAGGCGTGAATTGCTGAGGGTAAACTTAACCGTTTGGGGCACTAGTACCAACAGCGAATCAATGGCCACGGCGTGGGTATTGCGTACCCAGTATTGCCCTTTGGCCTCGATACTGCGGCTTTCTGGAAAAATCTGGATGTCGTACTTCACATTGTAGATGCGGGGTTGGGCCTTGCCTTCAAAGCGTTTGTAATCTTTTTCATAGCGCACCGTCAGTTTTTCAACTTCCTTACTGCCCTTAAAAGCATTCAGCACGAGAGTATTGTAAAAAACCCAGGCGCCAGTCAAAGCCCACAGCACCACCGAACTATATCCTGCCCAGCGGTAACTGCGCCATTCCATTCCTGCAATTTTGATGCGTTTGGCCCAACCACTTTCTTTGCCACGGGGCCAAAAGCATACTGCAACAACAGCAAGGATGGCACTGAATAAGCTCCAATATGCATTGAACCAAAATAATCCCTTTGCGTAGGGTTGATAACCATACAAATCCGAAACGGTATACCCCGGCGCTCCCCCAAATTGCACCATATTGGATTCAATGCGCAGTGCTCCCCAAATGAAAGAGTTCACGATCATGACTACTATACAGATGAAAAAGCCAAGGTACATGTTGGGAGATAAAGTGTGCACCAACAAAAACAGCACCGTGATACAGGCAAAGCTCAAGAGATCCAGCACCAGTAACTCGCGTACATAAACACCCAAATCGTACCGGTTGTAACCTTGCAGGATTTGGGCAAAGATCGCCGCGATGATGCAGACAATCATCAAAATGGCTACTGCTCCCACAATGGTCAGAAACTTGGACAAGAAATCCGTCCAGTTGCGAGTAGGCATGGCGTCGTAGATCTCATTGACTTTGGCATTGCGTTCTTTCCAGATCAAAGCTCCAGTAAAATAGGCGATGATGGCCACCACAAACATGTAAAAAGCGCCTCGGATGATGTCGACCATGGTGTAGGTCACCGGCAAATTGTGTGTGCCATAACCTTCGGTGGCAAACTGCATGCTCGGAATGGTATTGACCAAACCAATAAAGGTCAACAAAATGAAAGGCGTGCTTTTGATCACTCCAAAGAAATTGGATTTCAACTGGCTACTGAATTGCGCCATGGTGATGCCCCAGCCTGTTGCAGGCTGTACTTTGGGCAGTTCGCCCAATTGCTTGAGTCCGTACGGCTCACTTTCAGCAATTGCTTTCCTACGGCCAGATTTTTTGGCCCTTTCGGCAAAACTGAACCTCAAATAGCCCAAAAACAATACCAGTAAACCAACTCCAATCCACAGCAAGCGGTTGACCAGCATCATTGGATGCAAGACGCTCACCGAGAGGTGGTTTTTGTCCTCTACCGTCCAATACTTGGTGATGAGGTCAAAAGGCCGTGAACCAAAAGGATCAAGCAAGGCAGAGATGCTTTCGTTTTCGATGTCCCGCATCAAGTTGCCTGCTACAATGTACCCAACCAACAGCACCATTGCCGAGATAAACGAGTACATGGTGCTGCGGGTCAAAGCCGATACGGTAAACAAGATGCCACCCGCAAAAATCATATTGGGAATCACAAAAGTAATGTACGAATTGAGGTGACTTTGGATCTCAAATGGGCCAAAGCGCTCGGCATCTACCCAGTGGGTGAGCGAGTTTACTCCAGTTCCGATCCACATGCCCAGGGAAACGCCGAACATGGGAATCAAACAAACCAGCAAAGCGCCAAAGAAATGGCCAAAAAAGTAGCCGGCTTTTTGGACTGGCGAAGAGAAAACAATCTGTGCAGTATTGTTTTCAAAATCACGAATGGCCGCAGTGTTCAAAAACGCCGTGATCAGCAGCAAGGAAAGGATACTGAATACAGCGTACCAGTTTTGGGTCACATAGGGGGCATTTTTCCAAATGTTGCCAAAACTGCCGCCAATTTGTAATTGGTTGGAGACCGTTGCGAAAAAGGTCATCAAAGCAAAAATGAAGAGAAAAATCCAGGGCATTGGCGCACGCAACCAGGATTTCAATTCAAATCGTAGGAATGTGAAAAACATACGCAATATGAATTTGGAATAAGTGCTAGACTTAAATCCTGGTTAAGCATTAATTTTTGAAAAAAACACGTCTTCCAAACCTGGACTGGCCGAGCGAAACCCTTCTCCGGGATCTTCCTCGCTCAGGATGTGGATGATCGGTTTGCCTGCCACCAGCTTGCTGGAGATGACCTTGAAATTTTGTTCGTAGGTTTCGATTTCAGCTTTGGTGATTACTTTTTCCCAGATTTTTCCACCGAGCTCGCCCAAGGCAGCATCGGGCTCGCCGGCAAACTTCACCTCTCCCCCATTGATGATGGCCATATTGGAGCAAAGTTCGCGCACGTCGTCCACGATGTGGGTAGACAGGATGACGATAACGTTTTCACCGATCTCGGAAAGAAGGTTGTAAAAACGGTTGCGTTCGCCAGGATCGAGGCCCGCGGTGGGTTCGTCTACAATGATGAGCTTGGGATCGCCGATGAGCGCCTGGGCAATGCCAAAACGCTGGCGCATCCCGCCGGAATAGCTGCTTACCGCCTTTTTGCGGTGATCCCAGAGATTGACCCTTTGCAACAAAGAGTGAACGACTTCTTTTCTTTGGCCAGTGGGAATGCCTTTGAGCGTGGCAAAATGGTCCAGCATGTCTAGGGCCGACATGCGGGGGTAAACCCCAAATTCTTGAGGCAAATAGCCCAATACGCGCCGCACGGCATCTTTGTCTTTAAGCACGTCGATGTCCCCCAATGTGACAGATCCGCCATCTGCGTCTTGCAAGGTAGCCAGGGTACGCATGAGGGTGCTTTTGCCCGCACCATTGGGGCCGAGCAAGCCGTACATGCCCGTTGGGATGTGTAAGCTGACATTTTTCAGTGCCTGAACCCCGTTGGGATAGGTCTTGGACAGGTTTTGAATAGATAATTCCATAAGGTGATTTGAACGGTTAGGTGTATAGGTATACTAAAGTCACAGCAAGAATAGCAATGGTTGGCTCAAATGGCGAGATTTTTTATACAAAAGTTGGAATATCTGCTACAAAATGAGGGGCATATATAAAAATAGGGGCCATCTGAATCCCAGATGGCCCCTACTGCTGTATTTATGAAAAAACACTTATTTCCCAACAACGAATCTGATTGATTCGCCATTATCGGCTTGCAATACATACATGCCGCGGTCGAAGCCATACAGATCCAATTGATCTACTTTTTGGAAACGACGTACCCATTGTCCCAATGCGTTGTATACATTTCCACTCAATACTTTGCTGAAGTAAAGATGATCCTGGGCAGGGTTGGGATATACCTTAAAGCTTACTGCGGCACGCGCCAGATCTTTGGTACCTACCGTCACCTTCGTCTTGTCTTTTACCTGAAAAATACTCACCGAGTTGCTGGTTTCATTGGCCAAAAGCACCAGGGGCTGGCCATTGGGGCTTTCTTTGTCAGAGATGTAAATGATCCCCTCGGAACCACGATCGTCGGTAGCATTCACAGCTGGGAAAGCGCGGTTGTTGGCGTAAGTGACGTATTTTGGTTCCAATGGATTGGTCACATCGTAAACCATCACTCCGCCTATGCGCTCCAGTGCGATGAAGGCGTAAGTTCTTTTATTGATTACTGCTGTGACCACCCCTTCTGGTTCTGGGCCCTTGTCATCGCTGCGGTTTTTGGCTACGGTTGAGGTACTGTTGTTGGCGTTGAACATTTGACCAAAGAAAGGATGATCCCGAGTGATGCGCTCCAGTTGATCCCCACTGTCCCAAACCAAGGTGCCCTGATCGTCCCAGATGGTGAATGAACGAGCGCCCAGTAGGTGAATCTGATCGTAATCGCCATCCCCATCCAGGTCCCCGCTGGCTTTGGTTACGACTGTTCTGCCGAGCAAGTGGTCCAAACGAAGATCATTGGAATCTGGGAATACGGTAGGCTCCAAGCGGATGTTTTTGATCGAAGTGACCTCGTTGTAAGCGCTGTATTCACGTGCATCACCCTCGTTGGCGGTAATGAGGTAGTTTTTGCCCTCTGCGGTAAAGGAGGCAATGGCATCTGGCATATAAACGCCATAAACCGGAAGAGTGGCCAGATTGGCACCTGCGCTTTGGTCACTGGCGTCAAGGCCGTTGCCGAGGACATTGTGGTTTTTAAAACCCAGAGGCCGCAATGCTGGCAAGCCCTGAATGGTAGCCAATTTTTTGGTAGTCAGGTCAATTGCTGCTACTGCATTGTTTTCCTGTAAAGTAACATAAGCGGTCTTTGAATCGGGGCTGAACGCAATGTATTCAGGCTCTAAATCCTGAGCCAGGGTACTTCCCCCAGCTTGCCCGGTTTTTGCTCCAAACACCCGCAAACCAGCTTGTCGGTAAGTACCAACAAATGGGTTCAAATCGGCAAAACCAACGGTAGTTACTTTCGTCTGATCCAGTGCAGCAATACCGCCGCTGATGTCGATGATGCTTACCGTTCCCTCGGGGTCTTTGCTGTAATCGTCAGAAGGTTGGGCCTCATCTGCGGTCAATACGTATTTCCCGTCAGGAGAAAAACCAATGTGATCGGGTAAAACACCCACGCTTACCTCTTTCAAAATGACACCAGCTGTATCAATAAAGATTACCTTTCCATTGCCATCTACCACCGTAGACTCAATTGCCGCAGCAATCAACCCATTTTTGGCAGCGATGCTGTTGATGCCGCCCAAGGTGCTGATAGGGATCGAACGAACCAATTTGGGTGAGGCCGGAGCAGCAATGTTTACGATGTCAATACGACCAGATACCGAGTTGGCAATAAAAATTCTTTTGCTGGCCGGGTCAAAGGCTACTATTTCGGAAGATCCCCCTGTATTGCGGAAACTGGAAAGCAGTTGCAACTCCAAACTATCGGTTGCTTCTGGGGCTTTTGTGTCATTGTCCCGAATGTAAATCACCACAGAAGCGCCTACGGCCAGTTGTACCCCTTGCGCATTGCGGAAGCGCAATACGAAGTATTCGTCGCCTTCGGCTGCGTCATCATTCAAAATAGGGATATTGAAGGTGATCGGCGTGGCTACTGCACCTGCCGGGATGGTCAAGGTAGTAGAGGCAAAGGTATAATCTATACCCGCCTGGGCGGAACCCGAAGAGACATAAGCTTCAACCGTTCCTTCGGCAGACCCCACCCCACTCAAAGCCAAAGAAACTGTCACCTGACTGGCGGTTTCAGCTACACTTTGACTGCGAACACTGTAGTTTACGGTGGCAAAAGCTGGTGCATTGTATACGCCGGGAGAGGCAAAAATAGCTACGTTGCTGTAGGTTTTGCCCGTACTTGTGGAAGAAGCCCGCCAGTTGGTGCCTATGTTATTGTCTGTACTTGCATCAATCAACTCCAGTGATGGGCCACCTCCGTCGGGGCTGGTAGGCCAGGGAGCAGCATCGTCGTAGTTGACAGTATCCAATACAGCGCCAAGTGAGTTAGAGAGCACAATCGGTGCACCACCATTGCCCAAAAAGTTGCTGGCCCACTGCTGGAAACTTTTGCCATAAAACCGCCGCGCGCGGAGAGAATCAGCGGCTACAAGAAACACCCCTTTGGCAGGTAAACTCTGCTCGGCAAGTACGCCATTGGCACTCCGGGAAATGCGCAAGCCACCCATAGCCACGGTACCAGTGCCACGGTTGTAGATTTCAATAAATTCCAGGGAATCCGCACCTGACCCCGCGTTGTACATTATTTCAGTGATCACCAGATCCTGACCTGCATACGTGTTCCAAATCAAGACATTGGAAGTATAAGCATTGATCATGGTATTGGGAGCAGGCGCCAAATCTATCAGGCCATTTACTTTTAAGCGATAAGCGGTACCATTAACAAGTGCGGCGGTAGTCAAGGTAATTTTCCGGCCGATAGAATCGTATGCAATGCTGTTGATGGCTAAACTTGGAGTAAAGCTGAAATTGCCGATTGCGGTGGCTGATGCGCGGGTTACACCTTCATTCACCAGTACATCAACGGTGCTACCATTCACCAAAAGGGCAGATGTAACCACAGGTGGATTGGTATCTGCACCAGCAGCCCCCAGCACAAAGGGAGTAGCGTTGAAGGGAAGATCAGGGGCCGTTCCATCCTTGGATTGATCACCAGAAGCATCTTGAAAATCCCAATTGTTCAAATCATTGATGGCTGCCAAATAGCCATTTTTGTCCAATCCCGTACGAGGTCCTTTGTATTGACCGATATCGGTACCTGACTTAAGCAACAACGCAGTGGTACCGGCAATCATACCTGTACCATCTAATGAACCAACGGCAGTAGCTACCGTTCCAGTGGCCACAACGTGCAAAAAGGTGGTGGGGGTATTGACGTCTGTTCCGAGGTACAAAAAAATAGCTTCGTCGCTTCCTGCAGTTCCTCGGTTGGTGGCATTCACAGGTGCAATAGAACCTATGTTCACGGTTGGACCATTGGTGATGTCGGTAAAGATGATCACCGTTCCTGCCGGAATCGGGGTAGTTCCTGTATTCCAAGCATAGGAGCTTTCGGCGGCATCACGAAAGGCCGTACCGCTCCATTCATCATCGCGGAGATAAATCGTGCGGTTTGCAGGAATTTCAGCCAAAGTTACAATGGCCAAATCGTCGTTGCCATCGGCATTGAAACCGATAACTGCAATGTCTCCAGCGGTTTGGGCCAGCAACAGGCTGCCCGCCAACAACGCAAAAGAGAGAAGTAGTAAGCGTAGTGATTGAAACATAGCTATGAATATTGATTGGGAAAAAGTGTGTTGCAATGGTCTTGTATTCTACCGGTAGGATCTGCGATCAGCGTTGTGGCTAAATTAGAGCAAAAAGCACTAGCCCATGAGCGCAGGACAAACAGAGTGCGTGATTTAATGTTAAATTCAATTTTGATTAACACTCACTTTACAATAGATTTTGCAAAAGGATCATTCCCAATAATTGACATTACAAAAAAATACTATTTTTGCAAAAAATGACCGCGATCATGAAACAACACCTACTGCTCTGTTTTACGTTTATCCTTTTTCAAACTTCCTTACTGAAGGCACAGGAAGTCATCGAAACCGTTGCCCCCGACCGACCCGGATATGGCGATGCCGTCTCCATCGTGCCCCTGAAAAACTTACAAGTTGAAACCGGATTTTGGTTTGAGCAAGACAAGGCCTCTCCGCTGACCACCAGTGGACTTGGTTTAAATTCCACCTTGTTTCGGTATGGTTTGGGAAAAAATATAGAGTTGCGACTGGATTACAACATCTGGCAAAGCAGAACCAAATCCAGCAGACCACGTACACCAGAAGTATCTGAAACCGGATTGTTTCCCTTTCGCGTAGGCATGAAAGGTGCCTTGTCAGAAAATCAGGGTTGGATGCCCAGCATTACGTTTATAGGCATGTTGGGGTTGCCCTGGAGTGCGACCAACAATTTTCGTCCCGGATACCTCAGTCCTGATTTGCAATTGTCTTTTGCCAATCAAGTAACCGATTGGCTCAGTATCTGTTACAATTTGGGATCAAGTTGGGATGGCGACAACCCCAATCCAAACAACGACTATGCACTGGCAACGAAGTTTAACTTCTCGCCTAAAATTGGAGCTTACCTGCAAGGCCATGGATCGTTTCAAAGAACCAGCCTGCCTGCCGGGGCAGTTTCTTATACTCAACGCACTTTTGCGGAGGCAGGTTTGATGTACTACCCCAAACCCAATATTCAGGTTGATCTTTCAGGAGGTATCAGAATACGACTAAAAATGGACTTCTTACAATGCAACGCGCAACTACTCCTTTGTGACGGCAGGCTTGTCGTGGAGATTTCCGCGATAGCATAAGAGAACATTTGCCATGAAGGCGCTCGGGCCTTCATGGCAAAATTATTTTTTCCCAAAGCGGTCATCAAACCTCCAATAGTGGCCACAGTCTGTGGCTTTTCAGATTCTGAGACAGATGTTATCCATTCGACAGAAGCAAAAACTGAGGATGTAAAATTAGCTTTACTCGACAAATTGCTCTACTTTTGTGGCACGTCATGAAAAAACTAAGAGAACATATCATTTTTCGAGTCGTTTGGTGTTTGCTCGCTTTGCATATCTTCAATATCGGTATTGATACTCCTGATCTGTTTTTTCAGCAAAAAGAAAACCTAGCCTTCAACGATGTTGAAAGTATTGTCGAGTTGGTTTTGGAAGACATTTTAGACATCGACAATGCCGTCTCCGAGTACGATGATTCCGATGAAGGTCACCAAATGAAGTTCGAGAAAAAGATGGACTTTTATTTTGAATTTCCTACAATCACTGTTTCGCTAAAGCTTATTCCTTTTGACCCAACAAGAGGACTACATTTTTATGCCCCTTTCCTGACCCGCCATAGCCTTGGCGAACTTTTTCAACCACCCGAACGAGTTGTAGTCTAATTTTTTAAATTTTATGGTATACCTCAACAAAGCGGATCACCTTGTGTGCAGCTGCGCTTTGATCTGGTAATTTATTGCATTACAACTCTTTTACATCATGTCAATCCAATATATTTTATCAACCAAGGTACTGTCCTTAGTTGGGCTAGTCTTGTTTTTGGGTGCCTGTTCATCCAAAAAAAACGCCTCCGATGCAGCGTTAAGCCAGGAGAACTTCCAGGTGATGAGTCCGGTTTTAATGGATACCAGTTACAATAAAGAATATGTAGCGGATATTCAAGCCTTACAACACATCGAATTACGGGCTAGGGTTACCGGCTATCTAGAAAAAATTCACGTTGATGAAGGCCAACAAGTAAAACAAGGCCAAATCCTTTTTACCATCAGTAGTCAAGAATACCGCGAGGAGTTGCTCAAGGCTAACGCTCAATTAAAAAGTGCGATTGCCGAATCAAAAGTAAGTGAGGTAGAATTAAAAAACACCAAAACGCTGGTGGACAAAAATGTTGTTTCAGCCTCGGAGCTTGAAATGGTTCAAGCAAAATTGGAAGCGGTACGCGCCAAAATTGACGAAGCAAAATCTGCCGTTTCAAGTGCTCAACTCAATTTGTCCCTTACTCAGGTAAAAGCCCCATTTAGCGGCATTATCAACCGGGAGCCTAACAAAGTGGGCAGTTTGATCGAGGAAGGCACCTTACTCACGACCATCTCCAGTCAAAATGACGTTTATGCTTATTTCAATCTTCCTGAGAAAGAATACCTCGAATTTGAAAAGCAGAACAAAGCCAAAAACAAGCCATTTGTTTCCCTGCAAATGGCCAACGGCGAGTTACATGCCCACCCTGGCACCATTGAAACAGTGGCGAGTGAAATTGACAAAAACACCGGTAGCATAACTTTCCGCGCACGTTTCCCCAATCCTCAACAAGTACTCAAACACGGTTCAAGTGGCAAGGTTCTGGTACACAATGAATTGAAAAATGTATTGGTGATTCCTCAAAAATCTACGTTTGAAATCCAGGAAAACCTTTACGTCTTTGTGGTAGATGATAAAAATGTGGTAGAAATGAAAAGTTTCAGCCCTAAACTCCGCTTGTCCCACTTGTATGTAGTTGAAACTGGCTTATCTGACCAGGATCGATTCATTTACGAAGGCATTCAGCGGGTAAAGGCTGGTGATGTCATTTCATCTGAATTGGTACAATTCAAAACGATCTTGCCACAGTTGGCCACCATAAAGTAATGCCAACTGCAGCGTAAGGACACAGTGTGCTGTTTTTTTAAACAAAATTAAGGATAAGTTGCTGGGACTATCCCTTTCAGCATTATGCACAATGCTAAACAATCCTTCAACAAATAAACAACAAATCGATGACTACTAGATTCATACACAGGCCCGTCCTGTCTATTGTTATTTCCGTGATCATAACGCTCTTGGGGGGATTGGCATTAACCCAATTGCCCATGACCCAATTCCCCAGCATTGCACCACCCGAGGTAAACGTATCGGTAGAATATACTGGAGCAAATGCCGAGACTGTAACTAAAGCAGCTATTGTGACTTTGGAACGGGCCATCAATGGCGTTCCAGGCATGAAATACATGTCATCCGATGCTGGTAATGACGGTGTAGGGGTGATCCAAATTATTTTTGAAATTGGAACCAATCCAGATGTAGCAGCCATCAATGTTCAAACAAGGGTATCAGATGTAATTGGCGAATTGCCAGAAGAAGTTATAAAAGCAGGTGTGGCAATTGCGAAAGAAGAAAACGCGATGCTGATGTACCTTAACATTTTTAGCACGGATGATAAAGTAGAAGAAAAATTCCTCTACAACTTTGCCGACATTAACATCCTAGCAGAATTAAAAAGGGTCAATGGTGTCGGTTTTGCTGATATTTTAGGTGCAAAAGAATACGCAATGCGAATTTGGTTGAAACCAGATAAAATGCTTACATATGACATATCAACCGATGATGTAATGACTGCTTTGAGGGAGCAGAACGTGGAAGCTGCCCCAGGTAAGGTGGGCGAAAGTTCTGACAAAACAGCTCAGGCTTTGCAATATGTTATTAAATACACAGGCAAATACAATACCGAAAAACAATACGCTGACATCCCTATAAAATCCACCCCAGATGGTCAAATACTGCGCATCAAGGATATAGCGGATACAGAATTTGGTACCACCTACTTCGATGTGGAAGCCAAATTGAATGGTAAGCCCTCGGCGGCAATCATGTTGAAGCAATTGCCCGGTTCAAACGCCAGCGAAGTTATTGCCAACGTAAAAAAACGCTTGGCTGAAATCAAAGCAACCACTTTTCTTCCTGGAATGGATTACGAAATCAGCTATGACGTTTCCAGTTTTTTGGACGCCTCTGTACACGAGGTGGTTAAAACATTAATTGAAGCTTTTATCCTGGTCTCATTAGTTGTGTTCATTTTTTTGCAAGATTGGCGTTCCACCCTTATCCCCGCTTTGGCTGTACCCGTCTCCTTGATCGGCACCTTCCTATTTATGCAAATGTTTGGGTTCTCTCTAAACCTGATAACCCTTTTTGCCCTGGTACTCGCCATCGGGATTGTGGTAGACAACGCTATTGTGGTGGTGGAGGCCGTACACGCCAAAATGGAAACTGCAGGACTAAGTCCAATGAAAGCAACCGAAAGTGCCATGAAAGAAATCAGCGGTGCCATCATCGCCATTACTTTGGTCATGTCGGCTGTATTTATTCCGGTAACCTTTATGTCGGGGCCAGTAGGTATTTTTTACCGTCAATTTTCGGTTACCATGGACATTTCCATAGTGCTTTCCGGGATTATTGCCCTCACGCTGACCCCCGCATTATGTGCGCTACTGTTAAAAAACACCCACGATACACCTGGGAAAAAATCGTGGATGGGTCGATTTTTTCAAGGATTTAACAATTGGTACAACCGTTTGTCCAGCCAATATCAAAGCCTATTGAAGATCATTGCCAATCGACAGGGGATAACCTTTATTATCTTACTTGCTTTCTGTGCGGGCACTTGGGGGCTTGGAGTGAAACTACCAACTGGATTCATTCCCAATGAAGACCAAGGAACTTTCTATGCAAGTATTACCACTCCATCAGGTTCAACACTTGAACGAACTAAGGCCGTGGTCAACGAAATTCAAAGAACCTGTGAAAAAATTCCATCCATTGCATCTGTATCCTCCTTGTCAGGGACAAACATTTTATCGGATGGCACTGGAGCAACTTATGGCACCTGTTTAATTAACCTAAAAAACTGGGACGAACGCGAAGAATCAGTAGACGACGTTATTGAACTGGTTAATCAAAAAACCAAACACATCAAAGATGCAAAACTGGAATTTTTTCCGCCTCCGGCAGTTCCTGGTTATGGAAACGCCAGTGGTTTTGAATTGCGACTCCTGGATAAAACGGGCAGTGGTGATTTTAAAAAAATGGAAGGTATAGTTCAACAATTCATTGTGGATTTGAAAAAAAGGCCAGAAATCGCTAGTGCCTTTACCATTTTTGACGCAAGTTACCCGCAGTATATGTTGCACATCGATAACGATAAAGCCGCACAAAAAGGGATAACCGTAAATAATGCAATGAGCTCATTACAAGTTTTATTAGGCAGTGAATATGCCACCAATTTTATTCGATTTGGACAAATGTACAAGGTAATGGTACAGGCATTGCCGGAATACCGGACAAAACCGGAAGACATTCTTAAATTGTATGTAAAAAACGAGGAAGAAGAAATGGTGCCGCTGTCTGCATTCATGAGCATCGAAAAGGTGTATGGGGTAGACCAGATCACTCGTTACAACATGTACCCCTCTGCAGAATTGAATGGAGAAGCTGCATCTGGATACAGCAGTGGTAATGCCATCCAGGCCATCCAGGAAACCGCCAAAACCAAGTTGCCCAAGGGATTCGATATCGACTGGGCAGGCATCACCCGTGACGAAGTACAAACTGGCAATCAGGCAATTTACATTTTCATCATCTGTCTCGTATTTGTTTATTTGATTTTAGCCGCCCAATACGAAAGCATATTATTGCCATTACCAGTCATACTTTCCCTCCCCACTGGGGTATTTGGAGCTTTTTTGCTATTGATGCTATTTGGGCTGGAAAACAATATTTATGCCCAAATTTCAATGGTCATGCTGATTGGTTTATTGGGTAAAAACGCCATTCTTATCATTGAATTTGCAGCTATGAAACACCGGGAGGGTTTAACCCCTGGCCAAGCAGCTATCGCTGGAGCTGTATTGCGTCTACGCCCCATTCTTATGACTTCATTTGCTTTTATCGCGGGTTTAATCCCTTTAATGTTTGCCAGCGGAGCAGGTGAAATAGGAAACAGAACCATTGGTAGCGCTGCTGCAGGAGGAATGCTTTTTGGAACAATTTTCGGGGTTATTATTGTACCTGGGCTATATGTGATTTTCGCAAGCATTGCCGAAAAATTTACAACCCAGGACATCACCGAAGAAATTCCGTTAACCGAAGAAATTTGAAAACCATGAATCCACATAAATACCTGTTGTTTCTTTTGTTCGCCATCGTTGCACTGGGTTTGAATAGTTGCAAACCCGTAGAAGTCCTGAGGCAGGATACCCTCAAACCCATGCCCCAATCTTTTGGCAATGGGAATGATACGACCAATGTGTCCAACATCAATTGGCGGCAGTATTTTACAGATCAAAACCTGGTGCAATTGATTGATACTACATTAGGCAATAATCTCGATTTACAGATCGCGTTGCAACGCCTTGAAATTGCTCAGTCCAAGGTACTTGCTAGTGAAGGTGCTTTGCGCCCCATCGTCGATGCTACTGCTGGAGCTGCATTGAACAAGTATGGTGCTTATACTATGGATGGTGCAGGCAACCGAGGTACCGAAATCTATAAGGGTAAAGATGTTCCTATACACTTGCCAGATTTCTTCATTGGCTTGCAAGCAAGTTGGGAAATAGACGCTTGGGGTAAATTGCGCAACCAGAAAAAAGCCGCAGTTGCCCGCTTCTTAGCCAGCATGGAAGGCAAAAAATTGGTGCAAACCAATTTGATTGCCGAAATCGCTACCCTGTACTACGAGCTGCTCGCCCTTGATACAGAACTCAAGATCATCGATGAAACCATCCTTTTACAAGAAAATGCACTGGCCATTGTACGGGTACAAAAAGAGGCGGGTGCTGCCAACGAATTGGCTGTTCAGCAATTTGAAGCTCAACTGCTGAACTTGAGGGGCATGCGTTTAGAAACGCAACAGATGATTGTGGAAAATGAGAGTGCGATCAACTACCTCCTTGGCAGGTATCCGCAGCCTGTTGTCCGCGACAGCTCATTGTTTACGCAAAACGTTCCACCACAAATTTTCACAGGCATCCCGTCAAGTTTGCTGCAAAACCGCCCCGATATACGCCAGGCAGAATTAGAACTCATGGCCTCCAAAGCCGATCTCAACGCGGCCAAAGCCTTGTTTTATCCTTCCGTCAACATCAGTGGCTTGTTGGGTTTGCAGGCATTCCGCCCCGATTTGTTGGTGACCAAGCCCCAGTCGATTGTCTACAGCTTCATGGGGGGGCTGGTCGCGCCTTTGGTCAACAAACGAGCCATTCAAGCCGAATTTAATGCAGCCAGTGCTTATCAAATAGAAACCTTACTGGCTTACCAGCAAACGATTCTCAACGGGTATGTGGAGGTCTACAATGAGGTGGCGAACATCCGCAATTTAGCGCAGGTTTTCGGATTAAAAACCAATGAAGCAGATGTGCTGTTCAGGTCTATTGCTACTTCCAATGACTTATTCCGCACCAGTAGAGCCACGTATTTGGAAGTATTGATTGCGCAGCAAAACGCTTTGCAAACCCGTCTGGAATTGGTCAATGTAAAAAAACGCCAGTTCAACGCAACAATCAATATTTATCGTGCTTTGGGCGGCGGATGGCAATAATGGAAATTCAGCCTGGTGTTATTGCTTTATGAATAACTCCAGGCTGAATTTGCTATATTTGTCCATCTCTTAATCCAATGAATCACAGTGGAAATATTTATCATCATCATTTTTAACTTCATCAACGGCATATTTGCACTTTCTGAAATTGCCCTGGTATCGGTCAAAAAACAACGCATGATCCAGTTGGCGGAAAAAGGGAATGCCCGGGCGCGGAAAGTGCTGCAATTGCTCAAAAACCCTGAAAATTTCCTCTCAGCAGTACAAATTGGCATTACACTGATTGGTATCGTTTCGGGGGTTTACGGTGGAGCTACCTTGACTGATAATTTTCGCCCAGTAGTAGAACAGTTTGAAGTGCTGCGCCCCTATGCCGGACAAATTGCCTATGTCCTGGTGGTAGCGCTGATTACTTATTTGTCCATTGTTATCGGTGAACTGATCCCCAAAACACTCGCGATGAAATTTGCAGAGCCAGTAGCCCTGAGCATAGCCGGTTTTATAATCATTTTTTCGAAATTTGCACGCCCCTTTGTTTGGTTATTGACAACAACGACTAATTTGGTATTCAGGGTTTTAGGGATAAAACCAGCCGAAGAGGAAAAAATTACCGAGGAAGAATTGCGCTATGTGATCAAAACTGCGGGCAAACAGGGGCTTTATGAAAAAGAAGAAAGTGACATCCACAACAATGCCATTTCTTTTGCCGATTTACGCGCCAAGACCTTGATGACGCACCGGTTGGAGGTGGAATGGGTGGATGTCAGCGACCCTTTCGAAAAAATTGAGGCTACCTTATTACAAAGTAACCATTTCCAGTTTCCGGTTTGTGACGACAAGCACGACAATATTCTGGGTTATTTACACGTCAAAGATTTTTTTTCCAAAAAGAATGAGCCCGGATTTCAAGTGCGCAGCATCATTCGGGAGCCCATTTTTATTCCGGAGAGCCAATTTGCAATTGACATTTTGCAGCAATTCAAAAAACAACGCTGCTATTTCGGCATCATCATCGATGAGTTTGGCGCTTTTGAAGGCATTATCACTTTACACGACCTCGCGGAGGCATTGGTTGGAGATTTACCCGATCAAGGTGAAGCATTACCCGAAATTATTTCCAGGACAGATGGTTCTCTTCTGGTTGGAGGTAGTGTTACCGTTTATGCACTTAATCATTTTTTGAAAATCGATTTTATACCGGAAAAAACCACATTTTACACCTCTGTGGCGGGATTTGTGATTCACGAAACGGAACGGATACCAGATGTGGGAGAACAAATTGAATTCAATGGACGGAGGATAGAAATTGTGGACAGAGATGGGGTGCGGATTGATAAGGTGATCATTCATCCGGTAAGTAAAGTTTAAGTCGAAGTAAAAAAAATGCCTTCCAGCGACAATTAAGTGATGGAAGGCATTTATTATTATTGTGTAGATTGTTTATCCAATCGCCGCAAATCCCAATTCCAGATCCGCTTTGATGTCATCGATATGCTCAATTCCCAAAGAAAGACGAAGCAAGTTCGGCAATACACCTGCCGCCAATTGCTCAGTCTCATCCAATTGGGAGTGAGTTGTTGCTGAAGGCTGAATGATCAGCGTTTTGGAATCACCAACGTTGGCCAGGTGGCTGGTCAATTGCAGGTTGTTTACAAATTGCGTAGCGTTGTCTTTGCTGCCTTTCAAGGTAAAGCTAAGTACACCTCCGAAGCCATTGTGCAAGTATTTTTTGGCCCGTTCGTGGCTTTCATGGCTCTTCAAGCCAGGATACCACACCTTGTCTACTTTGGGATGCGCTTCCAGCCATTCGGCGATGGCTTGAGCATTTTGGCAAGTGCGTTCTACACGCAAAGAAAGGGTTTCCAAACCTTGCAAGAACAGGAAGGAATTGAACGGACTGATGGCAGGACCCCAATCACGCAAGCCTTCTACCCGGGCACGAATGGCAAACGCGATATTACCGAATGGCCCTTTGTCGCCAAAAACGTCCCAGAAAACCAATCCGTGATAGCCATCAGAAGGCTCGGTAAACTGTGGGAATTTTCCATTGCCCCAGTTGTAATTTCCGGCATCAATGATTACCCCACCAATGCTGGTACCGTGACCGCCAATCCACTTGGTAGCCGACTCGACTACCACTGCGGCACCCCATTCAATTGGGCGGCACAAGAAACCACATGCACCAAAGGTGTTGTCCACAATCAAGGGCAAGTCGTGTTTTTTCGCCAATGCAGACAAACCCTCAAAATCGGGCACGTTGTAGCTTGGGTTGCCGATGGTTTCGCAGTACAATGCTTTGGTATTGCCATCAATCAGGCTTTCGTAATCGGCTACGGTTTCTCCTGCGGCAAACCGTGCTTCTACTCCAAGGCGTTTGAAGGATACTTTGAATTGGTTGTGTGAACCTCCGTACAAGTTGGAAGAAGTGACAAAATTATCGCCAACCTGCAGGATATTGTTCAGGGCAATGAATTGGGCAGCATGACCTGAAGCTACCGCCAAACCCATTGCGCCACCTTCAAGAGCAGCTACCCGTTTTTCGAATACATCCGAAGTTGGGTTCATGATACGGGTGTAGATGTTTCCAAATTCTCTTAAGCCAAAGAGATTGGCACCATGTTCAGAATCTTTAAAAGTGTAAGCGGTGGTCTGATAGATGGGTACTGCACGTGAACGGGTAGTAGGGTCTACCTCTTGACCAGCGTGCAATTGCAAAGTCTCAAATTTCATGTACAAAAGGTTTTATTAAGGTGAAAAATGTACGCCAAAACAACCCTGGCCTGCATTGGTTGTACAGGTAGGTTACTTATTTCATCAAAACTATGACAAGTTTAATAATCAGGAAGCGAACGAAAGTAAATAAATGCGAGTATATTATTCTCTCTGTTTGTCTACATGTTTAGGGTATCCGGGGAGTATGAAACAAGCCTTGTAGTAAATCTCCGGCTTGATACACCATTAAAGTTACAAGAATCCCCCAAATAGTGGCAAAAATGGACATCCACAAAAATATTTTTTCTTTCTTTTCTCCAAAAGCATTGGCTAATAAAGTTCCACCAATCGGAGTGAGCAGCAGTGGCGTAAATAAGGCTACTCCGATGATGCCATACTTGCGCCACAAAGTCACCTTACGGCGATTCTGAGGGGTGAAAACACGCTTGGTTTTGAAGAATTTATTTTTGAGGTATTGACCAAAATAAGTAAAAGTCACTACGCTGATCATCATCCCACTGGCGGTTAATCCGGCAGTGAGTAGCCACGGTAAACCGTAAGCCTTGCCTTGCAGCGGGCCAAAAAGAAACTTAAATGAACTTGCGAGAAGTACCGAAAGGTATTCCCAAATATTTTCAGACATTTCAGGGATATTGAGCGCTCTTTGAACTGTTTCAATCTGGGTTTTGGACGCAATAAATTTCAGGACACAAATATGCAAAAAAATTATGAATCATGTCAATAACGTGAATAGGGAGTTTTATGTTTTAATATTTCAGGTTTTAACGTTGATTGATTGCTCCAATTGACCTAGGCGGAGATGGATTGCCCTGGAAATCCCGGATGGCCAAAGGTTTGCCTTTCTCCATGCGAGGCATTCCTGACGTATTCAGCGGTGAATTGGGCAGCGGTCGATAGCCTTTGAGCAATACACCTTTGGGGCCTATGGACGGAAATTCTCCGGTGTTGAAGGCATTGAGGATTGGGTTCAGCCGGCGATTGCCCACTTGCACCGCTGGAGGATTGGGGTGATTGATTGGCCATTCCACGTTGCTGTGCAAAATAGCACCATGACCTGCCTGAAAATCAAATACAGGAATATTACCATTGGTGATCAGCAAGTTGTTGAACACCTCGATGTTTTTGGTTCCTGTACCCACATGGATGCAGGCAGGGGTAGCCAGCGGCTGCGCACTGGTGAAAATGGTATTGTTGTACACTGCCATATTTTCCACTACTGTTCCGCTTGACCCAATAAAAATATCTGCGTAAAAATTGAAGCGGCTATTGTTTTCCAGAACATTGTAGCGCAAGATGTTGTCGCCCAGGCGATGAGGGGCATAGTTGTAATTCCAGACCAGGATGCCTGCTCCATCGTTGTCGCGGGCATAGCAATACTGAATGATGCAATTGGTAGTGCCACCATCCAGGTCAAACCCTGCGCCATCCAGTCCCGTACCCGAGCGATTGGAGATGGCTGAGCAATACTGAATAATGCCCCGATTGGTTGAGTGAAACCAAATGCCACAAGGGCCACCTGCCTTGGAATTGCACAGAAATCCATTCCGGTATGCCTCGCAATATTCCACCAAAGCGTCTTCTACGTTGTCAATTTCCATGCCGCTTCCACTGTGGTTTTCGTAGTACAAGGGGTCGCCTGTGTTGTTGTTGGCAATGCAATACCCTACGTAGAGATTTCGGTTGGCGTATTCGGTGGCGAGATGATCCCAAATCCCGGTGACAAAAATGCCGTGGTATTGGTTGTCGCTTACTTCGCAGCGTTCGATGCGAATGTCTTCATAGCCACTTTGCGATTTGTCGATGGCCTGGCCGCCCACATATATGCCATCCTGATGAAAAGACTTGGCCAAAACACGTTGGATACGGATGTATTTCCGCTTGTCGGATTTGGGCAGATCATTGTAAAAGCACAAGCCGTAACCTTGGTTTTTGATTCGGTTTTTGCCATCCAAAATCAAATCCTGCACCACAAATCCACCTGCATTCCAGATCAGTACCGCTGTTGAATCAGGACTTAAAATCGTAGCCCGACCAGTGCCATAACTGCCCAGCGTTACGGGTTGTTCAGGAGTACCTTCATCCTCATTGGTGAATTTCAAGTAGCCTTCAAAACTTTGTCCGCCTTCCAACAGGAGTTGATCCCCGGAACTGAGGTCTAACGCCCGGCAGCGGGCAAGGGTTTGAAAGGCCGTTTGTGGCGTTTTGCCGTCGTTTTGGTCATTGCCTTTGGGGCTACAGTAGTAGGTTTGTTGGCCCAGGAGGCAGAACGGAAACAGCAACAGCAATGAGAGGATTGGGTTTTTCATGGCAACAATTGATTGAAAGATTGTTCGACTAACCTACCACAATATACAAGGAAGTTGGATGGGGATTTTTCAAAAGCCGCTTCAAATTTTATTTTTCCCTATGACCATTTTATTCTTTACTGGTCAATTTCAACTTTGTCAGATTCCTTATGTTTGCTTGCAGTATAAAAGAAAGTTTAAACCAAACCAAATGACTTTTCAGCCTACCCTCGATTTCGCCCAGCAAATGGATGCTCAAGACCCCCTGCGTCATTTCCGGGATCAGTACCTTTTCCCTCAGCATCAGGGTCGAAACGGCCTGTATTTTTGCGGAAACTCCTTGGGCTTGCAGCCCAAAAAGGCGCGCCATTTTCTCGAAAAAGAGCTCGTTCACTGGCAGGAACTGGGCGTAGAAGGCCATTTTGAAGGCGAACTGCCCTGGACGCAGTACCACAAAGCCCTTGCTCCGGCCTCTGCCCATATTGTAGGCGCTCAGGAGGACGAAGTCATCATCATGAACACCCTCAGCGTCAATTTGCACTTGATGATGGTGAGTTTTTACCGACCTACCGCCCAGCGCTTCAAAATCATCATGGAGGCGGGTGCCTTCCCCTCAGATCAGTATGCGGTAGAAAGTCAGGTGCGTTGGCACGGTTTTGACCCAGCAGAAGCCATAGTGGAAGTTGCTCCCCGGCCAGGAGAGGCATTGCTGCACACCGAAGACATCCTTGCCGCCATTGCCCAGCATGGAGACCAAACTGCCCTGGTACTGTTTGCTGGTTTGAACTATTTCACCGGACAAGTTTATGATATGCCTGCCATCACCGAGGCTGGGCACCGGGTGGGTGCTTACGTGGGTTTTGATCTGGCGCATGCTGCGGGCAATGTCCTGCTGAATTTGCACGATTGGGAAGTTGATTTTGCTGTATGGTGTACCTACAAATACATCAACTCTGGCCCTGGGGCACTCAGTGGCACATTTGTACACAGTAAACATGGCCACAATGCCCAAATTCCACGCTTTGCAGGTTGGTGGGGACACAATGAAGAGCGGCGTTTTTTGATGGAAAAAGGCTTTGACCCGATTCCCGGAGCAGCGGGTTGGCAATTGAGCAATGCACCGATTTTTGCCTTCGCGCCCATGCAGGCCAGCCACGACTTGTTTATGGAAGCAACCATGCCTGCTCTGCGGGCCAAAAGTGAAAAATTAACCGCTTATCTGGAATATTTGATCGATTTGATCAATGCCGAATACCCCCGTTTTGACATCATTACCCCGCGTGATCCTGCCCAACGGGGTGCCCAGTTGTCTCTCTTGACGGGGCCTGAAGGCAAGCAATTGTTTGATTACATTGCCCAAAATGGGGTGATCTGCGATTGGCGAGAAAACAACTTGCCCGGAGAAAAAGGAGGGAAAGCTGGCGTAATCCGTTTTGCCCCGACTCCGATGTACAATTCCTTTGAGGATGTATGGCACTTGGTTAATTTATTGAAAAAAACGGAGAATTAAAAAGTTGTAAACATTTGGGGTAAAATACTTAGTTTCGTAAAAAAACCTAAATGCCTATTGCTATGAAAATATACCTAACGCTGTTGGCTTGTATGGCCTTTCACTTATTTGGTCATGCCCAAAATGATAGTACTGCTAAAACTGCCAAATGGCACCTGAGCGGAGACCTCGGTCTTGATATTTCCCTGCAAAGTGGGAACCTACAATCCAGCAGCATTGTAGGCCAATTGAGCCCTGTCCTGGAAAGCTCCAATGTAGAAATCAGTTCTTTTGTACAATACATGTACTCCCGCTACGACCAAACGGTTTACCAGAATGATATACTCTCCGAACTATCGGCGGATATTTGGTACAAAAGACGTTTTTTCCCCAATGTAAGTGGCCGTTTTGAAGCAACAACCTTGCGGGCTATCAAAGATCGGATCGGGATTGGCCCGGGTATCGCCTGGCGGGCCTTCAAAACACCAAAGTCGGATCTGGTAGTGCTGAATTCTGTTTATTACTACAAGACTACCTTTAGCCTAAGCCTAGCCCGTGAATTGAATTTTGAAAAATTCCTCTATGTGCTAACCTTGAAGGGAACTTATGCTACGCTAGGAGACAAGTTGAATATTTCCCACGATTTACAATACATTCCCTGGGTGCGGAATGAAAAAACCAACCATATCCTGCGCGCTATCATAAGCTTTGCATTGCCAATTTCGAATCAGTTTGCGGTAAATATTGATGTAGATTACATCTATGAAAGCCTGGTGGTAAGGAATCGGAAAAACTCCAATTTGACCACGGCGTTTGGGATAGCGTATGCGTTTTAAAACAAAGAATTAGCTAAACATGAAAGCATTATTTACCTGTTTATTTTTGGTTTTCGGCTATAGCCTGATCGCACAGGAAGATACCGACTTTACCCAAATCCGCGCCGCCCTCAAGCAGCAAGAAGCCGACTGGAACAAAGGTGATATCCCGGCCTTTATGGAGGTGTATTGGAAATCTGAAAACCTTCAATTCATTGGCGCCAACGGCGTCACCAAAGGCTGGCAACAAACCCTAGACGGCTACAAACGGCGTTATCCAGACCGGGATGCCATGGGGCAGCTCAGCTTTGGCATTGTCAGCATGGAAAAACTGAGCAAAAAATCGGTCTTCCTGGTCGGCACCTGGGATTTGAAGCGCAAAAACGACGCGCCTGGCGGGTATTTTATTTTGATTTGGAAAAAAATCCAGGGGAAATGGGTGATTACGGCTGATCATACGAGTGCGAGGACGTAGAGGTCATCTGAGATTCATTGATTCCTCCCAACAAACACAAAGATTCATTTGTAAAAAAAGTACAAAATTCTCCACTAAGCATAAATGAACATAAATTTGTTCTGAAAAAGCGACATTTGTAAGCGTGAGTTCGAATTTCAGGTTTCAACATTAAAATGCTTAGTCCACATGCTTAAATTTACCAAACTGGTCTTGCTTGCACTGGTCATGCTTCCCATTGCAACAGTACAGGCTCAACAGGTTACGCCTACCAAAGAACAGATTATTGCCCTTACCCCCGAGTGGAAAGGAGAACGACTTCCCGATGGTCGCCCCAAAACCAGCGACAAATTCATTGAACGCCTTAAAAAAGTCTCCCTTGAGGAAGCCTGGGGCTACCTGCGCAACAAAGGCTACCAAAACCAGTTTGAAGGCGATTGGGCGATGCTGCGCACCGAGCAAGTAATGGTTGGACGGGCAGTCACCGCACAATACCTGCCTTTGAGACCTGAATGGGACAAAATCATCAAAGCTACCGGCGAGAAAGAAGGCCGCATTGGTGCCAGCAACTCCTGGCCGATTGATGCCTTAAAAACGGGCGATGTGTATGTAGCCGACAGTTATGGTAAAATCGTGGATGGCACGCTGATTGGCGACAACCTCGGCAATGCCATTTATGCCAAATCTAAAAACGGCGTCATTTTTTATGGTTCGGTGCGCGACATCGAAGGTCTGGAAGCCATAGAAGGATTCAACGCCTGGATCAAAGGCTCTGACCCTTCCTACATCCAGCAAATGATGCTGGCTTCTATCAACAACCCCATCCGCATTGGACGCGCAACCGTACTTCCCGGTGACGTGGTGCTGGCCAAAAAAGGAGGCATCGTTTTCATCCCACCGCATTTTTTGGAGGATCTGGTACTCAATGCTGAATTTGTAGCCCTCCGCGATGCCTTTGGCCACCAAAGGTTGCGCGAAAACAAATACACGCCAGGCCAGATTGACCGCCAATGGAGCGACGACATCAAAAAAGATTTCCTGAGCTGGCTGGATACCCAGAAAGACAAGCTACCGATGACCCGCGCTGAACTCGATGCCTACATGAAAGACCGCACTTGGTAAGTAGGTGGTAACATTAAATGAAGTTTTTTTGAAGTAACTACTTAACACCCACATTAACTTATAAACAAACCAAAAACATGAGTACACCGTCACAACGTTATCTTCAAAAATTTGGCCTGTCAGATCCGACGCCAAGTGTTGATGCGCAACAAGACCAGCAATCTGGTCCCAACCGCCGCGATTTCATCAAAAATGTAGGCATGACGGGCTTGGCCCTGGGCGCATTCATCAACGCACCCATTACCCAAACCATCGAGCATTCTACTTCTAAAGTAAATCGGGCTTCAGCCCCAAGTGACCTCAAGATTACGGACATGCGATTTGCCGTAGTCATGAATGGAGGTGGCCGCTGTCCAGTGATCCGCATCGATACCAACCAGGGCATCTATGGTTTGGGTGAAGTGCGGGATGGTGCCAATTGGCGCTATGCCCTGTTTCTCAAAAGTCGCATTTTAGGGATGAACCCCTGCAATGTGGAAATGATTTTCAAAAAGATCAAGCAATTTGGCTTCCACGGTCGGCAGGCCGGTGGGGTATGCGCCGTTGAAATGGCATTGTGGGATTTGGCTGGAAAAGCGTACAACGTACCTGCTTACCAATTGTTGGGTGGAAAATACCGAGACAAGGTTCGTTTGTACGCCGATACACCACGTTTGAATGACCCCGTTGCGTTTGCTGCCAAAATGAAAGACCGTGTAGAAAGCAAGGGATATACTTTTCTCAAAATGGATTTTGGGATCGAGTCACTCCATAAAATTCCAGGCACCTTGGCCAACAGCAATTTCTGGGACGTTAGCAAGCAATGGGAAAATACCCAAATGACCTATGGCGGCACGGAGCACCCTTTTACTCAAATCCAAATCACCGATAAAGGGCTAGAAATCATGGCCGATTATGTCGGAAAAGTGCGCGCTGCGGTGGGGTATGAAGTGCCTCTGGCTTCTGACCACTACGGGCATTTCGACAAAAACAATGCCATCCGACTGGGGCGAGCCGTTGAAAAATACCGTTTGGCCTGGTTGGAAGACCTCATTCCCTGGAAATATACCGAAGATTGGAAAGAAATCTCTCATGCCATCGAAACCCCAACCTTAACAGGGGAAGATATTTACCTGAAAGAAGAATTCATTAAGCTGATTGACAATCGGGCGGTTGACCTGGTACACCCAGACCTAGCGAGTTCAGGTGGGCTACTCGAAACCAAAAAAATTGGTGATTACGCCGAAGAACGCGGGGTAGCTATGGCCATGCACTTTGCAGGTACACCTATTTCTTTTATGGCCAATGTACACTGTGCAGCAGCTACCCAAAACTTTGTAGCTTTGGAACACCATTCCGTTGACCTAGCTTATTGGGAAAATCTGGTCAAAAAGACCGATGTGCCGATCATCGACAAGGGCTTTGCCAACGTGCCAGACCGTCCAGGACTTGGAGTAGAACTCAACGAGGAAGAAGTGCGCAAGCACCTCGACCCCGAAGAACCTGCCTACTTCAGACCAACCCCGGAGTGGGACACCATCCGTTCCTGGGATCGCCTTTGGAGTTAAATATTTAACTTAGTATGACGCAAAAAATCGGGAAGTAATTTTTCTGCGTTATTTAATAAAGTTTGCGGGTTGATTTTTCAAAAAATCAACCCGCATATTAATTTATAGCATATGTCTACTGCTTTTTCTCGGTATTTGTTGTACGCAGGACTGGCGGCTCTATTGGTGGCCATTGTTGCTTTTTTAGCCCATGCGCCCGGCCTCACTGGGCCGGCATTGGTATTGGGATTGTTGCTGCTGGCATGGGGCATGAAAGGTTTTGCGGCTCTAAAGGGTTATGCCTACACCATGGTGATTTTTATGGGCGTGAGTGCAGCAATGTTTTATCCACAGTATTTTATCCAAGTGGGAGATTACAAATTGTCTAAATTAATTTTGCCTTTGTTGCAAGTGATCATGTTTGGCATGGGCACCACCATGACTTTTGATGATTTTATCGGCATCATCAAAACGCCCAAGGCGGTGATCATCGGCCTGTGTTGTCAGTTTGCCATCATGCCTACCCTGGGATTTGCGATTGCCAATTTGTTTCATTTTCCTCCAGAAATTGCCGCTGGAGTCATCTTGATTGGCTGCTCACCCAGCGGTTTGGCCTCCAATGTGATGGCGTTGATTGCCAAGGCCAATGTGGCTTTGTCCATCACCATTACAACCTGCGCCACCTTATTGGCTCCAGTGATGACGCCATTGTTGATGAAACTCTTGGCAGGTCAATTCATTGAAATTGCCTTTTGGAGCATGGTTTGGGACATCACTAAAATCATCATTATTCCCTTAACCATTGGGTTCGTAATCAACCGATACTTGAAAACCGTAGCCGATATGCTCAAAGACTACCTGCCTTTTATTTCAATGGCGGGTATTGCCGTAATCATCACCATCATCACGGCGGCAGGCCAAGCCTCATTGCTCAATGTAGGTGGCTTACTGATTGTGGCAGTACTGATGCACAACCTAGGGGGCTACATCCTGGGGTATGGCGCAGCTCGCTTGTTCGGAATGAAAGAACAGGATTGCCGCACGGTTGCCATCGAAGTAGGTTTGCAAAACGGAGGCCTGGCTTCTGGCCTCGCCAATCAAATGGGCAAATTGGCTACCGTAGGGCTAGCCGCTGCACTGTTTGGCCCGATTATGAACATCACTGGCTCGGTGCTGGCAAGCTGGTGGGGACGAGAGAAAGAAGGTTCAATATCCAATAATCAATAATCAATGTCCGATATCCAACGCGGGTTGATGTTTTCGGAACTCATTTTGTGTAACCCGCGTACAAGCACGCCACAATTGAGCAAAGCGCAAGGTCAAGTGTACCTACGCGGGCTTCAATTTGGATAAATCCACAATTCTCGCCCCGCGCTGGACATTGGACATTGATTATTGGATATTGGACATTGAATAGAGATTATTGGATATTGGATATTGAAAAAGATTACATTTGCTTTAAAGCAAAAGCAAATGTTCGTTACGCTTATTCAAGCGCGATTGACCTGGGAAAATCCCGTAGCCAATCGTGCCTATTTCAGTGAAAAAATTGCTGGGATTCAGGAACAAACTGACCTGATTGTATTGCCAGAAATGTTCAGCACGGGGTTCAGCATGAGCCCCGAGACCCTGGCGGAGCCGATGGACGGGCCAACCATGCAGTGGCTGACAGAACAAGCCAAGGAAAGGCAAGCCGCCATTACCGGGAGTTTTATTGCCCAGGAAAATGGTCACTACTACAATCGCCTGGTTTGGATGCAACCGGATGGGCAATACCATACCTACGACAAAAAGCACCTCTTTACGCTGGCTGGGGAGCACAACCACTACACTCCTGGCCAACAGCACTTGGTAGTTGAGTGGAAGGGTTGGCGCATTTTACCATTGATTTGCTACGATTTGAGATTTCCGGTGTGGAGCAGAAATACCCAGCAATACGATTTGCTGTTGTATGTGGCCAATTTTCCTGAAATCCGCAGTTATGCCTGGCAGCAATTGTTGACAGCTCGCGCCATCGAAAATCAGGCTTACACCATTGGTGTCAATTGTGTGGGTACAGATGGGAAAGGCATTCAATATTCAGGAGATACCGTGCTGCACGATTACGCTGGTGAGGTGCTGTACCGCGTATCGCATACCGAAGACGTGTACACTGCTCAACTGTCCAAGGAAAACCAGGATCAGTTTCGCCAAAAATTTGCTTTCTTGCAGGACAGTGACCAATTTTTCTTTACCCGTTAAAGCGTTGATTTGATGCACTGGATGGATTTTATTTTCGGCAATGAATGGAGGATGCCCCTGCCCAAAGGCAAGTACAGCGAGTTGCGCCCGGAGATGTTGATGACTACCTTGCGCAAATTGCAGCACCGCATTTCCGAACGTTTTCCGGAGGCGGGTCTCGGCAAGGTGTGCCTGGATTTGACGGAATTGGGAGAATACGGCTTCAAAATCTACAAGCGTTTGCGTAAGCCTATTTGGGGATTGCGCATTTTGACCGGACTTTCTATTGTGACTTTAATTTTGGTGGTGGTGGTGCTGAGCATCCGCAGCCTGGATATTTTTTCGCACCAAACCAATGGCTGGAGCGATTTTTTGCAAGGACTGGAATCCGCCATTAATGAAGTTATTTTTTTGTCGATCTCCATCTTTTTTCTGGGCAATTCCGAGATGCGCTTCAAGCGCCGTCTGGCCTTGCGTTCACTTCATGCCCTGCGCAGTTTGGCCCACGTAGTAGACATGCACCAATTGACCAAAGACCCGGCGGTGATTCTGGCTGGCACCAGCTTCAGACCTACCGAGTCTTCTCCAGTGCGCTCGATGACCCCTTATCAACTCACCCGCTACCTCGAATACTGCTCCGAAATGCTCTCCCTGACCAGTAAACTGGCGGCTTTACATGTGCAGTACCTGGACGATCCAGTAGTACTCGGCGCTGTCAACGACGTGGAATCATTGACCCAGGGCTTGTCCAACAAGATTTGGCAGAAAATTATGATTTTGGATATGGCAGGGCCAGACGATCTCAATACGCCCGCTCATCCCGCTTCTCCATATAATTTATAAAAGCCCGATTCACCACCTTGTTCCCACCCGGAGTAGGGTAATTTCCAGAGAAATACCAATCGCCGTTGTTGTTGGGGCAAGCCTCGTGCAGGCCAGCTACAGACTGGTAAATCACCTCAATTTTGGGTTTGATGCCCTTGGGGCTGACAATCTTGGCAATTTGCTTGGAGATTTGGTGGTCGATATATAGGTCATACAAACTTTGCACTTCGTTCCGAATCAGCTCTTTGGGCAAATTTTCCTGGGCTTTGCAGCGTTGATAAGCTTCTTCCAGCAGGTTTTCGCGGCCATCCTGTTTCAGCAAATCAACCAGCGCTCTGAACGCCACAAATTCACCCATTTTAGACATGTCGATGCCGTAGCAATCCGGGTAGCGGATTTGTGGCGCAGAAGAAACCACAATGATTTTCTTGGGCCGCAAGCGGGAGGCAATTTCGATGATGCTGTCGCGCAGGGTGGTTCCCCGCACGATGGAGTCGTCCATCAATACCAGCGTATCCTGATCATTGTGTACCAGTCCATAAGTCACGTCGTATACGTGAGATACCAAACGCCCCCTCGAGGTCGTATCGGCAATAAAGGTGCGTACTTTTTCATCCTTGACCACCAGGCGCTCGATGCGCGGCTTGATGGACATGATTTTTTCGATCTTTTTGGGCTTGAGTTTGCCTTCTTCCAGCGCTTTGATGAGTTTTTCCTCCCGAATGGCATCTAACCCCTCATAAAGGCCCTCGATCATGCCCATGAAGGCCGTTTCTGCGGTATTGGGAATGAAGGAGAAGACCGTATTTTCAAAATCGTAGTCTACCGATTTCAGGATGGGTTCTACCAACTGGCGGCCCAGTTTTTTGCGTTCCAGGTAAATGTCCCGGTCGTTGCCGCGTGAAAAGTAGATGCGCTCGAAAGAGCAGCAACGCCGCTCGGCAGTATCGGTAAACGGCAACTCCTCTACCCTACCTCCTTTTTTGATAATGAGTGCATGACCGGGGGTAACCTCTTTCACCGCACTGATGTGCACATCCAGCGCAGTCTGGATGGCTGGGCGCTCAGATGCTACTACTACAATTTCGTCATCGTGGTAATAAAACGCTGGTCGAATGCCATTGGGGTCGCGCATGACAAAAGCGTCACCATGGCCAATCAACCCGCACATCACGTAACCGCCGTCGAAGCGCTTGCTGGCGCGACGCAACAGCCGCTGGATGTCCAGTTTTTCAAAAATAAAATCGTTGATTTCCATATTGGTGTAGCCGTCCGGCTTAAACCAGGTATGCAGGCGCTGTACCTCATCATCGAGAAAATGGCCGATTTTTTCCAAAACCGTCACTGTATCAGATTTTTCCTTGGGGTATTGTCCCAGGTCAACCAATTCCTGAAACAACTCATCGACGTTGGTGAGGTTGAAGTTGCCCGCCAACAAAAGGTTGCGGTTGATCCAGTTGTTTTGGCGCAAAAAAGGGTGGCAGGTTTCGATGCTGTTGTCGCCGTGGGTACCGTAACGCAGGTGACCAAGGAGCAATTCACCCACGTAGGGCAAATTGTCTTTCATCCAAGTTGCGTCGCTAAATTGCTTATCGGTCAGGTTTTTAAAATGCTTGGTCCAAATTTCATCAAAAAGCTCCGTGAGGTAGTTATTGGGCGTAACGTTGCGCTTGCGGCTAATGTATTTGGTGCCCGGTTTGGGATCCAATTTGATGGTAGCGACTCCCACGCCATCCTGGCCTCGGTTGCGTTGCTTTTGAAGGAGGAGTTTTAGTTTTTCCAGCCCGTACAGTGCAGTTCCGTACTTTTTTTGGTAGTATTCCATGGGCTGTAGTAAACGAATGAGGGCTATTCCGCATTCGTGCTTTATGATCTCGCTCATTGTATGTGGTGGTTGTCAAATTCTGGCCGCAAAACTACGAATAAGAGTTGAAGAGTTTAGGGTTGAAAAGTTGAAGAGTTGCAGGCAATTCCGCTTTTCAACTCTAAACACTGCAACGCCCCCTAAAGGTTGTCCCGAATCCACTCCAATGTTTTCTGCATTTCTTTGCGGATCGGAGCAGAGCTTCCCAGGTAATGATTGTGCATGAAGCTAAACAGCAGTACTCGGCCGGTGTTGGTGCGTACATAACCGCTCAAGGAATGGTTGTTGGAAAGCGTACCCGTTTTGGCAAAAACATAAGGTTTTCCATTTTTTCCTGGATATGAATCCTGAATGGTACCATTGACCCCTCCCGCCGGAAAAATGCGAAACAAGCGTTCGCTGGGGTATTCCTGGTAAAGTTTTTCCAGAACAGACACAATGGTGCGTGGAGAAAAAAGATTATAGCGAGACAAACCCGATCCATCGACCCAAACCATTCCATCGGGGCTACTGCCCAAAACACTGCGCTTGGCGTAATCGATGGTGCGGGCAATATCCAGGTCTCCAAAAAGTCGTGCAGAACAACTGAGCAAGAGTTGCTCGGCGATGTAATTGTCACTGTCTTGCATGTACAGGCGCAGCAAGGTATCGGGTAGTGGAGCAGACACGGTTCGCCAGGTGTTGGTCAATACTGGATTGCTCCAAACCTGGACTTTGCGCTTAAGTGTATCAGTCAGCAATTCACAAATCAGGTGAGGAGTATACTTAAAGGGAGAAGTCAGGTTTACCCTCGCAGCACGCAAACAGGCTGCGTTGTATAAAAAATGCCCCTCGTGTTCTTCGCGCAAGATTTCTGGCGAAGAGCTGGTATTCTGTGGGTCATATTCAAGCGTTGTCAAAAAATAATCAGGTCGAGTGCGCCATTTTTTAGCCCCTGAGTCGAGCTGAAAACGCGCCAGATTTCCGTAAATGGGAAATGAACCTTTTTCTGCTTGATAATCATCGCGAAAATCATTCCAGGCCCAACCGTTGCCAAAACGTTCGTCTTTGAAGTTGCTCCCTGAAAACGCGAGATACCCCTTCTGTTTTGTCAAAAACTTCCAGGCCACGCTGTCTTGTGGGAAATAGGGATTCAAAAACATCGGATTTCCCATGCCTTGAAAGACGGTGAATCCTCCTTCCTGGGTATAGCGCAATACGGGCAGACTGTCTTTCAAGATTTTGAGCGCAGTGTAAAGCGTAAAAATTTTGGTGTTGGACGCAGGAGTGAAAAACTTGTCGGCGTCTTTTTGAAACAAGGTCAGTTTGCCATTGGGATCGTACAGCATGAATCCATAAAAATGCCTGGCAAAAATGGGCGATTGCAGCACCAGTTTATCCATGGATTGTTGCTGAATTTTGGTCAATGCCTGACCAAATCCATGAAAAGGCAAACACAATGCAAAAAGCAGTAAAAAAGTAGTTATTTTGGAAAGCTGGTGGTGCATAGCATGGTTATTTGCGCCTAGATTACGAATTATTTTTAAAAACTTAAAACCCAAAATCGGGAAGGTAATTTTTCTGCGTTACAAAACATGAGATTATGCTGTGTAGAAAACTACTGCTGGGGTTGTGTTGTGTCGTCTGCTTGTCCTGGGGCATTACCGCACAATCTATTGCCATGGATCTTTACCGGGAAGCGTTGGCCAACCTGGTTTTGTTGCGCAACGAAGGCAATTTGATCCCTTTGCAACGCCTGGATACATTGCAGGTGGCCTATGTATCTGCTGGTGGCCCAAGACAGGCTGCCTTGCAAGATTTTTTGGAGCGTTACACCGGAATTACTCCCTTGAATTTTCCTGCTTTTGCGTCGGAGTCAGAAACAAGAAACTGGATCAATACCCAAACCCGGCGTTTCAACTGCTTTATTTTGAGTATCGAAGATGTGTCTTCCTTCAAAGATCAGCCGGATTACCTGGCCGATGCAGGTTGGATCAAGGGCTTGATGGCTGCCGACCCGGTGGTGCTGGTCCTGTTCAACCCCCAACAAGCCCTGAACAAACTCCCAGAATTGGGCAATGCCAAAGCCATCGTTGTTTCAGATGATACGCAAGAAGGACAATCCCTGGCTGCTCAATTGGTTTTTGGCGGGGTGAGTACCAATAGTAGATTGCGCAGGCCTTTAAGCCCATCTTACCCAACGGGTAGTGGCCTGGACACACCAGAACCGACCCGTTTGGGTTATGCTCCATCGGAATTGGTGGGGATCAACGGCAGTTTATTGCGCGACAGCATCAAAGCCATCGTTGAAGAGGGCATCCGGTACCGGGCATTTCCGGGAGGGCAAGTCTTGGTGGCTAAAGACGGCAAAGTGGTTTACCATCAAGCGTTTGGCAATCATACCTACGAAACCGAACGTCCGGTAAGACTCAACGATATTTACGATTTTGCTTCCATCACTAAAATAACTACGGGCTTACCCGTATTGATGAAATGGTACGGAGAAGGTACTTTCAACCCCGATGATTCATTGGGCGTGTATTTGCCCGAAAGTCTCGGAAGCAATAAAGCTGGACTTTCCATGCGGCGCATTTTGACCCATACCGCACGCCTTATGGCCTGGATTCCCTTTTGGCGCTCTACTTTGAAATGGAATGCCGATTATCCCTGGGAAAAAGAGTGGAACAATGAGCGAATCAGCGATTTCCAGTTCAAGCCTCGTACGTTTAAACTTGACTCAACGGCCAGGTTTAAAGTTCAGGTGACCGATCATTTGTGGTTGCACCGCAAGTATGCCGATAAAGTGTTGTTTCCGGCCATCTACAAATCTCCCCTGAATGAGAAACCAGGGTTTGTCTACTCCGATTTCTTTTTTTACACCATGCCCAAAATTGTCAAAAACCGCACGGGGTACGATTTTGAAGCGTACCTGAAAAATACATTTTACCACCGGCTGGGGGCTTATACCCTTGGATTCAACCCATTGCGATTCTTTTCCAAAGACCGCATCACCCCTACAGAAAGAGACACTTTTTACCGCATGACTTTACTCCACGGGAAAGTACACGATGAAGGCGCCTCGATGACCGGGGGTATTTCAGGTCATGCCGGATTGTTTGGTTCGGTCAATGATTTGGCTAAACTGATGCAAACTTACCTCAATGGTGGCCGCTATGGCAATGAGCAATTGATTGCGGAACAGGCAGTGCAAGAATTTACGCGGTGTCAATATTGTGCGGAAGAGGGAATTCATCGGGGTTTGGGTTTTGACAAGCCTTTTCTTGAGTATGTATCAGGCCGTAGCTCCTATGGCAAAAGTGCCAGTCCTGAGAGCTTTGGCCATACAGGGTATACAGGCACTTTCACCTGGGCAGATCCCAAATCCAACTTGCTGGTCATCTTCTTCACCAACCGGGTGTATCCCTCTCGGCTCAACCAGGTTTTGGCGCAACGAAACCTGCGTCCCCGTTTGCACCAGGCAGTTTATGATAGTTTGATCAAACCTTGAATAGATGGGACATAAAAAAGGAGAAATGCAACGGCATTCCTCCTGACTATCTGGTTTCATACATTATTTATCTGCTAGTCGTAAACAGCGACTTTCTAGGCGTACACTTTTTCTAGCTGAGAAAAAGGAAAAAGTTGTTTGATATTTTGGAAAAAAGAATAGGAGAAAGAATTTTGTGTTACCACACAACAAA
>Ga0247832_1000438_pt1 | contig 83431 bp, 81 predicted proteins | sample LaCruzMarch2015__10_FD_192407 | JGI IMG/M metagenome (GOLD analysis project Ga0247832, IMG submission 192407) | Freshwater microbial communities from meromictic Lake La Cruz, Castile-La Mancha, Spain - LaCruzMarch2015_4m | ecosystem: Environmental > Aquatic > Freshwater > Lake | place: Spain... | reverse complement strand
GACAACCTCGCGCGCTTCAACCGACGCACCAAGCGGGCCTCAAAAACACAACGCATGCTCGAGATCACACTCGACCTCTTCTTCAACCGACACGCAATGCAAACGAGTCCAAACTGAACAGTCCCCCCTTGTGGGGAGGGTAGCGTCGCCGGGAGCGAAGCGACCTGGCAGAGCTAGGGTGGGGGTGGAAGCGACGGCCCGTTGCCGTTGCCATTCGAGCGTAGCTCTCATGGCCTTCTCGCCTAAAATCGCTCCACTGGAGCGATTTTGCCCTGCGGGCCGGCTCGAAGTCGCGAACTGTTCAACGCCTGTGACGTCCGTTCATCGCGGGTACAACTTGCCGCCACTAAGTTCGGCACGATATAGGCGGCTAACCCAAAACGGAGAATATCGTGGCCAATCGTCGTAACATCCTCATCGGGACGGGCGCTGCCGTCGTCGCCGCGGCGGCTGGCACGGGCGTGTCCTTCATCTTCGGCTCGACCGCGGCGCTGGCGCAGCAGTTCGATGCCGCCAAGCTGCTGGCCCCGGCCGGCGGCGTTGCCGACCATGTGATCGGCAACAAGGACGCCAAGGTGACGGTAATCGAGTACCTGTCGCCCACCTGCCCGCACTGCAAGACCTTCCACGAGACGGTCTACCCGCAGCTCAAGGCCGAATATATCGACACCAACAAGATCCAGTTCATCCCGCGCCCGTTCGTCCGCAACGTGCTCGACGCGGTGGTGTTCATGCTGGCCGAGGCGGCCGGCGCGGAGAAGTACCACGAGGTCGTCGATACCTATTTCCGCACCCAGAACGACTGGGTCACGTCGCCGACGCCCGCCGACGCGATGTTTGCAATCGCCCAGCAGCTCGGTTTCACCAAGGAAACCTATGACGCTGCCTTGACGAATCAGGCCCTGTTCTCTGGGCTGGAAACGATGCGCGACCAGGCGACCCGCGAGTTCCAGCTCCAGGGCACGCCGACCTTCTATGTCAACGGCAAGATGCTGAATGGCGGGGTGACGTTTGACTCCCTCAAGGCCGAGATCGATCCGCTTCTCGCCTAAGCGCACTCCACGACGGGGCGCGTGATGAAGTTCACGCGCCTCAAGCTCACCGGCTTCAAATCCTTCTGCGACACGACCGAGCTGTGGCTCGAGCCGGGTCTTTCCGGTGTCGTCGGGCCGAACGGCTGCGGCAAATCCAATCTCGTCGAAGCGCTGCGCTGGGTGATGGGCGAAAGCTCGTACAAGGCGATGCGCGCCTCAGGCATGGACGACGTGATCTTCTCCGGCTCCGGCTCGCGGCCCGGCCGCAACACCGCCGAAGTCACCCTCGTCCTCGACAATTCCGACCGCACCGCCCCCGCCCCGCTCAACACCGCCGACGTGCTCGAAGTGACGCGCCGCATCGAGCGCGAGCAGGGCTCGGTCTACCGCGTCAACGGCAAGGAAGTGCGCGCCCGCGACGTGCAACTGCTGTTCGCCGATGCCTCGACCGGCGCCCACTCCCCTGCCCTCGTGCGGCAAGGCCAGATCGGCGAACTGATTGCCGCCAAGCCGGTGCAGCGCCGGGCGCTGCTCGAAGAGGCAGCGGGTATCTCCGGGCTGCACTCGCGCCGCCATGAGGCCGAACTCCGCCTCCGCGCCGCCGAGGCCAACCTCGAACGCGTCGACGACATCATCGGGCAGGTCGAGCAGCAGCTCGAAACGCTGAAGCGGCAGGCGCGCCTCGCGGTGCGCTACCGGGCGCTGTCGGGCGATATCCGCCGGGCCGAGGCGACGCTGTTTCACATCCGCTGGGTCGCCGCCCGCTTCGCCGAAAAGGATGCAGAGGCGGCGCAGGCGAAACTGATCCGCGAACTCGCCGAGGCACAGCACCTCGAACTCGAAGCGCAGAAGATCGTGTTCCTCGCCCAGCAGGCGCTGGCGCCGCTGCGCGAGGAAGAGGCGAAGGCCGGCGCGGTGCTGCAGCGCTACACCATCCTCGCCGAGCAGCTGGAAGCCGAGCAGGCCCGTGCAAAGTCCCGCCGCGCCGAACTCACCGAGCGCCTGCGCCAGATCGAGCAGGACGGGGTGCGCGAGCGCGCGCTGGTCGCCGAAAGCGACGAGACGCTGAAATCGGCCGCCGACGAGAAGACGCGGCTCGAGGCCGAAGTCGCCGGCGAGGCGCAGGCCCTCGAGGCAGCGCGAACCGCGGCCGCAGACGTGCAGGCGCAGGTGACCGCGGCCGAGGCCGCTGCACGCGCCGCAGCCGACGCCCTCTCGCAGTTGCGCGCCCGCAGTGGCGCCGCCGAACGCATGCTGGCCGAGGCCCGCACCCGCGCCCTGCGCCTAGAAGCGCAGGTGGCCGAAGTGGCGCGCGAAGCCGAAGCGGTCGCCCGCACGCTCGCCTCCGACGCCGTGTTGCAGCAGCGCACCGAGGCGTTGGCGCTTGCCCGGACAAAGGCCGGTGCCGCCGAATCGCAGGCCATCGCCGCCGAGGCCGCTGCCGTCGCAGCGCAGACCGCCGCTGATGTGGTTCGCCCGGAGTTGCAGCAGATCGAGGCGGCGCTGACCCGGCTCGAAGCCGAAGCGCAGACCCTCACCCGCATCGTCAATGCCGGTGGCTCGGGCAAATTCCCCCCCATCGTCGATGCGCTCAAGGTCGCCCCCGGCTACGAAACCGCACTCGGCGCGGCGCTGGGCGACGACCTCGAAGCCTCCTCTGATGCCCGCGCCCCGCTCCACTGGTCCGACGCCACTGTCACGACCGACCCTGCCCTTCCCGAGGGCGCCACGCCGCTCTCGCAGTTCGTTTCCGGCAGTCCGCTGCTCACGCGGCGCCTCGACCAGGTCGGGCTCATTGACCCTGCAGACGCCACGCGTCTCGTGCCGTTGCTGCGACCCGGCCAGCGCCTCGTGGGCAAGGCCGGCGGGTTGTGGCGGTGGGACGGCTTCGTCGCTGGCCCCGATGCGCCCACCGCTGCCGCAGAGAAGCTGCGCCAGCGCAACCGTCTCGCCGAACTCTCGGCCGAAATCGACGAAGCCCGCACCCGTCGCAACACCCGCCGCGCCGACGCGCAGGGGCTCAACGAAGCCCTCGCCGCCGCCCGCACCGACGAACGACTGAAGCGCGACCTGTGGCGCAACGCCCAGCGCGACATCGCCACCGCGCAATCGGCCCTCGACCAGGCACAGAAAGCCCTCGGCGAACTCACCGCCCGTGCCGCCGCTCTGGCCGAAACCCGCACCCGGCTCGACGCGACCCGCACCGAGGCCACCACCGCAGTTGCCGACGCCGAAAAAGCCCTGGCCGACCTTGCCGACGACTCTGCAGCCGCCGCCCTCGCTTCTTCGCACCAGTCGGCGCTTGCAGATATCCGCACCAAGGCCGATCAGGAACGCGCAAAACTCGGCAGCTTCGAGACGGCGGCACGGATGCGCGCTTCGCGGCTCAGCCAGATCGCGCAGGACGCCGCCGCGTGGCAGCGCCGCCGCGACGGCGCCGCCGGCCAGTTGGCGACACTCGACGCGCGGGCCAGGGAAGTCAGCGCGCAGGTGGCCGAAATCGATGCCTCGCCCGAGAGCTTCGACGAGCGCCGCGAAAAGCTCGACCAGCTCATCGCCATCGCGTCGAGGGAGCACAAGGCCACCGCCGACACCCTCGCCGCAGCGGAAACCCGCCACCGCGATGCCGACCGGGCCCAGCGTCTCGCTCATGACGCACTTGGCGGCCTGCGCGCCGAAGTCGCGCGGGTCGAGGAGCGGATCAAGGGGCTCGTCGCGCAACGCCACCAGATCGAGCGGCAGGTCGAGGAGACCCTCAATATCGGCGCCAGCCAGACGCTCGCCGCCTCAGGTCTCCGGCCCGAGCAGGCGCTGCCGGCCGAATCGCAAATCGAATCGCAGGTGGATCGCCTCAAGGCCGAACGCGAACGGCTGGGCGGGGTGAACCTCGGCGCCGAGAAGGAAGCCGAGGAGGTGCGCGAAAAGCTCGACCTGATGGTCACCGATCGCGACGACCTGATCGCGGCGATCGCCAAGCTGCGCGCCGGCATTCAGTCGCTCAACCGCGAAGGCCGCCAGCGCCTCAACGAGGCGTTCGAGAAGGTCAATGCCCACTTCCAGGAGCTCTTCACCTCGTTGTTCGGCGGCGGCACCGCCGAGCTGCAATTCGTCGAGAGCGACGATCCGCTCGAGGCCGGCCTCGAGATCATCGCCCGCCCGCCCGGCAAGAAGCCCACTACCATGACCCTGCTGTCAGGCGGCGAGCAGGCGCTGACCGCCATGAGCCTGATCTTTGCGGTGTTCCTCACCAATCCCGCCCCGATCTGCGTGCTGGACGAGGTGGACGCGCCGCTCGACGACGCCAATGTCGAGCGCTTCTGCAACCTCCTCGACATGATGGCGGAGCGCACCGAAACGCGCTTCCTCGTCATCACTCACAACCCCATCACCATGAGTCGCGTCGACCGGCTGTTCGGGGTCACGATGGCCGAACGCGGGGTCAGCCAGCTCGTTTCGGTGGACCTTTCCGGCGCGCAGGCGGCGGTCGCGGCGGAGTGATAGGGGCCGACAGGCCGGGGCGCCGAACAGAGGCTGCCGTGTCACTCCGGTGGTCAATCGATCGGGCCGGATCATCAGCACGCGGCCCGACTCCCGAGCCTTTGACAACAAGGCGCCGCAATCGGCGAGGCGGGAGTCGGACCTGACTCAATGTCACACCCACCCGGAAACTGAAAAGTCCTTGCAATATCAGACGCTTACGCATTCATTCACGTGCTTGACACCATTAGGGGCGGCCACTATGTTGCCCGCGACTTTCAAGGGCCTGGTTGCTGATTTTCAGCCCGGAGGCGAGAGGTTAAGGCGGATGACTGACCCGCAACAACCGAAGCGCCCCCAGACTGGCCGGCCTACGTCCTTGACCTCGGACCTCGAGGCCCGCATAGCGCGGGCTCAGAGAGAGAGGCGTGCGGAGGGGTCCGGAAGGGCAGACGCGGCGAATACCATGACCGGTTGGGGCAAGGGCCTCAGGCTTGGTTCGGAGTTCGTGGCGGCGATCCTTGTAGGCCTCGGCATCGGCTGGTTGCTGGATATGTGGCTCAACACCACGCCGTGGCTGATGCTGGTGATGCTGATGTTGGGCTTTGCCGCTGGCGTGCTGAACGTGGTCCGCTCGGCGGCTGAAATGAACAAGGCGGCAAACCCGCCGACGGCCGCCAAGAGCGCGCCGAACGACCTAGACGAGTGAAGGCGAGAGCCTGAAGGAACAGAACTTGGCCGATCCCACCAAAGTCGACCCGATCCATCAGTTCGCTCTTTCCGACATCGTCCTGCTGGGCGAGTTTTCCTTCACCAATTCATCGCTGTTCATGGTGCTGACCACCGGCCTGATCGGTGCGTACCTGATCCTGTCGACGCAGAAGCGCGCCATGGTGCCCAACCGGGTGCAACTGGTCAGCGAAATGCTCTACGAGTTCGTCGCCAACATGGTGTCGGACTCGGCGGGCAAGGCGGGGATGAAGTTCTTCCCGTTCGTGTTCTCGCTGTTCATGTTCGTGCTGGTCGCCAACCTGTTCGGCATGATCCCCTTCTTCTTCACCGTCACCAGCCACATCATCGTCACCTTCGCCCTCGCGATGCTGGTGTTCGTCGTGGTGGTGGTCTACGGCTTCTGGAAGAACGGCTTCGGCTTCCTCCGGCTGTTCGTGCCTTCGGGCGTGCCGGGTTACATCCTGCCGCTCGTGGCGGTGATCGAGGTCATCTCGTTCCTCTCCCGCCCGATCTCGCTCAGCGTTCGTCTGTTCGCCAACATCCTTGCCGGCCACATCACCCTGAAGGTGTTCGCGGGCTTCATCGTCTCGATGGGTGGCCTGGGCTGGTTCGCCTTGCTCACGCCACTGCCGCTGATCCTGACGATCGGCATTACCGCCCTCGAGTTCCTGGTTGCCGTGTTGCAGGCCTACGTCTTCGCGCTCTTGACCTCGATGTACATCAACGACGCGATCCATCCGGGTCACTGACCTTCCCCTTCGCCGGCGGTCGAGGTGACCGGACGGCCACTAACCCGCAGCAACAGAGCTGCCAAGGAGACTGAAAAATGGAAGCTGAAGCCGCAAAGTACATTGGTGCGGGTCTTGCCTGTTTCGGTATGGCCGGCGCCGCCATCGGCGTGGCCAACATCTTCTCGAACTTCCTGTCGGGCGCCCTGCGCAACCCGGCGGCCGCCGCTGGCCAGTTCTCGAACCTGATTTTCGGCTTCGCCGTGACCGAAGCTCTGGGCATCTTCTCGTTCCTGGTCGCCCTGCTGCTGCTGTTCGTGGTCTGATCTGACCGCCGGGCGGCTTCGCGCCGCCCAAGTCCGGGCCTCGGGTCATTCGATCCGGGGCTTGTTCGGCTACTAAGGGTTTCGAGATGGCGGGTTTGACCCAGGACATCATTATCGTGGCGCAGGCAGACTCGGTGCAGGAAGGCGTTGTTGCCTCTGCCGATGAGCACAATGCCGAAGCCGGGGAGCATGCGGCGACAGACACGCATGCGTCCACAGAGGCGCATGGCGGTGCCGAGGCGCACAGCGCAGCGTTCCCGCCGTTCGATCCGTCGGGTTTTGCCGGCCAGTTGCTCTGGCTCGCCATCACGTTCGGTGCGCTTTACCTGCTGATGAGCCGCGTGGCTCTGCCGCAGATCGGCTCGATCATCGAGACGCGCCGCGCGCGTATCGAAGGCGACCTGGCGGAAGCCGAACGGCTCCGCAAGGAGACCGAGAAGGCTGCGGCTGCCTACGAGGCGGCCCTCGCCGAGGCGCGCAAGAACGCCCAGGCGATCGCCGAAGAGACCCGCGCCTCGATCAAGGCCGATATCGACAACCGTCGTGCGGATGTCGAAGCTGGCCTGACCAGGCGCATCACCGAGGCGGAAGCGCGTATCGCTGCCACCAAGACCGCGGCACTCGCCAATGTCGATGAGATCGCGGCCGATACGGCTCAGGCGGTCGTCGCCCGGGTTACCGGCGAGGCTACAGTCGAAGAAGCCCGCGACGCCGTCGCCATCGTGAACAGGGGTTAAGCGCCATGTGGGACTTCTGGCTCAACGACGCCAGCAAAGGCGCGAGCGTCTGGGCGATGATCGCCCTCGTCATCTTCATCGGCCTCCTGATGTATCTGGGCGTCCACAAGACGATCGCCAAGATGCTCGATGAGCGCATCCGCAAGATCGAGGTCGACCTTGCCGAGGCCGAACAGCTTCGCAAGGAAGCCAAGGCGCTGCTCGACGACTATGCCCGTCGCCGCGAGGAAGCGGAGAAGGAAGCGCAGTCGATCGTCGATGCAGCCCGCGAGGAGGCTTTCCGCCTCACCGCCGAGGCCAAGGAATCGCTCGAGGCCATGGTGGCCCGTCGCGAGAAGGCCGTGACCGACAAGATCGCCCAAGCGGAAGCCCAGGCCATCGCCGAGGTCCGCGCCCGCTCGGCCGACCTCGCGGTCGAAGCCGCCCGCGTTGTCCTCACCCGCCAGATGGCGACCAAGGGCGATGCACTGGTCGACCAGTCGATCAGGGACGTGGCGTCCAAGCTGAACTGAGGTTCGGTTCAGCGCTGAGTTTCAAAGGCGGGCCCGGTGCCCGCCTTTTCTTTTGGGGTTTTCCTCACAGGTCGGGTTCGCTGCTCAACGCCTTGGCCGAAATCCACCAAAACCCGGGGCCGATGGCCGCCGGGCGCTTCGTCACTCCCGGCCTATTCGGCCGCCTGCGGCAGCTCTTCCGGCCGGGACCAGGTCAGCACCGGCGAGCGGGCGGCGCGGGTCTCGTCGAGACGGCGGCGCGGGGCGCGGGTCGGTGCGGAGGTGAACCGCCCGGCGTTGCCGGCCTTTGCGTCAGCGGCGAGATCCAGCATCACGTCGCAGAACCGATCCAGCGTCTGCTTGCTCTCGGACTCCGTCGGCTCCACCAGCATGGCGCCGTGCACCACCAGCGGGAAGTACATGGTCATCGGGTGGAAGCCTTCGTCGATCAGCGCCTTGGCGAAATCGAGGGTGCTGACGCCGGTGCCGGCGAGGAAGCTGTCGTCGAACAGCGCCTCGTGCATGCAGGGCTGGCCGGGGAACGGCACCGAGAAGGCCCGCTCAAGCCGCGCCTTGATGTAGTTGGCGTTCAGCACGGCATCCTTGGCCGCCTGCGCCAGCCCGTCGCCGCCATGGCTCAGCATGTAGGTGAGCGCGCGGACATACATGCCCATCTGGCCGTTGAAGGCGGTGATGCGGCCAAGGTGCTGGCCCTCAATGTGCTCGACGAGCTCTCCCTTGCGCACGAACGGCACCGGAGCGAAGGGCGCCAGCGCCGCTGACAGCACCACCGGCCCTGCCCCCGGCCCGCCACCGCCATGCGGCGTCGAGAAGGTCTTGTGGAGGTTGATGTGCATCGCATCGATGCCGAGGTCGCCCGGCCGCACCACGCCCATGATGGCGTTGAAGTTCGCCCCGTCGCAGTAGAAGAACGCACCGGCCTCATGCACGGCAGCCGCAATCTCGATCACCTCGGGCTCGAACAGGCCGCAGGTGTTGGGGTTGGTGAGCATGATCGCCGCGACGTCGGGGCTGAGCGCCACCTTCACTGCCTCGACGTCGACCGTGCCGTCGTCACGTGCAGGGATGGAGCGGACCGAGTAGCCGAGGAAGGCAGCCGTGGCCGGGTTGGTGCCGTGGGCACTCTCTGGCACCAGCACCACCCTGCGGTGACCCTGCCCCGCCGCGTCCTGCGCCGCACGGATCGCCATCATGCCCGCCATCTCGCCATGGGCGCCGGCCTTCGGCGTCAGGCAGACGGCGGCCGTGTTGGTGAGCGTCATCAGCCAGTGGGCGAGTTCGTCCATCAGCCGCAGCGCACCCTTCACCGTCGAGACGGGCTGCAGGGGGTGGATATCGGCGAAGCCGGGCAGCCGGGCCATCTTCTCGTTAAGACGCGGATTGTGCTTCATCGTGCACGAACCGAGCGGATACATGCCCGAATCGATCGAGTAGTTGAGGCGGCTCAGCCGCACATAGTGCCGCAGCGCCTCGGGCTCGGTGAGGCCAGCCAGGTCGATCTCCGAGCGGCGCTCGAAGCCGCCGAGGAAGGTCCCGTCGATCTCGACGTCCGGCAGGTCGACACCCGAGTGCTCGGTGTCGCCGATCTCGAACAGCAGCGGCTCGTTGGGCAGCAGCGACGACCCCGTCGCCGCCACGCCTGCGCTGCCGGTGCCGGTCGGGCGGCCCTGATTGTTCATGCTCATCAGGCGTCTCCCTGCAGCGCTGCGTTGAGGCAGTCGGCCAGCATTTCGATGTCGGTATCGGTGGTGAGTTCGGTGGCGGCCAGGACGATCAGGTTCTCGACTGCCGGATCATGAGGCTCGAGGCGGCTGACCGGGAGGCCAGCCAGCACGCCGGCCTGCGCCAGCATCTCGACGACCGGTGCGGCCGGAACCGGCAGGCGGATGGTCATCTCGTTGAAGAAGCTTTTGTTGAGCAGTTCGACGCCCGGCACCGTGCCCAGCATCCGCGCCAGCTTCACCGCCCGCTCGTGGTTGAGCCGCGCCAGCCGCTTCAGCCCTGCCTCGCCCAGCAGCGACATGTGGATCGAAAACGCCAGCGCGCAGAGCCCGGCATTGGTGCAGATGTTCGAAGTCGCCTTCTCGCGGCGGATATGCTGCTCGCGGGTCGAGAGCGTCAGGACGAAGCCGCGGGTGCCGTCGGCATCCACCGTCTCGCCGCAGAGCCGCCCCGGCATCTGCCGGACAAACTCCTTGCGGGTGGCCATGAGGCCCACATACGGCCCGCCGTAGTTCAGCGGGTTGCCGATCGACTGGCCCTCGCAGACGACGATATCCGCACCGAGCGCGCCGGGAGCCTCGATCAGCCCCAGCGACACCACTTCGGTCACCACCACGATCAGCAGCGCGCCGGCGGCGTGTGCCGCATCGGCCGCCGCACGGAGGTTGCGCAGGTGGCCGTAGAAATCCGGCGTCTGCACCACGATCGCCGCCGTCTCGGCATCGATGCGGTTGAGGATGTCGCCCTGCCCCTCCGGCGAGGCGGGAAGGCAGACGAGATCCGGGCCGTCGCCGAGATAGGTCCGCACCACGTCGCGATAGTGCGGGTGCAGACCACCCGACAGCACGATACGGTTGCGGCGGGTGAGGCGGCGCGCCATCAGCACCGCCTCGGCGGTGGCGGTCGAGCCGTCATACATCGAGGCGTTGGCGACCTCCATGCCAGTCAGGTGCGCGACCTGGGTCTGGAACTCGAACAGCATCTGCAGGGTGCCCTGCGATACCTCCGGCTGGTACGGCGTGTAGGCCGTCAGCCATTCGGACCGCTGGATCAGGTGATCGACCGTCGCGGGCACATGATGGCGGTAGGCGCCGGCGCCGATGAAGAACGGGCCATCGCCGGCTGCCACGTTCTGGCGCGACAGGGCGCGCATATGGGCCTCGACCAGGAACTCGGGCGAGTGTTTCGGCAGGTTTACCGGCTCGTGCAGCAACGCCTGCGTGGGCACACGGGCGAACAGATCCTCGGCGGTGGCAGCGCCGATCACGGCGAGCATCTGCGCCCGCTCGGCTTCGGAATGGGGGAGGTAGCGCATGGTTACTTCGTCAGGTCCGCATAGGCCGCAGCGTCCATGAGCCCATCGAGCTCACCGGCATCGTCGAGGGCCAGCTTGAAGATCCAGCCATCGGTCTCGGGGGCCGAGTTGATCAGTCCCGGCTCGCCGGTGAGCGCGGTGTTGATGGCGAGCACCGTACCGGAGGCCGGGGCGTAGATCTCGGAAGCGGCCTTCACCGACTCGACAACCGCGGCTTCGTCGCCCGCCTTCAGCTTCTGGCCGACCTTGGGCAGCTCGACGAACACGATGTCGCCCAGCTGCTCCTGGGCGTAGGGCGTGATCCCCACGGTGCCGTCCTCGGTGATGTACTCGTGGTCCTTGGTGAACTTGGTCATTTGGCGGTTTTCCGAACGTAGCGGTGGGGGACGAAGGGAGTGGTTGTGACTTCGGCGGCTTGCGGCTTGCCGCGGACCAGCACCTGCAACGGGGTGCCGGGTGCGGCCTTGTCTGGTGGTACGAAGCCGAGCGCGATGGCGCGGTTCAGCGACGGCGAGAAGCCGCCGGACGTCACCTTGCCGATGACGGCGCCGTACTTGTCGAGGATCTCGGCGCCCTCGCGGGCCGGTGCACCCTCGACGAACAGGCCGACCCGGACCCGGTCGAGCACGCCGCCGAGTTCGGACAGGATACGCGTCGCTCCGGGAAAATCGGCGGCATCGCGGCGACGCCGCGCCACGGCGAAGTTGAGCCCGGCTTCCACCGGCGAGATGGTCTCGTCGAGATCATGCCCGTAGAGCGGCAGGCCCGCCTCGAGCCGCAGCGAATCGCGCGCGCCAAGCCCGATGGGCCTGACCCGATCATCACTCAGCAGGCGGTCGAACAGGATGGTGGCGTGGCTCGGATCGACCAGGATCTCGAAGCCGTCCTCGCCGGTATAGCCGGAGCGCGAGATCACCAGCTTGCTGCCGTCGAAATCAAACGAGCCATAGTGCATGAAGCTCAGGTCAGCCGCGCCAGGGATCACATCGCGCAGCACCTCCACCGCCTCCGGCCCCTGCAACGCCAGCAGCGCGCAGTGATCCGAACGGTTGAGGGTCGCCTGGCCCGCGGCCGCCGCGGCAATGCGCTGGAAGTCGGCGTCCTTGGTGCCGGCGTTGACGACGATGTAGAGCGCGCCGCCCCAGCCCTCGGCCGCCGGGCGGGCGATCATCAGGTCGTCGAGGGCGCCGCCCGTCTCGTTGAGCAGCAGCGTGTAGCGCACCTGGCCAGGCTTCAGCCCCCTGATGTCGCCGCAGATCAGCGGCTCGATCAGCGCGGCAATCGCGGCATGGTCGGCTTCGCCGTCGCCCGACTTCTGATCAAGGACGAGGAAGCTTGGCCCCATATGCGAGACATCGAACAGGCCGGCGTGCTCGCGACACCACTTGTGCTCGGCGATGATGCCGGTGGGGTATTGCACCGGCAGCGAGTAGCCGGAAAACGGCACCATCCGGCCGCCCAGAGCAACATGCCGGTCATCGAGGAGAACAGTCTTGAGGTCTGCTGCTGGCACTTCGGCCATTGAGGACACCGCGGAGTTGGTTGCACGATCACGAGGAACGGATGTCCCTCGCGCCGGTGCCCCCTCTGTCCGCTAACCTGAGAGATTTCCCGGCCACCTATGGGCCGGTTGCTCCTTCGGTGAGGCGAGATCGCCTGCTTTCCAGAGTGCGGCCCTTACGGCCCGACTTTTGGGGCAAGCCCCTGGTCCGAAACGTCTGCAACGTTTCAGGGACATGCCTTTGCGACTGCGGTCCGGTGTGCCTGAGAGTTTCCGGGGCGGTTGCTCCTTCGGCGCCAGCGCGAGGCTGGACTCTCCCGCAGTCCACGCGAGTTAGGCGGGTTTGGTGGAGCGAGTCAATCGGGCGCGCGCTCCACCTGCGGGGTATATCAGCTATCGAAGCCAACCCAGATGGTGATGTCCTCGCCGCCGATATACGGAATGGCGACGTTCTCCACCACCTTCACGAACTCACCCGACTGGGTCGAGGGATCGATGGCGGTGGGGATCTCGTAGCGCTCGGAGTACATCGGCACGCCGTCGCGCTCGACCGCAAAGCGGATCGGCACGTCGACCTTGGCCTGGGTTCCGGACGGGCCGAGCAGCACGCGGCCGACGACGCCCATCTTCACGGTGATGAGGCCGTTGGAGGCGACGCAGTTGCGCGACTGCTTGTCGAGCACCGCCTGGTAGTTGAGCGCATGCGCATCACCCACCTTGCCCTTGCCGTAGAAGAACAAGGCCTCGCCGCCACGGCGCACCTTGATCGGCGGGCACTCGGTGGCAATGGCGGGCAGCGCGCTGGTGGCAACGGCGCTCAGTTCCTGCGCGGTGGGGTTGGCGGTCTGGGTCGAGGTGGGAGACGGCCCGGTCGAGCCGAACATGTTGCCCATCGAGCAGCCGGAGAGCAGCAGCGCGGCAGTTGCCACGGCGCCAAGGCGAAGCGTCCAGTTGCGGACGCCGGAGTTCGGAATGCTCATCTTACAACCTCACGCAGTTACAGACTGGCGCGCCTCGAGCGCCATCAGCACGGCCGGCGCCCCGCTGATGGTAACGCCCGCAACGTCCTGCACGAATACGTCCTCTACCACGCCATCGCGGATGACCATGGCAAAACGGCCGAAGCGCTTCCCCATGCCCGGAATCTGCCTCGACATCCCCATGGTGTCGGCCAGCAGCCCCTCGCCGTCGGCAATGAAATCGACCTTCCCCAGTGCATCCGAGCGCTCCGCCCAGGCCTTGGTGACATGGTGGTCGTTCACCGTCGCGCAGACGACCCGGCTGACGCCGAGGTTGGCGAGCTTGTGCGCGTTGGAGACGAAACCGGGCAGATGCGAGGTGTCGCAGGTGGGAGTAAAGGCCCCGGGCACGCCGAAGAGCACCACCGTGCCGGTGCCGAGCACCGCATCCGCCGTTTCATCGGAGCTGCCATGGGCATCGACCAGCTTGATCGGAATGGAGGGGATCTTGTCGCCAGCCTGGATCATGTCGGTAATGCTTACTGGTTCGTTAACGCCCGGATCGGGGCGGCGAACCATAGGCCAAGGCGCCTCCGCCGTCGACTATCGGCCGACAGTCGTCGACAAAGAAAACGGACCCATCTCAGTCATGAATGTCAGACTGACGGGCATGCCCTCTTGTGCCGCCTGGTCTGCTCCCCCGAGCAGTGGGAGCAAGACTGCCGATCCATCCGGGCTTTTTTGCGGCGCACCAAAGAGTTGCCCGGCCGCACTGGCATCGGCGATCAGCGACAGCGGATCAACGCGCCCATCGGCAATCGCGACGGATATGGCGTTTCCATCCGTGGTCCACTCAACCGGCCCGAGCAGCGGCCGGGGGTCGGACCAGTGCTGCGGAGTCCGTGCCACCGCCTGCGCGATGCGCAGCCCCTGCCCCCGATCGGGCTTCACGAAGCCCAGCGGCAGGCTGAAATTGGCCATCGCCGGCACGCAGATATCCGAGCACACCCCCATTAAAACGGACACCGCAAGGTCGGCCCGCGCGCCGTCGATCGTCAGTTCCACCGGCAGCACGGTGGGGCCGCGATAGACGAAATCGGTGAGCCCGCCCTCTACCTCGATCATCGGGTGGGGCCAGAGCATCTGGTGGCCGGCAATGCCGTTCGATCCAACAGTGTCGATCTGTGTCGGAATGCCGCTCTCGCCCGGCACGCGCCAGTAGGTCTTGGTGCCCTGCGGCATGTCGAGTTCCAGCGCTACCATCGTGGTGCCATCGGGCTTCAGCACGTCGGACGAAACGAGGCGCAGCCGCACGTCGGGCGCAATATCCTGCCAGGGGGTCTCGCCGGCAGTGGCCGGAGCAGTCAGCAGGAGCAGGGCTATCGGGATCAATGCGCGCATGGCCAAACGGGATAGCCGAGCCGGCGCAGCGGTGGAAGCGCCTCAGGCCAAAGTGATGGCTAGGCATGGATGTCGGCGACGGGGTAAGCTTCGGCAAGGGTGTGTGCCCGCGAGGCGGACAGCCGGTTCGTTCCAGGAGTAGTGCCATGGAGTCGCTGAGAGGCCAGTTTCTCGTCGCCATGCCCGAAATGGGCGACGATCGCTTCCGCGAGAGCGTGATCTATCTCGTCGGCCATGGCGACGAAGGTGCGATGGGCCTCGTGGTGAATCAGTCGGTAGACGACATGAAGTTCGCCGACATCCTCGAGGAACTGAAGCTTGGCGAGCCCGACGAGCTCATCCATCTGCCGGACGACATCCGCAACCGCCAGGTGCTGCGCGGCGGGCCGGTGCAGAAGAGCCGCGGCTTCGTGCTGCACTCGTCGGACTACTTCAAGGCCGGCAATTCCTACGAGGTCACCGAGGATATCTGCCTGACGGCGACTCTCGACATCCTCAAGGCCATCGCCTTCAATCAGACCCCGCACGAGGCCCTGTTCGCCCTCGGCTACTGTGGCTGGAGCCCCGGTCAGCTGGAACAGGAAATCCAGGGCAATGGCTGGCTGACCGTGCCGTTTTCCCGCGAACTGCTGTTCGCCCTGCCGATCGAAGCCCGCTACGACGCGGCGCTGGCGCAGCTCGGGATCACCCGGGCTTCGCTGAGTGCAACCGCCGGGCACGGTTGAGAGCTTTCAGTCCCGCCGAGATTCAGGAGCAATGAACGCCCCCTCCACCAGCCTACGGCTGGTCCCCCTCCCCCGCTAGAGCGGTGGAGGAGCAAGGCATCGTCGGCGCTCAACAACATCCCGGCAGTCACTGAGGTCGGTGCTCCTCCACCGCAAAGCGGGGGAGGGGGACCATGCGAAGCATGGTGGAGGGGGCGCCCCTCTAGACGTCAACGCCCGGTGAACTGGCTCTGCAGGCGCTTGGTGAGTTCGGGGCCAGTCATCGCGGCGCCGAAGGCGAAGCCTTGGGCAAACTGGCAGTTGAGCTGCTGCAGGCGCTCGACCTCCTCGATGGTCTCGACGCCTTCGGCGATCACCGCCAGGTCGAGTTCGCTCGCCAGCGTCACGATGGCGCGGATGATCGGCACCTGGGTGTGGGCGAGGCCACCATCATCGCTCAGTTGCACGAAGGTCGCCGGGATCTTGATGGTGTCGAACGGGAAGCGGTGCAGGTAGCTCAGCGACGAGTGGCCGGTGCCGAAATCGTCCAGCGCCAGGCGCAGGCCTAGGGCGCGCAGCGCGTTCAGCACATAGGCGGAGTGCTCGGGATTGCTCATCACCTGGCTCTCGGTGATCTCGAGCTTGATGTGCTTGGCGATCTGGCGGTGGTCGGAAACCAGGGCGCGCATGTCGTTGAGCAGGCTCTCCGTCGCCAACTGGCTCGGTGACAGGTTGACGGAGACGAAGAAATCCTCAGGCAGCGGCAGCTGGCTGGCCCAGTCGCGCGCCTGGCCCGCGGCCTGCTCGAAGGCGACGCGGCCCAACCGGTCGATCATGCCCGAGCGCTCGGCCAGCGGCACGAACTCGTCGGGCAGCACGATGCCGCGCTGCGGGTGGTTCCAGCGCATCAGCGCTTCGGCGCCGGCGATGGTGCCGGAGTGGATGTCCATGATGGGCTGGAACATCACCGCGAGTTCACCGTGGCGGAGGCCGCGATCGAGGTCCTCCTCGGACGCCTTGGAGTAGGCGGCGATGGAGCGGGCGGAGGCGCGGAACGCCTCGATCCGGTCGCCACCCAGCCGCTTGGCGTAGTACATGGCGAGTTCGGCATCGCGCAGCACATCGGGCGCGGCGACGGGGTTGCCATCATAGATGGTGACGCCGATCGAGGCGGTCAGGCTCAGGTCGCGATCGCCGAAGTTGAACGGCGACTTCAGTGCCTTGCGGATCTGCTCGGCGGTTTCGGCGATCTTGCCGGCGGCCTGCTCGGAGGCGAGAATGACCGCAAACTGGTCGCCGCCCAGCCGCGCCACCGTATCGAGCGGCCGCATGATGCGGGCGACGCGGCGCGAAATGGCGAGCAGCACGGAATCGGCTGCCGAGTGGCCGACTCGCTCCTCGAGTTCGCTGAAGCGGTCGATGTCGATGAGAAACACCGCCGGCTTGGTGCCATTGGGCAGGCGGGCGCGGACGAGGGCCCGCTCCAGCCGGTCGAGCAGCAACTGCTTGTTGGGCAGGCCGGTGAGGCTGTCATGCACGGCATCGTGCAGCAGGCGCTCGCGGCTGGCCCGGTCTTCGTTGACGTCCTGCAATGTGCCGACGATGCGGTTGACCTGACCGTCGCCGCCGAGCACCGGCTTCACCCGCATGCGGAAGGTGCGGAAGCTGCCGTCATGCGCGGAGAGGCGGATATCGGCGCTGACCTTGCCGCGGCGGAGTTCCACCAAGGTGTCGAATGCGGTGCGGAAGCGATCGCGGTCTTCGGGGTGGACGCGATCGAGCCAGCGCTTGATCGAACCGCGCAGCGCGCCACGGCGTTCGCCGAGGCGGGTGCCGAGCTCGTCGGAGACGGCGACACGGTCGCGCTCGATGTTCCAGTCATAGACGAAGTCGCCCGAGCCGGTGAGCGCCAGGGCGCGGCGCTCGACCTCGGAGAGCGTGCCGATCGACACCTGCCCTTCGGAGAAGGCGTGCTGCACCGAGGTGAAGCCCAGGAGCATCACGATGAGCACCAGGCCGCCGGCGACCGCAGGCTGCGCCACGTCGTTCGACACCTGCCCGGTCACCACCAGCCACGCGTAGAACAGCCAGGCAATGTAGATGATCCAGGTCGGCACCAGCAGCACGGCGCGATCATAGCCACGCAACGCCAGCAGCAGGATGAGGAAGAAGCCGGTCAGGCCGAGCAGCGCCAGCACCAGCCGCGCCACGGTCGCCGCGATCGAGGGCTGGAAGAAGGCGAAGCCGAACAGCGCGAGGAACACCACGACCAGCGCAAGCGCCAGGTGGATGAAGCGCAGGTGCCAGCGGTGCAGGTTCAGATAGATGAAGAGGAAGCCGAACAGCGTGGTGGCGATGCCCGCCTCGGCCGCAGCGCGCAGCGGCTGCACCGCACCATTCGAAATGTTGAGCAGCGGGCCAAGGACGCCGAAATCCACCAGCAGGTAGGTCAGCACTGCCCATGAGAAAGCTGCCGTGGCCGGGAAGATGCCCCTACCTCGCACCACGAACATGATGGTGAGGAACACCGCCGCCAGCGAGGCAACGCCAAGCACCACGCCGCGGAACAGGGTGAACGAGTTCACGTAGTCGCGGTAAGCGTCGGGTTTCCACAAGTAAAGCTCGGGCAGCGCGCCGCTCGACAGCTCGGCGACAAACGTGACGGTCGCGCCAGGATCGAGCACCACCTCGAAAACGTCGGCCTCGCGGTCGGTGAGTCGGGTGGGACGCAGGCCCGCCGAGGGCGTGAGCACGCTGATGCGGGTGGCGCCAAGATCGGGCCGGAACACGCCAGAACCGGGCAGCCGGAAGAACGGCGCGACAAGCAGGCGCTCGAGCTGCACGTCGGAATCGTTGCGCAGGGCGAACAGCGCCCAGTTGGGATTGCTGCCGCCGACTGAGGCCAGAACCTCGATGCGCCGGATGATCCCGTCTTCGCCGGGGGCGGTGCTGAGTTGAACCTTGCCGTCTTCGCCCGGGACGATGTCGATCACCCCGGTAAGGTTCACGGCATTGACGTCTTCGGGGGCGGTGCTGACTTCGAAGGCGGTAGCGCCCAGCGACCCGGCCAACACGAACGCAATACACATCGCGAGGTACAGGATGTGTCGCATTAGTTTCGAAGTGGCCTTGCCGCAGTCATGAGTTGGGAACCTTGGTATCGGTGTTTCCACCGGGCGACAAGCTCTACCGGCCATGCCGGCGTCCTGCCTCGTAGCGCTCGCGGGTAAGGCCGAACAACACGTGGTCGGCCCACTTGCCGTCGATCTGCAGATAGTGCTCGGCGAAGCCCTCTTCCCGGAATCCGTTTTTTTCAAGGACGCGGCGCGACGCCATGTTGTCGGGCAGGAAGGCGGCGTGGATGCGGTGCAGCCCGAGCGTGTCGAAGCAGAACGGCACGGCGAGGCCGACAGCTTCGGTCATCAGGCCCTGGCCGGCGTAGGGTTGGCCCATCCAGTAGCCGAGATTGACGAACTGCGCGGCACGCCGGCGGACGTTGGAGAGCGTGATACCGCCGACCAGTTGCTCGGCACCGCCCTCGCGGATGAACAGGAAGAAGCTGTAGTCGGTGCCGCTCCGCGCCTCCTCGCGCCCCCGTTTCAGGCGAGCCGAGAACACCCGCGGACCGAGGTCGGACTCGCTCCAGCGCGGCTCAAACGGCTTGAGGAAATCACGGCTCAGCCGCCGCAAGTCGCGCCATTGGGTGTAGTCGGCTTGGCGCGGCCCACGCAGCGTCACCCGGGGGCCGATCAGCACCGGGGTCTCGTCGCGGGCAAACCAGGTGAGCATCATCGGATGCCGCCGTCCTGTCAGTTCTTCAGCTTCGCGGCAATGTCGCGATAGTCCGGCAGGTTGGCAACGGGGCCGATGCCGGCCAGTGACACCTTGCCCGAATCGAACACCTGCCGTGCCACATCCTTCACCCGATCGGGCGTGATGCGGTTGATGCGGTCCACCGTCTCCTGCAGTGGAATGGGCCGGCCCCAGAGGATCTGCTGGCGCGCCAGCTGACCGGCGCGCGAGGAGGGACTCTCGAGCGACATCAGCAGCCCGGCGCGGATCTGGTTGCGCACCCGGATCACTTCCTCGTCGGAGATCGACTCGGTGGCCTTGCGCAGTTCGTCGAGGATCACCGGCACGAGGTCGGTCACTTCCTCCTCGCCGGTCGAAGCGGCGACGCCGAAGATGCCGCTGTCGGCGAAAGCCCAGTGGAAGGCGTAGACCGAGTAGCAGAGTCCGCGCTTCTCGCGCACCTCCTGGAACAGCCGCGAGCTCATGCCGCCGCCGAGGATAGAGGCCAGGATCTGCACGGCGTAGAAGCCGTCGGAATTGTAGGCGCGCCCCTCCATCCCCAGCACGATGTGGGCCTGCTCGTGGTCGGAGACGAGCCGTTGCTCGCCGCCGACATAGGCGGCCTTCTCCGGCGGCGGCGCGCCATCGCGACGCAGGGCGTGGAAGCGGTCGTTGGCGATATCGACCAGTGCATCGTGATCGACATTGCCGGCAGCGCACAGCACCATCTGGTCGCCGACATAGTTGCGATCCATGTAGGCGCGGATCGCGTCGGGACCGAAGCTCTTCACCGACTCCACCGTGCCGAGGATGGTGCGGCCGATCGCCTGGTCCGGGAAGGCGGCTTGCTGGAACAGGTCGAACACATGGTCATCGGGGTTGTCGCGGGCGGCGCCGATTTCCTGGACGATAACCTGCTGCTCGCGCTCGATCTCGTCGCTCTCGAACAGCGAGTTCTGCAGGATATCGCTGAGGATGTCGCCGGCCAGCGCCACGTCTTCCTTCAGCACGCGGGCAAAGTAGCCGGTGTGTTCCACCGAGGTCGCGGCATTGAGGTCGCCGCCGACATTCTCGATGGTCGCAGCGATCTGCAGCGAGTCGCGGGTCGTGGTGCCCTTGAACGCCATGTGCTCGAGCATGTGCGAAATGCCGTGCTCGGCCTCGCTCTCGCTACGGGAGCCGGCCTTCACCCAGATGCCGAGCGAGGCACTCTCGAGATGCGGCATGTCGTCGGTCAGCACGGTCATGCCGTTGTCGAGCGTGGTAGTCCTGACCGTCACTTCGGCTCCTCCGACGCGCGGGTGCGCGCCATGATGAAGTTTTCGACTTCACCCTGATCGGTGTCGAGGACCGTGAAACGCTCGGTTCGCTCGTAGAGGTCAGACAACCACGGGGGCAGTGCCGGTTCAATGCCCGAGGCGGCGAGCACCGCGGCCGGGAACTTCGCCGGATGCGCCGTCGCGAGGGTAACGACCGGCGCCGTACCGCCGGTTAGCGTGCGGGCGACGTTGACGCCGACCGCCGTGTGCGGATCGAGCAGGTAGCCTGAGGCCTTGTGCACGGTGGAAATGGTGAAGCTGGTCTCCGCCTCGCCGGTACGCCCGGCCGCGAACTGGCTCCGGATCGCCGCCATGCCCTCGTCAGGGATGGAGAAGCCACCCGATTGGCGCAGGCTCGACATCATCGACACCACGGCTTCCGGCCGGCGGCCGACCGACTCGAACAGCAGGCGCTCGAAGTTCGACGACACCTGGATATCCATCGACGGGCTCATCGTGGGATGGACGCCCGTCACCTCGTAGCGGCCGGTCTCGATGGTGCGGGCGAGAATGTCGTTGGCGTTGGTCGCGATGGCGAGGGTGCGGATCGGCAGGCCCATCCGGGCGGCGCAGTAACCGGCGAAGATGTCGCCGAAATTCCCGGTCGGGACAGCGAAGATCACCTCGCGGTGCGGCGCGCCGAGCGAGGCGGCGGCGGTGAAGTAGTAGACGATCTGAGCGACGATGCGGCCCCAGTTGATCGAATTGACGCCTGAGAGCTTCACCTCGTCGCGGAAGCTGCGGTTGGCGAACATGCCCTTCACGAGGTCCTGGCAGTCGTCGAACGTACCGCGCAGGGCGATGTTGTGGACGTTCTGATCCAGCACCGTCGTCATCTGCCGCCGCTGCACCGCGGAGGTCCGACCCTCGGGGTGCAGGATGAAGATGTCGGTCGATGGCCGGCCGCGGAACGCCTCGATGGCGGCCGAGCCGGTATCGCCCGAGGTGGCGCCGACGATGGTGGCACGCGCCTCGCGACGGGCCAGAATCAGGTCCATGACGCGCGCCAGGAACTGCATCGCCACATCCTTGAAAGCGAGCGTCGGGCCGTGGAACAGTTCGAGCACGAAGTGCCCGGGCTCGAGTTCCACCAGCGGCGCAACCGAAGGGTGCCGGAACGTGGCGTACGCCTCTTCGACGATCCGCTGCAGCTCGTCGTCGGTGATTTCGCCGCCGACGAAGCGCCGGATGATCTGGAACGCCACTTCGGCATAGGGCCGGTTGGCATAGCCGGCGATCTCGGCATGGCTGACCTGGGGCCAGCTCTCGGGGACATAGAGGCCGCCATCGCTGGCGAGGCCGGCCAGGACTGCGTCGGAAAAGCCAAGCACGGCCGCCCCGCCGCGCGTCGATACGAACTGCATTTGTTGGGGGATACCCCGTGCTGGTGTCGCGCGCCTGCTGAGCGTCGCTGGGTTCTGGGTTGAGCCAAGGTAGAGAACCTGCGGCAAAACCGCAAGTTTTGGTCTTCAGGTTCTCGGCTGGGCCGGTGCGGTCCGCTGGCGGCGGACCCAGAAGAACAACAGGAACGGCACCAGCAGCGCAAAGCCGTACCAGGTGATGGCGTAGCCGACGTGGTTGTTGGGGAACTCGATCACCGTCTCCCCGCCCTGCGGCAGGGTGCCCGGCGGCCCGGCCGGAAGATCAATGTAGACCGGCGCCACCGGCTCCGGCAGGTCACCGGCCATGGCGGCCAGCCGCGGCGGATGCCGGACCCACTCGACACGGCGGGTCTGGTCCGGTGCAGGCGTGAAACTGCCAATCTGCTCGGCGTTCCGCGCGATACCGGCGATGGTTACGAGGCCCGTTTCGACCGTCCCACCCTGGGCGAATGCAGCACCCGATGCCTGGGGCACGAAGCCGCGATTGATGAACACGGTGCCGCCGGTGGCGAGGACCATCGGGGTCATCACCCAGTAGCCAGGTCCCGAAAACTGACCCTTCTGGTCCACGAGGCTGGTGAACACCAGCACCGTGTCCTCCGGCCGATAGGTGCCGGTAAGGCTCACGGCGCGAAAGTCGTAGCCACCTGCATCGAACACCTTCCACTCGCCCACTTCCGGGAACAGCTTTGGCGGCTCACCCGAACGCGCCACTACGTTGGCGATCAGGCGCTCCTTCTCACCGAGGCGCTCGAGCTGCCAGGTTCCGAGCATCAGGAACAGCGCCATCAGCGCCAGCATGAAGGCAAGGAACCCCCAGAAGCGGAGGCCGCTGATCGGGTTGTCGCTGGGAACGTCAGCCATCCAGCCGGCCCTCGCCTGAGCGGTTGTGGAACTGCAGCGCTACCATCGTGGCCTTGAGCGGCCGCATCAGGGCCAGAGCCAGGACCAACACGCTGGGTAGCCAGAGCAGCAGGTGGACGAACGGCGGCGGGTGGAACAGCCCGTCCACCACTGCAGCAGCCCCGACGATGACGAAACCGACGATCAGGATGATGAAGACCGCCGGCCCCTCGGTGTGGGCGGCATAGGTCAGGTCGAGCCCGCAGCTTTCGCATCGTGGCACGGTCTTGAGGAAACCCGAGAACAGCGGACCTTCGCCGCAACGCGGGCAGCGGCAGGCGAGCCCGGTGGCGATGGGGGATGGCAGGCGTTCAGGTACGGGGCTGGTCATGGCACGCTTCTAGCACATTGCGGCGAATGGCGGTGGGGTGTTTGGACGCGGGGCCGGAAACGCGAAGGGCGCAGCTCGCGCCGCGCCCCCGGATTGTATCCCCGCCCGCTGGATCAGTGGGCGGTCAGTTGCACGCCCCAGCTGCCCCACACGTAGATGGTGGCAAACAGGAACAGCCAGACCACGTCGACAAAGTGCCAGTACCAGGCGGCGAACTCGAAGCCGAGGTGATGCTCGGGCGTGAAGCTGTCACGCATCGCACGCACCAGGCAGACGATCAGGAAGATGGTGCCGACCACCACGTGGAAACCGTGGAAGCCAGTCGCCATGAAGAAGGTTGCGCCGTAGAGGTTGCCGGTGAACTGGAAGCCGGCTTCCATGTACTCGATAACCTGACAGATCGTGAACAGGACGCCGAGCAGCACCGTGATCGCCAGCCCCCAGACGAGGCCGCGCTTGTCCTTGTGCAGCAGCGCATGATGCGCCCAGGTCACGGTGGTACCCGAGGTCAGCAGGATCAGGGTGTTGAAGAGCGGCAGGTGCCACGGGTCGAACAGTTCGACACCCGTCGGCGGCCAGGTCGTGCCCATGGCGCTGATGCGCGCATACTGCTCGAACGCCTCCTGGTTGAAGAAGCCGTCGAAATAGGCCCAGAACCAGGCGACGAAGAACATCACTTCGGACGCGATGAACAGGATCATGCCGTAGCGATGATGCATCTGCACCACCGGCGTGTGGTCGCCGGCCTGACCCTCCCGGATCACGTCCGCCCACCAGGCGTAGAACGTGTAGAGCACGCCGACGAAACCGATCAGCATCACCCAGATCGGGGCGATCTCGTGGAACCACAGGACGGCGCCGAGCGCCATGACGAAGGCAGAAACCGAGCCGACGAAGGGCCAGGGGCTGGGATTTACCAGATGATAGTCGTGATGCTTGGCATGCGCAGCCATGTCAGCTTCCCTCGCTCGGAACGGCATAGAATGTATAGGACAGGGTGATGTCTCGAACAGGGTCGAGATTGCGATCATTGGCAATATCGGGATCAACGAAGAAGGTGACCGGCATCTCGACGGTTTCGCCGGGCTGCAGGGTCTGTTCGGTGAAGCAGAAACACTCGATCTTGTTGAAGTAGAGCCCGGTGGTCTCCGGGGTCACGTTGAAGGTCGCGGTGCCGGTGACCGGCTTGTTCGACATGTTGTGGGCGGTGAAGATGATGGTCTCTTCGTTGCCGATCCTGTCGGTGATCGGCCGCGACGGCGTCACCTTCCAGGGCAGCGCCCCATCGACGTTGGAGTCGAAGCGCACCGTCATCTCGCGATCGATGACGCCCTTCAGATTGCCGGTGGCAACCTGGGTCGTGCCACCGAGCCCGGTCACGCGGCAGAGCAGGTCGTAGAGCGGCACCGCGGCATAGGAGGCACCGACCATGAAGGCGACGAAGGCGAGGCAGTAGAGCGCGACGCGCCTGTTGCGCTGCAGCCGCTTCTCGTCGCTCAGCGGGAGGGAAATGTCGGTCATCTCAGAGCACCCGATCGAAAATGTTGGGCCCGAGCTTCACAATGGTGAGCACGTAGAAGATCAGGACGATGGCGCCCAGCACGAGGCCCAGCGCGACCGACCGGCGGCGGCGGCGCGATGCGAACTCGGCGTTGCCTGCCGCCTGCTTGTCGTTGTTCGGTGTGGGCTCAACCATCAGAACCATCCCAGCATGCTCCCGGCGCGATCGATGATGAGCGCGAGAAAGATGACGAACAGGTAGCTCAGCGAATAGGTGAACAGCGACCTGCCCGCCTTGCGCATCGCCTTGTCGTCGGTGGTGCGGAACAGCCGCAATGCGAGCCACAGGAACCCCAGGCCCGTGCCTGCGGCTGCGACCATGTAGATCACCCCGGCAAAACCGATAAAGCCCGGCACCAGCGTCGTTGCGACCAGCACCACCGAGTAGATCAGGATCTGCCACTTGGTGGCCCGCTCGCCGGCGACGTTGGGCAGCATCGGGATCTTCGCCGCGCCGTAGTCGGACTGCTTGTAGAGCGCCAGCGCCCAGAAGTGCGGCGGCGTCCATAGGAAGATGATGAGGAACAGCAGGCAGCTTTCGAGGCTGACCGTGCCGGTCACGGCAGCCCAGCCGACCATCGGCGGGAACGCCCCGGCCGCACCGCCGATGACGATGTTCTGCGGCGTCGAGCGCTTCAGCCACATCGTGTAGATCACGGCGTAAAAGAAGATGGTGAAGGCCAGCAGCCCGGCCGCCAGCCAGTTCGTTGCCAGCCCGAGCAGCATCACCGAGAAGGCGGAGAGGATCAGGCCGAGCGCCAGCGCGTGGTCGCGCTCGATGCGGCCGGCCGGGATCGGGCGATTGATGGTGCGGCTCATCACCGCGTCGATATCGGAATCGTACCACATGTTGAGGGCGCCCGAGCCCCCTGCCCCCAGCGCGATGCAGAGGATGGCAATCGCACCGAGGACGGGGTTTATCCCGCCCGGTGCCAGCAGCAGGCCAATGAAGGCCGTGAAGACCACGAGCGACATGACACGCGGCTTCAACAGGGCGAAGTAGTCCTCGACCCGTGCCCCGCCGGCCAGAGCCGGAACGTCCCTCGATTGATCGACATAAGCCAATTCAGCAGCCTTGGTTTCGCGGGGCCGGGAGGTTTGCAAACTCCGGCCCCGCGCCAGTCTCAGGATCAGTGGTCCGACGACGCGCCGATGCGCGGCAGGGTCTCGAACTGGTGGAACGGCGGCGGCGAGGGCAGCGTCCACTCGAGCGTGGTGGCACCATCGCCCCACGGGTTGGCCGGCGCGATACGCTTCTTACGGCTGGCTTCCCACAGGGTGTAGAGGAAGACGATCAGGCCCACGAAGGTGATGTAGTAGCCGATCGAGGAGACCATGTTCCACAGCGCATACGCATCGGGGTAGTCGATGTAGCGGCGCGGCATGCCGGCCAGCCCGAGGAAGTGCTGCGGGAAGAAGATCAGGTTCACGCCCACGAAGGTGATCCAGAAATGGGCGTTGGCCAGGGTCTCGTTGTACATGATGCCGAACATCTTCGGGTACCAGTAGTACCAGGCCGCGAAGATGGCGAACACGGCGCCGAGCGACAGCACGTAGTGGAAATGGGCCACAACGTAGTAGGTATCGTGCAGCGCGCGGTCGGCACCGGCATTGGCCAGCACCACGCCCGTCACACCGCCGACGGTGAACAGGAAGATGAAGCCGATCGCCCACAGCATCGGGGGGCGGAAGGTGATCGAGCCGCCCCACATGGTGGCGATCCACGAGAAGATCTTCACGCCCGTCGGCACTGCGATGACCATGGTGGCGGCCACGAAGTAGCGCTGCACGTCGAGCGACATGCCGACGGTGTACATGTGGTGCGCCCACACGATGAAGCCGACGGCGCCGATCGCGACCATGGCATACACCATCGCCAGGTAGCCAAAGACCGGCTTGCGCGAGAAGGTCGAGACGATGTGGCTGATGATGCCGAAGCCCGGCAGGATCAGGATGTACACCTCGGGGTGACCGAAGAACCAGAACAGGTGCTGGAACAGGACCGGATCACCGCCGCCTTCCGGCGCGAAGAAGGTGGTGCCGAAGTTGCGGTCGGTCAGCAGCATGGTGATACCGCCGGCGAGGACCGGGAGCGACAGCAGCAGCAGGAAGGCCGTGACCAGCACCGACCACGGGAACAGCGGCATCTTGTGCAGGGTCATGCCCGGCGCGCGCATGTTGAAGATGGTCGTGATGAAGTTGATGGCACCGAGGATCGACGAAGCGCCGGCAATGTGCAGCGACAGGATGGCGAAATCCATCGCCGGTCCGGGCTGGCCGGAGGTCGAGAGCGGCGGATAGATGGTCCAGCCGCCGCCAACGCCATGGGCGCCCGCGGGGCCTTCGAAGAACATCGACAGCACCAGCAGCAGCAAGGCCGGCGGCAGCAGCCAGAACGAGATGTTGTTCATGCGCGGGAAGGCCATGTCCGGCGCACCGATCATCAGCGGCACGAACCAGTTGCCGTAGCCGCCAATCATTGCGGGCATCACCATGAAGAAGATCATGATGAGCGCGTGCGCAGTGGTGAACACGTTGTACATGTGCTTGCCGGCATCGAGAGCGGCACCGCCTTCGGCGCCGTAGACCATGGCGGCAAGGCCATGGAAGTACTGGATACCCGGCTCCATCAACTCGAGGCGCATCGCCCCCGACAGCAAGGCACCGATCACCCCCGCGACGATCGCGAAGATGAGGTACATCGTGCCGATGTCCTTGTGGTTGGTCGAGTAGACGTAACGCCGCCAGCCGGTCGGATGGCCGTGGTCGTGCGCCGCGCTAGGCGCCTGGCCACCATGGGCTTCCAGTGCGTGGATATCGGCCATTTTCGACAGGTCCTCTTATTCTGTTCGGTTGGCGTGCAGCGGGGCCCGCGCCCCGCGCTTCCGTTATCAGGTGATCGGCGGCAGGGTGGCGTTGGCGGCGTCGGCATCGCCGGCCTTGAAGGCCTCGATCCAGGCTGCGTACTGCTCCGCGCTTACGACGCGGACCGCGATCGGCATGAAGGCATGGTCCTTGCCGCACAGCTCGGAACACTGGCCGTAGTAGAGGCCTTCCTTGCGGGCGTTGAACCAGGTCTCGTTCAGCTTGCCCGGCACCGCGTCGATCTTGATGCCGAACGATGGCACCGCGAAAGCGTGGATCACGCCGGTCGGGTCGGCCGTAACCTGCACACGGACCGTGGCATTGACCGGAACGACCAGCTCGTAGTCCACCGCCAGCAGTCGAGGCTGATTGGGCTTGCCGACCGGCTTGCCGTCCTCGCCCGTGGCCAGGATGTACGACGTAAGGGTCAGGCCGTCATCGACGTACTCGTAGTCCCAGTACCACTGCTGGCCGGTCGCCTTGACGGTGACGGTCGGGGCCGGGACCTCGACTTCGCCGAACGAGAAGATGTTCGAACCGAGATACTTGCGCTCCCCGTCGGGCACGGTGAGCTGATCGGTCAGCACCGAGAAGGACGGGATGGCGATGATGACGAGGATGAGGATCGGCACGACGGTCCACACCACCTCGATGAGCGTGTTGTGCGTGGTGCGCGACGGGGTGGGGTTCGACTTGGCATTGAAGCGCACCATCACGACGATGAGCAGCACCAGCACCAGAACGGCGATGAATACCGTGACCCAGAGCAGCGGACCATCGTGGAACGCCCGGATCGAATCCATGATCGGCGTCACGCTCGGCAGCAGGCCGATTTCGCCGGGAACCGAGTGGCCCAGAACTTCCTGCCCTTCCACCTGCGCCTGGGCGGCGGCGGGCAGCATTGCGAGGGCAAGGGAGCCCAGGGCGCCAATCGAGCTGAAAAGTTTGCCGGTCACCTAATAACCCCTTTGGAATCCCGTCTGGTCCGTTGTCAGCGGCAGCAGGGTTGAGGGACTAGATGCGGCATAGCAAACGCCGCCCCGACTCAACCTCGGAGCGCTTGAAACTTGGAATGTGTCTAAACCACATCGGCCTGCCCAAGGCAATTCAATGCTCTGCGCCTTCATGCGTCAAAACGCGCTGCACCCGGCGATTCGGCCCCGCCTCATGTCCGCCTTTTTCTCCATGCGTTGTCGCGCCGCCACTGACCGGACCCAAGTTGACAAGGCTGGCAGGCTAAAGGACTAAAGTGTGGACGCGTGCCGCGACAGCGGATTCGTCCACCGCACTCGAAGGATCCGACGATTTTGAAGCAGCTCATTCCGGCCGTCGCGCTCGGCTCGATTCTCGGCCTGTTGCTGGGCCTTTCGGCCACGCCGGCGATGGCGCAGGGCGTGGTCAAGGCGCAATATGGCGACTGGCAGATGAGCTGCGACACGCCGCCCGGCGCCAGCTTCGAGCAATGCGCGCTGATCCAGAACGTGACCGCCGAGGACCAGCCCAATGTCGGGCTGTCGGTGATCGTGCTGAAAACCGCCGACAAGCAGGTTCGCCTATTGCGCGTACTTGCGCCGCTGGGGGTGCTGCTTCCCAACGGGCTGGGCCTGAACATCGACGACGCCAATATCGGCCGCGTCCCCTTCGTCCGCTGCCTGCCGAACGGCTGCGTGGCCGAGGTGGTGCTTGACGACAAGCTGATCGGCCAGTTGCAGACCAGCCAGAACGCCATCTTCGTGGTGTTCCGCACCCCCGAGGAAGGCGTCGGTATTCCGGTGTCGCTCAACGGCTTTGCCGACGGATTCCAGCAACTTCCCTAGACCAGGACGCCCATGCCAAGAGCACCCCGCAAGATGCGCCTGACCGCGGCTCATGTGGCCCGGATGGCGCTCAAGGTGGTGCCGGACGCCGAGCCAATCGGTCCACCGCCGCCGCTGGTCGCACCGACCGACGAGGATTTTCGTAAGTTCGCCCGAGACATCATCGCGGGGGCCGACGATCCCGGTCAGATCTGGGTGTTTGCCTATGGCTCGCTGATCTGGAAGCCGGCCTGCGACTTCGTCGAGATCCGCACCGGCACGGTACGGGGCTGGCACCGGGCCTTCTGCCTCGGCTGGAACACCCGCTTCCGCGGCTCGGAGGAAAATCCGGGCCTGATGCTGGCGCTCGACCGGGGCGGTGCCTGCAAGGGGGCACTCTACCGGCTGCCACCGGGGCTCGAGGCGCAAAACGTCGAACTGCTGTGCCGCCGCGAGATGGGCTACAAGCCGTCGCCGTCTCCACCCCGCTGGGTCACGGCGATGACAGAGCAGGGGCCGGTGCGGGCCTTCACGTTCTGCATCGATCGCAATTCCGGGCGCTATGTATCCGGGCTCGACGAAAGCCGGATCGCTGACGCGCTGGCGAAGGCCGTGGGCGGGCGCGGCTCGATGGTCGAGTACCTGTTCCACACGGTCGACCACCTGGAGCGGCTGGGCATACACGATCCTCACCTGTGGCGACTGCAGGAGTTGGTCGCGGCGCGGCTGGACGCTAACTCGCTGTAGTGGGCGGAGAGGGACCGTAGCCCCCCTCCGCTAGTCAGCGTCAGCCAGCCTTGAACTGCATGCCGCAGTTCTTGGAAATGTTTGCATGTTCGATGGCCTGCATCTCACCCTTGAGGCGCGCCACTTCGGCCGCGTTGCCCTTGTCTCCACCAATGAAGAACAAGGACGGCCAGAACAATACGACGCCGATGGCAGTCATGGCTACGTCTTTGCCTGCCTGCTGCTCCTGGGTACCAGTAGCCACCGCAGCTGCCTGACTTACACGCGCAGCCTCCTGGCCCAGCTGATCGCAAGTCAGATTCTGATAAAGAATCGGCTACACATACGCTGGTGCAATATCTTTCGGGCTCGTCGCACAACCAGCGACGAAGAGCGGCAAAACAAGTGCCGCGACGCGAATATTCATAAAGACCCCCATGCCCTATTGGCGTCGCGACCATAAGCATTGCTGCTCAAGAGTCGAGGACCCTTGGGGGTTCTACCCATGCCTATGGTGAATTGCACAATTGGGGGGGTGCGTGAAGTCCAACAAAAAAGCCGGGTCGGTCATTCCGAAGAAAGACTTGGACCCGGCAGTTCATCAGGAAACAAGGCCGGTGGGTGGGCCGGCCCGAAGTTGGCACAATCGAGGTAGTGCCAGGCGGAGGCAGCAATCCCGTCAGGGATTGAGCCAGTTGCGGGAGCTTTCGGCGCGCTTCTGGGCAAGGCGCAGGCCGGGGCGCTGCGAAGGGGCTTCCAGCGCCTCGAACAGGTCCTGGCGGTTGATGCCGAGATCGTCGAGACGGGCGGTGTCGTAGTCGAGAAGCGACTGCAGAGCGACACGGCGCGCACGCTTCGCCCGCGCCTTGGCGAACCAGTTCACCAATGCACTCAAAGGGTTGGACGATGCGGCAGCCATCGACGGCCGCTCGCTCGAAAGCAAGTGGACCATAGTGTTTCTCCAGGTTCTCGGTTGTGGCCGGGGCGGGGAGCGCCGGGGCCGGTGCAGCGTCGGGGGCAATCCCGCTCGCTGATGATGCATGAGGTACGGGCTTGCCTTCCATTCGTCCAACAAATAGATTTCATCCCGTTCATCAAAATTCGTGATGTGGTTTCGCCGTGACCGCGCCACTCGACCTCGACCAGTTGCAGAGCTTCTGTGCCATCGCCGATTGCGGCAGCTTCACCGAAGCGGCGCGCCGGGTGAACAAGACGCAGTCGGCGGTGTCGATGCAGATCAAGCGCCTTGAGGAGCGGCTTGGCCACCCGCTTCTGACACGGGACGGGCGGACGGTGGCGCTGACCGAGCATGGCGAGGCGCTGTATTCGCGGGCCCGCCGAATGCTGCGGATCAATTTCGAGATCATGGACCACTTCTCGGATGGCGACCTGAAGGGCTCGATCCGCTTCGGCGTGCCGGACGACTACGCTGTGCGGCTGCTGCCGGTGATCCTCTCGAGCTTTCAGCGCACCCATCCCAAGATCGTGGTCGACGTGCGCTGCCAGCCCTCGGAGGAACTGCTCGAGGGGATGAAGAAGGGCAAGTACGACCTCGTCGTCTTCACGCAGGGCACCAACCACGAATATGGCGAGCTGTTCCGCACCGAGCGGATGTTCTGGGTGGCGTCGCATGGCGGACAGGCGCTGTCGACGGAGCCGCTGCCGCTTGCGGGCGGGCTGCATTGCTGCTGGAAGGACAACGCGGTCGAGGCCCTGAACCGGATCGGACGTGACTACCGCATCGCCTATACCAGCTCGAACGCCATGGCGATCGCGAGCGCGGTGCTTACGGACCTGGCGGTCGGCTTCCTGCCCGAGAGCGCGCTGCAGCCGGGGATGCGGGTGATCGCCGAGGATCGCGACCTGCCACGGCTGCGCGATGCCGAGATCGCCATCATGCGGGCGAGCCATGCCTATGGCGGCATCTACGATGCGCTCGCCAGCCACATCGTGGCGTCGATGGGCAATCTCGACGGTCGCGACGCGCTGCCGATGGCGGCGGAATAGATCTTCCTGCAAGGGGCGGCTCCCAACTGGTTTTCGGGGGGAGTGTAAAGCGGGTCGTCGCTGGGGGGATAAGTGCGGGCGAGGGCCGGATTCTCGGGGCGTACGTCGGAGATTGGTCAGCCTCCCTACCCCATGCGGGTGTTCTTGATGAATGGATGCTGATCCGGAACTGAACAATCGGCGACAGTCAAAAATCGGTATCGACTGTTGACTCGGCGATCGCTTCACTGGATCGATTGTTCCTATGGGGGGATGCGACGATGCTTATAAGTGTTTTTAGCCTGGCGGCGATGCTGGCGCTGGTCGCGGGGGCAAGCGCGCAAGACACCGTCAGGATACAGCGCGATATCGACGCCCTCTCTTCTCCACCGCTCGCCGAAGAGATCAGGTCGCTCGGCGAGAACAGCCCGAATGCCTATGTGCTGTTCATGCAAGATTATCTGAAGAACATCGGCAGCTATGCCGGTCCGCTGAACGGGCAGCTGACCACCCCGACGATCCGCGCCATCGTCGGGCTCTGCCGCGAGGCCGGGTTTGCCGAATCCTGCATTCGCGGGCCGCTGCTGCCCGAGAGCATCGCGGCCGTGTCCAAGGTTGTGGCAACGGCGCTGATGCCAGACGCGGCCGAAGTGGTGGCCGAACAGCCGGCTGAAGCGGAGATGGAGGCGGAGGTTGAAGCCGAGCTTGAAGAGGTGGTGGCAAAGGTCGTCGCGCCCGCGGAGCCTGCCGAGCCGCCGATCCTCCCTGAGGGGTGGCGGATCAATGACAACGGAAGTCGGGGCTCGCTGGGGGTGTCGACCGAACTGGTGTCGGCGGGACCCGCCGAGGCAGTGTTCCATTTCAGCGGCACGGCAACGCAGCGCGGCTACATCAACATCGACCTGGCACCCGTACAGCCTGCCGGTCCGGGCACCTGGGTAACCTCGGTCGAAGGGTCAAGCGTTCATGCGCCGGATACAACCGGCATCGTCCTGCTGCGGACAGCCAGGCTGAGCGACGACGCCTACCTGGGGGAATTGTTCGACGGGGTGCGGCTGGGAGCGGCAGTGCAACGCCTCACCGGCAGCGGCGTGGCGGACGCTGAGGTCACGCGCCTCATCCCCCTCGTGCAGCTATGGGTCGAGGCGGGCGAGGTGATCGACGCGACCGTGACGCTTCGGAACCCGTCGTTCGGCCCGCAGTAGCGCCGGTCACATCTCGGCTTCGTCGAAGATGCGGGTGAGGTCGCCCTGCCATTCGCCGTGGTATTTTTCGAGCCAGCGGTCGGCCTGCGTCTTGCCGGTTTCGAGGGTGAACTCCAGCGGGCGCAGGTAGACGGTTTCGTCGTTGCCGCCGGCCAGGAGCTTGCGGCGGCGGAGGCCGTCGGTGGCGAGGTCGACGGTGAGGCGGGCGATGTCGGCAACGGTGCCCTGGCGGAACTTCGTCCTGAGCGCGGTGCGCGGGACCTCGTTGCGGAGCGTTTCGCGCTCCTCGTCGGTCCAGTCCTCGACCAGTTCCCAGGCGGCATCGAGCGAATCCTGATCGTAGAGCAGGCCGGCCCAGATGGCGGCAAGCGCCAGGACGTGGTCGCGATCGCCCATGTCGGCACCGCGCATTTCGAGGAACTGCTTGAGGCGGACCTCGGGGAACAGGGTGGAGAGATGGTTCTCCCAGTCCTTCACCGTCGGGCGCGCGCCGGGCAACTGGGGCAGCTTGCCGTCCATGAAGGCGCGGAAGTTTTCACCGGCGGTGTTGATGTACTGGCCGTTGCGGATGACGAAATACATCGGCACATCAAGGGCGTGCTCGGCATAGGCGTCAAAGCCGAAGCCATCCTTGAAGGCGAAGGGCAGCATGCCGGTGCGGGCCCGATCGGTGTCGAGCCAGATCTGCGAGCGGAAGCTCAGGTAGCCGGACGGCTTGCCATCGACGAAGGGCGAGTTGGCGAAGAGCGCCGTGACTATCGGCTGCAGCGCCAGCGAGACACGCATCTTCCGGACCATGTCGGCCTCGTCGGAGAAGTCGAGGTTCGCCTGCACGGTGCACGAGCGGTACATCATCGAGGTACCGAGGCTGCCGACCTTGTCCATGTAGGCGGTCATGATGCCGTAGCGCGACTTCGGCATCTTCGGGATATCGCGGACGGCCCAGAGCGGGGTAACGCCGAGGCCGAGGAAATGAATGTTGAGCGGGCCGCCGACGGCGCGACAATCCTCGAGGTGGCTGTCGAGTTCGGCGGCAGCGCCGTGGATGGTGACCTGCGGCGCGCCGGACAGTTCAAACTGGCCGCCCGGTTCGAGCGAGATGCCGCCGATGGTTTCGTTGCGGAGGCCGATCGGGTTCTTGCCATCGAAGAACGGGTTCCAGCCGGTACGGGCCTCGACGCCATCGAGCAGGGCATGGACGCCGTCGGTGCCCTCGTAGGCAACCGGGGCGAGCGGGCCTTTGCGGTAGACGTGCTTTTCGTGCTCGGTGCCGATCCGCCACTCGGCGCGGGGCTTTGATCCCTGCGCCATGACGTCGATCAGGTCGTCCCGCGATTCGATCAGCGGGGCATGCTCTTCACCGGACATGGAGACTCTCTACCTAGGCATCTTTTTGCCGCGCTTTCGAACCGGAAAGGTCTGCGACTTTTCCTGAAAGCACTCTGCAACCCGGTTCTGACCGGGCCGCGGCGAAAATAGCGGCGGTTTCGCTTAAAGCAATGGGCTTTTATCGCCAATCGCCGATGGTTGCCTGCACGACTGCGAGAGCCGCCACAGCGGCGGTGTCGGCGCGGAGGATGCGCGGGCCGAGACTGATGGCGACGACGAAATCCTGCGCCAGCAATAGGGTGCGCTCGTCATCGGAGAAGCCGCCCTCGGGGCCGACGAGAATGCCGACGGGCAGGCCTTCGAGATCGGCCAGCGTCTGGGCCGGGGAGTGGCTGGGGGCGGATTCGTCGCAGAAGATCAGGCGGCGGAGGCCCTGGGTGTGCCGCCAGCCGGCGATCACCTCGGTGAGCCCGATCTCCGGCGCGAGGGTGGGGACGGAGAGCACCTCGCACTGCTCGGCGGCCTCGATGACGTTGGCCTGCAGCTTGTCGGCCTTGAGCCGGCTGACCTGGGTGTACTGGGTGATGACGGGCTGGATGACCCCTGCCCCCATCTCGGTCGCCTTCTGCACGAGGTAGTCGAGGCGGCCGGTCTTCAGGGGCGCGAAGCCGAACCAGAGGTCGGGCGTTGGCGTCTGGTGCTGGGTCTGCACCACCGCCTCGAGCACGGCGCCCTTGCGATGGTCGTCGGCGATGCGGGTGAGCCAGGCGCCGTCGCGGCCGTTGAAGACCACCACCGCCTCGCCCGCCTTCATCCGCAGCACGGTGAGCAGGTAGTTGGTGGGCTCGCGATCGAGCGCGATGCGGCTGCCCGCCGCAAGCGGGGCATCAAGATAGAGGCGCGGCAGGGATTTATGCGTTCGGGGCATCGTGATAGGCGGACGGGATCGTGAGAACCCCTATTAGCGCATGCCGGAGAGCGGATTGCAAAGCACCGATAAAGCGGCAGGACAGGTTGCGGATGCCGCGCAGGGCAACTGGGTCGATCGGCACGCCCCCGGCTGGCTGAAACCCTACGCCCGGCTAGCCCGCTGGGACCGGCCGCTGCCGCTGCTGCTGCTGTTCTGGCCGTGCGGCTTCGGGCTCGGGCTCTATGCCATTGCCGCCCCGGCGCATGGGTTCGACTGGGGGGCGCTGGTGCTGTTCCTGATCGGGGCGGTGGTGATGCGCGGGGCGGGCTGCACGTTCAACGATATCGTCGACACCGACATCGACATGAAGGTGGCGCGGACGCGGTCGCGGCCGATCCCGTCGGGACAGGTGACGAAGCGGCAGGCCGTGGGCTTCCTGGTGGCGCAGGGGCTGGTGGGGTTCCTGGTGCTGATCCAGTTCAACTGGTTCACCATCGGGCTCGGGGCGGCGTCGCTGGTGCTGGTGGCCATCTATCCGTTCATGAAGCGGATCACCTGGTGGCCGCAGCTGTTTCTCGGCCTCGCCTTCAACTGGGGCGCGCTGGTGGGGTGGAGCTCGCAGGCCGGGTCGCTCGATGTGGCTCCATTGGTGCTCTACGTGGGCGCGATCCTGTGGACGATCGGCTACGACACGATCTACGCGCTGCAGGATGTCGAGGACGATGCGCTGATCGGGGTGAAATCGACGGCGCGGCTGTTCGGGCGGCGGGCGCGGATGATCATCGGCCTGTTCTATGCGGCAACGACGATCACCTGGGGCGTGGCCGGTGCGCTGGTCGGGGCGGGAACAGTGTTCACCGTCGGGCTGGTGTTGGTGGCGCTGATGTTGGGGTGGCAGGTCTGGTCGCTCGATCCGCGCGACACCAGGAGCGCGCTGACGCGCTTCCGCTCGAACCACTGGGTTGGCCTGGCGCTGACGCTGGCCCTGATCGCCGAGTGGCTGTGGTAAGGGCCAAAGAAAGAGGCCGACCCCGGCAAAAGGGTCGGCCCGCTCGTATGTCTGGAGGTCGTACGAGGAAATCCGGCAAGTCAAACGTGCATGGGATCGTGGCCGGTTGGTAAACTGTCAATGCGGATTAACCCCTGCGGGTTGCACCGCGTCTGCATCACGAACCGGTGTTTTCACCCGGCTTGCGGCGGTTGAGGAAGGCGGGGCGGCGCGAGGCCTCGGCGACGAGCTTGCGGCGGCCATTGTTCTGGCCGAGGTGCACGCCATCGACGGTCTGCGAATAGGGGAGAAGGTTGCCGTCGCCGGCCTTGATGAACAGCGGCAGGCGGAGCTTCTTGCCCCAGTTCTGCCACTCGGCCACGACGTTGGCGTTGCCCACTTCCTCGAACACCCGATAGTTGAGATCGGGGTCGCCGTGCACCAGTTCGATGGCGCTCGAGAGCAGTCCCTCTTCGGAGATGGTGGTGGAGACCGCGACGCCGACGAACTCGTCGACCGGGACCTTCACCTTGATCGCCACGCCGCTCTTTTCGAGCTTGCGGCGCACGGTGACGGTCTTCACCGGCTCCTTGGGACCATTGTCGTTGGCCGGACCAAAGTGCCTCGCGGGCGATGCCGCACGACGCGGAGCGCGGCCTTCGCCGAACAGCAGCACGACGGTGGAACCGTCGATCCCAACGGAAGAATTCATGGAAAGCCTCACTGTCAACTTTCGAGAGCTTGTTGTCTTGCCGCCCTCTTTGGTGACCCCAATCTACGCGCCGGCCTTGCCAGCCCGCTTAAGAAACGGAGTTAAGTTTATGTGTGTTTCGAGCAGGGTTTACGGGGTGTCACCGGGTGTAACGGGCTGTTTATGATGAGGATTCCGATGGGGTTAACCAGAGGGCGTTGAGCTGTGCCGGACGCCTCGCTCACCCCCACCCCAGCTGTGCCAGGTCGCTGCGCTCCCGGCGGCGCTACCCTCCCCACAAGGGGGAGGGAGATCGGGTGAAGCGCGGTCCTTACCCCTGCCCTTGTTCCGCCATCTGGTTGGGACTAGAAGGCGCGCGGACAGCATGGGATGCTTATGGACGCCGTCACGATCACCACGCCTGCCGAGGATCGCGAGCTGTTGCGCGCTTCGGCCGTTACGGCAGGGATCATTGCGGCGGGGTATTTCCGGCGGGACCTTAAAACGTGGACGAAGGACGGGACCTCGCCGGTGAGCGAGGCCGACATCGTGCTCGACAACTTTCTCCACAATGCCCTGACCTCGGCGCGGCCCGGCTATGGCTGGCTCAGCGAGGAATCGATCGACGATCCGATCCGGCTGAAGCATCGCCGGGTGTTCATCGTCGATCCGATCGACGGGACGCGCGGCTTCATCCGTGGCGACGACAGCTGGACGGTGTCGCTGGCGGTGGTGGAAGACGGGGTGCCGATCGCCGGGGTGGTCTATGCGCCGGCGCGCGACGAGATGTATGACGCGGCGCTCGGGCTCGGGGCGCGGTTTAATGGCCAGCCGCTCGTCCGGCAGCGCCATCCGGGGCGGACCTCGCCGCTGATTCCGGCGCCGGGGGCCGTGCACCAGGAATTGCAGGCGGCCGGGCTCGACTATACGCGCGGGCCGTTCTTCCCCTCGCTCGCCTACCAGCTGGTGCAGGTGGCGACCGGCCGGATCGATGCCGGCACGGCGCGGCGCGGGGCGCGGGACTGGGACATTGCCGGGGCGGCCTGCATCCTTACCGAAGTCGGGCTGGGGTTCGAGGACGTGTGCATAGGTACATTGCGGTTCAATCGCCCGGAAATCCGGCACGGCGCGCTTGCAGCCGTCGGCGAACCGTCGCTAAAAGCGCCCTTACATGCTGCGCTGGTGAAGGTCTATGGTTGCCCCCAGCCGCAGGAAGTCGATCTGGAGAGACCGCAGCCGTGAGCAAAGCCCCAAAGAAAGCCCCGCAGAAGCAGCTCCTGCACCTCGTCATTGGAGGTGAAGTAGAAAAGGGCGACGAGATCGTGTTCAAGGACCTGACCGCGATCGACATGGTCGGCGTGTATCCCAACTATGCCGCCGCACAACTGGCTTGGAAATCGAAGGCGCAGCAGACGGTGGACAATGCCGAGATGCGCTACTTCGTGGTTCACCTGCACCGGCTGCTGAACCCCGAAGACGACGAGGCCTGAGTTTGTCCAACGCCACCGCCGACGCCAGCGCCGCAACTGCGGCGCGGCCGCGATTTATCACGCTGAAGGTGCTGGCGGCGCTGCTGCTTGGGCTCAAGCTGCTGTCGCTGTCGACGGTCAACCTGGTCAGCGACGAAGCCTATTACTGGATGTGGGGACAGCATCCGGAGCTGTCGTACTATGATCACCCACCGCTCAATGCGTGGCTGATCTGGGTTTCGAGCCAGCTGTTCGGGCACGGGCTGATCCAGCTGCGGATGTGGTCGCTGGTCACCGGCGCCGGCACTGCCATCATCTTCTGGGTCTGGGCCAAGCGATTTGCTGGCGAGAACTGGGAAGAGACGTTCTGGCGATCGATCGTGCTGTGGCTGGGTACGCCGCTCTTCGGGGTGTACCTGACGTTCGCGACCAGCGACCACCTGCTCTACTTCTTCATTCTGCTGTCGACGCACTTTTTCGCCAACTACCTGCTCGACACCCGCGAGGGACGCGAGGGCAGGCTCCGCGACCTGTATCTGGGCGCGCTGTTCATGGGCGTCACCGGGCTCTGCAAATACAACGCGCTGTTCTTCGGGGTGGCGATGTTCGCGTACATCCTGTCGAACGGGAAGCTGCGGAAGCTGTTCGGCAACCCGCACCTTTATGCCGCGGCGGGGCTGGTGCTCCTCGTGGCTTCGCCGGTGCTGATCTGGAACGTCATGAACGGCTTTTCGTCGTTCAACTACCACCTGGTAACCCGGCACGATGCGAACTTCTTCCAGCGCATCGACATGAACAACATCTACCAGTTCCTGGGCGAAACGGCGGTGGCGATGACGCCGTTTGCGATGTGGGGCGTGGTGCGCTTCGCCTTCGCCTTTCCGAAAAATCCGTTCGAGCGGACGGTGTGGGGGCTGCAGAGCTGGTTTTTCTGGATGTCGACGCTGACATTCCTCGGCATCGCGCTCACCCAGCAGTCGTTCTTCTGGTGGAATGTCAGCGCCTACGTGCTGGCGTTCCCGTTCTTCGGCAAATACATCAAGGGCTGGGTGTTCTGGGGGCACCTGACGCTGGGGACTTTCCTCGCTGTCGCCTACATCTTCTCATCGACGATATACCCTGTGCTCAACATGCTCGACAGACCCGACCCGACGCGCGAGCGTTACTTCGGCTGGAACGAGATTGCCGCGCCGATCAACGCGGCCGTGGCGCAGTACAATCCGGATTTCATCGTCTCGTCGAAGTGGGAAAGCGCGTCGGTGATCGGGTTCGCGCTCGACGATCCGAACATCATGTCGATCAATCCCCGGCTCAGCCAGTTCCACTACTGGTTCGACAAGGATGCGCGTGAAGCCCGCCGCGGCCAGAACGCGCTGGTGGTCGTGCAGGCCGGCATGGAAAAGAACGTCGTCGATCCGCAGTTCGACAAGCTGACGCTGATCGAGGACTTTCCGATCGTACGGTGGGGCAGGAAGATGACGAGCTACCAGCTCTACTGGGGCGAGGGCTACAAGCCGAGCTACTGACAGAGCGCCAGCAGGTCGGTGGCGAGTTGGCGGAGGCGGATGGCGGCTGCGTCCGACAGGGCGCGGTAGCGGGCGACCATGGCGTCGCGTTCGGCCGGATGATCGAGCAGGTGCAGGACGGCGTCGGGGAGTGCGGCGGCCGAGGTCACATGAACTGCGCTTTGCAACTGCTGCAGCGACTGGTCGAGGGCGCGCTGGCGCTCGACATGCGGGCCGTAGAGGCTGGCGGCGCCGAGTTGCAGCGGTTCGCTGAGATCGTGGCCGCCGATGGGGACGAAGGTACCGCAGACGATGCCGAGTTCAGAGCGGGCATAGGCATCGGCGAGGGCGCCCATGCGGTCGAGCCAGACCAGCGTGGCATCGGTGGCGGCGAGGTCGTCGACGATGGCGAGATCCGGGCCGAAGCGGCGGTGCAGTTCGGCGACGGGGATGCGGCCTGGATAGCGCGGCACGAGGACGATGCGACGCGCCGGGCGGAGCCGGTGCAGCTCGGCGATGGCGGGGGCGAGGGCATCGAGCTCTTCGGCGTGGATATTGCCGAAGGTGATGGTGGGCCGGGTGCGGTCGGGTGGTGGCAGGTTGCCGAGCGGGGCGAGCTTGAGGTTGCCGCCCAGTTCAAGGCGGTCGGCGGGAACGCCGAGCTCGCGGTAGCGCGCGAGGGTGTCGGCGTCCTGCGGGTAGATGCGGCGGGCGCGCTGCAGGGTGCGGCGGGCGATGGCCGGGAAGCGCTGGTGGCGGGCGAAGCTGCGTGCCGACAGGGTGGCGTTGACGACGACGACGGGCACCCCGGCCGCCTGGGCGGCGGCGAACTGGGCCGGCCAGTATTCGGATTCGACAAGCACCAGCAGGGCCGGCTTCAGGTGCTCGAAGAGGCGAGACTGCTCGGGGAGCGTGTCGAGCGGCATGATGAAGCTCGCCTCGCCGCCTGCCGTACGCTTGATCCGGGCGTAGCCGGAATAGGTGGTGGACGAGAGGACGACGGAGAGGGTCGGATCGAGCGCCAGCAGCTGCTGGCGGAGCAGTTCGGCGACCTTCGCCTCGCCGGCCGAGACGGCGTGGATCCAGATGCGGCGGGCGTCGACGGGCTTGGGCAGGACGGGTTGATGGCGCTTGCCGAGCCAGTCGGCGCCGCCTTCGTCAGACTTGCCGAGCGGCGAGACGACGACGTAGTGGAGCCAGCTCAGCGCCTCGATCAGCGCGCCATATGCCTGCCAGCCGAACCCAGTCTGTTGCGGCACACGCACGCTCCCGTTCGCGTCCGAATCCGATCCCGGGCGCCGAGGTTGTTGCTCCCCCCTTCCGCCCTGCCGGGTACCTTCCCCCGCAAGCGGGAGAAGGGGAGCGTGGCGTCGTTGTGAACACCAGAAGGGAGACTTTGCGTAGCGGTTGCGGCGGCCGGGGGCAAGCTGCTAAGCCAGCCGATATGCGCTACCCGATCGCCATCGATGCCGGCCTGCAGCAGCTTGCGCTCGACGAGGCGCGGGGCGTGGTGCGGCTCGAGGCGGCGGCGCTGGAGCAGCTGGCCGAGGCGCTCGACGGCAACTTCGTGGCGCTGGTGGAGCTGATCCGCAAGGCGCCCGGCCGGGTGGTGTTCTCGGGCGTCGGCAAGAGCGCGCATATCGCCCGCAAGGCGGCGGCGACGCTCGCCTCGACCGGCACGCCGGCGCAGTTCGTGCATGGCGGCGACGCCAGCCACGGCGACATGGGGATGATCACCACCGCCGACGTGGTGGTGATGTTTTCGAAATCCGGCGAGACGCGGGAACTGGCCGACCTCGCCAATTACTGCGTGCGCTTCGACATTCCGCTGGCGCTGGTGACGCAGAAGCCCGCCTCCCGGCTGGGGCTCGCGGCCAATATCGTGGTGGCACTCCCCGAAATGAGCGAGGCATGCGGGATCACCGACGCGCCGACGACGTCGACGACGATGATGGCGGCGCTGGGTGACGCGCTTGCTGTGGTGCTGCTGCGGCGGCGCGGCTTCAAGGCGGCGGATTTCCATGTGTTCCACCCCGGAGGCACGCTGGGCAGTGCGCTGCTCACCGTGGGCGAGGTAATGCATGCAGGCGAGAAGCTGCCGCTGGTGCCAGGCTCGGCCAGCGTGGCGCAGGCAATCCTCGAGATGACGTCGAAGGGCTTTGGCTGCACCGGGGTGACGGATGAGGCCGGGGCGCTGATCGGCATCGTGACCGATGGCGACCTGCGGCGGCACATGGCCAATGGCCTGCTGGAGCAGACGGCCGTCCAGATCATGACGGTGGCGCCGCGAACGATCGAGGGCGCCGAACTGCTGACCGAGGCGCTGCGGCGGATGACGGTGCTGAGCCCGAGGATCAGCGCGATTTTCGTGGTCGAAGGCGCGGCCCCGATCGGGATCGTGCACCTGCATGACTGCCTGCGGGCGGGCGTGGCGTGAGCGAACTGATCGTCATTCCGGCGCGCTGGGGCTCGACCCGGCTGACCGGCAAGCCGCTGCACCCGATTGCCGGGCGGATGCTGATCGAGCGGGTGGCAGGCATCGCGATGCTGGCGGCCCGCGAACTGGGCGGCGACGTGCTGGTGGCGACCGACGACGTGCGCATTCTCGACACCGCAAATGCGCTCGGGCTGCATGCGGTGATGACCTCGGAGGAGATTACCTCCGGGTCGGGCCGCGCGCTGGCCGCGATGCAGGCGACGGGCAAGGCCTATGACCTGGTGGTGAACCTGCAGGGCGACGCGCCCTTCACCGCGCCCGGGCATATCATCGAGATCGTTCGGGCGGCGCGCGACAACGGCGCGGACGTGACGACGCCGGTGGTGCAGCTCGACTGGGCCCGGCTCGAGGCGATGCGGGTGCACAAGCTTTCCACACCGGCGAGCGGCACGACCTGCATCGTCGGACCGGACGGGCGGGCGCTGTGGTTCTCGAAGGCAGTGCTGCCGTTCATGCGCAAGGAAGCCGAACTGCGCGAGGCGCTGCCGCTGTCGCCGGTGCTGCAGCATATCGGCCTCTACTGCTACCGCCCGGCGGCGCTCGAAGCATTCGAGGCAGCAGCCCCCTCGCACTACGAGGTGCTGGAGGGGTTGGAACAATTGCGGCTGCTGGAACTGGGTTTCGACATCCGGGCCGTGCTGGTCGAACCGGCGCGCATCACCATGAGCGGGGTGGACAGCGCCAGCGACGTGGAGCGCGCGGAACGGCTGATTGCCCAGCATGGCGACCCGTTCGTGGACTGGCGCGCATGACACGGCTCTACATCGTCCGGCACGGCAACACCTTCGAGGCGGGTGAGCCGCCACGGAGGATCGGCTCCCGGACCGACCTGCCGCTGACGGCGGCGGGGCTGGCGCAGGCCGATGCGCTGGGGGCGCATTTCGCCAAGCAAGGCGTCCGGTTCGCGCGGGCGCTGTCGAGCGGGCTGAAACGCACGCAGGCGACGGCGGAGGCGATCCTCGGGCGGCAGCCCCATCCGCTGGTCCTCGAGACTGCGCATTTCCTCGCCGAGATCGATCATGGGCCGGACGAGAACCAGACCGAGGATGTGGTGCTGGCGCGGATCGGGCGGGCAGCGCTCGAACTCTGGGACATCGAAGCGGTGCCACCGCCGGGTTGGGACGTGCGGCCGGACTGGCGTCGGAGCGAGTGGCAGAAGTTTGTGGCCTACGCGTCCGAATTGCACCGCGATGACGCGATCCTGCTGGTCACCAGCAACGGCGCGGGCCGCTTCGCGCTCTCGGCCTTCGGGCTGAAACCCGGTGGAAAAGCCCAGGGGGTGAAGTTCCGCACGGGGAGCTACGGGCTGGTGCAGGCTGGCGGGGGCGGTAAGTTCCGGCTACTGGAATGGGACAAGCGGCCAGACCCTTCTCCCTAGCTTTCCACGAGTGCTGACATGAGCGACGTTTCGATCCGTGCCCCGTCCGGCCGTGAGGTCGTGATCGGCAGCAGGCAGCCGCTGGCCTTCATCCTCGGGCCATGCGTGATCGAAAGCCGCGACCATGCGTTGCGAACGGCGGCTTTCCTCGCCGAAATCGGCGAACGGCGGGGCATTCCGCTGATCTACAAGTCATCGTTCGACAAGGCCAATCGGACCAGCGGATCGAGCTTCCGCGGCATGGGGATCGAGGAAGCGATGCCGATCCTCGAGGCGGTGAAGCGCGAGACCGGGTTGCCGGTGACCACCGACGTGCACGAGCGGGAGCAGTGCGCGATCGCCGCCGAGGTGGTGGATATCCTGCAGATCCCGGCGTTCCTCAGCCGGCAGACCGACCTGCTGCTGGCCGCTGCGGCGACGGGCAAGGTGGTGAACGTGAAGAAGGGCCAGTTCCTCGCGCCCTGGGACATGAAGAACGTGGCAAAGAAGCTCGACGCCGGCGGTGCTTCCGGCGTGCTGCTCACCGAGCGGGGGACGAGTTTCGGCTACAACACGCTGGTGGTCGACATGCGCGGCCTGCCGATCATGGCGGAGACCGGCAAGCCGGTGATCTTCGATGCCACCCACTCGGTGCAGCAGCCCGGAGGGCGCGGCGAATCGTCGGGCGGGCAGCGAGAATATGCGCCGGTGCTGGCGCGGGCAGCGGTGGCGGTGGGCGTGGCCGGTGTGTTCATCGAGACGCACGAGGACCCTGACAACGCGCCGTCGGATGGGGCCAACATGATCCCGCTTTCGCAGATCGACGCGCTGGTGGCCGAACTGATGGCGTTCGACCAGATCGCCAAGGCGCGGGCGTGATGCCGGCCGCGGTGGCGACCATGCCGCGCTACGTGCGCTGGGCGGTGTGGGCCGTGGTGGTCCTGCTGTTCGCCCTGCCCTGCGTGATCGGCCGCAACGTCACCTATCTCGTCATGCTGGCGGGGCTGGTGGCGATCCTCACGCCGTCGGTGTTGATGGCGCGACAACTGGCCAGCCGCAACCCGGTGGACCTGACGCTGACCGGCGTGTTCGTGGCGCTGGCGCTGGCGTTCGCGATCACCGCCGAAGATGCGCGGGACCTGTCCTACATCCTCAACTTCTCGCCGTTGCTGCTGGCGGTGCCGCTGCGCTGGCAACTGGAGCGCGTGGCGCGGATCGACGGCGCGGTGCTGATCGGCTGGCTGTCGCTGGCGGGAACGATCGGGGCGGCGGGGCTGGCGATCGTGCAGATCGGCGTGTTCGGCCAGTCGCGGGTCGGGCAGCCCTACATGAACACGTTTCACTATGCCAACACGACGATGCTGCTTGGCTTTTTGACGCTCGGGGGCTGGTTCGCGCCGGGGACCCATCGGCGCTGGCCGTTCCTGCTTGGCCCCGTGATCGGCATTGCAGCGGTGCTGGCGAGCGGGACGCGCGGGGCGATCCTCGCGGCGCCGGTGCTGGTGCTGGTGGCGTTCGCCTTCGCGCTGGTGACGGCGCGGCGAAAGCAGCCGATCGTGCTGGCGGGGATCGCAGGGATAGTGCTGCTCGGGCTGCTGGCGCTCGCCGCGCCCTACCTGGGGTTCGGGCGGACGCTCGAGGCATTCAGTGCCAGCACCAGGGTGCTCAGCGGCGGCGAGGTGGACAGCAACATCACCGAGCGGTTGCAGATGTGGATCGGCGGCTGGGGGGCGTTCCTCGCCTCGCCGTGGGTGGGTCATGGCTGGGGCGACATGGTGCCGGCGACCTATGCGTTCGTCGATCCGGCCTATCTGCAGAAGATGTACGGCTTTCGCCACCTGCATAGCGGGCTGATCAGCTTCGCCGCCGGGGCGGGGATGGTCGGGGTGATCTCGTTCATCGTGCTGTCGGTGCTGCCGGTGGTGGCGGTGCTCTACACACCGCGCGATTCGCAGTTCGTGAGCCGGCTCTACCTCGCGGTGACGATGTGTGCCGCCTACGCGGTGTTCCAGCTGACCTTCCTGCTGATCGGCTTCGACTTCCACACCGTGCAGTACACCTACATGACCATGGTGTTCGTGGCGTTCGTGCGCGACCCTCAATCCGCCGTCGGGAACGCAGCGGTGGGCTCGGAGACGACGAAGGCGGTGTAGGTCTCGATGGCCCTCCCGGTCCCGCGGGTCAGCGTGCCGACCGCCTCAATGCGCGCAAACCAGCGGGTCGGCGGCGAATCGCCCTGCACGAGGAAGAGTGCGGGAAAGGCGCGCGGGAAGCGTTCGGCCGGCGGGATGTAGTCGTAGCGGCGGGTATCACGAAGGCTGCGGACGGGACGGGGATCGTACGCGGCCCGGCCGTAGAAATAGAGTTGGCCCGAGAGGCGATAGTTGCCATCGGTGAGGATGGACCGGGCGCCGTGCGCGTCGGCGAGGTCGCGGACTTCGGCGGTGAGGGCGCTCCAGCCGCGCAGCATGCGGGTGCGGTCGGCGATGCCTAGGTCCAGCGGGGCGAAGATCGCCTGGATGGTGATGAACCCGACCAGCGCCAGGCCTAGGACGGTCTGGATAGCGATCAGCACCTTGGGCCACAGGCGCGAGCGCAGCGACACCACGACCCAGGCAGCGACTACGGTCATCATCGGCAGGACTGGCAGAGGCCAGTTGGCCTCGACCCGGGCATGCAGCGAATGAACGAGGAAGTAGAGCAGCAGCGGCAGGCTGGTGAGGATGGGTAGCGAGAGCCGTGCGCCGGCCTTGCCCGAGTGACCGATGGCCCACGCGGCAATGCCGAGCAGCGAGCAGGCCATCAGGATGGGGCCGACAATCGCCGCCTGCGACACCAGGAAGTCGGGCACCAGCGCCCCGAACCTGCCCTCGCTGCTGACAAGGCGAACGCCCTGGAACAGAAACGAACGCCACTCGTGCGTCGCCTGCCACCAGATGACCGGGGAGAAGACAAGGAGAGCCAGCAGGCCGCCGGCCCAGAGCTGCCAGGTGAGCAACTGGCGCCGGCCGTCCGGCGTGAGGACGAGCCAGGCGACGAGCCCTATTCCGAGCCAGGCATTGGTGTATTTGCTGACGAGGCCGAGGCCGGCGAACAGGCCGACCGCCAGCCACCAGTTGGGACGGGCACGAGCCACCGCCTCGGCGGCGGCCCAGACCGACAGGGTCCAGAAGAGGGCCGAAGGCGCATCGGGCGTCGCGACGAAGCTGGTCGCCGCGGCGACGCTGACGCTGTAGAAGACCAGCGCGACCGCCGCGGCATCGCGGTTTGGGATCAGCAGCCGGGTGGTACGCCAGAGTGCGGCGGCGATGAGCAGTTGCGCGAGGAGCGCGAAGGCCCGGACGCCCAATACGGTGGGGCCGAACAGCGCCTGGCCGGCCCAGATGCTGAGCGCGACGCCGGGCGGATGATCGAGGTAGTCGAGCGATGGCCAGCCGGCCCAGAAGGCGTAGTAGGCCTCGTCGCCATCGAGATCGAGCGCCAGCGCCAGCCAGAGGCGGCCCACCGCCGCGAGGACGAGGATGGCGATGGCGATGGCTTCGAGCCGGGTGAGGCGCTGGGGGACAGTTTGGGTGGTGTCGCTGTCGCTCATCGGAACTTGCCTGGACATTGCTAGCGCCGTATCGACGTGATGGCTTCATAGACCATGACGCCGGGGGACTGAACCGTGTTTGATAAGACGCCATGCCGCAGCAGATCGTAAGCCTGTGGATTGGCGGCGGCCTTGGCACGATCGAGCGGCTGAGCCTGCGCTCGTTCGTGGCGCACGGGCATCCGGTGGCGCTCTACAGCTATTCCGAGGTGACGGGCGTGCCGCCGGGAGTGGAGCGGCGCGATGCCGCCGGCGTGCTGCCCGAGGCGATGGCGATGCGGCTGCGCTACGCCAACGGCTCGTTCGCGCTGTTCTCGAACATGTTCCGGATGGAGTTGCAGCGGCGCGGGCTCGGCCTGTGGGTGGATGCCGACGTGGTGGCAATGCGCGAGCTGGATATTGACGGGCCGTTCGTGGTGGGGCGCGAGTCGGACCGGTTTCTCAACGGCGCGATCCTGAAGCTCGCGCCCGATTCGCCGGTGCTGCGCGATTGGCTCACGATGGCGGGGAGCGGCCGGGTGCCGCCGTGGCTGCCGTTCCATCGGGCGCCGAAGGCGTGGGTGAAACAGGCGTTCGGGGCATCGATCCATCCGTCGGAACTGCCGTTCGGGACGTTCGGGCCCAAGTCGATCACGGCGCTGGCGGCGCGGCATGGGCTGACGGACAAGGCGCAGCCGGAGCCGGTGTTCTATCCGCTGCATCCGCGGCAGGCGGAGCGGCTGTACGATCCGACGCTGCGGCTCGACGATATCGTGACGGCGGAGACGCGGACGATCCACCTGTGGAACGAGAAGCTCGGGGCGCTGAAAAAGACGGTGCCGCCGGAGGGCTCGATCCTCGCCGAACTGATCAGGCGCTATCCGGAGTAGCGAGGAACGGCACGAGATCGGGGTCGCGGGCGGTCAGGGTTTCCAGCGTTGTGGTGGCGAGATCGCGGGCGGCGCGGGCTCGGGCGGCGACGATGCGGTCGCGGTCGGGGGCCGGGAGGCCATTGGCGGCGAGCCAGCCGCCGAAGCCGGGAGCTGTCGCGGAGGCGAGGCCCGCGGTTCCGATCACTGCGTGGTCGGCCCTGAGGGCGGCGAGGCGGCGGGCGTAGCGGCTCTGCGGATTGTCGGCGAGATCGTAGTTGGAAAAGCCGAACTCGGGCTTCAGGTGCTTGAGGTGCCAGTAGGCGAAACCACGGAAGCGACGCGACATGCCGGGATGCTGCAGGCGCTCGAAGCGGCGATCGTGCACGAAGTAGGTGTCGGGGCGGACCGGGAAAATCCAATGGTCGCCGGAGCCGGCGAAGGGCTCGCGGGCGAGGATGCCGAGGCGTCCGGTCGTGTCGCGGGCGAGGTTGAGGCCGGAGAAGCAGGCGAGTTCGCCCTGCCCGGCCCGGCCGGCGCGGACATCGGCGGCGAGATGGGCGGTGGCATCGCCCATGGCCACATGGTCGTCATCGAGCTTGGTGGCGTGGGTGTAGCGGGTACGGCTGAGGGCGAAGTTGTAGTAGTTGACGAGGCTCTGCGGATGGTCGGGAGCGGTGGTCTTGTGGCCGTCGCTGCCGGGCGGGAAGACGCTGGGGAGATAGTGCCAGACCCGGAGCCGGTCGCCGAACTCCTGCGCCAGGCGCGACAGGATTTCAGGCGTTTCGTCGGTGCAACGGTTGTAGACGGCGACGATCTCGTCGTAGTGGCCGATATGGCTGCGGATGGCGGCTTCGAGCGAGTAAGCGCCATCGCGGATGCGCATGAAGGCGCTGATGCCGGGGCGGCGGTCGCCGACCTTCAGGTCGCTGGGAGCGAAGCGGTAGCCTTCTACGGTGGTGGCGCTCATTGGCGTAGAATTTGACTCACATTCGGCCGAACTATAGCAGACCGCGCCATACCGATTGCAGACCGGCCCGGAACCGAGGCACACCCTGAAGCACTCTGACGCCACTCCCCATAGCGATTCATCCCCGGCGGGCATAGTCCCGCAGGCGGTGCGATGGACACTGGTGGTGATCGCGGTGGCGACGATGTTGCGGCTGGCGGTGGCGGCGCTGCTGCCGCTGGGCGAGGACGAGGCCTATGCCATCGGCATCGCCCGGCAGTTTTCACTGAGCTACTACGACCACCCGCCGCTGCATTTCTGGCTCGTAGGGGGCTGGGCGAAGCTGTGGGGCGATGAGAGCCTGTGGCTGCTGCGGCTGCCCTTCGTGGCACTGGCGGCAGTGTCGTCGTGGCTGATCTTCGGGCTGACTCGGCGGTTGTTCGGGGACCCGGCGGCGGTCTGGGCGGTCGTGCTGTTCAACGTCGCGCCGGTGTTCGGGGTGGCGCATGGGACGCTGGTGCTGCCCGACGGGCCGCTGCTGGCGGCGAGCCTCGGCGTGGCGGCGGTGCTGGCGCGAATCGTGTCCGTCGACGATGGATCGCGACAGCTCGGCCGGTGGGCGCTTGCCGGAGGGCTGGCGGGGCTGGCGCTGCTATCGAAGTATCATGGCGTGCTGCTGGTCGCCGGCGTGCTCGGCTTCCTGCTGACGACGCGACACCGGCGCTGGCTTGCGACGCCTGGGCCGTGGCTGGCAGCGGCTGTTGCTGCGGTGATGTTCACGCCGGTGATCGCGTGGAACTGGCAGAACGACTGGGCCTCGTTCGCCTTCCAGGCGGGGCGCGGCGATGGCGATGGGTTCCAGCTGCTTGGGCTGGTGCAGTCGCTAACCGGACAAGCCGCGTACCTCGTGCCGTGGTTCCTCGCGGCGCTGGCGATCGTGTGGGTGCGGGCCTTGGTCGGTGGACCGAAGCGAGAGGGGCGGTGGCTGCTGGCCTGCCTCGCGACGCTGCCGATCGTGATCTTCACCGCGCTGACGCTGCGAAACCCCGGGCTGCCGCACTGGCCGATGCCGGGCTGGGTGTTCGTTCTGCCGCTGCTCGGCGAGGCGCTGGCCGGGCTGCGGCCGTGGCTCAGGACGGTGAGTCGCGCGGTCATGGCTTTGACGGCAGTGGCAGTGGTCGGCCTCGTCGGGCTCGGGATCGCGCAGACGCGCTGGGGGGTGCTCGACCTGCAGCCGGACCCGACGGCGCTGCTGCAGCCCTGGGACGAGCTCAAGGGACAACTGGAGGTACGCGGGCTGCCGGCGGATGGGCGGACCTTCATCGCCTCGCGCAACTGGCGGCGCGCAGGGCAGCTCAACACGCTGTTCGGCAAGGATGTACCGGTGCTGTGCCTGTGTCGCGACGGGAAGCACTTCGCTTACGCCAATCCGCCCGCCAACTACGCGGGCTGGACCGGCATCCTGATCGACGTACCGGCGGCGCTGCGGGACTCCGAGCCGCTGACGGGCTGGTTCGCCAGCCTGACGCCGGCCGAGGATGTCAGCCTGACCAAGGCGGGTAAGGTGATGTACGGGCTCGACCTGCGCGTCGGCACAGGCTTCCGGCCCTAGGCTTCGGGCGCCGACTCGACCTGGCCCACCATGCGTGAGGCACGGCGGCTGAGCGTGGCGACGGGCTTCCAGCGGCGATGCATCCAGAGCCAGTGGCCGGGGCGGGCGCGGACCTCACCCTCGACGAAGCGGTTGAGCTCGGCGGTCATCTGCACGACATCGCCGTCGTCGTTGCCGGTGCGGGGGTAGAGCAGCGCTGGGTAGAAGATGACCTCGAAATGCGAGCCTTCGCCACGGCGGACCGACATGGGCAGCACGGGAATGTCGAGCTTCCCGGCCAGGGTCGCCGGGGCGTGGGTGGTCATGGCGTCCTTGCCGAACAGCGGCACCGGGATGCCTTCGGCAAGGTGCTGGTCGATCAGCATCACCACCGGTTCGGCCTGCCGCAGGGCGGAAAAGAGCTGGCGAGTACCCTCGGAGCCTTTCGGGATCTGCCGATGCGTGCCCATGCCGGCGCGCTTCTTCTCGATCCACGCGGCGACCCAGGGATTGTTGGGCGGCCGGGTGACGGCGGAGAACGGCACCTTGAGGTGGTGCAGGGCGATGCCGACGATCTCCCAATTGGAGAAGTGGCCGGTGGCGATGATCATGCCCTTGTTCAGGGCGCGGGCCGCGTCGAGGTGCTCGAGGCCGGTCACGGTGAAACGGGGCCAGGCGTCGGGCGCGACGAAGCGATCGAGCAGGGCGATCTCGGCGATGATGCGGCCGAGATTCTCATAGCTAGCGGTGAGCATGGCGCGGACTTCGGCGTCGTCGAGCTGGGGATAGGCGGTGCGGAGGGTTTCGATGGTGGCCCGACTGTTGCGGCCGAGAGGGGCCAGCACCGAGCGGCCAAACCAGGCGCCGATGGCCGTGGCACGATCGATTCCGAACGGTCGGAGCAGGCCGCTCAGCCCGAACAGCACGCCGGCGTCGAGCCGGTAGCGCTGGCGCTTCCAGAAACCAACCTGACGTTCAGCGGCCATCAGCGGCCCTTGAGGCCGTTGCGCTCGAAGGCCTGGTGCGCCGCCTCGGCGTTGGCGTAAGGCTCCTGCCGGTCGACGTTCCAGTAGGTGAGTTCGTCGAGCGGGATCGGTACCCCGGTGATGGCGCAGCGCACGAAGCTGCCGGGGCGGACCACCAGGTAATCTGCGTCGAGATAGCGGAGCTGCGCCTCGGAGGGGGAGAAACTCTTGTCGAATATATTCACCTGAAACTCCCGTCCTGCGCTGCTGGGCAGCATATAGGCCAGCCGGTAGCGAATGCAAACCAGCCGAGAGACTGACGGCTTTCTGAACGCTCCGCTGGGCGGCGGTTCAGCCTCACGGTCCTAGCGTGACTTTGCTGGGGCGAAGCGGTGCCCCGATCCTTGAGGGGCTAAAATGATCAAATCCATTCTCGGCGCCGTGGTGCTGGGCTCGATGCTGGCAGGCGGCGTGGCCGTCGCGGCAGAAACATACGATCTGGGCGGCGCAGCGATCGGCGTGCCGAGCGTCGTCTGGTACAAGCCGGGCGGCAATGACGCCGTGGCGGTCTTCGTGCGCGGCAAGGACGGGCTCATGTATGCCCAGGTCGGCGACGGCGAAGGCGGCGGCTGGACCGGCTGGGCGCCGATCGGCGACCTCAATCTGAAATCGGACCCGGCCTGCGTCGCCACCAGCACATCGGTGATCGACTGCGTGGCGATGGGGCCGAACAACAACATCTACCGTACCCGGCATAACGCCAAGGCCTTCACCTGGAGTAAGTGGGAGAACCTCGGTGGCTACGGGACCGGGGCGCCAGGGATTGCGCGGACGGTGAACGAAGACGGCGACGTGATGCTCGACGTGTTCGTATCCGGCCCCAACAACCTGCTGTTCCTAAACGCTTTCGATGGCGACGAGTGGAGCGACTGGCAGAACCTCGACGTGTCGGTCGGCGGCGCGGTTGCCTGCACCGACATCCTCGTGGTGGGGGCTCATTGCTACGACACGTCGGGTGGCTCGGCTGTGCAGTTCTCGGACCTCACCCGCACCAGTGGCGACGACGTGCTGATCGCCGACCTCGGCGGGCAGGTAAACGGCAAGGCGGCGCCAGTGGTGAGCGGCAAGAAGGGCAATAACCTGCATGTGTTCGTGAACGGCCCGGGCAAGCGGCTTTGGGTGAAGAGCTGGAACGGGCAGTTCTCGGACTGGACGCAGTTGCCGGTGGCGCTCGGTTCGGGCGCGCCGGGATGCGGGATCAAGAAGTCCGGCGGAGACGTGTGGTGCGCCGTGGTGGATGGCGGCAATGGGCCGGTGACGGCGGTGTGGATCGGCGAGGACGAGCTTTGAGCTGATCCGGCCTGGTGGGTTTGAAGGGGCGGCGGTTGCCGCCCTTTCTGTCTCTAGAACAGGCTGGTCTGTTCGGCGACGTCCGGGGTGGCCCTCGGCCGGCGCCTTGGTACCGGGCCGCCGCCGATGGTGGCGGGAAGCGTGCCATCGGAGAGCATGAGGTGGACCTGGTCGCCGGGTTTTACCTGGCCGGTTTCCCGAACGATGTGGCCGTCGTCGTCAGTGACGACGGCGAAGCCGCGGGCGAGGACGTTCTGATAGCTGACGGTGGCCAGCAGGTTGCCGGTGGCGAGAAGGCGTTGGCGGCGGGTGTCGAGGATGCGGGCGATGGTGGGCGGCAGGCGCAGCGCCAGGGGTTGCAGGCGGCTGCGGGAGTGACGGATTTCGGCGTGCAGCGCCTGGGGAGACAGGCGGGCGGAGGCGGTGGCGAACGCGGCGCGGCGGCGTTCGAGGATGCGCGTGACGGAGGCATCCGCCCGGCGGCCGGCCTCGGTGAGGCGGGTGTCGAGTTCGCGGGTGCGCTGGCGGAGGAGTTGCAGGGTGAGGCGCGGGGCGGTGCGGCCAAGATCGATGCGCTTCTTCTGGCCGGCATGGCGGAGGGCGGTGTCGAGGTTTGACGCGGCGTGGTCGAGGCGCTGGCGGGCGGTCGAGAGCAGGTTCTCGGGGCGCGGCAGGCCGGCGCTGGCGGCGCGGTAGCGGTCGCGGGCGTTCTGCGAGATGCGACGGGCGGCATGGCGCTCGCGGCTGCCCAGGTCGTCCACATAAGCGATGAGCTCGGAGCGGACGGGGACGGCGGCTTCGGCGGCGGCGGTTGGGGTGGGCGCGCGCCAGTCGGAAGCGTAGTCGACCAACGTGGTGTCGGTCTCATGGCCGACCGCGGTGATGGTCGGGATGTCGCTCTGTGCGACGGCGCGAACGACGATCTCCTCGTTGAAGCCCCACAGGTCCTCGATCGAGCCGCCGCCGCGGGCGACGATCAGCACGTCGGGGCGCGGGATCGGGCCATCGGGCGTGAAGCGGTTGAAGCCTTCGATGGCGGCGGAAACCTCGGCGGCGGCAGTCTCGCCCTGTACGCGGACCGGCCAGACGATGACGTGGCTGGGGAAGCGGTCGGCAATGCGGTGGAGGATATCGCGGATGACCGCGCCGGTCGGCGAGGTGATGACGCCGATGGTGCGCGGCAGATAGGGCAGTTCGCGCTTGCGCTCGGTGGCGAACAGGCCCTCGGCGGCGAGCTTCCTGCGACGGTCCTCGAGCAGCGCCATCAGGGCGCCGGCGCCGGCCGGTTCGATCTGCTCGATGACGATCTGGTACTTCGAGGAGCGCGGGAAGGTGGTGAGGCGGCCCGTCGCGATGATCTCGAGGCCTTCCTGCGGCTTGAACTTCAGGCGCGCGAAGCTGGTCTTCCAGACCACAGCGTCGAGCGCGGCGTTCTCGTCCTTGAGGGTGAAGTAGGCGTGGCCGGAGGAGTGGACGCCGCGGAAGCCGGAGATTTCGCCGCGGACGCGGACATGGCCGAACTCGTCCTCGACGGTGCGCTTCACCGCGTTGGCGATTTCGGAGACGGTGAATTCGGCGGCGTTGGTGAAGGGCGCGGACATGGGTGACAGGTGCGGCACGGGGGTGAGTCCGTCAAGTCTGGTGACGGGCGGCGCGAGATGCTAGAGGGGCGCCGGGCTCTGGCGACGAGGACTTCCATGCGCATTCTGGTGATCGGATCGGGCGGCCGCGAGCATGCGCTGGCGTGGGGGATTGCGAAATCGCCGAAGAGCGAGACGCTGTTCGTGATGCCGGGGAATGGCGGGACGGAGACGTTTGCCGAGAACGTCGCGGTGGATATCACCGACCATGCGGCGGTGGTGGGTTTCGCGAAAGCCAACGCGGTGGATTTCGTGGTGGTCGGGCCGGATGCGCCGGCGGTGGCGGGATTGGGCGACGACCTGCGGGCGGCGGGGCTGCTGTGCTTTTCGCCGAGCAAGGCAGCGGCACAGCTCGAAGGATCGAAGTCGTTCACCAAGGCGCTGTGCGACGAGGCGGGTGTGCCCACAGCGGGCTACGGCCATTTCGACAACGAGGCGGATGCGCTCGCCTATGTGCGGAAGCATGGCGCGCCGATCGTAATCAAGGCGGACGGGCTGGCGGCGGGCAAGGGCGTGACCGTGGCGACGACGCAGCCCGAGGCCGAGGACGCGGTGCATGACTGCTTCTCGGGGGCGTTCGGCGCATCGGGGTCGAGCGTGGTGATCGAGGAATTCCTCGAGGGCGAGGAAGCCTCGGTGTTCGCGCTCTGCGACGGGACCGATGTGGTGCTGCTGCCGAGCGCGCAGGACCACAAGCGGGTGTGGGACGGCGACCGCGGGCCCAATACCGGCGGCATGGGCGCCTACTCCCCTGCCCCGGTGATGACCGACGAGATGACGGCGCGGGTGCGCGACGAGATCATCCTGCCGTCGGTGCGACGGATGGCGGAGCGGGGGACGCCATTCACCGGGGTGCTGTTCGCGGGGATCATGGTGACGGACAAGGGGCCGAAGCTGATCGAGTACAACGTGCGGTTCGGCGACCCGGAGTGCCAAGTGCTGATGCTGCGGCTGAAGTCGGACCTGCTGGAACTGCTGGTGGCGACGGCAAAGGGTGAACTGGCGTCCGCTACCCCCGTCTTCAGCGACGAGGTGGCGCTGACCGTGGTGGTGGCGACGAAGGGCTATCCGGTCGAGGTGCCCAAGGGCAGCGAAATCCGCGGAGCGGAGGGGCTCGACGGTCCCGGGCTGATGGTGTTCCACGCTGGCACGCAGCGGCGGGACGGCCTGCTATTCGCCAATGGCGGGCGAGTGCTGAACGTGACGGCGCTCGGCCGTACAGTGGCCGAAGCGCAGGCCCGCGCCTATGCCGCGGTCGACCAGATCGACTGGCCGGAGGGGTTCTGCCGGCGCGATATCGGCTGGCGCGCGGTTGAGCGCGAACACGTACGTTAACTCCACGCGCATGTATGGAACGTACGGGGCCGTGAAGGGCTTATAAAGGGACCGAGCCTAACCTGCGTCCTTGCCGTGAAACATCAGCTTCCAGTGCCTGCTCCGATGACGCCGCTGCAAAGGCGGGGCCTCGAGACTGTGCAAAAGCTCAGGGGTGAATATGTCGAGGTGCCGCGCGAGCGCGGCAGTGACCCGAAGATCGGGGTAGCGCTCGGCGGCGGTTCGGCGCGGGGCCTCACCCATATTCCCTTCATCGAGGCGATCGACGAGCTGGGTCTCAAGCCGCACGTGATCGCCGGCACCTCGATCGGCGCGCTGATTGGTTCGGGCTGGGCCAACGGACAGAGCGGAGCGGAACTGCGCGAACACGCGCTTTCGGCGCTGGGGACGCTGCGGATCATCACCGGGCGGCTTTGGGGAGCGCAGGTGCGCAACCTCGGCAACTTCTTCAACATGCAGCTCGATGCGCGGCGAGTGGTGGATGCGTTCCTGCCCGAGCCGTTCCCGGAGACGTTCGCCGAGCTGAAAACGCGGTTCTACGTGGTGGCGACGGACTTCCAGAGCTGGCACCAGGCGGTGTTTTCCGAAGGGCCGCTGCGCGACGCGATCGCCGGGTCGATCGCCATACCGACCCTGTTCAAGCCGGTGCCGTTCGCCAATCACATGCTGGTCGATGGCGGCGTGGTGAACCCGTTGCCGCTCGACCAGGCGGCAGCCGATACGGACATTCTCGTCGGCATCGACGTGAACGGCGATCCATCGGAGCAGCAGTTCCACAAAGCCAACCACAGCCCCGTCGATGTGTGGTTCGGCTCGGCGCAGATCATGATGCACTCGCTGACGGCGCACATGATGGCGGCCTATCCGCCCGACATCTATGTCCGGCCGCACCTTGGGAACTTTGCGGCGCACGAGTTCTGGCGGGTGCGCGAGATCCTGGCGCATGTCGAGAAGGACAAGGACAACCTGAAGCGGTCGCTGGAACGCAAGGTGGAGCAGTTCATCCGCGGCCAGGAACCGACGAACCGGGCGGAAGAGAGATAGGCGGGCGCCGAGCGCGCTGACGCCCCCTCCACCACGGGACGCCCTTTTCCGTTTCGCAGGGGAGGACCACCGGCTACCTCAGCGCCTTGAAAAACTCACGCAAGAGCTCTGATGCCCGACGCTCGCCGATGCCGGAGATGACCTCCGGGTGGTGGTGGCAGCTGGGGCCGTCGAACAGGTGGACGCCGTTGTCGACGGCGCCAGCCTTGGGGTCGGGGGCGGCGTAGACGACGCGGCGGAGGCGGGCGTGGGCGATGGCGCCAGCGCACATGGCGCAGGGCTCGAGCGTGACGTACAGGTCGCAGCCATCGAGGCGGCCAGTGCCGCGGGTGGCGAGGGCGGCGCGGATGGCCTGCAGTTCGGCATGGGCGGTGGGATCGGCGAGCTGGCGCATGCGATTGCGCTCGGCGGCGAGGATGCGCTCGCCCTCCATGATGACGGCGCCGACCGGGGCTTCACCGGCGGCGGCGGCTTCGGCGGCGAGATCGAGGGCGAGGTCCATGGGGCTGGGCATGAATGGGGCTTAGCATTTCGGGTGGTCAACGACCAGCGGACGGCCCCCTCCCGGCCTCCCCCCTGAAGGGGGAGGTGAAGAGGTGCGCGTGGCGGGGGGAGTGGCCTATATTGAGCGCTCAGGAGAATCGCCCTTGCCCATCCGTCAGCTTCCCGAAGACCTGATCAACCGGATCGCCGCCGGCGAGGTGGTGGAGCGGCCGGCCAGTGTGATCAAGGAGCTGGTCGAGAACGCGGTCGATGCGGGAGCGCGGCGGATCGCGATCACCACGGCAGGCGGCGGCATCGGCCTCATGCGCATCGCGGACGATGGCGTGGGGATGGATGAGGCGGATTTGCTGCTCTCGGTGGAGCGACACGCGACATCCAAGCTCGACGATGACGGGCTCGATGATATCCGGACCCTGGGGTTTCGTGGCGAGGCGCTGGCGTCGATCGGGTCGGTGGCGGAGCTGACGATCTCGACGCGGCAGGCCGACGCGGAATCCGGGCTGCGGCTTGCGGTGCGGCACGGCGCGAAGTCGCGGGTGGTGCCGGTGGCGATGAACCGGGGCACCATCGTCGAGGTGCGAGAGCTGTTTTCCAACGTGCCGGCGCGGCGCAAATTCCTCAAGTCGGAGCGGGCGGAAGCGACGGCGATCACCGATATCGTCCGGCGGCTGGCGATGGCCAATCCGGACGTGCATTTCGTGCTGGATGGCGCGGACCGCTCGGCCAGCAACTGGCCGGGGCGCAACGGCGACGGGGCGCTCAGGGCCCGGCTCGGCGATGTCATGGGGGCGGAGTTCGGCGAGAACGCCGTGACGCTGGCAACAGCGCGGCACGGCTTGGTGGTGACCGGACTCGCCGGACTGCCGACATTCACCAAGGCCAATTCGCTGAGCCAGTATTTTTTCGTCAACGGGCGGTCGGTGAAGGACAAGGTGCTGGTGGGCGCGGTGCGGGCGGCCTACGCGGACTTCGTGTTCCGCGACCGGTTTCCGGTGGTGGCGCTGTTCGTTGCGGTGGAGCCGGCAGACGTGGATGTGAACGTACACCCGGCGAAGGCGGAGCTGCGGTTTCGCGATGCCGGGGCGGTGCGCGGGGCAGTGATCCGGGCGATCGGGGAGGCATTGAGCGCGGCGGGGTATCGGGCGGCGAGTACGGTGGCCGAGGATGTGGTGGGGGCGTTTCGGGTGCCGGAGTTTGCCAGTCCCGCTGGGCCTTTCGAGCATAGCTCTCAAGGCCTTCTCGCCTCGAATGGCTCCACCGGAGCCATTCGCCCTGCGGGACGGTTCGAAGCCCCTCCCCCGCTTCGCGGTGGAGGATCACCTCCCGCGTCAGTGCCTCGATTTAGCAATTTTGCCGAGCCGAGTTCGCGGTTTGAGGTTGCGAACGACGTTGCTGCCACCGAGTTCGAAGAGTTTCCGCTAGGCACGGCGCGGGCGCAGATGTTTGACAATTTCATCGTGGCGCAGAATGGCGACAGCCTGCTGCTGGTGGACCAGCATGCGGCGCATGAGCGGCTGGTGTACGAGCGGTTCAAGGCGCAGCTGGCCTCCGGGCCGGTGGCGAGCCAGATGCAGCTGATCCCGGTGGTAATCGAGCTTCCCGAGGATGACTGCGCGCGGCTCGAGGAAGCGGCGCCGATTCTGGAAAAGCTCGGGCTTTATCTCGAGCGTTTCGGGGCGCGGGCGGTGGCGGTGCGGGAGACGCCGGCCCTGCTGGGGCAGGCGGATATCGACGGGCTGGTTCGGGATCTGGCCGACGGCCTCGCCGAGTGGGATTCGACGGCGGCGCTGGCGGACCGGCTCGAGGCGATCATCGGGCGGATGGCGTGCCATGGCTCGGTGCGATCGGGGCGGCGGCTGAAGGTCGAAGAGATGAATGCGCTGCTGCGCGACATGGAGGCGACGCCGCATTCGGGCCAGTGCATCCACGGGCGACCGACTTACGTCGAACTGAAGAAAGCCGATATCGAGCGGCTGTTCGGGCGGACGCGGTAGGTCGGACAGAGCTGGCGGACGGCCCCCTCCCGGCCTCCTCCATGAAGGGGGAGGTGAAGAGGTGGCCCCCTCCACCCTCTAGTATCTTCAGGTAGTCGGCTTGATGAAGTGCAGGGCGGCGGCGCCGTATTCGCGGCGATCGTCGAGGGTGAAGCCTTCGGGTAGTGCTACCTCGGCTTCGCTGGCTTCTTCGAGCACGATGGTGGCGTCGGGGGCGAGCCAGTTGCCGTCGCGGAGAGAGGCTAGCGCCAGTTCGCCGAGGCCCTTGTTGTAGGGCGGATCGAGGAAGACGAGGTCGAAGGGGCCCATCGTGCCGGCAAGGCCGAGGGCGGTCGCGTCGCGGCGGAGGAGCTTGGCTATGCCGGCGATGCCGAAGGCCTCGATGTGGTCGCGGATCAGGCCGCGCGCTTCGGCGCCAGTGTCGACGAACACCGCTCCCTGGGCGCCGCGCGACAGGGCTTCGAGGCCGAGCGCGCCGGTGCCGGCGAACAGGTCGAGCACCTTCACGCCATCAAGGTGCACGCCGATGCGGCTCGCGAGGATGTTGAACATCGCCTCGCGGGCCCGGTCGGAGGTGGGGCGGACGCTGTCATCGGTGGGCGACAGCAGCGCCTTGCCACGGAATTTCCCCGCAACGATTCGCATGGCTTACGGGCGCGGCTTCCGGGGACCGCGCGGCTTGTCGCCATCTGGACGTGCACCGCCAGCCGGACGAGCGCCGCCGGGCTTGCCGGCATAAGGCTTGCCCGGTCCGGCGGCCCTTGGCTTGCCGCCGTAGGCCGGCTTGCTACCGGCCGTATAGGAGCGGGCCGGACGATCGCCACCTTCGCGCGGCGGACGGGCGCCGCCATCGCCACGGGGCGCGTACGGCTTCTTGTCGCCATAGGACGGCTTGGTGCCGGCCGTGTAGCTGCGGGCAGGACGGTCACCGCCCTCGCGCGGCGGGCGGGCACCACCATCACCACGAGGGGCGTAGGGCTTCTTGTCGCCGTAGGACGGCTTGGTGCCGGCCGTGTAGGTGCGGGCCGGACGGTCGCCGTCACCCCGCGGGGTATAGGGCTTCTTGTCGCCATACGGGCTCGCAGGACGATCGCCAGCATCGCCGCGCGGGGAGTAGGGCTTCTTGCCGAAGGCGGGCTTGTCGCCGAACTTGCGGGCGGGACGGTCGCCATCCTCGCGGGGGCCGCGGTTGAACGGCTTCCGGTCGCCGAAGGGTTTGTCGCCAAAGCTCTTGCGCGGCGCGCCAGCGTCGTCGAACGGGCGGGCCGAGCGGGTGCGGGACGTGAAGCTGCGGGCTGCCGGACGCTGATCGTCGCCTTCGCCAGCGGCGCGGGCGCGGCCCCGATTGCCAAAGCCTGGCTTGTCGGTGAACTTCTTGGCGCCAAACGGCTTGCGGTCGCCGTCGCGAGGCGGACGATCACCGAATTTCTTGTCGCCAAATTTGGGCTTGTCGCCGAACTTGGGTTTGTCGCCGAAGCTCTTGCGCGGGCGGTCTTCCGCGCCTTCCTCGCGCGGTTTGCGGGCCTTGGGATCCTGGTGAGCGGGGCGGCCAAAATTGGCTGCTGAGCTGTCCTCGGGATCCCAGCCCCGCTTCTCGCCGCCGGGGCGCTGGTACTTTACCTCGTGCTCGCCCTCGGTGCCATCGTCGAAGTGGACGACACGGACGTCGCGCTCGCGCTCCTCGACCAGCTTGGGGGCACGCTTGGGCGCACGGCCGGGGCGATCCTGACGCGGCGCTGCGTCGCGGGCAGCGGCAGCGTATGCCTCGGAGTCATCATCCTCGAAGCGGAAACCGGGGTCACGGCGCGACTTGCGGGGCGAGTCCCGGTCCAGCAGCTTGCCGGGAGCGGCGGCGCGGAGCTTCGGATTCACCGGCTTCTTCTGCGCGGCGACTTCCGGCATCTCGCTGTCGAAATCGGCCCCAGCCTCATCAGCCAGGCGGCGGCCGAGCTGCTCGCGCAACACTCGGGCGGGTACGGTCTCGACAGCGCCTTCGGGAAGGTCGCCGAGCTGGAACGGGCCATAGCTGACGCGGATCAGACGGTTGACCTGCAGGCCCAGGGCGGCGAGGACGTTCTTGACCTCGCGGTTCTTGCCTTCGCGCAGGCTCAGCACCATCCAGGTGTTAGAGCCCTGGGCGCGTTCGAGCTGGGCGTCGATCGGGCCATACTGCACGCCGTCGAACTCGATGCCGTCCTTGAGGGCGTCGAGCTGCTCCTGCGTGACCGAGCCGAAGGCGCGGACGCGGTAGCGGCGCAGCCAGCCGGTGGCGGGGAGTTCGAGGACACGCTTCAGGCCACCATCGTTGGTGACCATCAGCAGGCCTTCGGTGTTGATGTCGAGCCGGCCGATGGAGACGACGCGCGGCAGGCCCTTCTCATCCAGCGCCTCGAAGATGGTCGGGCGACCCTCGGGGTCCTTCTCGGTGACCACGAGGCCGGCGGGCTTGTGGTAGAGCCAGACGCGGGTGCCCTGGCGGGCAGCCAGCGGCTCGCCATCGACCTTGATCTTGTCCTTGTCGGAGACATTGAAGGCGGGCGTCAGCACCTTCTTGCCGTTGACCGAAACACGGCCATCCTTGATCCAGCCTTCGGCATCGCGCCGCGAGCAGAGGCCCGAGCGGGCTATGACCTTGGCAAGACGGTCGCCGGCCGTGGTGACGGTGGGATCAGACATCGATGTCAACTCCTGCGGGATCGCCCCTCACCTGAGAGGCCGATCAGCGCATCTTTCGAGTGGGTAGCGCCAGGGACCTGGCGCTACGGGGTTGTCGTCCTGCTTCCCGACGGGAAGCGGGACTATTTTAGTGGTTGCCGTCCGAACCGGAAAAGTCTGTGACTTTTCCCGGAAGCGCGACGGTATCAGTTCACCTGCGCGGCGAGGGCCTTGCGGACTGCCGGCGGGCACGAGGTGTCGTCGAGGGGCACGAGTTCGCCGTTTGCGGCGAGACAGACCATGTCCTTGCCCTTGACGGTGGTGAAATATTCCTCGGGCGGCAGATAGAGCGGGCGGGCGCCACCCTTAATCTGCGCCGCGGTGAAGCGGGCGGTGAGCTGCTTCGCCTCGGCATCGGTCAGCGGGCGGCCATCAAGGGTGCGCAGATCGACCACACGGGCGTTGCGCAGGCGCTTGATGTCGTCGTCGGTGAGGCCGCGCGTATCGATGCGGGCGTTCGACGAATCCTCCGGCAGGAGGGCTTCGGCGGAAGCGACCTTGGTATCGACCGGGGGCGGCAGCGAAGCCGACTTGGGCAGAACCAGCGGACCGCGCGGCTGGATGTTCTCATCCTTCTGCTCGCGATCGAGCAGGCCCATGCCCTTCATGGTGTCGGTCATCACTTCGCGCTCGAAAGTGCCGATGTCGGAAAGAGCATTGGTGCCTTCGGTGGTCGTGCAGGCGGCGAGGCCCGACGCGAGAATCAGGGTCAGCGACAGCAATCCGGCACGCGACACGGCTTTGAAAACGGACTGCCGCCCGGACACCATATTCAGCATGTGACTTCCCTTAGCTCCCCGACGGGTCGGCCTTATAGACCATGGTGGGCCGTAAGGCCAGATTGAGGCACCTTTACGATCAGGATCTTGCCTTGCGGCCGATCCCCAGCACATCGAGGATCAGCAGCAACACCCCGGCCGTGATCGCCATATCGGCGATGTTGAAGATGTAGAACGACCAATCCTGCCAATGAAAGTGAAAGAAATCGGCAACGGCGCCGTAGAGCAGCCGGTCCAGCGCGTTCGACAGCGCCCCGCCGATCACCAGCATCAGGCCGAAACGAACGAGCGTATCGGAGGTGCGCCACCACCAGATGCCGAGCCCGACGATGGCGACGGCGGCGACGAGGCCGAGGACCCAGACCGGCAGATCGCCGAACAGGCCGTAGGAGACGCCGGTGTTCCAGACGAGCACGTAGTCGAAGAACGGGGTGACCGGGACGATTTCGCCGCCCGACCAACCGAGCGGCGTCGCCGGTCGCAGCGCCCCTACGCGTTCGATGCAAACCGATGCGGCGGCTCCGATACAATCGGTGCTTACCTGCGCGAACTTGTGGCCGCGATCGAGGGCGAAGGCGAGGAGGCCGAGGAGGAGGGATGGGAGGTAGACGCGGAGAGTCATGGGGCGAGCAGAGCGCGTTGCTCCCCCTCACCCTTGATCCCTCCCCACCAGGGGGAGGGAGACGTGGTTGCGAGGGATGTGTCAGAGGAGCTCCCTCCCCCTTGTGGGGAGGGTAGCGAAGCTTGGGCGCGGTAGCGGCCTAGCGTAGCTGGGGTGGGGGTGCGGGCGCCGGGTGCGCGAACGCCCCCTCCACCACCCTGCGGGTGGGCCTTTCGAGCATAGCTCTCAAGGCCTTCTCCCCTAAGATCGCTCCACTGGAGCGATCTTGCCTGCGGCACGGCTCGAAGCCCCTCCCCCGCTTCGCAGGGGAGGACCAAGGAGAGGCCGGCGGTCGTTATGGCGCTCAAGCCGCCTGCCCCGCGGCCTTGAGTTCGCGCATGGCTTGGGCGTCGCGGAGGCTCAGGTCGGGGTAGTCGGGGTCGGTGCCGACTTCGGGGAGGATGCGCCAGGAGCGGGCGCAGCGGGTGCCTTCGGCCTTGGCGAACACCACGGCAACGCCGTTGACCTCGTCGAGGCGGAAGGCGTCGGCGGGGCCGTCGGCTTCGGTGATCTCGATGGCCGAGGTGATCGCGACATCCGCCATGTCGATGCCGCGGACGGCGGCGGCGAGGTCGGGGTCGGCGATGAAGACCTTCGGGGCGGCCTCAAGCGAGGAGCCGATGACCTTGTCGCGGCGGGCGATCTCGAGGGCGCCGGTAACGGTCTTCCGGACTTCGCGGACCTTTTCCCAGCGGGCGGCGAGCTTGTCGTCGAGCCAGGTGTCGGGAAGCTTCGGGAACTCGCGCAGGTGGACCGACGAGTCGTCGCCGGGGTGCCGTTCGAGCCAGGCTTCTTCCATGGTGAAGACGAGGATCGGCGCGAGCCAGGCGGTGAGCGCGTCGAACACCTGATCGAGCACGGTGAGGCTGGCGCGGCGGCGGACCGAGCTCAGCGGATCGCAATAGAGCGCGTCCTTGCGGATGTCGAAATAGAAGGCGCTGAGGTCGATGTTCATGAAGTTCGACAGGGCGGCGACGATACGCTTGTAGTCGTAGCTCTCGTAGGCCTCGCGGACGATGCCATCGAGCTCCTTCAGCCGGTGCAGCACGAGGCGTTCGAGCTCGGGCATGTCGCGGTAGTCGACAGTCTCGTCCGCCTTGCGGTGGGCGAGGTTGCCGATGAGCCAGCGCACGGTGTTGCGCAGCTTGCGGTAGCTGTCGACGGTGGAGTTGATGATCTCCTTGCCGATGCGCAGGTCGTCCGAATAGTCGGACTGGGCGACCCAGAGGCGCAGGATATCGGCGCCGTACTGCTTGATGACGTCCTGCGGTGCGGTGGTGTTGCCCACCGACTTGCTCATCTTGCGGCCTTCGCCATCGAGGGTGAAGCCGTGTGTGAGCACGCTCGCGTAGGGGGCGAAGCCGTTGGTGGCGCAGCTTTCGAGCAGGGACGAGTGGAACCAGCCGCGGTGCTGGTCGGAGCCCTCGAGATACATGCCGGCCGGGAACTGCATGTCCGGCCATTTCTGCGGGTTGCGCAGGACCCAGGAATGGGTGGTGCCCGACTCGAACCAGACATCGAGGATGTCGTCGATCTTCTGCCACTCGGCCGGATCGACCGGCTTGCCTTCGTGGAGGGCGCCCTGGAGGAAGCGCTCCTTGGCGCCGTCCTTGAACCAGGCGTCGGCGCCCTCTTCCTCGAAGGCCTGGCCGATGCGGTGGTTGACCTGCTCGTCGACGAGGATCGTGTTGGTCGCCTCGTTGTAGAACACGGCGATCGGCACGCCCCAGGCGCGCTGGCGGCTCAGCACCCAGTCGGGGCGGTCGGCGATCATCGAGCGGAGGCGGTTCTGCCCGGCCTGCGGGTAGAACTTCGTCGCGTCGATGGCGGCGAGCGAGCGGGCGCGCAGGGTGTCGCCCTTTTTGCCCTCTATGTCACGGTCCATGTAGACGAACCACTGCGGGGTGTTGCGATAGATGATGGGCTTCTTCGAGCGCCAGCTGTGCGGGTACTGGTGCTTCAGCCGGCCGCGGGCGAGCATGTTGCCCTTCTCCGCCAGCGCCGCGATGACTCGGTTGTTCGCATCGCCCTTCTTGCCGGCATCGTCGATGACGCGAGCGCCCTCGAAGCCGGGGGCGGCGGCGGTGTAGAAGCCGCCATCGTCGACGACGTAGGGGATCGCGGTATCGATGCCACGCGCTGCGAGGGCGCGGCCTGAGTCCATCCAGATGCCGAAGTCGTCGAGGCCGTGGCCGGGGGCCGTGTGGACGAACCCGGTGCCGGTGTCGTCGGTGACGTGTTCGCCATCGAGGAGAGGGACTTCGAACTCGTAGCCGCCGGAGAGACCGCGGAGCGGGTGCGAGGTCGAGACGATCTTCGAGCAATCGACGTCGTGCAGGCGGACGAAGGTTTCAACCTTACCCTTGGCGAAGACTTCACCAGCGAGCTTGTCGGCAAGGACGTATTTCTCGCCCTTGGTTGCCCAGTTGCCGTCGGGCGCAGCGGTGACCTCGTAGAGGCCATAGCTGATCTTGCTGGAGTACGAGATGGCGCGGTTGGCCGGGATGGTCCACGGGGTGGTGGTCCAGATCACGACCGACGCGTTGCGAAGTTTGAAGTCCTGCTCGCCGCGACCGGCATTGTCTTTCGAGGTCGCATTCACAATCGGCGACTTTGCGATGACCGGGAACTTCACCCAGATGGTGTCGCTCTCGTAGTCGGCGTATTCGATCTCGGCTTCGGCCAGCGCGGTGCGCTCGACGACCGACCACATGACGGGCTTCGAGCCACGGTAAAGCTGGCCGCTCGCTGCGACTTTCATCAGCTCACGGGCGATCTGGGCTTCGGCGTCGAAGCTCATGGTGAGGTAGGGATTGGACCAGTCGCCGACGATGCCGAGGCGTTTGAACTCCTCGCGCTGGGTATCGACCCAGAACTGCGCGAAGCTGCGGCACTCGTTGCGGAACTCGTTGATCTCGACGTCGTCCTTGTTCTTGCCCTTGGCGCGGTACTGCTCCTCGACCTTCCACTCGATGGGGAGGCCGTGGCAGTCCCAGCCCGGCACGTAGGCCGAGTTGTAGCCGAGCATGGTCTTGGACCGGCTCACCAGATCCTTGAGGATCTTGTTGAGCGCGTGGCCGATATGGATGTTGCCGTTGGCGTAGGGCGGGCCGTCATGCAGTGTGAAGATAGGCTTGCCCTGCCCGGCGGCGCGCTGGCGGCCGTAAATGTCCATGTCTTCCCAGCGCTTCAGCCAATCGGGCTCGCGCTGCGGCAGGCCGGCGCGCATCGGGAACTGGGTCTCGGGCAGGAATAGCGTCGCGCTGTAGTCAGTTTCCGCGCCGCCGGGTGCGTGATCGTTCATCGGACATGTACCTTGAAAGCTGCGGGCTTTTAGCAAGCGAGCGGGGTGGGCGAAAGAAGAAATGGCGTTGTGGTTGCTGACGCCCCCTCCACCACCCTCCGGGTGGTCCCCCTCCCCCGCTTCACAGGGGAGGACCACCAGTGGCCCGCTGCTACCGGAAGAAGCCGAGTCTGGCGTCCAGCTCCGAGACCGGATGGGTGGACTGGAGCTGGCGGCGAGCGATCGAGGCGTCGTTGTTGACGGCGGCTATCAGTTCGTCGAGGCCGCGGAATTTCTCCTGGCAACGGACGTGGCCGAGCAGCGCCATTTCAAGCGTCTCGCCATAGATCATCTCGTCGAAATCGAAGATCCAGGTTTCGAAGGGCGGGCGCTCGTTGTTGAACATCGGCTTGCCGTAGCTGGCGACACCATCGAGCAGGCGGCCGTTGAGGCGGGCGCGGACGGCGTAGACGCCCTGCATCAGGCCGAAGCCGGTGGGGGTAGGCACGTTGGCCGTGGGGAAGCCGAGCTCGCGGCCGCGCTGGTCGCCCTTCACCACGGGACCGGACAAGTACCAGTGGTAGCCGAGCAGTTGGCTGGCGGCGACCGCATTGCCCTCGCCCAGCAAGGCGCGGATGCGGCTCGACGAGATGTGGTCGTCGCCCTCGTCGAGCATGTCGAGAATATCGACCTCGAACCCGTGGCGCTTGCCGGCGTCGCGGAGGAAATCCGGGGTGCCCTGGCGCTTGTAGCCGAAGTGGAAATCGGCGCCGACCGCGACGCCGGTGACAGCGAGTGCCTCAACGAGGAAGCGGGTGACGAAAGCCTCGGCCTCGATGTGCGAGAACGGCAGGTCGAAGGGCATCACGACGATGCCGTCGAGCCCGAGTGCCTCGGCGATGCGGGCCTTCTGGTCAGCATAGGTAAGGCGGAACATGAACGGCGCAGGCGCGAAAACGTCGCGCGGGTGCGGCTCGAAGGTCAGCACGATAGCGGGAACGCCAAGCGCCTCGGCGCGCGCCTTCAGCGCCCGGAACACATGCTGGTGGCCGCGGTGACAGCCGTCGAAATTGCCGATCGCGACCATGGCACCCTTCAGCGAAGGGGGCACCTGGTCGAGGCCGGCGAGCCTGATAAAGCCGGACAATTCGAACCCGCCCTGGAGAGGTGCAGGCGATATGGCAAGAAAGCGGCGCGGTTGCAAGGCGAAGGGGCGGGAGGCGGGTATGCGGGGGCGGTTCTGAACGTCCCCTCACCCGGCCGCTACCAGCCGAGCTTGGCCATGAAGCCGGCGACGTTGGCGTCGCTGGGCTTGAGGAGGGACTCGATGGCGGCGGGATCCGGGTTGCCGAAGGCGTCGAGTTCGGCGGCGTGGATGGACCCGGTGATGAAGAGCAAGTCGAGGCCGGCGCCAGCGGCACCGATCGCGTCGGTGCGGACCGAATCGCCGATGGCGAGGATGCGGGAGCGGTCGAGCGGCCGGCCGGCGGCGATCTCGGCCTGGTGCAGCGCCTCGGTGTAGATGGGGCGGTAGGGCTTGCCGATCATCCGCACCATGCCGCCATGCGCCTCGTAGAGATCGGCGATGGCGCCGCCGCAATAGTTGATGCGGTCCCCTTCCTCGACGACGCGGTCGGGATTGGCGCAGAGCATGGGTAGCTTGAGCGCCAGCCAGGTCCGGATGCGATCCTCGTACATCTCGGGGATTTCGTCATCCCGGTCGAGATCGGTGACGACGACGGCGCTGGCGGCTTCGGCAGGGCCCAGGGTGATGTCGAGGCCTTCGAACAGCGCGTCGTTCTCATGCGGCGGGCCGACATAGTGAAGCGTGTGGCCACGATATTCGTCGGCGAGGATGGCACGGGTGGCGCCGCCCGAGGAGACCACCGCGTCATAGGCATCGCGGGTGATGCCCATGCGATCGAGCATGTCGATGATGGGGGCGGCGGGACGTGGGGCGTTGGTGATCAGCACCACCCGGCCGCCCTGGGAACGGTAGTTGGCCAGCGCCTCGACGGCGTTGGGGTGTGCGGCGACGCCGTTATGCACGACGCCCCACACATCGGAGAGGATCGCATCATAGCGCGGCGCAAGGCCCCACAGGCCATCGAGTGCCTTCATCAGGAAATTCCTCGTTTGGATCAGGCGCCGGCGCGGCGCGGTTCGGGGCGGCGTTCGACCACGAGGTCGGCGCGGACCGGGCCGGGACGGCCGATATGCGGCCCCTGTACCAGCACAATGCCATCCTCGAACAGGCTCAAGAGCTGCTGCTCGTCAATGACACCGGTGCCGCAGAGCGCGATCTGGAAGCGTTTGGCGTAAGGCGCGATGTCGGCGGTGTGGAAATCGGTAAAGCTCTCGGGCTGCCTGAGGAAGCGCGTGGCGTCGAAGCGGACGTTGGCGAACCCCATGCCTTCGAGTTCCGCGAAATCGACGCGCAGCGACTGGGCGGCCGTGAGCGTGAAACCGGCACCGGCCTTGCGGAACTCGTAGAGCTGCCGCTTCTCTGTCGGGCCAATGGCCTTCCATTCGGATTGCGGTATGGCAAAGCTCAGCGACGGCACGATGGCCTGATTGGCGCCAAGCACGGCCCCGACCTGCTCGAGCGAGCGCCGATCGATCAGCGTGGCGCGGGTCAGTTGCAGAATCAGCTTGATCGGCTGGCCGGCCGTGCGAGCCCGGCGAGCGATGGTGATGGCCTCGTCGAGCGCCAGTGATTCGATGCGGCGGATGATGTCTTCGCCACCGCGGCGCGGCATGAAATCGACGGAGTCGGCGAGGCTGCCGTCCTCGCGCATCAGGCGCGGCACTAGGTCGTAGCCGACCGGACGCCGCTGCGGGAGCTGAACGATCGGCTCGATATGAAAGACCAGCCGGTTGGCATCAAGGGCAACCCGCAGTTCTGTCTCCGGCACCAGCGGCTCGGGAAGCACGTCCTCGACGTCTTCCGGCGCAGGCTCCGGCTCGGCCTCGACCGGCCGGTTGCCGGCCTTGCGCTGGTTCTCCTCGAACTCGGCGAGTGCCTCGGCAAGCTGGCGGGTCACGGTACCGAGCACGGAAATGTCGGCTTCGATGGCCTCGAGCCGGTTGCCGGCATTGGCATCGGCCATGGCGTTGATACGCTGGCTCAGCACCTGGCCGGCCTTGGCATCGGTGGAAAGCAGGCGGGCCAGATCCTCGACGGCCTTTTCGATCCGTGCCTCCGAGCGCTGGCGCAGTTGCCGCTCCATCAGCACCACCGCCACCGAGCCGAACGCCAGCGCGGTCACCACCGCCTCGATGGGCGAGAAAGTGAGTCCGAAATACGCCGCCGCGGCCACACCGAGGGCGGCCAGCGCGATGAAGATGTAAACCAGGCCCTGCAATGCGCTCGGCGCCCCAGTGAGAGAGACGGGATTCGACGCGCTTTGTCATAGCATCGGCGCGTATCGCCCGAAAGGCGAACCGGCTGATCGTCCACTCCCAACGAATTATTTACCCTGATCGTCAACACTCCGTCGACCATCAGACCAAGGACTACGGCCCGTGCTCCATAGCGGCCAGGACATCGAGATCGTTCGCATCCTGCTCGTCGACCAGGACGTAGCGGCCGGACCGCTGCTGTCGATCGGCATCCGGCCGGTACTCCGGCAGATCCCGGTGATCATGCAGGTAGCTACCGGCCATGAGGCGATCGAGCAGTTGCGGGCGGGCCCCGTCGACCTGATTCTGCTCGACCTGCCATCGCTCGGCGACCTGTCGCTGGATGCCGAAACGGCGGTCGGGCGGCTGGTGCGGGTATCGTCGGCGGCTCTCGTCATCGCGATCTCCGACAACAGTTCCGTCTCGACCGCCATGGCTGCGATGCGGGCAGGCGCGCACGACCACCTCTGCCGCCCGCTTGGCGGCCGCGCCTTTGCGGAGCGGCTGCAGGAAATCGCCGAGCGCCACCGCAAGTCACGGCTGCTGGCGATGGAGGGCAGCGAGGCTCCCATCCCGTTCGAGGCCCCAGTGGCACCTGCCCGCGCCGAAGTGCTGCCGATGTGGCGGCAGGAGCAGCGCATCATCGAGGAAGCGATCGAGAGTTTCGGCGGCAACATCGCGCTCGCAGCGCAGGCGCTGGAACTCAGCCCCTCGACCATCTACCGCAAGCGCCAGGCCTGGGCCGAGATGGACGGAAAGCGCGGGGCGGCTTAGCCGCCAGCCAGCTTTTCGCGGGCTTTCTTGGCGGTGGCGAAGGCCTTGGCTTCTTCGCCGAGGGCCGAGCCCTTCTTGACCACAGTGCCTGCGGCGTCGACCAGCGACCAGTCCCACTTGGTGTTGGGACCAACGCCGCCGGTGCGGCGCAGCTTGATTTCGAGTTCTGCGTTTACCGCCACGTGAAGACCCTTGTAACTGAGTAGTTGAAAACGACGCTCATGAGCACGCCAAGCAGGCCGGCGACATAGAACTGGCCGTCGAAGGCGTAAATCCAGCTGGCCACCGATACGTTGGCCAGCGCGCCGATCGAGCAGACGGCGTAGAAGGTCAGCAGGCCCGTCCAGAAGCGAAAACCCTTCAGCTTCTTGTTGGCATAGGTCAGCTCGTTGTTGACGATGTAGTTGAAGGTCATCGCGACCACAACCGCCAACGTCTGGGCCCAGACGAAATCGAGGTTGGCGCGCTCATGCGCAAGCCACAGCACGCCCATGTGGACGATGACGCCGAAGCCGCCCACCAGGCCGAACAGCAGGAAGCTGGTGGGCAGCAGGCCGCCGGTGAGCTTCGAAACAATCAGGCCGAGGAACTGAACGACGACCAGCGGGCTCATCTTGCTCTCGCCGGCATGGCGCGGACGGAAAGTGTATGGCACCTCGCCGATCCGCAAGTCCTTGCCCTGGCGGGCACGAGCACGGCCGGCGGAGACGATGATGTCGAGCAGGATCTTGAAGCCTTCGCTCGACAGCGCGGGCGCGACTTCGTCAAAGACGCTGCGGGGCATCAGGAAGAAACCGCTCATCGGGTCGGACAGTGCCTTGCCGGTGAGGAGGCCTGAGAGCCGGGTGGCCAACTTCGAGCCGGCCTCGCGGGTCTTCGACAGACCTTCACCAACCTGGCCGCCAGACGAGTAGCGGGTGCCGACAACGATATGGTCGCCAGCGATCGCCTTCTCGAGCATCTGCGGCAGGATGGCCTCGTCGTGCTGCAGGTCGGCGTCGATCACGGCGAAATACGGCGCGGCGCTGGCCGAAATGCCTTCGACCACCGCCGAGCTCAGGCCGCGGCGGCCGATGCGATGGATGCAGCGCACGTTCTGGTGCTCGCGCGCCATCTGCTTGACGACCTCAGCGGTGCCGTCAGGTGAATTGTCATCCACCACGATGAACTCGAAGGGCAAATCCTTCAGCGCCGTCGCGACCTTGTCGTACAGCAGTGCGACGTTGTCGCGCTCGTTGTAGCTGGGGACGATCACCGCGAGCTGCGGCGGGGTCCAGGCCTCGGGGGCGTTGCGATAGGCTTCGAGTTGAACGACGGACACGTCGGCTCCGGACATCGATTCGTCCGTCTGGTACACCCAGCGCGGCGCGATGGCAACTTAGCACTGATCAAGTTGACGGTTTGTCACGCCGCCCGGAACGCCTCAGCGGCGCTTCGGGTTGATGCGCGGGGTGAGATCAGACAGGCGCGGTGTCGTATCGAATCGCACTGCCCCAGAACGCCAGATGGTCGCGGATCGGTTCGACCAGCGGGCACGGGTCAGGATAGTACCAGACGGCATCCCGGGCGGACACCTCACCCGATTGAAGCGAATGGTAGGACGCCTCGCCCTTGAACGGGCAGGTCGAGTGGGTTCCGCTGTCGGCGAGGAACTCGCTGGCGACGTCGGCGCGTGGAATGTAAACGCGCAGCGGTGAGCCGGGCTCATCGAGGTCGAGCGCCGCCGTCGAACTGGCGACGAGCTTGCCGGCAAAAGTCACGGTTACACGGCCGGCATGCGGCGTGATCCTGATAGCCTTTTCGAGGCATTGTCTGGCCATAGGCGAATCCTCTCAGTGGTTCACCCGTACACAATCTCATCACCATGAGCCGCTACAGGTATCGAACACGCGAACTTGACTAGTTCGATACCCCCTCCTATATCCCCGGTCAGCGGTTAGCACTCCTCGGTTGTGAGTGCTAACAGCGCAAAATTCATTGAGGCTGATAGGAGCAATCATGGCGGCTTTCCGTCCCCTGCACGACCGTGTGGTCGTCCGGCGTATCGACAGCGAAGAGAAGTCGGCTGGCGGGATCATCATTCCCGACACCGCCAAGGAAAAGCCCTCCGAGGGCGTGATCGAGTCCGTGGGCCCCGGCGCTCGCGACGAGAGCGGCAAGATCGTCCCGCTGGACGTGAAGGCCGGTGATCGCGTGCTGTTCGGCAAGTGGTCCGGCACCGAGGTCAAGCTCGACGGCAAGGACCTGCTGATCATGAAAGAGTCCGACATCATGGGCGTCATCGGCTGACCAGCGCTTTTGCGCCGACTGCCGATCCCCCTTTCCAACGTAAGGAGCGCCTCACATGGCTGCTAAAGACGTAAAGTTCTCCACAGAGGCCCGCGACAAGATGGTCCGCGGCGTCAACATCCTCGCCAACGCGGTGAAGGTCACGCTCGGTCCGAAGGGCCGTAACGTCGTGATCGACAAGTCGTTCGGCGCCCCGCGCATCACCAAGGACGGCGTCACCGTCGCCAAGGAAATCGAGCTCGAGGACAAGTTCGAGAACATGGGCGCCCAGATGCTACGCGCCGTGGCCTCCAAGACCAACGACATCGCCGGTGACGGCACCACCACCGCGACCGTGCTCGGCCAGGCCATCGTCAACGAGGGCATCAAGCTCGTCGCCGCCGGCATGAACCCGATGGACCTCAAGCGCGGCATCGACCTGGCCGTGACCGAAGTCATCGAGAACCTCGGCAAGGCCAAGAAGACCATTTCGTCGAACTCCGAAGTTGCCCAGGTCGGCACCATTTCGGCCAACGGTGAATCGGCAATCGGCGACATGATCGCCAACGCCATGCAGAAGGTCGGCAACGAGGGTGTCATCACCGTCGAGGAAGCCAAGACCGCCGAGACCGAACTCGACGTCGTCGAGGGCATGCAGTTCGACCGCGGCTACCTGTCGCCGTACTTCGTGACCAACGCCGAGAAGATGGTCGCCGTGCTCGAGGATCCGGTGATCCTGCTGCACGAGAAGAAGCTCAGCAACCTGCAGGCCCTGCTGCCGATCCTCGAAGCCGTCGTGCAGTCGCAGCGCCCGCTGCTGATCATTGCCGAGGACATTGAGGGCGAGGCCCTGGCCACGCTCGTCGTGAACCGTCTGCGTGGCGGCCTCAAGGTCGCTGCCGTCAAGGCTCCGGGCTTCGGCGATCGCCGCAAGGCCATGCTCGAGGACATCGCCATCCTGACCGGTGGTTCGGTGATCTCGGAAGAGCTCGGCATCAAGCTCGAAAACGTTGGTCTCGACATGCTCGGCACTGCCAAGCGCGTTGAAATCACCAAGGAAAACACGACGATCGTCGATGGTGCCGGCACCAAGGACGACATCCAGGGTCGTGTTGCCCAGATCAAGGCGCAGATCGAGGAGACCACCTCGGACTACGACAAGGAAAAGCTGCAGGAACGTCTGGCCAAGCTGGCCGGTGGTGTTGCGGTGATCAAGGTCGGCGGCTCGACGGAAGTCGAAGTCAAGGAGCGCAAGGATCGCGTCGACGACGCGCTGAACGCAACCCGCGCCGCCGTTGAAGAAGGCATCGTGCCGGGCGGCGGTGTTGCGCTGCTGCGCGCTTCGAACGCCCTCACCGTCAAGGGTGCCAATGCCGACCAGCAGGCCGGTATCAACCTCGTCCGTCGCGCCCTGCAGGAGCCGATCCGTCAGATCGTCAACAATGCCGGCGACGAAGGCTCGGTGGTTGTGGGCAAGATCCTCGAGAGCTCGAACCCGAACTTCGGCTATAACGCTCAGACCGGCGAATATGGTGACCTGATCGCCATGGGCGTGGTTGATCCGGTGAAGGTGGTTCGCACCGCCCTGCAGGACGCGGCCTCGGTCGCTTCGCTGCTGATCACCACAGAGGCGATGATCGCCGAGCTGCCGAAGGACTCTGCTCCCGCGATGGGCGGTGGCGGTGGCGGCATGGGCGGCATGGGCGGCATGGACTTCTAGGAAGTCCATCAAAGCCGCCCACCACTCAGGGTGTTCGGGCCGGTCAAGCCGGCCCGAAGGGGCGGCATGGACTTCTAAGTCCAGCCACTGGCTCGCACATTCGATCTTCTCACGAAGGTCACGAACGGGAGGGCGGTCCAGCTGGGCCGCCCTTTCGTTTGAGCCGGCTTGCCACCGGGCGCGGCTTTGTCCAGAAGCGAAGCCATGAAACTCGCGTACTACCCCTCACCGATCTCCACGCTGCCAATGTGGCGCGGCCTCGCGGCGCTGGCAGAGGTGCCGGCACGCTCGGTTGGCTACATGTATGGGCTGCCTTTCGCGGCGGCCGCGGACCGCGAGATGGCGCAGGCGCAGGCCGTGCGATGGTCTAGCGACATGGCGTCCTACGAGCGGCAGAAGCGCCTGGCGCGGCTGGCACGGCTGCATCACCGGGCCCGGCTCGCGGTTGCTGCCGCATTGCGCAGCGGGGCGACCCACCTGGGTATGTGGAATGGCCAGGGCGGACGGCGGCGGGTGCTGGTCGCCTCCGCCCGGCGGGCAGGGCTGGAGATGCTGTTCGCAGAACTCGCGCCAATTGCCGGTCACGTCACGCTCGATCCGCAGGGGGTGAATGCCGCCGGCATGCTCCCCGCGGATCCGGACTATTTCCGCGCCTGGGGCACGGCGCATGCGGACCAGGGCCTGATCGACGGCTGGCGCAGCCGGCTGGTCGCACGGGCCGGGGTCCGGCGCGGCAGCCAGGGGGAGGCCGCGAGCGGATCGTTCCTGTTCGTACCGCTGCAGGTGCGCGGCGACACGCAGATCCACGCGCATGGGGGCTGGATCGGCAGCATCGAGACGTTTATCGACGAGGTGGCGCGGGCGGCCGAGAACCTGCCGGCCGGGTGGCGAGTGGTGTTCCGCGAACATCCGTCGGACAAGCTGGGCAATGCCGGGCAACTGTCGCGGCTGGTGGGGCCGCGCGTGTCGGTCGACAACCAGACGGATACGTTCGAGCTGGTCCGGCGATCGCAGGGCGTGGTGACCGTGAACTCGTCGGTGGGGCTGCAAGCGCTGTTACTGGGGCGGCCGGTGCTGGTGCTGGGGCGGGCGAACTACGCGGTGCCGGGCATGGTGCGGATCGCGGGTTCCCAAGACGCGGTGGCCGAAGCGTTCGCGACAGCTCGGGACTGGGTGTTCGAGGGCGGCCTGACAGAGAGTTTCCTGCGGTTCCTCGTCGAGGAGTATTATGTGCCGTGGCCGGTTGCGGACGTGGCGACGCGGGAAAAGGTGGCGGCGCAGGTGCGGCACCGCCTCGCCGGCCGCCTCACCGGCTGGACGCCCTAGCGGAACACCAGCAGGCGGACGGCCAATGCGATCGAGATGACGACCACCAGCGGCTTGATCAGCCGGGCGCCGAAGCGGATGCCGGTGAGGGCACCGAGATAGCCGCCGACCAGTTGCCCCACCGCCATCGCGGCCGCGATGGGCCAGACGACGTCGCCCGACGGGATGAACAGCGCCAGGGCGCCTACGTTCGAGGCGAGGTTGAGGAACTTTGTGTTGGCGGCAGCGCGGGTGACCCCGAGCCCGAACAGCGCGATGAAGCCCAGCGTGAGGAACGAGCCGGTGCCGGGGCCAAGCACGCCATCGTAGAAGCCGATGACCAGACCCATGACTGGCACGAAGAGCGCGAAATCGAGGCGGGCGTGGCTGTCGGCATCGGTCAGTCGCGGGGTGAAGCTGAAGTAGAGGGCGATGCAGATGAGGGCCACCGGCACGACGTAGCTGAGGATCGTGGTGTCGATCTGCTTGACCACCAGCGCGCCGGCGAACGAGCCGACCAGCATGGCGATCACCGCGGGGCCGATGACACGCAGATCGACGAAGCCGCGTTGCCAGTAGGTGGCGGCGGCGATGGCGGTACCGACGGCCGACTGCATCTTGTTGGTGGCGAACGCGGCAACCGGCGGCAGGCCGGCGGTGAGCAATGCCGGAACAGCGATCAGGCCCCCTCCCCCGGCGATGGCATCGACAAAGCCGGCGACGACCCCGACGAGGCCGAGGGCGAGAAGGGTCAGGAGGTCGAAAGTCATCAGGAGGTCCGGGGCGGCGACAGGCCGCTCAGTTGATCTCGACCCGGCGTTCCATCAGCGGAATGTTCATGATCGAGGACATGAAGGCGGTAAGGGCCAACTGCGTCCCGGCGACCAGGGTTGTCAATGCCACGATCATGGCGCGCATGGTTGTCGACAGGTTGAGCGGGCCGAAGTCGCGGGCGGCCCATTGGCCAAAGCCCCAGAACAGCGCCCCGAGGCCGACGGCGATCAGCACCGCCGCAAGGATCAGCAGGCGCTCGAGCGTTAGGAACTCGAGGATGCGGTCGAAGCGGGCGGAGGGCGGGATGAAGCCGTAGCTCGACGCGAAACGGCGGCTGATGACGGCAAAGCTCACGGCCTGCAGCCCGACCAGCACCAGCATGGCGGCGACGAGGAAGGTGTGGACGTCGATCTGCACCGTCGGCGACAGGTTGATCGGGCCGGACCAGAGAAGGCCGCCGAGGAACAGGCCGACGGCGAGGCAGGCATAGCCGGGATAGAGGAAGAGCCAGCGCGGCGAGAACACCAACAGGAAGCGCAGGTGACGCCAGCCATCGCGGAAGGAGCGCAGGTGCGGCGGGCGGGAGCGGCCATCGGGCTTCAGCGTGGTGGGGACTTCGGAGACCCGCAGGCCCGAGAGGGTGGCTTTCACCAGCATTTCGGAGGCGAACTCCATGCCGGTGGTGCGCAGGTTGAGGGCGCGGATGGCATCGCGATCGAAGCCGCGCAGGCCGCAGTGGAAGTCGGACGGGACGGTCTTGAAGAACAGCCGCCCGAGGGTGCTCAGCACCGGGTTGCCAATGTATTTGTGGTGCCAGGGCATGGCGCCGGGCGCGATGCCGCCCTTGAAGCGGTTGCCCATCACCAGCTGGTCGCCGGCGCGGAGGCGGGCAACAAACGCGTCGAGGTGCTCGAAGTCGTAGCTGTCGTCGGCATCGCCCATGATGACGTAGCGGCCCTCTGCCGCCTCGATGCCGCCCATCAGGGCCGCGCCGTAGCCGCGCTGCGGGATGGGAGCGACGCGGGCGCCTTCGGCGATGGCGATCTGCTGGCTGCCGTCGGTGGAGCCGTTGTCGGCGATGAGGACTTCGCCGGTGATGCCGGCGCGATCGAGATAGGCCCTTGCCTTGCGGATGCACACCGCGAGGGTTTCGGCCTCGTTGAGGCAGGGCATGAGGATGGTGAGTTCGAGCGACGCGGTCATGCGCGGGACTATGGAGGAGGAGTGGTGAAGGGCAGGTTGACTCAGGGCGCGACGAAGCCCCCGCCGGCCATTGGCCTCGGGTTGATGAGGTGGGCGGGACCGGCGAGGCGGTTGCCCCAACGCGGTAGTCCGCAAAAAACGAGGCTTGCGCCTCGCCGGTCGTGATCGAGGTCTGATTTGGACACGGGGCTTAAGCTGGAGCCGAAAGGCACATCCCGCACCATCTTGGGTCTCCAACCCATCGCCTCAGCCCGCCGGTGGACGACTCCTCCGGCCCTCGACGCCCCCGCCCTTCGTTCGTCGCGAGCGACCGCCCTGCGGGGAGCGGGGGCATAGTCGCATGGCGTGGGGGGAGCGGGGATAAGTCGGCAGGTTGCTGTGATGATTGTGTTTCTTTCGACGTGTCATCCCTGCGAAAGCAGGGACCCACCTGATCATCTGCGCAGGTTTCGAGTTGGGTCCCTGCTTTCGCAGGGATGACACGTCGGGGGTGTTGCGAGGTGGTGGGGAGCGACGCCCGACCCGCTTCGGGGCGGGTTTGGTAGCGCCGACGCCCTACAGCAGCGTCGAGATGCCCGGGGGGACGCCGCCCATCTTGGCGAGGAGCGCTTCGAGCTGGGCCTTGCGGAGGGGGGGCCAGTCGGCGGTGCGGGAGACGATGAGGTTGGCTTCGGACTTCATGATCAGGCCATCCTCCAGAACGCGGAGCTGGTTGGCCTGCAGGGTCGAGCCACTCGAGGTGATATCGACGATGAGGTCGGCCGAGCCCGAGGCGGGGGCCGCTTCGGTGGCGCCGGCCGATTCGACGATGCGGTATTCGGCGATGCCGTATTTGGCGAAGTGGCGGCGGGTCAGGTTGACGTATTTCGTCGCCACGCGGAGCCAGCGGCCGTGGCGGGCGCGAAAGTCGGACGCCACGTCGGCGAGGTCGCTCATCTGCTGCACGTCGATCCAGCTGTCGGGGACGGCGACCACCACATCGGCCTCGCCGAAGCCGAGACCGCGGACGAACAGCACGTTCTCCTCGCCATTCTCGGAGGCTTCGTGGATCAGGTCGGCGCCGGTGACGCCCATGTCGACACCGCCGAGGATCAGTTCGCGGGCGATTTCGGCGGCCGGGTAGAAGCGGACGGTGACCTGCGGCAGGTCCTTGATCGAGCCGACATAGGAGCGCGCGCCGCCGGGGCGGGCGATGGTGAGGCGGGCGGTGGAGAAGGCCTTGCGGGTGAGCTCTTCGAGCCGGCCCTTACTGGGCACGGCGAGGCTGAGGCCGCCGGGGATCGCGCCATCACTCATCGCCGGTCTCCTGCAGCATGCGATCGACCCACAGCGAACACCCCGAGGCGTTTACCGGCTCGGGCGAGCCGAGGCGCTCCAGCATGCGGTCGTATTCGCCGCCCGAGGCGAGGATGGCGCCATTGGAGCCGGTCATCTCGAAGACGATGCCGGTGTAGTAATCGAGCCGGGGCGAGAAGCTGGCGTCGAACACCACGTCGGCGCCGGGCGACAGCGCCTGCAACTGGGCCGCGTGGTTGCGCACCTGGAACAGCGGCTCGGAGAAATCGAAGCCGGCTTCAGAGCAGAGCTCAGCAATGCGATCGAGGGCGCTCTCGGCCGCATCGGAAATGGCAAGGTAGTTCTGCAGCAGTTCGACGGTTTCGGCCGGCACGGGCGCGGCGTCGAGCGCCTGCTTTTCGAGGTAGCGGTCGGCGATTTCCTCGGGCGTGCGGCTGCCGATGAGGCTGAGGCCGCCCGACAGCATGGCGTCGGTGACGATCTCGACGACGGTGTCGCGGCTGTCCGGGGTGGGCGCGCTGGTGCGCTCCTCAGGCTTGCTCAGCCGCTCCATCAGGCGCTCCAGCGCCTCGGGGTGGCCGAAGCGGTGGCGGATGCGGCTGCGCCAGGCGGCCGGCACGTCGGCCGCTTCGAGGAACGATTCGAACAGGCCGACGCCGCCGAGACGAACGTTCGGCGCGGTGATGTCGTAGATGGCGAGGGCCCAGCGCGCGAAGGTGAGCACCTGATCGAGCGCCTGGTCGGAATCCTCGTGGCCGAGCAGTTCGAGGCCGGCCTGCTCGAACTCGACCGGGGTCGAGCGCTCCTGCCGGAAGATGGGGCCGAGATAGGTGAAGGCCGACGGCGTGCCGATCATGCCCTCCTCGATATAATCCTGCGCGATGGGCAGGGTGAAATCGGGGCGGAGGCAGTATTCGACGCCATTATTGGTGGTGGTCAGCAGCAGGTTGCGGCCGAACTCCTCGCCGGCGAGGTCGAAATACGGGCCGGCAGGCAGCAGCAGCGGCGGCTGCGAACGCGTGACGGTGCGCGACTCGACGAGCCGCACCAGAGCCGCGTAGCGTTCGGACGCCGACTTCACTGGTTGTCCTTCAGGTATTGGGCCACCGCGGGGAGTTCGCTGATGGCCGCGACGATGGAGGCGATGTCGCCCTTGCACTCGAACTGGCCCGGGCGCGCGGCCTTGTATTCGGCATTGTCACTGATAGCGGCGGCAGTTTCCTTGCCGACGATCATGTCCTTGATCTGGACGATGCCCTGCTCGCGCTCCTGGCTGCCTTCGATGATGACGGCCGGGGCGTTGCGCTTGTCGGCATAGGCGACCTGCTTGCCGAAGTTCCTGGTGTTGCCCATGAACATTTCGGCGCGGATGCCAGCCTGGCGCAGGCCGGAGGTGATGGCCTGGTAGCGGGCGGTTTCCGCCTTGTCCATCACCAGCACGACGACGGGGCCGGTGGGCTCGACGGTGCCGAGATTGCCGGTGAGCTTCAGCGCATTGGCGAGGCGGGAGACGCCGATCGAGAAGCCGGTGGCGGGGACGGGTTCGGAGCGGAAGCGGGAGACGAGGCCATCATAGCGGCCACCGCCGCCGACGGAGCCGAACACGACGTCCTGGCCTTTTTCGTTCTGGACCTTGAAGGTGAGTTCGATCTCGAAGACGGGCCCGGTGTAGTATTCGAGGCCGCGGACGACCGTCGGGTCGATCCTGATGCGATTAGCATCGTACCCAGCCGCCTGAAACAGCTCATGCATGGTTTGCAGTTCGCGAGCGCCTTCGCGAAAAAGTGGATCGTCGGACGCGATCGCCGTCGGGGAGTCCAAATCGTACCAAGCGACATCATAGTCCTCGCCCTCGGTAGCTGCCCCACCTTCACCGCGCGCCGATACTTGCTGAGCGGCAGATAGGAGACCAATGATCGCCACTACCTGCTGATCGCTGAGTTCCGCACCCTTTGTGAAGTCCCCACTGTCATCCTTCCGGCCGCGGGTGAGGAGCTGCTGAACGCCCTCGATACCAAGTCGATCGAGCTTGTCGATTGCGCGCATGACAACCAGGGTCCTATCGGGATCGGCAGGACCCAATCCGATCGATGCCATCACCCCATCTAGCACCTTGCGGTTGTTCACCTTCACCACGTAATTCCCGGCGAGGCCGAGGGCGTCCATGGTGTCGGCCATCATCATGCACATTTCGGCGTCGGCTTCCGGGCCGGCGGCGCCAACCGTGTCGGCGTCGAACTGCATGAACTGGCGGAAGCGGCCGGGGCCGGGCTTTTCGTTGCGGAAAACGTAGCCGGCGCGGTAGCTGCGGTAAGGCTTGGGCAGATCGTTGAAGTGTTCGGCGAAGTGGCGGGCGAGCGGCGCGGTGAGGTCGTAGCGCAGGCTCATCCACTGCTCGTCGTCGTCCATGAGCGAGAAGACGCCAGCATTGGGCCGATCGGTATCGGGCAGGAATTTTCCCAGCGTGTCGGTGTATTCGAGCAGCGGGGTTTCCACCGGGTCGAATCCGTAGCGCTCGTAGACCTTGCGGATCTTCGCCGTCATTGCGTTGATGGCGCCGATATCGGCGGGCAAGCGGTCCTCGAAGCCGCGCGGCAAACGCGGCGCGATGAGCTTCTTCTTTTCGGTCATGTTCTGGTGTTCTTGCGGCGTGCCGGAATCTGCGAAGGTCTCCTAACGGAAAGACCCGCGTGACTCAAGGAAAGCCCCTGTGCCTAATCGGCAACACTGTCCGTGGTGCGTCAGGCTGTCGCAGATTCTGCTTGGCACGACTCCGGTCGCACGCTAGAAGCCGACCGTCCAACGCCAGCAGCAGAAGGAGGACGCACATGAACCTGTTCATCCACGTCACCGGCCCTGGCTTTGACCTCGCTGGAATGCACCGCGCCTGACGCGGTGCCGGCTCCTCCCGGAGCCTTCGATTTCCGGCACTTTACTAGCCTGACTGCCTAGTAACCGGCTTCGCTGCCCGTGCGCTTCCGCGTCCGGATTGCGTCGTCAATCCGAAGTCAATCCAACCATCATCAGAGGACCGGGCATCTGCCCGGCAGCACACATGTCTCTCGACCTGCGTAACCGCGAGGAATCGCGGACCGGCCGCATCTCCACCCACACGGTATGGGGGCGCGTCCGCTATTTCGTTGTTGCAGCCGGCGCCACGTTAACGGCGCGCCGCATGCTGGCGAAGGTGTTCCGACCGTACAAGTCGCGCGGCTCACCTCACATTCCGCCGCACCTGATGCGAGATATCGGCCTGCCCGAATACTCGCCGGACAGCGGGCGGAACTACTGGGACCACCAGTAGCAGGCGCGGCCGCCTCGCCTTCGGGCTGAGGCGGCCCGTTCATCTCCAATCATCTCCAGGGAACCGGCGCCGACAGGTGGCCGGACAGAGCAATGTCGTCTTCAAATTCATCCTCCCGACAACCCAAGAAGCCCGATCCGGTCGATGCGATGCTCGACGAGTGGCGCGACCTGAAGTCCGAGCCTAAGGACAAGCACCAGCCGTCGGCGCTGTCGCAGCTCGAACTGCTGCTGCTGCTGATGAAGCGGCCCTAGGTAGTGGACTCATAAGCGCGCATTTGGATACGAACTGAAGCGAGCATGACGGCTGCGAGGAAGTTTCGGGCGAGCTTGTCGTAGCGTGTGGCGATGCGCCTGAAGTGTTTGAGTTTGTTGAA